>Ga0070741_10015973_pt1 | contig 12615 bp, 12 predicted proteins | sample Coa_R1_4_FD_66440 | JGI IMG/M metagenome (GOLD analysis project Ga0070741, IMG submission 66440) | Surface soil microbial communities from Centralia Pennsylvania, which are recovering from an underground coalmine fire - Coalmine... | ecosystem: Environmental > Terrestrial > Soil > Unclassified ...
GGTGAAAAAGGGCGAGCCGTTATTTGAAGTGTTGACCGACAAGGCGAATATCGAGGTCGAAGCGACGGTGAGCGGCTATTTGCGCCGCGTGCTTTTTGCCGAAAATGCGAGCGTGCCGACGGGCCACACGATCGCGTATTTGACGACGACAGCGGATGAACCTTTGACGACGGATGAGAACGAGGCGGAAAGCAAAGATGGAGGCGGGGCGAAAGCGGCGACGGAAACGACAACGCCTGACGCGCCTGCGACGGTCGCGCACGCCGAGCCGCCGCGCAAACGACAATTTATTTCGCCGCGCGCCAAACGCATCGCGCAAGAATTCGGCGTGGATATTTCGCAGTTGCGCGCGTCGTCCAAGAGTGGCCGGATTATGGAAGCTGACGTGCGAAACTTTTTGGTGACGCGGGCGCCCGCACCGATGCCGATGACTGCGACTGCACCCGCGCCGAACGTGTCACCGACACAGCGAGACGTATCACCGACACAGCGAGACGTATCACCGACACAGCGAGACGTGTCACCGACACAGCGAGACGTGTCACCGACACAGCGAGACGTGTCACCGACACAGCGAGACGTGTCACCGACACAGCGAGACGTGTCACCGACACGTCTCTACGAGGAGACGAGCGGTGCAGATACGATTGCACCGATTGCGGGGGTACGGAAAATTATTTTTGAGCGGATGGGCGCGAGCGCGCGGGAAATTGCGCGCGTGACGTTGACGACGGAAGCGGATGCGACGCGGCTGGTGGAACTGCGCGAAGAAATCAATTCGCAGCAGAGCGAAATGCGATTTAGTTTTACCGATTTCTTGGTGCTGCTCACGGCGCGCGCCCTGCTCCAGTATCCATATATGAATGCGACGCTGCGCGAGGATGGAGTGCATCAACACGCATTTGTGAATATGGGCGTAGCGGCGGATACGGAACGCGGCTTGCTCGTTCCGGTCGTGCGCGACGCGCAGCGCAAGAGTTTGGGAGAAATTTATGCCGAGCTGCGGCGCTTGAGCGAAGGCGCGCGCACGGGAAAAATTTCGCCGGACGATTTGCGCGGCGGGACGTTCACGATTACGAATTTGGGGCAACACGAGATTGACGCGTTTACGCCGATTGTGAATCAACCGGAGACGGCGATTTTGGGTGTAGGACGGATCGCGCAAAAACCGGCGGCGTATCAGGGACAGCTCGCATTGCGCTGGATGGTGTCGCTGTCGCTGTCGTTCGATCATCGCATTGTGGATGGCGCGCCCGCCGCGCGCTTTTTGCAACACGTCAAGCGGCTCGTCACGAGTCCCGGACTTGTGCTGGTTTGAATAATTGGATTTACCGCCGAGGTCGCGGAGGACGCAGAGGGAAAATGAATTCCTCTGCGTTCTTATTTTGTAAAGGCGCGAATTAGGCGATGTGGGTCTGATGTTGTAAGAAGGAGAATGGTTAGGAGACCAAGTGGGGCGGAAATGTTTTGACAGAACCGCGTGGAGTGCATACACTGGAAAAAGAGTGGATTTATGGATAAGATTCGTGTTGCGGTTGCGATGTCGGGCGGTGTGGATAGTTCTACGACGGCGGCACTGCTCGTCGAGCGTGGCTATGCTGTGATGGGGCTGATGATGCGGATGTGGTCGGAAGTGGGCGATGGTCTGCTTCCGAACAAGTGCTGTTCGCCGGAAGCGGTGGCGGATGCGCGCGGGGTTTGTCAGCGGCTGGGCATTCCTTTTTATTTGTTGAACGTGGAAGATGAATTCAAGGCGCGGGTGGTAGATTTTTTTGTAGATGGATACGCGTCGGCGATTACGCCGAACCCGTGCTTGCAGTGCAATCGTTTTGTGAAATTCGGGACGCTATTAGCCAAGGCGCGGGCGTTGGGCGCGGAAATGCTGGCGACGGGACATTATGCGCGCATTGTCAAGAATGACGCGGGCGAGTTTGAATTGTGGAAGGGGGTGGATGCGCGCAAAGACCAGTCGTACGCGCTGCACATTCTTTCGCAAGAGCAGCTGGCGCATTCGATGTTTCCATTGGGGGAATTTACCAAAGAGCAGACGCGCGAGATGGCGCGCGGATACGGTTTGCGCGTGGCGGCGAAGGACGAGTCGCAGGACTTGTGCTTTATCGCGGATGGGGATTATCGAAATTTTATGCGGCGCAATCGTCCCGACGCGCTGGTGCCGGGGCCGATTCTGGATACGCGCGGGAAGGTGCTGGGACAGCATACGGGCTTGCCCGATTACACGATTGGTCAGCGCAAGGGGCTGGGGATTGCGGCAGGCGAACCGTTGTATGTGACCGCTTTGGACGGCACGCGCAACGCGGTGATTGTGGGACGCGCATCAGAGTTGGGCAAGTGCGAATTGGTGGCGCGGCGCGTGAATTGGATTACGCCGCGCACGGCGTCGGAACTGCCGCTGCGTGTGGGGGTCAAGATTCGGTATCGCGCGTTGGAGCAGCCTGCAACCGTTTTTGAGGAAGGTGAGGATGCGGTGCGGGTGGTGTTTGACGCGCCGCTGCGCGATATTACGCCGGGGCAGGCGGCGGTGTTTTATGATGGGGAACGGTGTTTGGGCGGGGGGATTATTCAATAATTTATGTTCACATTGCCTTCTATCGTTCTCTCGATGGTGATTGCGTCGCTCATTGGGTTGGTCTTTTTTCTTTTGTTCGGGAAGGGGTGGCTGCGGCTGGTGGTGTATTGGGTGGTGGCGCTGGCGGGATTTTTTCTTGGAGAGAGTATTACGCTGCTGCTTGGATTTAGTTTGCTGCCGATTGGCTCGGTGAATTTGATTGAAGCGACGGTGACGTGCCTCCTTGCGCTGCTGATTACGCGGATGGTGTGGAAAAGCGAGCCGACGCCATAGTACCGGAATTGAAATTGGGAGAGCGAAATCAAACGACAGAATATTCAGCGCCCACTAAGAAAACCTCTCCCATTGCCTCGAAATTGCCCCAATTTTTCCCTCCCATTTTCTCTCGGAACAACCAATAATTTATTTGCGTCTGCATACGGGGGGACACGTCAAACGAGTTCTCCATTCGGCTTGCCGCGCACATTGAGCATACACAATATCTTTGCGAGGAGCGAGACGCGTGGATGTTCAAAGGAGGTCAGGTATGCTTCGCAGATCGGGCTCGCAGGTCGTAAAGCTGCTGGTGGGCATTGGCGCGTTGCTGTTTTTGCTGGGCGCGTTGATGAGCGCGGCACCCGCGTTCGCGGATGATGGGAGCGAGAGCGCGGAAGCAGTAGAAAATCTGCCGCGCGTGGGGCAGAAGGTGAAATGGGCAGATTTCACGGGCGCGCCGACGATTCCGCCGAATACGGTGGGATTGTGGGTGTGGAGCGAAGATGTGAGCGGGCAAGAAATTTTGCACGTCCGCGTGGGCAGCAATGGGACTGCCAAGAAATTTACCGGCACGATTCGCACGAACCGCGCGGCGAATTTTTATGATCTCGCGGTGGTGAATGGGACGGGCGATGACAGCGCGACGCAAACGAAATATAACGCATTCACGTTTTCGCTGAATACTACCGGCGGTGGCGAAGGCGTGGATGTGAAATGGAGCGGCGTCTGGCTGTTTCTCAATCTAAAGGTTGACGGCGCGTATGTGCCGAGCAAGATTTTTACGGGCGCGGCGGCCAAGCCGACGACGGGCGCGCCCCTCGGCGTCCGCGCGGGCAGGGCGGGCTTGTTGGCGCTGCCATTGACGATGCTGGATGGGCCCACCTCGTTCGCCAAGAATGTGGCGGATGGGTATTATCTCTACCGTGACGACAAGGGGCATTTCCATATTCGAATGACGACGACTTCGGAAAACGATGTCGTGGATTATCATGGCTTTATGCTGGCGGAACATGCGGTGTTTCGCGCGGTGCATCGGTTCCGCCTCGATCCGCGCGATTTGTTGCGCTTTAATGACAGCAAGCTCGAATTTAATTTCCACACGCATGGCTATATTGATGGCGTGGATTGGATTTTGACGGGAAAGAACAAGGCGCATGATATGACGTTTACGCTGCGGATGAATGGGAAGATGGCAGCGCCGAATATCTCGCTGGGTTCGAATCCATTTGGAACGGTGAAAGCATATACGTTCCGCGTGGTGCAGTGAGGCATAACGAAGAATAAATTGATCTGCGAGGTTCGTCGAACGGATGAACCTCGCAGATTCTTTTTGGGGTTGAGTTACGTATCACGCGTGGAACGAATTGCAACGTATTCCGTTGCACCAAATCGGGGCGCGTGTCGAGCATCGCACTGTGGCGTTTTTTCGTCCCTTTTTTCTTTTGTGCTATAATTTTCAATGCGAACGAAACGAAATGTCAACCGTCGAAACCATCCGTGATTTCGCAATCATTTTTCTCGCGCTGTCCACGATTGTGACGCAAGTCATTCTGGTGTTGTTGCTGTTGGAGATTCGTACGCTTTCGAAAATGCTGCGGGACAACATTCAACCGATTTTGCAGTCAGCCGATGAAACGGTGCGGACAGTGCGAGGTACGAGCGTCTTTGTCAGCGATAATGTCGTGACGCCTGTGGTGCGAATTAGCAGCTTTGCAGCAGGCGTCACGGAGGCGCTGCGGGTGATTGCGCGGCGCGGACAGTGAAATTCTAACGGTGGGACATTCATTCTGAAAGGAGAAAGACAGATGGACAATAATCGTGGGATTGATTTTTTGGCGGGATTCCTGCTGGGGGGGATCGTCGGCGCGGCGATTGCGCTGTTGATGGCACCGCAGTCCGGCGAAGAGACGCGCGAACAGCTGCGCGAGCGCGGGATTGAATTGCGGAATCGCGGCGAAGAATTTTCGAATGAAGCGATGATGCAGGCGCAGCGCTTGGCGGAAGAAGGTCAACGCCGTGCGCTGGAAGCGCAGGAACGCAGCCGCCTCGCGCTGGAAGAGCAAAAGATGCGCTTGCAGGAAGCAATTGACGCGGGCAAGCAAGCTGCCAGTCAGCGCCGCAATGATTTGATGGGGCGCTTTGAAGCGGATAAAGCGCCGAAATCGCAGGGGCAGGCATAAGACCTCGCCCTCCTCGCTCCGCTCAATCAAATTTGGTTTGAAATGGCACCCGCTGCGTTCGAGTCGGCGTTGACTCGGCGCGGCGGGTGTTGTTTTTTTGACGGAGGACGGTGGACGGACGCCAGCGGATAAGAGCGGATAAGCGGATGGAGTATTACCGCTAACCAGCGCTACATGACGCAAGTTCAGATAATGGAGGGTGAGACAAAATGAAGTTTGTTCGAGTTTTTATGTACGGAAATGCGGGGATCATTCTGTCAGTTGGTTTATTGATGGCGTGCGCGAGTCCGACGCCGAGCGCGTCGCTCGCGCCGACCGCAGTAGTTCAACCAACAGTCGCGGAACAGCCAACCTCGATTGCAGAACCAACCCAAGTTCCGACGCCGATTCCGAATTCGCCGACAGCGCCAGCGGCGTCGAATGCGGTGACGCTGAAGGAGTTTGATGCGCCGCGAGGGTCGCATCCGCATGATGTTGCGCCTGCGGCGGATGGCGGTGTTTGGTACACGGCGCAAGGGCAAGGCGCGCTGGGGTATCTGGATTTGAAAACGGGTAAGACGCGACAGATTCCGCTCGGACAGGGTTCTGCGCCGCACGGTGTGATTATCGGACCCGATAACGCGCCATGGATTACGGACGGCGGTTTGAACGCGATCGTACGGGTTGACCCATCGAATGATCAAGTGGATGTGTTTCCGTTGCCCGCTTCCGCGCCGAACGCGAATTTGAATACAGCAGTGTTCGACAAGAACGGCGTGCTGTGGTTTACGGGACAAAGCGGTGTGTATGGTCGGCTCGACCCGAAGGTGGGCAAGGTGGAAGCGTGGGCGGCACCGCGTGGGACGGGGCCGTACGGAATTACAGTGACGCCGAATGGCGAGGTGTATTATGCGTCGTTGGCGGGAAGTCACATCGCTCGCATTAACACGCAAACGCACGAGGTGACGGTGATCGAGCCACCGACACCGCGACAAGGCGCGCGGCGCGTCTGGTCGGATTCGAAAGGACGCGTGTGGGTGAGTGAATGGAACGCGGGGCAGGTCGGGATGTATGACCCCGCGACGAATTCGTGGAAGGAATGGAAACTGCCGGGCGCGCATCCGCAGGCGTACGCGGTGTTTGTGGATGAAAATGACAAGGTGTGGTTGAGCGATTTTGGCGGGAATGCAATCGTGCGCTTTGATCCTGACACGGAAACGTTTGACGTGTATCCGCTGCCGAGCGCGAATGGGAATGTACGGCAGATTCATGGCCGCGCGGGACAGGTGCTTGCAGCAGAGTCGGGCGCGGACAAGTTGATTGTGGCGGACACCGCGCAAGAATAATAGAAACCGCGAAATGCGACGGAATACGTCGCGACGAATCTACGCGAAGAGAAAGATGCTCACCGCAGAGAACGCAGAGGACGCAGAGGAATTTATATAATGTTTGTCATTTCGAACCCCTCATCCTTCGTGCGATGAACTGCATCGCGAGTAAACTCTGTGAGGAAATTTGGGCTTGGCCCACGAGATTTCGGCGATGAACTGCGTCGCAACTCCGTTCGAAATGACAACTTAATGACGAATGAATTCGTCACTACGGGTTGTGTTATAATCGCGCGGGTGTGATGAACTCCGCGACGCCCGTATCCCCCACTTTTCGTCCCCCGGGACGCCCCGTTGACGTTCGGAAAATTTTACAGCGGCATCGTCCGTTTTTGATTGCGGTGGCGCTCGCGCTCGGTGGTCTGGTCGCTATTGAAGCGTGGGGTGTCGCACAATTCGCGACCGCACAATTCGCGACCGCGCAGTTTTTTCCAACGGGTTCGAGTACCCAATTGCTGTTGGGCGCGCTAGCCGTTCTCATAACGATTGTTGGGAACTGGCTGGCGTTTTTGCTGCCGACGCGCTTGATTGTGCCGGAGAATTTTCCGCGTCCCGTCGGCGCGTTCGCGCAGGCGACGGGCTGCGGCGCGGTGCTTACCCTATTTACTTTTATCGCGGTTTTCTTTATTCTCTGGGCGCAAGCGGCGTTTGCGCTGGACGCGGCGGTGATGCTGCTCAAAGACATTTATTTTTACGCGCTGGTGACGATTCTGTTGTTTCATGGGTTGCTGTATTACGTGCGGCAGATGCATTGGCTGTACGAGGAGTTTGGCGGCGCGGATTCGCCGCTGAAACCGATTGCGGCGAGCGGTGGGATTGGCGTGATGATTTTTGTGACGACGATTGTGCTGCTGCCACTGGATTTGCAAACGATTACGAATGCGCCCGCCGCACAGCGCGGTATCGTCGGATTGTTTACGTACGGACGCGATTTGTATTTGTTGACGCTGGCGCTCGGCGCGTATGCGTGGCATTTTCGTTGGATAGCAGACCACTGAATAATTTTAGATTTCAGATTTTAGATTTCAGATTGCGGATTGAATGTGCCGCGAATCTATAATCTAAAATCTGAAATTTGAAATCTGAAATCATGCGGATTCCCATCATCGCGGGCAATTGGAAGATGAATACGAATATGGCGTCGGCGAAGGAGCTCGTCAACGCGATGAAAGATGAATTGACGCAGCTCGTGGCAACGGGCAAGGTGGAGATTGTGCTGTGTCCGCCGTTTGTGTATTTGTGGGCGGTGGATGAATTGACGCGTGGGACGGGCATCGGCGTGGGCGCGCAGAATATGTACACGGAACCGAAAGGCGCGTTCACGGGGGAAATTTCGCCGACGATGCTGGCGGATGTGGCGCAGTACGTTATTATTGGACATTCGGAACGGCGGCAGTATTTTCACGAGACGGATGATTTGGTGAATAAAAAAATTCACGCGGCGTTCGCGCATCAATTGAAACCGATTATGTGCGTGGGCGAGCCATTGGAAACGTACGAGATGGGCGAAACCGATGTGTGGGTGCGGGGACAGGTTCATGCGGCGGTGAAAGATTTGAATGAGGATGAAGTGTCGCGGCTGGTGATTGCGTATGAACCGATTTGGGCGATTGGGACGGGCAAGGCGGCGACGGGCGCGGGCGCAAATACGGTGATTGGGATTTCGATTCGCGGCGAGATTGCGGATTTGTACGGCGAAGTGGTTGCGAAATCGGTGCGGGTGCAGTACGGCGGCAGCGTGACCGCGCAGAATATTGATGAATTTATTGTGCAACCAGAAATTGACGGCGCGCTGGTCGGCGGCGCGAGCTTGAAAGCGGATGAGTTTGTGGCGATTTGTCGCGCGGGGTTGAAGAAGAACGTGTAATGGAGATTGTTGCTTTTTTTGTGTTCTTTGGGGTGATGCTGTTTTTGCAGCATTGGCTTCAGCAGCATATTCAGGGGTTGACCTTTGCGGTGACGGGGAATCCGGGCTGCGCGGTGCGCGTGTTGTTCATTCTGCTACTGCCTGGGGTGTTATTGCACGAAGCGAGTCATTGGGCGGTGGCGAATGTGCTGGGCGTGAAAACGGGGCCAATCAACATTGGGCTGGGCAAGATGCGCGGGAATAAACATTTTTCGCTCGGCTCGGTGACGGTGGAACGGACGGACCCTTTGCGCGAATCGCTCATCGGCGTCGCGCCGTTCGTATCCGGGATTATGGCGATTTGGCTGTTGATGGGTTATGGGTTTGATTTGTGGTCGGTGAGTGATCCCGCGATTGTCTGGGAGCGGATTTATTCGACGCTCGGCGATCCGCTGACGTGGGTTGCGCTGTATCTGGTGTTTGCGGTTTCGACTTCGATGATTCCAAGTGCATCGGACCGTGAGCCGTGGGGTGTGATTATTGTTTTGTTTGGCGCAGTGGGCGCGCTGGCGCTAGTGCTTGGGTGGACGCCGAATTTTTCTCCGAATTTGATTGAAACGGCGCGCAAGGTGCTGGATGCGTTGACGCTCGTGTTTGGAACTATTGTGGTGGTGAACGGCGCACTGGCGGTTGTGATTTTTCTTTTGGAATGGGGCTTTGGCGCGATGACGCAGCGCAGGGTGAGGTATTGAGTAGGTCTGTCATTTCGAACGGACGTGAGAAATGACAGCTATGGCTATTGATAATAAATAAACGCAGTCTCATTCTCCAATTTCACGTTCAGTTCCGTCCCGTCGAATTTTACCGCGTAGGTTCCATCTTCTGTTAACGGCGCTTCAAATCCTCCCGCGCCGTAATGTTTTGCGACTCCACTGACCGTCACAATGCTGTTGCCGCGCGCATCGCGGATAGTGACGAGCATCCCCGGCTTGGGTAATGAGCCAGCAATAATACGTGGCCCCGGAAGCAAGTCCATCAAGACTTTGGGCTTGTGCACCACTGCCGCAGTTTCCTCAATGGGCGGCGGGGGGAGCCACGAAATTGGCGTGGCGTCCGCACGCGGCTTGTCAAATGTCGGCATGGCTTCAGGCATCGAAGGCGGCGCATCGAGGGGCGTGTAGAATTTTTCGATGGGCGGGATAAATTCTTGCAAGTCGGGTTCGATGGCGTGGATGGGTGGAGGCGCAAGAAATTCCATTTCCACGCCGCTCGGCATTTGTTCGGGGAGACTGTTCGGGGGCGCGATGAATTCCAAGTCCAGCGCGGATGGCATTTCTTCCGGCATGGTGGGAGGAGGGGGCGACCCCTCGACTGCGCTCGGGGCAAGCTCTGGATGGACGATGGTGGACGGAGGTTCGGGTGTTGTCTCTGGCAACGGAGGTGCTGGTGCAGCAGATGGCGCGGGGAACGTTGGCGATACCTTTTCCGTCATCCGTCGCTCAACATCTTCCACCGCGAGGTAATAGAGAAAATCATCGGCTTCGGCAGCCCGCGCGTTGTCGGATGTGACTAGGGGTTCGGGAGGGAGGACGTTTTCGGTCGGCGCGCGTGGAGTCTCAACGGATTTGGTTGCTTTTGGCTCAAGCGGTTTTGCGGATTCGACGGGCGGTTTATCTTCGGTTGGCGCTCGGCTTGTTTCTGGTTCGGCTTGTTCAATCTTTTTTCGATAGGAGCGACGCGGCGCGGTTGTTTTGCGCGTGGGTTTTTCTTTGGCGGGCTTGGGTTCGGCGGCGGGTTTGGATGCTTCTGCTAGAGGCGATTGTGTGGTCGGTGATTCGGCGCGTTCCTCTTTCGGCGATGTGGGGATTGGTTTCTGGGTTGGTGGTTCTTGGGTGGGTGATAGCGCGCGGTCGGTGGCTGGAGAGCTGCCAGCGGATGTTGCGGCAGAAGACGCCGCGCGGATAAGCGGATGGCGCGTCAGTGGTCGGCGTTCTTCCGTCGGGAGCTTGTCCCGAGCGATGGCTTGCTCGTCTCGCGTGCGAGACAAGTTTTCGTTACTCGCTCCCGAGTTGAAAACCGCAATCCCGTCGAGGGGTCGTTCGTCGTCCGTCTTGTCACGCTTTGTCGCCGCTTCTTTCAGTGCTACGGGCGCTTTGTCGAGCTGTAACGCTTCAAGGGTAATGCCGGTGTAATAGTGCTTGAGGATGTACTGGTAATTTTCGCCAAAGCGCGCCATGACCAGCATTCCGCGCTGGCACATGCCGATGCCGTGCCCCTTTCGCGCAACCGAACCGCAGGGACAGGGTACGCTTTTTAGGTAGGAGGGAGGATTGACCAAGACGCCCGCTGCATCGCGCGTTTTGCCGTCGCAGTGGTCAAAGTAAAAGGCGTCAATGAGTTTGCCGTTTTGGACGGCGACGACGCTGCGCGTTTCGAGAACGGCGCGAGCGGCGCGGGGGTTGGCGCGTTCGCTCCATGCTTGGCAATGACGTGTGGTGCAAACATCGGCGTATTGTTCCAGATGGCGGTGCGTGGTGGCGGCAAAGGTGCGCGCGGCAACTGCCAACGCTTTCAGCGCTTCGAGGGGCGCGTCGGCAGGGAGCGCGGCCGCCGTGACCCCGCGCAAATAATCTTCGAGCAGCAGGGTCTTGACCGAGCCGTTGGGCATCAGTACCCGAATTACTTCGGGAATCGTCGGTGAACTATCCATCCGTCTTGTACGCGCAGGCGTTTGGCGCGCGCCATTTCATCGAGTAAGGATTTTAACTCATCACGCGGAATTGCAAATAATCGCGCTAATGCTTCGGGCGAGGAGGCGACGACGGTATTGACGTAGCGTTCGATCAAGGCGCAGCGCGCCGTATGGACATCCATTTGCTGCGCCTGACGCGCGGCGTCGGGAAACCAATTGGCGACGAGATCGAAAATTTGGGAGGGCCATGCCAGTCCTTCGCTGGTCGCGCCCATCGGCATGGCAATGAGACGGCGCTGGAGTTCATCGAGGGCGTGATGAAAGCGCGTGTTGCCTTCTTTGCCGACAAAGCCCGCATTGCGTTTTAACGTCTGCGTGGGCTGCGCGCCGAATTGCGCGAGCGCATCGTACACCCGTTTGGCGTCGTGATGCAAAACGCCGCGTGCGTACGCTTGTTCTACGTTTTCTTCGCCGATTGCCGCTAAAACAGCGGGCAGCATGGCGAGTGAAATAAAGCCGGGTTTGCCCGCTAACGCTTTGCCGTAATAGGCGCGGCGGGCGGCGGGTAAATCGCTTTTCCACGCCCACAGCTTGTCGGAATCGGCGTCCCAATCGTCAATGTGCGCGTCGCGCTTGCCTTTGACGGCTTCAAAGAGCGAGGGGAGTTCGAGCGCGCGGTCGCGCGGGGCAAAGAGCCAACAGAATCCAAAACGATTGATGTAGCGCGTCGCAGCGGCGAGGGTGCGGACGCGATGGCTAGGGGTGAGTTTGTACTGTGTGAGGCGATGACGTTCGAGTGCGCGGAGGTCCATTAAGAAAAAAGTTCGCCAACGGGTATGACGTTGGCGAAGGGAATATAGCACGCGGGAAAGGGGGTGTCAATTTGAAGTGCGCGGTCAGCGGATAATGCGGCACAGGGACGCTGCAACAAAGAACGTTGCGGCGGATAAGCGGATGGGGTCGCAAAGAACGCTACGCGCTTCTACCGCGAAAATGATGGGAATCATCATCGCGCGCCATGTCTTGCGGCGATATATTGAATCGCCGCACGCTCTTGGCTGGTTAATTCTCGGTATGGAGATTGCTTCGCTGCGCTCGCAATGACGAGGGAGTTCATTGCCCTTGTAGCCGTTTGGCTTCGTCATCGAGGAGTTGGGCGGCGCGCTCGATGGCGGCTTTGTCTTTGAATACGGGATCGCGGCGGGTGACTTGTGCTCCTGCGCTAAAGCCCCAGGGGTCGCGGGGAAAGTGGACGCGATATTTGCCGAGCGCGGCTTTGGCGGATTTCCATTCTTGAATCTGCGCGAGGGAGTTTACGAGGATGAGGGTGAGGGCATAGTATTGATAGAGTGGGGATGCGGGGTCAGCGGTTTGTGGCGGCTTACTGTTGCGCGGGGGGATTTGTTTTTCGAGCGCGGTGAGTTGTTGATCGCAAAGCGCAATCGCTTCTTGTACCTTGCCGCTCGTGAACAGTGTGGCTGCGTCTGATGCTGCCCCAACAAGATTGGATGGAATGGGAAAGAGCGTCGGCATGTGAGGATTATATCAGAACAACAGTTCTGAAACAATCGGGATTGTCTAATCTCCAACAGAAATGAAATCAATGAGATTGGTCGGATAATTCGGATGGGCTTGGCGAAACAACTGACATTTGTTCCAAGCAGCAACAAAGAGCCGCAGCGCACGGC
>Ga0070741_10015974_pt1 | contig 12615 bp, 10 predicted proteins | sample Coa_R1_4_FD_66440 | JGI IMG/M metagenome (GOLD analysis project Ga0070741, IMG submission 66440) | Surface soil microbial communities from Centralia Pennsylvania, which are recovering from an underground coalmine fire - Coalmine... | ecosystem: Environmental > Terrestrial > Soil > Unclassified ...
TGCGCTCTGGATGCCGACGCTCACCGCGATCCGTTGCAACCCCTGGATCCGCGCCTTCTACGAGCGGCTCACCGCCGCGGGCAAACCGAAGAAGCTCGCGGTCATCGCCTGCATGCGCAAACTCCTTGACGCCGTCCACTACGTCGCGCGAACGCGCAAGGCGTTCGTCGCACGGGTGGCTTGACCCGTCTTGCAGGACTCGGTATCTCACTGCTGGAGGATCGGGCTGCCGCGCTTGATGAAGCGCCCGCGCCCCTTCTTCCCCAGGAACTTGTCCTGGTGGACGATGACCTCACCGCGCGAGAGGACCGTCGTCGCCCGGCCCTTCACCTTCCGGCCCTCGTAGGGGTTGTAGTCGACGCGCATGTGGTGAGTCTTCGCGGAGAGCGTCTGCGTCGCCCTTGGATCCCACACCACGATGTCGGCGTCGCTGCCGACCGCGATCGTCCCTTTCTTCGGGAACATCCCCATGATCTTCGCCGGCGTCGTCGAGGTGAGCTCGATCCAGCGATTGAGCGTGATGCGCCCGCCGACGACGCCGCCGTCGTACAGCAGGACCATCCGCGTCTCGACGCCCGGCGCTCCGTTCGGGATCTTCGAGAAGTCGCTCTTCCCGAGCTCCTTCTGCTTGGGCAGGCCCTGGAAACCCTCTTTCATGCAGAACGGACAGTGGTCGGTCGAGACGACCTGCAGGTCGTTCCGCGCGAGGCCCTTCCAGAGCTCGTCCTGGTGCCACTTCTCGCGCAGCGGCGGGCTCATGACGTACTTCGCTCCGTCGAAGCCCGGCTCGTCGTAGCTGTCGATCGAGAGGAAGAGGTACTGCGGGCACGTCTCGGCGTAGGCGGGAAGCCCGCGGTCGCGGAAGAGGCGCACCTGCTCGAGCGCCTGCGCGGCGGAGAGGTGGACGATGTACAGCGGGATGCCGCCGGCCATCTCCGCGAGGCGGAACGCGCGATAGGTCGCCTCGGCCTCGGCCTCCGGCGGACGCGTCAAGGCGTGCCACTTCGGCGCGGTGTGGTTCTTCTGGAGGGCGCGCTTCACGAGCACGTCGATGACGCCGCCGTTCTCCGCGTGCATGCAGATGAGGCCGCCGTTCTCGCCGGTCCGCGAGATCGCCTTGAAGATCGCGGCGTCGTCGACCATGAACACGCCGGGGTAGGCCATGAAGAGCTTGAAGCTCGACACGCCTTCCTTGACCATCGCGTCCATCTCGCGCAGCACCTTGTCGTTCACGTCGCGCACGATCATGTGCAGCCCGTAGTCGATGACGGCCTTGCCGCGCGCCTTCCGGAGCCACGCGTCGCGCGCGGTCTCGAGGCGCTCGCCGAAGCCCTGCACCGCGAAGTCCACGATGCTCGTCGTCCCGCCGAAGGCGGCCGCGATCGTGCCGGTCTCGAAATCGTCGGAGGCGAACGTGCCGCCGAAGGGGAGCTCCATGTGGGTGTGCACGTCGATGCCGCCCGGGATCACGTACTTCCCGGTCGCGTCGATCCTCTTCGCGCCGGGCGCCTTCAGCGCCTTCCCGACCTGTGCGACCTTCTCGCCGTCCACCAGGACGTCGGCCCGGTACGTGTCGGACGCGGTGACGACCGTGCCGCCGGTGATGAGCGTCTGTGCCATGGCTTCCCCTCCCGTGGTACGGAACGGCGGGATGCTAACGCTCGGTCTACCCTCGTGGCGTGGCGACGCTGACAGAGCATGTACGTCTGGACCTGCTGCCACGCGCTCCAGATCGTGGCGTCCTCGTCGGCGGGATCCTTCAGCTCGATGGGGGCGATTGGCAGACCGTTGACGAACACCATGACGTCAGGCCGGCGCACGGAGCGATCCGCGACGGTGAACTGGTTCACCACGAGCCAGCCGTTCGCGGCCGAGACGTCGAAGTCGACGATGCGCACGCGCCGACCGCGGACGCTCCCGGCGGACGCGACCTCGACCTCGACGCCGTCGACGAGCATCCGGTGGAAGCGCCGGTTCGCGAGCATGCCTTCCGGCGGGTCCGGCCGCAGGAGCGCCGCTTGTCGAGCTGCGGACGGCCGTAGTCCTTGGACAGCACTCCCTTCAGCGAGGGGTTGTCGTCCTCGATCGCATCCATCGCCTCGTCGACGAGGAAGCCGATCTCCGGCTGTCGCGCGTTCTCCTGGAGGCGCGACCACCTCGCCTTTGCGGGCACTCAGAACACGTTCACCGCGCGGTACTCGTCGGGATCTTCCGGATCGGCGCCCTCGGCGCGCTCACCCTCGAGCTCGGCCCGCCGAGCGTCGAATGCGTCGGAGATGTACTCGAGGAAGATGGCGAGAGCTTCGCCTCGAACCCGCGCGTTGTCTCGTTGCCGTCGGTCGCGGCGTTCACGGTCGTCCGCTTCCGCGCTCGTGTCCCTTCCCTCTCGGAAGAGAACCTACCGCACCGATCTGCCCTGTGCGTAGACTGCGCGAATCACCGAAACGGCCTCACCCACGCGTCGCGTGACCGCGGCGGACATCCGCTCGCGCGGCGAAGGCCGACTCGCCGACGCGCGCGACCGTCTCGTGAAGCTCGAGGCGTCCGCGCCGCGCGAGCCCCACGCCCTGCTGCGCGCGGTGGACGAGCTGCAGCTCGTGCTCTGGAACGTCGCGAGCGAGGTCTCCGTCCTCATGAACGTCCATCCCGACGTCGCCGCGCGCGAGGTCTGCGAGGCGATCCAGCGCGAGTCCACGACGCTCTCGGTGCGCGTCGCGCAATCGCGGCCGATCTACGACGCGCTCTCCGCCGTCGACCGCACCGCGCTCGACGGTCCCGCGCGCCGCGCGGTCGAGCTGACGCTGATGGACATGCGTCGCGCCGGCGTCGCGCTCGACGAGGAGCGACGCAAGCGCGCCCAGGAGCTCCGCGCGCGCATCACGCGGCTCTCGCAGGACTACGGCCGGAACATCCGCGACGACGTGCGCACGGTCGAGCTGCCCGCGTCCGCGCTCGACGGCCTGCCGGCGGACTACCGCGCCGCCCATCCCGTGGGCGCGAACGGGGCCGTGAAGGTGACGACGGATCCGCCGGACCACGGCCCGCTCATGACGTACTCGCGCGACAAGGCCGCGCGGCTCGCGCTCGCGCGCGCGTACTACGACCGCGCGCCCGCCAACGTGTCCATCTTCGACCAGCTCCGCGCGGCGCGTCACGACCTCGCGGTGACGCTCGGCTACCCGGACTTCGCCGCGTACAACCTCGAGGACAAGATGATGGCGACGCCGGAGAACGTGGATCGGTTCCTCGACGACGTGCGCGCGGCGGCGCGGGCTCCCGCTGACCGGCAGTACGCGGCGCTGCTCGAGATCGCGAAGCGCGACGACCCGGCCGCGACGGAGATCGGCAGCTGGGACATCCAGTACCACCTCGCGCGCGCGAAGGACGAGCGGTTCAGGTTCGATCCGCGCGAGGTCCGGCCCTACCTCGAGTACCGGTCGGTGCGGCAGGCGATCCTCGACCTCGCGTCGGAGCTCTTCGGGCTCACGTTCACGCGCATCGATCCCGAGGAGACGTGGCACGAGAGCGTCGAGCACTTCTCAGTGACGATGGACGGGAAGCCCGCCGGCTTCATCTCGCTCGACATGCATCCGCGGCCGGGCAAGAACAAGTGGTTCACCTCGTTCGGCTATCGGCTCGGACTGAAGGGGCGGCAGCTGCCGCACAACGTGCTCGTCTGCAACTTCCCGGATCCGAGCGCGTCGAGGGGCCCCGCGCTCATGGAGCACCAGCAGGTCGTCACGTTCTTCCACGAGTTCGGCCACCTCGTCCACGGGATCGTCCGCGGCAACGCCGTCGAGTGGGCACGGCTCGGACGACCGGCGGAGAACGACTTCATGGAGGCGCCCTCCCGATTCCTCGAGGACTACATCTTCGAGCTCGACGTGCTCCGGCGTTTCGCGAAGCACGTCGAGACCGGCGCGCCGATCCCGGAGGATCTCGTGAAGCGCGTGCAGGCCGCGCGCGACTTCGGCCGCGGCGTCACGGTCGAGCAGTCCGCGTCGCTGTCGCGGCAATCGCTCAAGCTGCACCAGGGCGATCCGCGCGCGCGCGATGCCCGGAGCCTCGCGCGCGAGTGGGCAGAGCGCGAGCAGCGCTTCACGCAGCTCGACGGGTCGAACTGGCCGGTGAACTGGGAGCACATGGGCAACGAGGCGTATTCCGCGGCGTATGCCACCTACCTGTGGTCCGACTGCATCGCCGCGGACATCCGCACTGGATTCGCGAACGGGCTCATGGACAGGGCGGCGGCGCGCCGCTACCGGGACCTCGTCCTCGCGCCCGGCGGCAACATCCCCGCGGCCGACGCGGTCGCCGCGTTCCTCGGCCGTCCGTACGACACGAGGGCATTCAAAGAGCGTCTCGCGAAGAGCGGCTAGCTGTGCTGCCCACGGACGTTGTTGGCGTCCGTGGGCAGCACAGCTAGACCCGACCGCGCGCGACGAGGCGAGCTAGCTCCGCGCCGCGCACGAACCGCAGTCCGACGACGACGACGACCACCGTGAGCGCGATGAGCAGCGTTGAGAGGGCGGCGAGCGTCGGGTTCTGGTACTGCTCCAGGTAGAGGAACATCTGTATCGGTAGGGTCGTATTGGACGGCCGGACGAGGAAGATCGACGCCTCGGTCTCGTCGAACGATGTGATGAACGCGAACACCGCCGCGACGATCAGCGCCGCGCGGATCTGGGGCATCGTGACGTGCCAGAAGGTGCGGAGCGGCCCGGCGCCGAGATCCATAGCGGCCTCCTCCTGGGTGCGGTTGACGCCGACGAGACTCGCCGTGAGCAGCACGATGCAGAAGGGCAGCGAGAGCATGGAGTGCACCATGATCAGGCTTCCGAGCGAGCCGAACAGGCGCAGCTTGATCAGGAGGATGAAGACCGCGATGCCGATCGCGACCTTCGGCATGATGAGTGGTGAGAGGAAGAACGCGCGCAAGGAGGCGCGCCCGACGATCCGGCCGCGCACGAGCGCGAGGGCCGCGGGCGTCCCTGCGGCGAGCGCGATGAGCGTGGAGGCGCCCGCGATGATCAGCGAGTTCACCATCCCCTCGCGGAAGGGCGCGTAACTCAGGACGAACTGGTACCAGCGCAGCGAGAAGCCCGAGGGGGGAAACGTGTTGAACGCGGCGCTGTTGAAGCTGTTCACCACGATGAACGCGAGCGGGGACAACATGAACGCCAGCACCGCGATGAGCGCCAAGCGCAGCAGGATGTCGATCGGACCGCCCGGCGACCGCTCTCTGGGCCGCGGCGTGCCGAGGGTACGCATCGAGCGCAGCGACCGGCCGACGACGTCGAAGACCGCGAGCGCGGAGAGCGCCAGGGCCAGGAGCACGATCGCTTCGACCGCGGCGATCGGCCAGTTCACATCGACGACGTTGAACCAGATGTCGCGGGAGAGCACCTGTACCTTCCCGCCACCGAGGAGCGCCGGAGTGACGAACGCGCTGATCGCCAGGGTGAACACGATCTGGGCCCCCGCGATCACGCCGGGAAGGCTGAGCGGGAGGACCACCCGAGCGAACGTCTGGATGCGGTCCGCTCCGAGGTCGTTCGCCGCCTCGCGCTGCGCGTTGTCGAACTGCAGGAGCCCGCTGAGGATCGGGAAGATCATGAACGGCAGCAGGATGTGGACGAGCGCGATGACGACGCCGGTGTTGTTGAAGATGAGCGGGATCGGCTCGCGGATGACCCCCGTGGCCCGGAGCGCGGTGTTGATGACGCCACTATCCGCCAGCAGAAGGATCCAGCCGTACGCGCGCACCACGACGCTGACGAGGAGCGGCGAGAAAATGATGATGTACGCCGCGATGAGCAGCTTCTGGCTGCGGACCTTCGTGAGCGCGTACGCCGCGGGGTAGCCGACGAGCAGGGAGAACGCCGTGACGCCGAGCGCGAGCTGCAGCGTGTTGCCGACGACGCCCCAGTAGAACGGATCGGTGAAGAACTTCCGCCACGCCAGGAAACTCACCTCTTCGGTAAGCTGACCCCCGCGGAAGGTGTAGGCGCTGTACGAGAAGAGGAGCAGCATCGCCGCGGCGAAGATGCCGGCGGTGATCGCGAACGCCGGGAGCAGGAGGAGAACGGACGGCCGTCGCGCGAAGGCCTGCACGGCACGCATCGGACGGCTCAGTCGCTCAGGACGACGGGCGCGGACGGCGCCCAGCTCAGGAGGACCCGGTCCCCGCGACGGAAGTGCTCCTCAGATTCGGTCTGCGCCTGCACGGCGAGATGGATGTCGCCGGCGACTGCCACCTCGTAACGGGTCACCGCGCCGAGGAACGTCACGTCCGTGACCGTGCCGGGGTGCGCGTCGCCGGCACCCGCCGCCGCGATGCGGATCTTCTCCGGTCGGAGGGAGACGTGGCGCTTCTCGCCCGCGCGGACCTCCGACGCCGCGGAGCGGAACCGGAGGCCCCCGGCCTCCAGCACGGCCAGGCCGTCCGTCTCCATGCCGATCACCGTGACCGGGAGGATGTTCGTGTCGCCGATGAAGTGCGCGACGAATCGGGTCGCCGGACGAGAGTAGATGTGCTCGGGCGCACCCATCTGGGCGATCCGACCGTCGGACATGATCGCGACGCGATCGGCCATGGCGAGCGCCTCGCCCTGGTCGTGCGTGACGTAGACAAACGTGGTGCCTGAGCGCCGCTGCATCGCCTTGAGCTCGCGCTGCATCTGGAGGCGGAGCTTCAGGTCGAGCGAGCCCAGGGGCTCGTCGAGCAGGAGGACGGCCGGATCGTTCACGAGTGCGCGCGCAATCGCGACGCGCTGCTGCTGGCCGCCGGAGAGCTGGTGGACCCGACGGCGGTCATAGCCGATGAGATCGACGAGCTCGAGCGCGCGGTGCACGCGATCGCGGGTCTCCGCCGCCGGCATCCGCTTCACCCGGAGGCCGAAGGAGATGTTGTCGTGGACATCCATGTGCGGGAAGAGCGCGAGTTGTTGGAACACCAGGTTCGTCTCGCGCCGGTAGGGCGGCACGTCGTTCACCCGCTTGTTGCGGAGGAAGACGTCTCCGGATGTCGGCCGCTCGAATCCGGCAAGGATCCGGAGCGTCGTGGTCTTGCCGGATCCCGAGGGCCCCAGCAGGGCGAAGAACTCGCCCTGCTGGATGACCAGGGAAACGTGATCGACCGCAAGCACGTCGCCGAACGCCCGCGTGACGTCCCGCAGCTCGACGACGTGATCGGCGCGCCCGGTGTCGGACGTCACTTGACGAAGGCGACGACCTCCCTGTCCCAGCGCTCCTTCCACTCGGAGTTCTTCGCGGCGAGCGTCGGCCAATCAAGCTGCATGGCGCCCTCGATGTTGCGCGTCTTGAACGCTTCCTGCGCCGACAGCGCCGGATCGAGATCGATGTCCTTCGCCACCGGGATGCTGTGGGTCAGGTTGCAGTAGCGGCTTAGCCACTTCTTCTCGTTCAGCATGTTGATGATCCGCTCCGCGTGCCACTTCTGGGCGGGCGTAGAGCCCTTTACCACCTGGTGATAGAGCGTGAACGCGATTTGCCCCTCCTTCGGGGCCGCGTATCCGAACGGACCCTTCTCCTGGTTCGCCCAGATGTCCACTGAGCTGTTGAACCAGCCGGAGAGCCAGACCTCGCCGCGGATCATCGGCTGCTTGACCTGGTCGTTAGAGAGGAAGAAGAGACGGATCTGCCCGTCCTTCGCCTTGTCGCTGATGAGCTTGAACGACTTGTCGATCGCCGCCGGGTCGCTCTCCTTTCCGCCCTGGGCGCGCGTGGTCGTGACGAGACCACTGAGGTAGTGGTTGCCGTTCGAGAGCGCGAGGCGGCCCTTGTATTTGGGGTCCCAGAAGTCCATCCACGAGGTCGGCGGCGACTTCACGTTGTCCGTGTTGTACATGAGCCCGATGCCGACCATGCCCCAGGCGATGCCGCGGTTGTCCTTGCGCTTGAACGCATCGTAGACGTTACCGAGCGTGGGCACGTTCGTCGGGTCGAGCGACTCCCACATGTCGTCGATGTCGCCCTTCGCGGTCGCGTCAGCGTTGAAGTAGCCGAAGTTCACGATCGGCTGGTCCGGCGTAGTCTTCTTCGCGGCGACCATCTTCGGGTAGGTCTCGGCGTTCGTCCCCTCGTAGAGCTCGATGGTCACGTTCGGGTTCGCCTTCGTGTACTCATCGACCACCTCTCGCGGCACGACGCCCTGGTTCGCACCGACGTACACGAAGAACGACAGCTTCACTGGGCCGTCCGCGCCCTGCGGCTTGCCGCCGCCCTGCGTCTTCCCGCTGGGCGATGGGCCTCCCGTGACCGGCGCCGCCGCCCCGCAGGCGGCGAGAAACGCCACTGCGCTCGCCGATGAGATGCCGAGCGCAGCCGAGCGCTCCAAGAACTGCCGGCGGCTCAGGCCTCTCCGGTAGATGTTCACCAGCTTCTCTTCTTCTCGTGCCATCCGTGTGTCACCCCTCCGTTCGATCTCGTTTCTTCGTTTCCGGCCAGCTCCCCCTGGCGGTCCACTCCTCCCCATTCGTGATCAGTTGGGCCCGTACGCGCTGCTCCGTGCCCGCCGGATCGTCCGCTCGCAACGCGTCGATGAGGGCGTCGTGCATGCGCGCGAGACGCGCGCCGTCGCTGAAGGCGCCCTCGACGGTGCTGTGATAGAGCGCGATCCTCGCGCGCAGACGCTCCCATGCGTGCCAAAGGTGCTGGTCGCCTGCGAGCTGCACGAGCGTCCCGTGGAATCGGGCGTCGAGCTCTCGCAGCCGGGACACCGTGCGCGGTCCCTTCGTCTCGCGCATCTGAGCGGTGATCGAGCGCAGCTCCGCGAGCTCCTGGGCACCCCGGCGCTGGACGGCAAGCGACGCAGCGTAGCCCTCCAGCACCGACCTCAAGGAGTAGATCTCGACGATCTCCCGGCGATCGAGGGCGGTGATCGACGCGCCGACGAAGGGGTCGGCAGTGGCGAGCCCGGCGCGCTGCAGCATGGCGATCGCCTCGCGCACCGGACCGCGGCTCGTGCCGACGGACGCCGCGATCTCCGCCTCGACGAGGCGCTCGCCGGGACGGAGAGTGCCGTTCTGGATGCGGCCGAGGAGCAGCTCGTACACCTGCCGGGCGAGCGTGTTGCGAGAGACAACGGCGGGAGCCCGCGCCATATGCCGGCGGAGCATAGTTCGGTGAACAGTTGACCGTCAACCAAAGACGGTACTATTGCCCACGCATGCGGTTCACCATCCTCGGCGCCGGAGCGATCGGTGGCATCACCGGCGCCCATCTCATCGGTAGCGGCCACGAGGTCACCTGGGTCGACCCCGTGACCGAGCACCTCGACGCGATCCGCGAGCACGGGTTGACCGTCGAGGGCGCGTCGAACGTCGTCGCCCGGCCGGCGCGCGCCATCGCTCCGGGGGAGCTCCAGCCACCGCTCGGCACGGTGCTCTGCGCGGTCAAGACGCTGCATACGCGCACCGCGCTCGCACCCGTGGCCCCTATCCTCGGGCGGGACGAGGCCGTGCTCTCGATGCAGAACGGCCTCGCGTACTACGACGTCATGGAAGCGGTCGGCCGGGAGCGCACGCTGGTCGCCTGCTTCAACTTCGGCGGTCACTACAAGGGCCCGGGGCGCGTGGTGCACGGGACGACCGGCGGTTTCCACATCGGCGAGATCGACGGGCGGCTCACGCCCCGGGTCGCAGCGCTCCGCGACGCGCTCTCGGCGGTCCAGGAATGCGAGGCATCGACGAACGTGCTGGGCTGCCTCTGGAGCAAGATGGCGATGGCGAGTGTGTTCTTCGCGACAGCCCTCGTCGACGCCGACGTGAAGGACATCCTCGCGCGCGAGCGTTACCACGCACTCATGGCGGACCTCGTCGCCGAGACCGTGGCAGCCTCACGGGCCATGGGCGTGCAGGTCTACGAGCTCCATGGCTTCGATCCGGCGAGCGTGAGCAGGGACGACCGCTCGCCGGAGGCCGTGCGCCGCGCGCTCGACGCCATCGCCGGCTCCTTCAACCCGTTGCAGCAGCGCACCGGGATCTGGATCGACCTCGCGGTGCGCAAACGCAAGACCGAGGCGGAGTCCCAGCTCGGTCGGCTCGTGCAGGAGGCCTCCGCCCACGGCGTAGCGATGCCACTGAATCGCGCCGTCCTGGATCTCATCCTTGAGATGGAGGCGGGCCGCCGCACCTTTGCCTGGGAGAATCTCGACGAGGTCGAGCGGCGCGGCCGCGCCGTCAGCGGAGGTCGCGGCTGAGCGGTACGTGCGGCCGACCCGTGTGCGACCCACCCGTGATCTCGAGGATCGCGCCGGTCGTCCAGGGTGAGCGATCGCTCGCCAGGAACGCGACCGCCGGCGCGATGTCCGCGGCCGCTCCGGTGCGCCGCAGCGGCGTCCCGCGGAGCATGAGGCGAACGTATTCCGATGGGTGGGTCTCATCGCGCAGGACGTCGTCGAGGATGAGCCCGGGCGCGACCGCGTTCACGCGGATGCGGTGCGGGCCGAGCTCGATCGCGAGGACGTGCGTGAGCTGGTTGACCGCGGCCTTGCTGCCGTTGTACGCCGCGCCGCCGGCGCGCGCCGAGGTCGCAGCGCCGGACGAGATGTTGACGATCGCGCCCGGCGCGCCCCGTTCGATCAGCCGTCGGGCGACGGCCCGGCAGGTCAGCATCGTGCCACGGACGTTGACAGCGAATACGCGGTCCCACTCCTCCTCGGTGACCTCGAGCACGGGGATGTTCGGAAAGATGCCGTGCGCGTTCACGAGGACGTCGATCGGTCCGACCGCACTCTCGAGCTCGTCGACCGCACGCTCGACCTCCGCGCCGGACGACACGTCCGCCGTCGCCGCTGCGGCACGGATGCCGCTGGCGGCGAGCTCGCGGGCGACCCCCGTGCCGGCGTCCGCACGGGCATCGAGCACACCGACCGCCGCGCCGGCGCGCGCGAGCTCGTCCACGATCGCGCGGCCCAGGCGGCCCGCCCCTCCGGTGACCATCGCGACGCGGCCGTCCAGCTCTCGCATGCGCACGCCTCCCTTCTCACGCGCTTCCCGCGTGAGCATCGGTAGTATGCGGGCCCTCGTGTGGAACGCAGCATGAAGCGCACGCGCTACCGCGGGTATCGCTCGTTCGAGTACCTCGAGCCCGGAACAGACTACCGGCCGTTCGAGCTCGCCAAGGAGGTCGGGCGCGTCCCCTCACGCGTCGTCGACGTCACCGCGGCCGAGGAGCAGCGCGTCCAGCGCCTGCTCGAGGAGAACCTGGTCGTGTCGCTCCACGACCACGTCACCGTGGCACCCGCCGACGTCGCGGACATGCCCGAGTACCGGCGCGGGATCCGGGAGTGGACGGGATACGAGGGACTCGCGCGTTCGGGGCTGGACTGCGTGTTCGACGCCCTCATGGGCGGGACAGCGACCATCACCTCGCGCGCCGGCTGGAAGTGGGACGACGTCATCTACGACCTCGGCATGCGGCTGTCCGATATCGCGCACCAGGACTTCCTCGTGCCGGCCGGAACGATCGAGGACATCCGGCGCGCGAAGGCGAATGGTCAGATCGCGTTCGTCCCCTGCCTCGAGGCGGCGACCCCTATCGAGAACGAGCTCGACCGCCTCGACATCCTCTACGGACTCGGGATCCGCTCGTGCGGCATCGCGTATAGCGAGTCGAACGGTCTCGGCTCCGGGCTCCGCGAGGCCGACGACGCGGGCCTCACGGACCTCGGAAGGCTCGCGGTGCGACGGATGAACCGGCTCGGCATCGCGATCGACATCTCGCACGCCGGCGACCGGACCTCACGAGAGACGATCGAGCGGAGCGAGCATCCGGTCTTCGTCACCCACGCCGGCGCGCGCGCCCTGTGGAACACCAAGCGGATGAAACCCGACGACATCCTGCTCGCCTGCGCGCAGCGTGGCGGCGTCATCGGGATATCGGCGGCCGCGCACACGACCCTCACAGAGCGGCATCCCCTGCACTCGCTCGAGTCGGTCATGGAGCACTTCGAGTACATCGCCCGCCTCGTCGGCATCGATCACGTCGCCTTCGGCCCGGACACGTTCTTCGGCGACCATGTCGGCTTGCACCACTTCTTCGCCAAGCAGTTCTCGCTCACCGCGAGCCGCGGCGGCATCAAGATCCAGGAGGTCGAGTACGTCGACGGTATCGAGAATCCCGGCGAATTCCCGAACATCGTGCGCTGGCTCGTGCGGCACGGCTACTCCGACGCTGACATCGCGGCAGTGATCGGCGGCAACGTGATGCGCGCGCTGGCGTTCGTCTGGGGCCGGTAGGCTCGCGCGGACTAGCTGTGCTACGCACGGACGTTGGTGACGTCCGCGAGGAGGCGCTGCGAGGTTGCGTCGCCGACTGATGCCGAACCGCCGCAGTACCTTGTAGATCGTGGAGCGGGCGATGCCCAGAAGCCTCAGCAGGCGCAAGGGGCCCCATTGACGCGTGCGCCGGGCGCGCGCGATGCGCGCCTGGACGCGGGCGCTCACTACCTCTGTGGGCAGCAGGCCTAGCTCGTGGGGCCCACGTTCCTGCTAGACAGCGCGCGCTTGGATCCGGATCTCATGGGGGTCCCATCCTTTCACCTTGAGCAGGCTCGGTCGATGCGCGTAGAAGATCGCGGCGGGGATGCGG
>Ga0070741_10015975_pt1 | contig 12615 bp, 11 predicted proteins | sample Coa_R1_4_FD_66440 | JGI IMG/M metagenome (GOLD analysis project Ga0070741, IMG submission 66440) | Surface soil microbial communities from Centralia Pennsylvania, which are recovering from an underground coalmine fire - Coalmine... | ecosystem: Environmental > Terrestrial > Soil > Unclassified ...
GGTTTCGATGCATCCCAGTTTGCCTGCCAGATCGCCGCCGAGGTCAAAAACTTCGACCCGCTGAAGTTCATCGAAAAAAAAGAGCTGAAGAAGATGGCGCGCTTCATCCACCTGGCACTCGCGGCCACCGATGAAGCGATGAACACTTCGGGTCTTCAGGTCACGGACGATATCTCGCCGCGGGTGGGCGTGCACATCGGTTCCGGGATCGGTGGATTCGATGTCATTGAGCGCGAACACTCCAATCTGCTCAACGGCGGTCCCCGAAAGATTTCACCTTTCTTCATTCCGGCGGCAATCGTGAACCTTGCCGCTGGCCACGTGAGTATCCGGTATAACGCGAAGGGTCCAAACGAGGCTACCTGTACCGCTTGCACCTCGAGCGCGCACTCCGTAGGCGATGCTTTCAAGATCATCGCACGGTGTGACGCCGACGTGATGATTGCCGGCGGCACCGAGGCTGCTATCACTCCGATGGGGGTCGGTGGATTCGCCGCCATGCGGGCGCTCTCCACCCGCAACGACGAACCCGAGAAGGCCAGCCGTCCGTGGGACTCGGGACGCGATGGATTCGTGATTGGCGAGGGCGCGGGCATTCTGGTTCTCGAAGAGCTGGAATTCGCGCGCCGTCGGGGCGCCAAGATTCTGGCGGAGATCATCGGATACGGCATGAGTGGAGATGCGCACCATATCACCCAGCCGGCAGAAAATGGCGATGGCGCATATCGGGTGATGTTGAACACGCTCGCCGATGCCAAGGTCCCACCGGAGCAGGTCGGCTACATCAATGCTCACGGGACGTCGACCGATATCGGGGACAAGCTGGAAACGATCGCCATCAAGCGGGCATTTGGTGATCACGCTTACAAGCTTGCAGTCAGTTCCACGAAATCGATGACCGGCCATCTGCTGGGGGGCGCCGGAGGCCTGGAGGCGGGAATCACGGTGCTGGCGCTTCGCGACCAGATGCTGCCTCCGACGATCAATCACGAACACCCCGATCCAGAGTGCGACCTCGACTACGTTCCGAACCAAGCGCGGCAAGCCGCCCTGGAGTACGCCATGTCGAATTCCTTTGGCTTTGGCGGGACCAACGGAGCACTGCTGTTCCGGCGCTGGACCGAATAGAGGTCGCGTACACGCAAATTCCTTGTTTTCTGTGACTTGCAACAATGGGACTGGCCCTTTGCGCGACCGCAGTAATCGTACTTCGGTGATGCCGATTGGTCTTCTGCGCCTTTGCCAACGCCGCGCGCACACCTCACAATAGTTTTCGGACACTCAATAACGCAGATATGGACAAAGGTCTACGATCTGTGGTCACCGCCATCCCTAGCACGCGAAAAAACGCCGCTCGAGCCGCCTTTGTGGATCTACACGATCCCGTTCGCAGCATGCTGACTGAATGTTTCAAACAATTTGGGATTGACGTGGTTCCTCTTAGCGGAGATGCTGCGGCCCGAATAGGCCGGGAGAAGTTCGAAGCCTGCGTCATGAAGCTAAGCAACGGCGCGGAGCCGGTGATGCAGGCGGCGCGAACCTCGGCTTCAAATAGCCGGATGATCATATACGGCGTCGGGGGCAGCGCGCAGGACGCGATGCGCTACTCAAAGTATGGGGTTAACGCGGTCTTCCATGAACCGCTGGAACGCTCGGCGGCCTTGAAGCTGGTGCGCGCCACGCAGTCCCTCGTCCTCCATGAATTCCGGCGTTATGTGCGGATCCCTGTGATAACCGAAGTATCGGTTGTCACCGGCGATAGCCGGCGCTTCAACGCAAGCAGCCGCGAATTGAGCGCGGGTGGAATGTCGATCACTACTGGGGAAGACCTGTCGTCTGGCCAGTCGGTCGAGATTTCCTTTGCCTTGCTGACGCTGCCACGCATCTGGGTGCGAGGAACGGTCAGCTGGCGACACGGACACAACCTCGGCATCCACTTTGACCCACAAGACGAGCGCCGGGCTCGGATCAAAGCCTGGGTCGACGCCTATCTCGAGAGCTAGAACGCCGCGGGGGTACTCTCGGCCCCGGCACCAATGTGCAATTGCATTTACCGGATAATGGCCTCAGAATCAGCGCAGTAGGTGTGGGCGCAACGTCAGAGGATGGGTCCACATCTAATGGTGAACGGAATGCGGGTTAGTGCCTGCATCCCTTTTGGGGGCCCCATGGATGGACAGGTTGAGGCAAGCGGCAATGCAAAAGACGCCGGCAACATAGGCGAGCAACAGGAGGAGGCAAGAAAAATCCGGCGGCTGCAGATCATGATCAGCATGGTCATGTCTGTAATCAGCCAGGATCCCAATCTTACGATCGAAGAGGCCTCTGAGCTGGTGGCGGGCGCCAAGCGCGCCGCGCTGGCTATGTTCCCCGACAAAGAATTTGCGTACGATATCCTCTACAAACCCCGCCTGCAACGTCTGATGAACGAAAGATTCAGGCTGCAGTAAAGCAGCGGCCGCAGCCAGGCGGCCGCCGTACATTTCACAAACCCAAGAACGGTAATTCGCTGCAGGTGTCGGGATTAGAAGGCCCTGAACATGCGCCCGCAACGATTACGGAGTGTAAAGTTCAGCGCTGGCTAGCACTATCCCGCTATTGCCAACGCCTCCGACGGCCAGAACCTTTCCGTTCGACAACAGCACCATTCCATTATCGTCACGCGCGGTAGTCATCTTTCCTGTCAGTGACCACGTCGAAGTGCTGGGATCGAACAGCTCTGCGCTACGGAGGACGACGGCGTTCTTGCCGGGCGGGAACGCAATGCCGCCTGCGACCAGAACCTTGTGGTTGGGAAGCAGGACGGCAGTGTGACCCTGACGAAAGTTATTGAGCTTTCCAACCAAGGTCCACTTGTTCGCGACAGGGTCATAAACCTCTGAAGTTCTTCCAGTCTTGAAATCGGCCCATCCGAAGTATCCGGCGGCGGCTAAGATTCTGCCGTCCGCAAGCAGAGTTGCAGTGTGACCCGCGCGGCCGACATTCATGCGTGCCATGTCGGAGAAGGTGCCGTTGGCGGGATCATACATCTCGGCAATCCGTTGCATGCGGCCGCCGTTATTATCGAAGCCACCGGTGGCGAGTACTTTGCCGCTCGCCGTCAAAGTTGCACGGAAGTCACTGCGCGCATAACTAAGTCGGTCTGAGAGCGACCATAGCCCGGTGGCCGGATCGTAGAGTTCACTGCTCACGAGTACGGAACTGCAAGGGCCAGCCGTGCAGCCGCCTATGACGAGCACGTTTCCGTTTTGCAGCAGGTCAGCGCTGAAACCCCGTCTGTCGGTCGACATGGCGCCAGTGGCCTGCCATTTACCCGTGGCGGGATCAAAGATCTCAGCCGCGGGAGTCGCAGCATAGCAGGTGGTGTCGGTGCACCCACCAGCGACCAGGACGCGGCCATCTGCTAGCAGGGAGGCAGCGTAGTAGGCACGCGCCGTGTTCAGGTCGCCGGTAAGCTTCCACTTGCCGGAAGCTGGATCGTAAATTTCAGTGCTGGATAACACGCTGCTGAAAGTGCCGTTGATGCCCCCGGCGACGAGGACTCGGCCATCCTTCAACAAAACGGCAGTGAACGCGAAGCGCGCGGAGGAGAGACTTCCAGTGCGAGTCCATGTACCAGGCGCTTGGGCGAGGCTCGTCGCGGCGACGAGTGTCACTACAAAAATTAGTGCGATTGAGCTTGCGAGCTTAATGAATCGATCTCGTGTCATTTTCGGCCTCCACAAGGAACGTGCAGTTGCGATGAGCTGGGTTGTACACGGTAAAAAGGGCGTTTTTTTACTAGGGCCGGTAAGCAGAGTCCGCTTCGTTCAGACTCAGAATTGCAACGGAATTTGCGCAGCCTGCGAAAACAACGAAGCGGTTATGTTGTATGAGACTACGGTGCGTGTGATAAGTCAGTGAGAAGTGTCACTTTTTGCGGGTGAGGTGCCGATTCGGGAAATCGCGCTTTCGGGAAGACAGAGCGTCGGTGCTTGGCTCGGTCCTGGGAACTCCGATCGGAGTTTGACCCCCAATTCCAAGCGGTCTACACTGCGCCAGCGGGGACTCGATGAACAAATTTCTGTACGTCTTTGTACTTTGCGCCTGTGTGGTGCCAGCATTGGCGCACGATCCCAACGATCACGGCAGTATGGCCGAAGAAGAACTCGGGACCGTGCACTTTCCGACATCGTGCGCTGCTTCGGTGCAGAAGCCATTTGAGCGCGGCGTTGCGCTGCTGCATTCGTTCTGGTACGAAGAGGCCGGCAAGCAGTTTGAGACAGTGGCCAAGCAGGACCCGAAGTGCGCAATGGCGCATTGGGGGATTGCAATCAGCTCATGGCACCAGCTGTGGGACCACCCTAAGGATGCCACGATCCAGGCGGGCATTGCCGAGGTAAAGAAGGCGAAATCGCTCCATCCAAAGGGCGCCCGCGAGCGCGATTACATTGTGGCAATGGAAAAGTTTTATGGTCCTGCGAAAGCCGATTATCACGCCCGCGCCGCTGCATATTCGGAGCAGATGGAAAAGGTGTACAAGCGATACCCCGAGGACAAGGAAGCAGCTGCCTTTTACGCTTTGTCGCTATTGGCGTCTGAGCCGGAAGGCGACACTACGTTCGCCAATCGAAAAAAAGCGGCCGCGGTGCTGGAGCCGGTATTTAATTCCGAGCCTAACCATCCCGGTGTGGCGCATTATCTGATCCACACTTACGATAAGCCGCAACTTGCGGAGCAGGGGCTGGCTGCGGCGCGGAAGTACGCCAACATTGCCCCGGCGTCGCCGCACGCTGTGCACATGCCGTCGCATATCTTTGCCCGGCTTGGGCTGTGGCAGGACGACATTGATTCGAATCTCGCATCGGTGGCACTGACTCGGAAGACGTCTGAAATGCATATGGGCGGCGGAGGCCACCAGTTCCATGCGATGGACTTTCTGGTGTATGCGTACCTGCAAAGCGGCCGTGAAGCGGACGCGCGGAAAGTCATTGAAGAAGTAAGCGCGATGCCGAAGGTCGAGGACAATCTGTATGCGGGATACGACCCGGCGGCGTATGCGAAGTCTGAGTTCCCGGCTGTATACGCATTGGAGATGCATCATTGGGCAGAAGCGGCGGCGTTGCAGCCGGTTGCGAACGCTGGGTACGAAGATACTGCCATCACCTACTACGCCCGCGGGCTTGGCGCGGCGCGCGGCGGCAAAGTCGCTCAAGCAGGCACAGATCTCGCACAGTTGGAAGCGGCGCAAACGAAGGCCACCGCTGACAAGAAAACCTGGTTGGTAGATGCCTTGGAGCAAAACCGCAAAATCATCCAAGCCTGGATTGATCACGCGAATCGCAGGGATGATGCGGCAGTCGCGGCGCTCCAGGCTGCAGCAGAAAAGGAAGAAGCAGAAGGAGACGAGCCCGGCGCTCTTCCCGCACGCGAGATGCTGGCGGACTTGTTAATGGAGATGAGCCGTCCAGAGCAGGCGCTGGCCGAGTACGAAGCCGATCTGAAATTCAACCCCAACCGCTTCAACGGCCTCTACGGCGCGGCGCATGCGGCAGAGATGGCGGGAAAAACTGAGCAGGCAAGTTCGTATTACGCGCAGTTGCTCAAAGTGTGTTCAGGCTCAGCTTCGGACCGGCCGGAGTTGCAGCATGCAAAACAATTGTTGGCGAAGAACTAAGGCGAGCGTATCCCCCACACATCACTTTTCGATGCGCTGAAGGCGGAATAGCAACGATCCCCAGCCGAGTTTGGAGCGCATCTGTACCGGCGTGTGGTTCGCGTCATCGGTGTACCACACCCACACAGCCCCCTTGCCTTTGAGCGGGCCGGAATAGGCTTCAGCCCTCACGCGTACCGTTTGAAATGTTCCCACCGGAACCTTCACCTGTTCGCGAGCTTCGACGCGCGCTGTCACTTGCGTGGTCTTGCCATCGTTAATGGGAAAACTGTGGACGTTGCCCGGGTCCAGAGGCAAGGAAGCGACATAAAAGAACCCGCTGAGGACATCGGTAACGCAGCCGGGGATGTCGTTGAGTTCGTGCTTGACTGCGCCGGTCTTAAGGTTCTTCTCGTCCAGCACGCTCTTGCGCTGCGCGTAATCGAGGCGAATCTGGGTATCGCGTTTGCGAGAACCCTCTTCGCTGTGTTTGGAAATTCGCAGCGAACAAAATGTCCGGGGATCAAAGAACGCCTCGAAGCGGTCATGCACTTTGTACAAGGTATTCACAAACCCGGTGGAGTCAGCGGCCAGGGTGACGCGTTGCTCGGTGCCAGATTGATCCATCCTGACTACTGCCATTCCTGCGGTAAAGAGGTGCCATTCCACGCTGAACACGTAACTCTGGCCGTCAGGGAAGCGGTATGCCGCGGGAGGGCGCACGATTTGAGCGCTGCCGGCCCCGATGGTCGTTCCAGTTGGGCGGGCGCCTTGGGCCAGGAGCAGGCTAGAAGCAAGCAGTACGAGGTTGGCTGTGAGGAGACGGCGCATGCGTGCCTTGTGATTGGATGCGTTCAACTGCCATCGCATGGCGGCACGGTTAATTTAAGTGCCAGTACAATTTCGCCGCCAACGCCAACATCATAGCGATCGAGCCGACGATTGCATTGTACTCGCGGTGCCGGAGGTACAAATCCCACGAGAATGCCGAGGGCGCATGACGAAAGGGGCGCAACCGCGGAATGAGTGACGGAACCGCTCGGGAATAGTCGTCGAACTCAGGAAATTGCTGCCGGAGAAAAGCTTCTTCGTTATGAATGACGGGTATGTAGATGGCGGCGAAAATCAACAGCATCGCAACGGCGACCCACCAGCTTCGTGCTGCCACAGCAAATCCTGCGGCGATGATCAGGGAACCGAGATAGAGCGGGTTGCGAGTGTAGGCGTAAGGCCCTGCGGTAGTCAGCTGCTCATTTTTTTGCACGTGGCCGGATGCGACCGCGCGGAGAATCACACCCGGCAGTACGAGGATGCCGCCGAGCAGGATCGAACGCCCGGTAGGTCGCGCCAATACGAAATAGCCCGCAGCGAAGGCGAAGGTCAGCGGTACACGGATTCTACGGGCGATGGCGGGCCAGCTAGCCACCACATCTCCTGAGCAGTTTGCGAGCGGCCGCGACTATATCGTCAGAGCTGATTTCCAGCAGACCTTCTTCAGGTTCGGGGTGCCGAGCGTGGCTGGTTTGGCTTGAGGGACTGCGTAGGACCACGCTACAGGTCCCGAAAGGTCCGTTCCGCGCTGGATCGGTAGGGCCGAAGATGCCGACGACCGGAACCCCCAGGGCAGCAGCCAGATGCATGGGGCCGGTGTCTCCGCCGATGAACAGGCGCGCTCGGCGAGTTAAAGCGATCAGCTCGGAGATCGAACAAGCCACCGCTTCGGCAGCGCCTCCGCTGCTGGTCTCCACCGCGCGGGCCAACTCTTCCTCGCCTGGGCCAAAGTTGATGATCGATCTCAGCCCGTCCTCTGCAAGCTTTTTCCCCACGTATCCGAAGCGCCGCGCCGGCCATTGTTTGGCTCCCCATCCGGCGCCGGGATTAAGGATTGCGAAGTCACCGATCTGGTGATCGTACAAGCGGCGGTCAATCTCGGCTTCGATTGTGGGATCGTGCGGAAATTCAACCCGCGGCATTTGGAGCGGATGGCCCGCAACGGCTTCAGCAAGCGAGAGGCTCTGCTCGATAACGTGCTTACCGCGGGCGATCACCTGACGGCTGTAAAACATGCTGGCCGCGTTCTCGCGAGGCTGTGCAAATCCGTAAATCGTAGCCGCGCCTGACCAGCGTGCCAGTAACGCCGAGCGGACCGCCCCCTGGAAGTCCACAGCCACTTCGTAGCGCGCACCGCGCAAGTGACTAAGACCAGTAGCGATTTCCTCCCAAGTGCGGTTTGAAAGCAGGTCCGAGCGCCATCGCGCAGTATTCACGGTGTGCACTCTATCCACCAGGGGCCGCTGATTGGAGCGCGAACCAAAGCGCGGAGTGCGGACGCTGCAAAGCAGTTCGGCCCAGCGTTCTTCGACGATCCAGCCAATCGTCGCGTTTGGGAAGGCATGCCGTAGCGCGGTGACAGCCGGCAAGGCATGAATGATGTCGCCCATCGCGCTGAGCCGGACAATGAGCAACCGCCGAACAGCATCTGTGCTCGTGTTGCGTTCAACTGCCGGGGTCGTAATCTCCATGCGTTATTGGCGCGGCGACAAACGCGAACGGATAATTTCACTCGCGGAATGGTCCTTTGGATCGCCCACGATCTCGATCCGGCCTCCATACTCGACCACGGCATCCCGCTCGGGAACGGTATCTGCAGTATAGTCTGTGCCCTTGGCGTGAATGTCGGGACGAAGCTCGCGGATCAAAGCGCGGACGTTTGGCTCGGAAAAAATCACGACGGCGTCCACGTCCGATAATGCCGCGAGTATTTCGGCGCGCTCTTCGGCCGGCATCAGCGGCCTCCCATTTCCTTTCAGTGCTCGAACTGACGCGTCAGAATTGACCGCCACGATCAAGCGGCCCCCGAGTTCTTTGGCGGCGTGCAGATAACGTACGTGGCCTACATGGATCAGGTCGAAGCAGCCGTTGGTCAGCGTGACACGCTCTCCGGCAGCTCTCCATTCGCGCACGCGTTGTGCGAGTTCATCACGCCCGAGAATTTTCGAAGCTGCGGTCAATGAGGTCTCGTGCTCGGCGGACTTTTCTCCAACGCCTGCAATAGTTCTGCTTGGGACACCGTTGCCGTCCCGCGTTTCATGACGACAATGCCACCGGCGTAGTTGGCAAGATGAGCGGCTTGGTCGGTGGTCGCGCCAGCGGCAATCGCGGCGGTGAATGTGGCGATGACGGTGTCGCCGGCGCCGGTCACATCCGCCACTTCATCCGAACCAAAGATGGGAATGTCTGCCGGCTTATGACCGCGGGTGAAGGCCACCATGCCGTCACGACCGCGGGTGATTACCAGAGATTTTAGTTTCATGCGCCCAATCAACTGTTCGCCGGCAGAATGCAGGCGCTCCCAGTCGTGCCCGATGCGAATGCCAAGCGCTTCCTCCACCTCAGGCTCGTTCGGTGTTGCGGCAGTAACTCCGGAGTATTCGAGCAAGCGGTGGCGGGAGTCGAGCACGATGGGAATCCGGTGGCGACGGTCGGTTTCGCGAATGGCATCGAGCATGGCTGGAGTGGCGGCGCCGTATCCGTAATCTGAGATGAGCAGCGCGTCGGACGCGCGGATGTACTCGCGCGCGGCAAGCACCAGCTCGCGCCGTAGGTGAGAACTGGGCTCGGTCGCCGGCTCTCGGTCGACGCGCACCACCTGCTGCCGTGCGGTGTGCGACATGCCGGCAAGAATGCGTGTCTTGGTGGTCGTGGTGTAAGTCTTGTCTTTCAAAACTCCGCTGATCGGGATGCGTTTTTGCCGAAAAATCTTCAACAGTGCACGCCCAGGTTCGTCGTCACCGACAGCACCTACGGGAAGCACGTTGACGCCGAGGTCCGCCAGGTTGTTGATGGCGTTAGCTCCTCCGCCCGGGACGATCTTGCGCTCGCGGTGCTTCAAGATTAGTACAGGTGCTTCGCGCGACACGCGGGAGATTTCGCCGAACACAAACTCGTCCGCCACCAGGTCACCAACCACGGCGACAGTGATCGACGAAAGCGCTTCGACCAGCTTTTTGAGGCGAGCAGTTTCGGGATTCGAAGTCATCGGCAAACAGCCACATGGCTGCGAATGAATTTTCTCATGTCGCCCGTCTGCGCTCCTCGATTGTCCGCAGCATGGAATCTACAGCGTTAGCGGCGTCGGAAAGAGTCATGGTAACGGGAACCACCGCGAGCGGGTGGAGTGCGGAAAGATAGCCGCCCAGGTTTATGGCATCCTTTTCGGTCGTCACGAAGCCATCGGCTTCGCTTTTGTCACGCAAGTTCAGCAACGCGCGAACATCGGATTCGGTGTAGGCGTGGTGATCTGAGAAGAACGCTTCAGCCGTGGGTTCAACGCCGGCCGTGCGCAACTGCAGGACAAAATTCTGCGGCCGCGCAATGCCGCAGAAGACCACCGGATGCGACGGCATGTTGTTGACATGAATGCCCCGGCGGACCCGCCAAACCACCTTGCCATCGAGAGGGAAAGATTGCGGTGAGGCGCCGCTGGTTAGAACGATCGCGTCAGCACGCTGTAAGGACGCGAGTGGCTCGCGCAGACGGCCGGCAGGAAGCAAGCGGTCGCGAGCGTCGTCTGGGGTAACCAGCACGATGTCGAAGTCGCGGGCCAGCGACCGGTGCTGGAATCCGTCATCGAGCAGGTGAAGCTGCGCGCCGAATTTCTGCTCGGCCGTCACGCCAGCCTGAAAACGGTCCTCGCCCACTATTACCGGTACGCCAAGGCGGCGAGCCATCAGAATGGGTTCATCTCCAAAATCGCCCGAGGTCCCGCCGGGATCGACGACACCGACCCCGCGAGTGCGGCGGCCATAGCCACGCGACAAGATATCAAACTTAACGCCGCGCGCCTTCAATAGCTCGCCCAGCATCAGCACAAACGGAGTCTTGCCGGAGCCGCCTACGGACAAATTGCCGATGCTGATCACCGGGCCCGCAAGTCTCCGGGCCCGAAGCGTGCCGCGATCATAGAGCGCGTTGCGGGCGCGAACACCGAGGCTGAACAAGGCGGCGAGAGGATTCATGTTAGCCACAGAGGGTTCTGAGACGGAGGAGGAGGCCGCTTCACTATAGCCGTTGCTCCATGCCTGCGACCGGAGCCGTTGGCAGCGCTGGCGGCAAGTCGGGATTATTTAGCAACACGGAGATCGCCGCAATCGTCCGCTCTGTCGCGCCAGTCTGGGATTGCAAAGTTTCTGCTGCACGCCGGCCGAGTGCGGTCCGCTCTGCCGGATTCGAGATCAACTCCATCAAAACCAGCGGGAACTCCGCCGGTCCAACTACGCGTATGGCATTCCTACTTTGGAACAAGCCGACGATATCGCGAAAATTTTCCGTGTGATTGCCGACCACAATGGCGACTCCGTGGCGTGCCGGTTCAATGATATTGTGGCCGCCGCGGGGAACCAGGCTACCACCCACGAAGGCAACGTCGGCCAGTCCGTAGACCGACGCAAGTTCTCCGATGCTATCCAGCAAAAACACGCCCCCGGCGATTGGCTCGCCGTTCCAGAGCGACCGCCGCCAGGTACGGATTCCGAGCTGCTCCACAAGAGATGTCACTTCGGCGAAGCGCTCGGGGTGGCGAGGCGCAAGGATCATCACCGCACGCGGGTAGCTGGCGAGAATATTGTCGAACGTCTGAAGCAAGAGCGGTTCTTCATCGTCAACCGTGCTGCCGCAAACAATGATCGGCGAAGCGGCCGCGGTCGTAAAAGCTTGCCGAAGACTAGCCACGATAGGCGGTGCTGGCGGGAGTGCGAGGTCGAATTTCAGATTTCCGCTGACCTGAATGCGATCGGCGGCAGCCCCAATTTTGACTAGGCGATCGCGGTCCTGTTCGGTTTGGGTGACAAAAACGTCGATGTCGGCCAAAACTCGCTTGAGCAGAAATCCGACCCGCTGGTATCCCCGCCATGACTGATCAGAAATGCGAGCATTGACCATCGCGATGCGTGTACCGCTCTGCTTAGCTAAGCGAAGAAAGTTCGGCCAGATCTCGGTTTCGGCAATGATGATGACCTTAGGCTGCAGCCGCTCAAGGTATGGCCGGATGGCAAACGGGAAATCCAGAGGAAAGTAGAAAACGTTTTCCTCGCCGAAGCGTTTGCGGGCAAGCTTCTGGCCAGTGTCGGTGGTGGTGGAGACGACAATGCGATATTCAGCATACTGGCTGCGCAATTCCTCGATCAGTCCGCTCACCGCCAGCACTTCGCCGAGTGAAACCGCATGTACCCAGATCACCGGTTTCGACCCGGCGGCGATCAGCCGCGCAGGCACTTCACCCATGCGCTCGCGCAATCCGGCGCGGTACTTGCCATGGCGTGCGCGCTGCAATAACCAGTAGGGCAGCGTTACGAACAACGCCAACGCCAGCAGCGCGCTGTAGATCCAGTACATGGGGGAAGCCACATTGTAACTGCTGCGCCAGCGCCATTCGAAATGTTGCGCACCTGGACCCCAAGTCACCGCCGCGAGGCGAGTTGCATCCTATAATTCCAGTATGTTCTCTCGCAGGGATGATTCAGTGTGGAAGATTGCGGCCGTAGTCATTGTGCTGTCAGTGATTTGCCTCGCGTCCAAGCAGTTCGTCATGCCCAAGCCGCAGCCCGCCAGCAGCTATCCGGCCCACGATAGTCATCCCAATGAAAAGGTGGCAATTGCCGCCGACCCCTACGATATGGCCGACAAGGCCAACATTTTCTCGACCCACTTTAACGAGGAAGGCTTTATGCCCATCTTCGTGGTGGTGACGAATGACGGCGATCAGCCGGTTTCGCTCACCGACATGCAGGCACAGCTGATAACGGTGAATCGCAGCAAGATTCCGTCCGCAACCCTCGACGATATCCAGCGGCGGCTCGCGCACCCTTCGGCGAGTGCGTCACGATCACCGTTGCCGTTTCCGACAAAGAAAGTGAAAGGCGGACTGAAAAAGGAGACTCTGGAAGAAATTCAGAGTTCGCAGTTTGGCGCAAAAGCTGTCG
>Ga0070741_10015976_pt1 | contig 12614 bp, 11 predicted proteins | sample Coa_R1_4_FD_66440 | JGI IMG/M metagenome (GOLD analysis project Ga0070741, IMG submission 66440) | Surface soil microbial communities from Centralia Pennsylvania, which are recovering from an underground coalmine fire - Coalmine... | ecosystem: Environmental > Terrestrial > Soil > Unclassified ...
CGGCGACTGCGGCGTGACGTGCCCCGCCGGCCAGGTGTGCGCCGCCGGCGCGTGCGGCTGCCCCGCCGGCGGCAACACGTCGACGATCTGCTCGAACGGGCAGTCGTGCTGCGGCTCGCTCGGCTGCAAGAGTTTGATGAGCGACGACTTCCACTGCGGCGACTGCATGACCGCGTGCTCGGGCGGCGCGCACTGCTCGGGCGGAAAATGTCTGTGCGGCGGCGTCGCGTGCATGGGCTCGCAGGTCTGCTGCAACGGCGCGTGCTCGTCGGCGTGCGCGCAGCCCGATATGGCCGGCGGCAGCACCGACATGGCGAGCGGCTTGTGCCAGTGCGCCAGCATGTGCAGCCCCGGATCGAAGTACTGCGTCGGGCCGGACTGCTGCTTCGAGCAGGCGGTCTTCAAGGTGTGCACGCCGTCGACCACGTGCACGCCGCAGATGTATCCTTGACCCGATGATGATGAAGCTGCACGTCAACGTCGATCACGTCGCGACGCTGCGCCAGGCGCGCGGCACGCGCTATCCCGATCCCGTCGCCGCCGCCGCGATCGTCGAGCTGGCCGGCGCCGACGGCGTCACCGTGCACCTGCGCGAGGATCGCCGCCACATCCAGGATCGCGACGTCCGCATCTTGCGCCAGACGGTGCGCGGCGTACTCAACCTCGAGATGGCCGCCACCGACGAGATGGTGCGCTTCGCGTGCGAGGTGAAGCCCGACGTGGTGTCGCTGGTGCCGGAGAAGCGCGAGGAGCGCACCACCGAGGGCGGGCTCGACGTGAGCGGCGACGCGGCACAGGTCAAGCGCGCCATCGAGCGGCTGCGCGCGGCGGGGATCGCGGTGAGCCTGTTCATCGATCCCACCGAGCCGGCGGTGCGCGCGTCGCACAAGCTGGGCGCGCCGCGCGTCGAGCTGCACACCGGCGACTACTGCGAGACGGTGGATCCCGTCGAGCACGCGCCGGGCGATCTCGAGCTCGAGCGCATCGCGCGCGCGGCGCGGCTCGGCTCGGAGCTGGGGCTGCACGTCGCCGCCGGCCACGGCCTCGACTATCCCAACGTCGGCGCGGTCGCCGCCATCCGCGAGATCACCGAGCTCAACATCGGCCACGCGATCGTCGCGCGCGCGGTGCTGGTCGGGATGGATCGCGCGGTGCGCGAGATGATCGACGCCCTCCGGCGCGCGCGGCCGCGGCCATGATCCTCGGCGTCGGCGTCGACCTCACGCCCGTCGAGCGGATGGCGCAGGCGATGGCGCGCCACCCCGAGCGGCTCGAGGCGCGGCTGTTCACCGCGCGCGAGCGGGCCTACTGCGCGGCGCGGGCGCACGCGGCGCAGCACTTCGCGGCGCGCTTCGCGGCCAAGGAGGCGGTGCTCAAGGCGCTGCGCGTGCCGCACGGGTTGTCGTGGCACGAGCTGGAGGTGGTCTCCGACGAGCGCGGCGCGCCGCGGCTGGAGCTGACCGGCGAGGCGGCGCGCGCGATGGCGGCGCAGGGCGTGCGGCGGCTGCACCTGTCGCTCACGCACGCCGGCGATCAAGCGCTCGCGTTCGTGGTCGCGGAGGGCTGATGCTGATCGTCACGGCCGCGGAGATGCGCGCGCTCGATCGCGAGACCATCGACGTCGTCGGCGTGCCCGGCGTGGTGCTGATGGACGCCGCCGGGCGCGGCGTCGCCGACGTGATCGCGCGGCTCGGCGCCGGCGACGCGGTCGTGGTCTTCGCCGGCGCGGGCAACAACGGCGGCGACGGCTACGTGGCCGCGCGCTACCTGCGCAACCGCGGCTTCGGCGTCGACGTGATCCGCTGCGCGCCGCTCGACAAGATCCGCGGCGACGCGCGCGTGCACTACGACGCGTGCGCGCGCTCGGGCGTGCCGATCCACGACGGCCACGACGCCGCCTCGCTGGCGCGCGCCGTGAGCGACCTCGCGCGCGCCGAGATCGTCGTCGACGCGCTCTTCGGCACCGGCCTCGATCGTCCGGTCGAGGGCCACCTCGCCGGCGCCATCGAGCACGTCAACGCGCTCGACGGGCTCAAGGTCGCGGTCGATCTACCGTCGGGGCTCGACTCCGATCGCGGCGTGCCGCTCGGCGTCTGCGTGCGCGCCGATCACACGGTCACGTTCGCCTATCCCAAGCGCGGCCTGGTCGTCGCGCCCGGCTTCACCTACGCCGGCGAAGTGCACGTCGTCGACATCGGCATCCCGCGGCAGCTGGCCTGGGATCGCGGCGTGCGCGGCGAGTTGCTCGACGGCGCGCTGGTGCGCGACCAGCTCGGCCCGCTCGATCCGCTGGCGCACAAGGGCACGCGCGGGCACCTGCTGGTGATCGCCGGCTCGACGGGAAAGTCGGGCGCGGCGCTGCTCGCCGGCCACGCCGCGCTGCGCTCGGGCGCGGGCCTGGTCACCGTGTGCTCGCCCGAGGCGACGCGCGCCGCGCTCGACGGGCGCGTGCCGGAGCTGATGACCGCGGGCTATCACTGGGACCCGCCGACGGCCGACGCGTGGCGCGCGATCGAGCCGCTCCTCGACGGCAAACGCGCCGTCGCCTGCGGCCCGGGCGTTCCCACCGACGGCGAGTTCCGCGAGCTGTTGGCCCATTTGTGCCGCTCCGTGCACGATCGCGCCATCGCCCTGGTGCTCGACGCCGACGCGCTCAACCACCTGGCGCGCGACCCGCCGCTGCTCGGACGCCCGCGCGAAGACGGCGTGGTGCTGACGCCGCACCCGGGCGAGGCCGCGCGCCTGCTCGCGTGCTCGACGGCGGACGTGCAGTCGGACCGCCCCAAGGCGGCGCTGGCGCTGGCGCAAAAAATCGGCGGCGTGGTGGCGCTCAAGGGCGCGCGCACGATCGTCGCCGCGCCCGACGGGCGGCTGGCGGTGTCGCCGACGGGGAATCCCGGGCTCGGCTCGGGCGGCACCGGCGACGTGCTCACCGGCTGCATCGGCGCGCTGCTGGCGCAGGGCCTCGGCGCGTGGTCCGCCGCGACGCTCGGCGTGTACGCGCACGGCGACGCCGGCGATCGCGCCGCCCGGGCGCGCGGCGTGCGCGGCATCACGGCCGGCGACGTCGTCGACGAATTGCCGCGCGCGCTCGCCGGCCAATGACAAACTGACACCGCCGCCCGCCGCAGCGACGAGAAACCCGCGCCCCGCCGCGCGGCACGCCGGTTGCTCAACGAGCGGGCATGACCACCGAGCTGGAAGTTTTCCTCGCCGAGGTGATGCCGCACCTCGACGCGCTGCACGCCGCGGCCGCGCACCTCGGCCTCGACGCGGACGATCTGGTGCAGGAGACGTATCTGCGCGCCATCGCCGCGTGGCGCACCTACCGCCCGGGCTCGAACGCGCGCGGCTGGCTGCACCGCATCCTGACCAACGTGGCGATGACCGAGCACCGGCGGCGCGCGCGCGATCGGCGGCTGGCGGCGCGCGTGGCGGCCGAGCCGTCGCCCGACGCGGTGATTGAAATCGAGCCGCGCGGGCCGGACGTCGACGTGCACGCGGCGCTGGCGGCGCTCGAGCCGCGCGACCGCCGCGTCGTCGAGCTGGCCGACGTCGAGGGGCTGCGCTACCGCGACGTGGCGCGCATCCTCGGCTGCCCGGTCGGCACGGTGATGTCGCGGCTGCACCGCGCGCGGCGCCGATTGCGGGCGCAGGCGCGCCTCGCCGCGTGAGCTACTCGCCCGACGCCTTCGCCGGCGGCTCGACGGCAGCCGCAGCCGCAGCCGCCGCGATCGCGCCGGGCGCGAACGGCGAGTCCTCGCGCAGCACGCGGATCTGCTTCACCAGCAGCGGCACCATCAGCGCCATGTACAGCACGATCGCCGGCCGCGTCGGCGGATACATCAGCACGAAGTCGTAGAGCCCGTGCAGCCCCGCCGCCAGCAGCACGCGCGGCCACACGCGATACGTCGGATCGAAGCGCGCCCGCCCGAGCGCGTAGCCCCACATGCTGGCGAAGATCACGTGGCCGGGCAGCGCGAGAAACGATCGCACGCCCAGCATTCCCCAGCGGATCGCCAGCCCGTGCGAAAAATCGACGACGTAGAAGACGTTCTCCAAGCTGGCGAAGCCGAGCGCCGCCGCCGCCGCGTAGATGATCCCGTCGAGCGGCTCATCGAACTCGCGGTTGCGGTAGATGAAGAAGCGCACCGCCGCGAACTTCGCCAGCTCCTCGCACGGGCCGATCACGAGGAAGCAGCCGATGGCGAGCGGCCACGGGCTGAGCCCGCCCGACGTCGACGCCGCCGCCGCGTCGAGCTGCGCCAGGAACGGGTACAGGTGATTGCCGAGGCGCTCGCCGAGGAACGCCGGCACGATCGACAGCACGCCGAGCGCGAACGTGAGCAGCACGAGGCGCTTCGGCTCCGGCTCGTAGCGATCGGTCTTGTAGAAGATCCACAGCCAGATCAGGCCCGGCAAGATGGGAACGATCAGCGCCGCCAAGCCCACGCGCGAATCCTAGCACTATCTCGACGGCGGATCGTCGGGCAGCTCGAGCTCGCACGCGCCGCGCGGCAGCGACTCCTCGCGCGCCACGCCGCGCCCGTCGGCGGCGCCGGATTTGATCAGGCCGTCGGGCAGCACCAGGCGAAAGCGCGCGTCGGCGAGCGGCGCGCCGTCGAAGTCGGTGAGGTGCAGCGCCAGCCAGTCGGCGCGCGCGGCCAGCGACGAGCCGGCGAGCGCGCGCGCGGCGGCGGCGCGCACGTGGCGATCGGGATCGCGCGCGCGCAGGCGATCGAGCGTGGCGCGCCAGCCGGGCAGCCGCGCGACGGCGAGCGCGGCGTTCGCGCGCGCGGCGGGATCGGCGTCGTCGAGCAGGCGGGTGATGGCGGGCGGCGCCTGGCCGAGCCGCGCCAGCGCGCCGGCGGCGTTGGCGCGCACCGCCGCGTGCGGCGAGGCGAGCGCGCGGGTCAGCGCCGCGACGATGGATGCAGCGGCCGAACGTTTGCCGAGCGCCCACGCCGCCTCGGCGCGCACCTTGGCGTCGCTGTCGGCGTCGAGCCGCGCGACCAGGAGCGCGTCGTCGGGTTGCAGCTCGCCGAGCGCCTGCACCACGCGGCGGCGCAGCGCCGGATCGTCGGCGGCGCGGCCGAGCAGGCGCTGGAGGCGCGGCAGCGACTGCGGGTCGCGGCTGGCGGCCAGCGCGTCGACGGCCTCGAGCGCGCTCGGCGCGTCGCTCGATTCGGCGAGGCCGAGCAAGAGCTCGCGCGCGGTCGCATCCGAGCGGCCGCGCAGGACGCCGCCGAGCGCGGCCACCGCGTCGGGGCGCCGCTCGGCGGGCGCGGTGCGCGCGAGGCGCTCGAGCGGCGCGAGCGCGGCGGCGTCGTGCAGGCGGCCGAGCGCGTCGGCGGCCTCGCGGCGCACGCGCGCCTCGGAGCGGCCGAGCGCGGCGGTGAGCGGCTGCGTGGCCTTGGCGTCGTCGAGCTCGCCGAGCGCGCGCGCGGCGGCGGCGGCGGTCGGCTCGTCGGTGGAGGCGAGCGCGCGCGAGAGCTGCGGCAGCGCGCTCGCCGCCCGCAGGCGCCCGAGCTCGCGGATGGCGATCAGCCGCACCTCGCGATCGCCGCCTTCGGCCGCCTGGCCGAGCGCACTGGCGGCGCGCAGATCGACCACGCCGGCGAGCGCCGCGGCGGCGCGGCGGCGCACCGGCGTCTCTTTGTCGTCGAGGAGCGCGGTCAGCTCGGCGAGCGCGCGCGACTCGGCGGCGCGATCTTCGGCGCGCGCGTCGCGCTTGCCCGCCTCGCGCTCCGCCGCCGCGCCGCGCAGGATCGCGCCGAGCGCGTCGACGATCCGCTCGCGCGGCGCGCGCCCGCGCTCCAATTCGTCGGCGAGCGGCGCGAGCGCGCGCGCGTCGCGCAATTCGCCGAGCACGTCGATGATCGCCAGCAGCTCCTCGCCGTTCACCGCCGCCAGCCGCGCCACCAGCCGCGGTACCGACGGCGCGCCGACGCGTGCCAGCGCCTCGCGCGCCGCCGCCCGCGCCTCGTCGCGCCCGAGCGCCGCGACCAGCGGCGCCACCACCGCGTCGCCGCCGGTCGATCCAATTTGGCCGAGCGCGAACGCCGCGCGCCCGCGCAGCGCATCGGAGCCGTGCTCCATCAGCTCGACGAGCGGCCCGATCGCGGCGCGCGCCTTGATGCGCCCGAGCGCCTGCACCGCCTGCGCGCGCACGTCGTCGGAGGGATCGCCGAGCAGCCGGATCATCGCCGGCGCCGCGCGCTCGTCGCCGAGCTGGCCGAGCGCCTCCAGCGCCGCGCCGCGCACGTCGCGCGAGCCGTCGCCGAGCCGCGCCAGGAGCGGGATCACCGCGCGCGGATTTCCCAGCCGGCCGAGCACCTCGCACGCGCGCTGGCGCACGCCGGCGTTGTCGTCGTCGAGCCGCGCCGCCAGCGCCACCGTCACCGGCTGCGCCTGGTCGCGATCGAGCCGCCCGATGGCCGAGAGCGCCGCCTGGCGCACCGACGGCTCCGCGTCGCCGAGCGCGCGTTCGAGAGCGCCGAGAGCGCGCGCGTCCGCGTCGGCCCGCTGCGCGCGCAGAAGCCCGATCGCCTCCACCGCCGCCTCGCGCAGCCGCGGCTCGGGATTCTCGACCAGCGCCACCAGCTGCGGCGTGGCGTCGGCGATACGGTGGCGCCCGATCGATCGCGCCGCGCGTACGCGCACCTCGACGTCGGTGTCGCCGAGCGCCTGCAGCAGGTACGGCCGCGCCTCGTCGGCGGAGATGGCGTCGAGCTTGTCCACCGCCTCGCGCCGACGCGCCGCCTCGGGGCCGCGCAGATCGGTCGCCAGCGTCTCGATCCCGTAGTCGAACAGATCGGCCGCGCGCGCCGGCACCGCCGACAGGAGCACGAGCAGCCACGCGCCTCGCATCACCGGGAAAGTCTACGATCGAGGTGGGTGGTTGTCGAAGCCGTGCTCCCGGCATAGATTGTCGCCATGCCGACCATCAACATCGGAAAGATTCTCGAGAAGGCCCCGGGCGTGAAGCGCGAGGGCGATGCGTTCGTGCTCCCCGAGGAGCTGGACGCCAACGCTTACGTCACCATCGGGCAGGAGGTGCTGCAGATCCCACGGCTGCACCGCGTGGAGCTCACCGGCGACCTGGTGACGCTGACCACGCACAAGAGCGAGCGCTTCTTCTTCGCGCCCGATCAGGTCGCGGGGCTCAAGCTCGGCGGCGACAGCAAGGTCGGCCGCACGTCGGCCGGCTTCTTTAAAAACGCTTGAATCGGCGATTCTCGCTACTTTAACGCGAGCGAGAACGACGCGTGGGTCTTTGACCCGTTGAACTTGGGGAACGCCACCGACTGCATCTTGCCGTACATGCAGCCGGCGAGCGCCGTGCCCGTCTGGCCGTTGACCTTGACCGCCGAGACGTTGCCCGTGCCCTTGATGATGAAGTCCATGTCGACCGCGTGCAGCGACGGGTTGCGCCGCCGCTCCTCGGTGATGCAGCCGACCAGCACGCGGAAGTTCTTCGACATCACCTGCTGCACCACCGACTGATCGAGCGTCTCGTCGCCGCCGCCCTCGGACGCGTCGCCGAGGTTGGTGGTATCCGAGAAGTCGTCCTTGCCGTTCTTGCCCTTGTGGTGCCCGCCCGGGTGCGGCTTCTTCACCGGCGGATCGACCTTCATCGTGATCTCGATGTTCTTGAGGAAGTCGAGATCGTCGGCCTTGTCGTGGACGATCACCTTCTCGACTTTTTTCTCCCACGGCTTCCACTTCCACATCACGAAGCCGCCGACGCCCAGCACCACGACGAGGAACAGGCTGAGCATGGTGACCACTTTGCCGCGCGCCTTGCGGCGGTCGGCGGCCTCGGCGTCCTCGCGCTGCTTGTCGGCGAGGCGCGCCTCGGTCTCCATGACCAGCTGGCGGAGCTGCGGGTGGTCTTTGACTTTGCGGCGCTCGCCGTTCTCGGTGTCGATGATGGTGTGCTCGCCGAGAATTTTTCCGCTCTCGATCTGCGAGCGCACGTCGCGCATGTTGAACGGGCCGAAGTCGAGCTTGTCTTTCTGGATCAGCCAGCGCTCGGTCTGGTCGTCGACGGCGGAGAGCGCGGAGTCGACGTTGAACGACTTCGGGACCGCGGCGCGCGCGACGCCCGGGCCGGCGGGGCCGACGCCCGGCATCGACGGCTGCGGTTTTTGCGGCGTGGGGGCCGACGGGCGCGGAGTGGGCGAGGGCGGCTGCGCGGACGACATCGGCGGCGGCGCGGGCGGGCGGCTCGCGGCGGCTTGCGGCTTGGGAGGCGTGGGCGCGGCGGCGCGCGGCATCGGCGTCGGCGCGGCGGGTCGCGGCATCGCCACGCCCGGCTGCGATGGCTGCGCGCCTTCGCCGCCCTCGAGCTCGTGCGCCAGCGCGGCGTGCAGCGCCTCCTTGAGCGCCTGCGCCGACGGAAAACGCTCGTCGGGGATCGGCCGCAGGCAGCGCTCGACGACCTCGTCGACCGCCGGCGGCACGCCCGGCACCGCCGCGCTCGGCCGCGTGAACGACTCCGACGGCGCCTTGCCCGTCAACAGCTCGAACAGGATCACGCCCACCGAGTACAGATCGGCGCGCGCGTCGGCCCGCTCGGGCTGCGACACCATCTCGGGCGCCAGCGCCGCCATCCCGCCCGTCCCCACCTGCGCCTGAAAATGATCGAGCGGCTTGAGCGTGCGCGCGAGCCCGAAGTCGACCACCTTGACGCGCCCGGCGGTGTTGACCAGCACCGACAGCGGCGTGAGCCCGCCGTGAACCGTCGCGCCGTGCGCGTAGATGAGCGCGTTGCACAAATGTGCGACCACGTTGTACGTGCCCTTGAGCGAGAAGGTGCGCCCCGAGGCGCGCTTCTTGTCGATCATCTCGCGCAGGGTCTGCCCGTCGACGAACTCGGTCGCCAGGTACGAGACCGCGTCCGAGCCGATCATGGCGCCGAACAGCCCGTAGGTCGCGCCCACGTTCTTGTGGTCGAGCTGCACCGCCACCTGGATCTCGCGCTCGAGCCGCGCGCGCACCTTGGCGTCGGCGAGCAGCTGCGGCGCCAGCGCCTTGATGGTGACCGGCCGCTGATCGGCGAGGTCGCGGGCGCGGAACATCTGCCCGTACGCGGTGGCGCCGGCGAACTCTTCGATCTGGTAGCGATCGTTCAGCACCGCGCCGTTGGGGAGACGTGGCGCGGCCTGCGCTTGGGACTTCGGCCGGCCCGCCGGATCATCGAACGTCATGTCCATGGGTTCTCGATCGAACGATGATACTGGTCGCCGCCGGTCACTTCAAGACGATCGGCAGCGAGCCGGCCTGCGCGATCCAGGCCTGGAGGTGCTCGAGCGACGGCGGGTTCTCGCTCAAATGCTGCTTAGAATTCGCTTTACCTATTTCATCGTTTAGCTTGGTGGCGTCGGCGGTTTTCAGCTGCGCGACGGTCTTGACGCCGGCCGCGGTGAGCAGCCGCGCGACGTCCGGGCCGATGCCCTTCACGCGCAACAGATCGGCCATCATCGCCCAGGCCTCGAGCGTCTTTTCCGGGATCTTGGTCTCGCGCGCGAGCGTCTTGCGCGCCTTCGCGTCGCCGGCCTTCTCGAGCAGCGCGAAGGTGGTGGGCACGCCGGCGGTCTTCAGCTTCGCGGCCTCGGGCGCGGGGATGGCTTGCGGGATCTCCTCGAGCGCGTAGTTCGAGGCGCGCGCGGCGCCCGAGACGGCGAGCACGAGAGCGGCGGCGGCGAACACTCCTGGGCGATGTCTCACGGGGCCTCCTTGCAGCGGGCTTGTGCCACGACGGTGCGGGCGGCGCCCGAACGCGATCCGGCGGGATCGAGCTTGAGCGCAAGGGCGGCGTTTCGGCAAGCCTCGACGCGATCCCCGAGGCGAAAGAGCAGGGCGGCCATGCGCGCGCGCGGCTCGGCGTCGTGCGGCGCGAGCTTGGCGGCGACGTGGAGATGGCCGAGCGCGCCCAGGTTCTTGCCGCGCCGCTCGGCGACGATCGCCAGCGCCTCCTGGACATCGACCGAGTTCGCGCGGTCGCGTTCGACGTTGAGGATCCGCTCGGCGCCGTCGAGATCGTTGGCGGCGATCAGCGCCTCGGCCTGCTTGACCGGCGGCAGCACCACCACCGGCGCCGGCTTGGGCGCGGGCGGAGGCGGCGTCTTGTAGAGCATCGCGAAGCCGAGCACCGCCGCGCCCGCGAGCACGAGCAGCCCGGCGAAGCCGACCGCCAGCCGGCGCCCGAACGGCGCGCGCTTATGCACCACCTCGCCGCGCAACTGACTATCGATCACTCCAATGGGCGACTCGCCCGGCACCACCGTCACCGGCGCGGGCGTCACCGGCGCGTTCTCGCCCGTGCGCGGCAGCCGGCGCGCGCCCGAGACCTCGCTGCGCGTCGGCAGCAGCATCATCTGCGACGAGTCGCCGGCGGCGAACGGCTCGAGCGCATCGGCCACGTCCTGCGCCGTCGCGAAACGATCGTCCGCGCTCTTCTCCAGGCAGCGCATCACCACCGCCTCGAGGCCGGCGGGCAATTCGAGGTCGGGACGGCGCTCGTGCGGCGGCACCGGATCCTCCGACACCTGCTTGGTCAAGAGCGCCATGAAGTTGGTCGAGCGGAACGGCACGTCGCCGACGATCAGCTGATAGAGGATCACGCCGAGCGCGTAGACGTCGGTGCGCCCGTCGAGCTTTTCGCCTTCGGCCTGCTCGGGCGCCATGTACTCGGGCGTGCCGAACACGGTGCCGTCGCGCGTGATCGCCGGACCGAGCGTGCCCTCGGCGACCAGCTTGGCCAGGCCGAAGTCGAGCACCTTGACCAGCTCGCGCCCCTTGGCGCGCCGCGCGAGAAAAACATTATCGGGCTTGAGGTCGCGGTGGATGATGCCGGCCTCGTGCGCGTGCTGGAGCGCCTCGGCGATCGCCAGGCCGATGGCGGCCGCACGCGCCGGCGGCACCGGACCGCGCCGCGCCACCGAGCCCAGGCTCTCGCCGTCGAGCAATTCCATGACGAGGAACAAGAGCCCGTCGTCCGACTGCCCGAAGTCGGTGACGCGGATGCAGTGATCGTGATCGAGCTTGGACGCCGAGCGCGCCTCGCGGTGAAAGCGCGCCACCGCCTCCGAGTCGCCCGCCAGCTCGCCGCGCAAGATCTTCACGGCCACCGGCTTGTCCATGAGCGTGTGCACCGCGCGGTACACCGTGCCCATGCCGCCCTGGCCCAGCCGCTCGACGAGCCGATAGCGCCCGCCGAGCACCCGGCCGATCAGCGGATCGGCCGCGCCCGGTTGCGGCGAGGCCGCGAGGGGCGATCCGTCGCGCGGACAGAACTGCTCCTCGCCCTCGAAGTGCATACGGCACGTCGGGCAGATCAGCAAAGCGTAGCTAGGCTAGCACGCGCGTAGGCCGGGGGACAGCAGGCGGAGCGCTTAGAAACGCATCCCGCGCTTAGCGCGGAACATGAACCAGTTCTTGACCAGGTACGCCGACGGAATCAGCGCGATGATGCCGAGCACGGGCGCCACGCCGGTGACGATCAGCGCCGCCGCGCCGGCGGTGGCGGCGCCCGCGGCGAGCCCTTTGCGTCGGGCGATATCCTTGTCCTTCTCGATCGCCATCGCCACCACCTCCTCTTAATACGTACTGCCGCGAACGGCCTCAGTCAAACCAACATAAGATGGTTACGCGCAATTCCAAGGCGATCTACCTGATGTCGGGCTGCGCGCGAAGAGTTGATCGGCCGATCGCGCGTGATACGATCCCGCGGACATGAGCTCAGGCTTCGACGAGGTCACGCCGACCGAGGGCGAGCAGCGCGCCGAGCCCGACGCGCGCGCCCGTCGCCGCTGGCCGACGATCGCCGGCGGCGCGGTGGCGTTCGCGGCGCTGGTGGCGCTGTACGTCCACTCGGTGCGCGCGCCGTCGACGATCGCCGGGCTGCGCGTCGCCGGCCAGCCGATGGGCGGCGTGCCGTTCGCCGAGCTCGACGCCCGCGTCGGCGCCGCGATCGATCAATTCCTCGACGGTAGAGTCGTGCTCGCGTTCGGCCGCGACTCGCTCAAGGCGACGCGCCGCGACGCCGGCTTCATCGTCGATCGCGCCGAGGCGGTGCGCGCCGCGCGCGAGGCCGGCAAGCGCGGCAATCCGCTCTCGGACCTGGCCGCGCGCTCGCGCGCTCGACGGGGAAAGCTCGATCTCGACCTGCCGCTCGATCTCGATCGCCCGAAGGCGCTCGAGTTCCTCACCGAGATCAAGGACGACGTCGACCGCGCGCCCGTCGACGCGCGGCTCGATCTCGAGCGTCACACCATCGCCCCCGAGTCGCCCGGCTACCTCTTGCGCGTCTACGACTCGATGGTGGCGCTCGAGTACGCCGCGCGCTCGGGCCAGCCGCGCATCGAGCTGCCGGTCGCCGCCACGCCGCCGCGCGTGACCGCCGCCGATCTGAAAGACGTCGACATCTCGACGGTGCTCGGCAACTGGGAGACCCACTACTCGTCGGTCGGCATGGACTCCGACCGCACGTACAACCTCAAGGTCGGCGCCGATCACTTGAACGGCCACATCTTGAAGCCGCACGAAATCTTCTCGTTCAACGAAGTCGTCGGCGATCGCACCGAGAAGGAGGGCTACCGCGTCGCGCC
>Ga0070741_10015977_pt1 | contig 12613 bp, 13 predicted proteins | sample Coa_R1_4_FD_66440 | JGI IMG/M metagenome (GOLD analysis project Ga0070741, IMG submission 66440) | Surface soil microbial communities from Centralia Pennsylvania, which are recovering from an underground coalmine fire - Coalmine... | ecosystem: Environmental > Terrestrial > Soil > Unclassified ...
AGGGGCAGGGCTGCGGCGCCGTGATGTAGAATTCCGGAAAGTGGCTCTTGTGCTCTGTCACGTGTCGACGGCCGGCGAATCCGATCCCATTTTCCCGCAAGCTTAGTGGATCAACGCCAGCCCGCGCAATCGGGCACGAACGCGGGTTGGCGGGCGCCCAAGCCTGGTGGAACTCCGCAACAATAGCCCTGTAATCCGGCCGGCTGATGACGGCCCTAGGGCCGGTTGATGAACAGGACGCCGGCGAGAATATCGTGCAGGCAGCGCTTGCGGGCGTCGAACAGCGCCCAGAGCAGGATCGGGCAGAAAATAACGAGGGAGAACCAGAACAGGAGCGCGTGGAAGGCCGCAACGAGCGGCGTCACCTTGCCGCCGTACCACATGCGGACCTCGAGTCCCATCATGCGCTGGCCGATGGTGGCCGAGTTCTTGCCGCCGATCGTGATCGCGTTGTAGCCGAGGCCGACCGCCGGGAACACGAGCCCGAACAGGAGCCAGGCAAGGCCTAGAGTGATGATGCCGAGCAGCGCCACCGCCACATAGGCGGCCACGGTAAGCAGCGTAATCACGATGGCGTCGATGATGAAGGCGAAGATGCGCTTGAAGATGACGCCGTCGAACAATTCCGGCTGCCGCACCGGATCGTAGGCGAAGGGCTGATTGGCGAAATCGCTTCCCGGGCGGGGCGGAAGCGTCTCTTGCTCACTCATCTCGTCATCCTTTCCCGGAGCTCAACACCGCTCTCAAGACAAGGTTCAGTCACGAGGCGAGTAAATGGTGGTTGACTGCCCTCCAAACAAGCGTTGCGGCGGCGGATTTCGCAGAAACCTCGCGCGCTCGATGGGTCGCCGAAAGATCTCGTCCCACCGCCAGGTTGCCGACGGCGTGCCGACACGTTAAGGATTTTCCCTGAAGGACGTGTGAGGCAGAGACTAACGGGGAGCGTCCATGCCAAGACCCTTGCTGTTGCTTGCGATTCTGATCCTAGGCGTCGCTCCCGGATTCCGGGCGAGCGCCTGCGAAGGGCAGGAGGTCATCTTCGAGGACAAGTTCCAGGACGACGCCGGCGGCTGGTCGCTCAAGGACAATATCGAGGTCAAGGACGGCGCCTTCACCTTCAAGCTCCCGCCCGACGATATGTCGTCGAACCTGAACGTCACCTTCACGGTCAAGGACGCCGACATTTGTACCGATACGGTCTGGCCGGACGGCGATCAGCCGGTCCTCGGCGCGGGGCTCTTGTTCTGGGGCGAGGACAACCGCACCTACTTCCAGTTCGGCATCCTCAACAACGGCAAGTTCTGGATCGCGCGGAAGCAGGACGGCAAATGGCTTGGCACCATCGCCGCCAATGTCGATTCGACCGCGATCAAGACCTTGCCCGGCGCCACCAACACGCTGCGGGTCAAGACCAACGGCAACAGCGCCACCTTCTACATCAACGGCACCAAGGTACGCGAGGTGCGCGGCCAGGCGCCCAAGAGTGCGTGGCGTTTCGGTTTGTCAGGTGACAATTTCGACAAGCAGAAAGAGGCCAAGGTGGTCTTCAAGAGCATGAAGGTCACCAATTGACGGCGCGAACGACTCTTGTTCGCTGCGTCCTCGCCACCCGGGCTAGCCCTTCAGCTTGCGTGCCGCGTCAGGCGCGAAATAAGTGAACACGGCGTCGGCGCCGGCCCGTTTGCAGGCCATCAGGCTCTCCATCATCACCCGGTCGCGATCGAGCCAGCCGCGCTCCGCGGCCGCAACCATCATCGAATACTCGCCCGAGGTCTGATAGACAAAGGTCGGAACGTGGAAGGCATCCTTCACCCGCCACAGAATGTCGAGATAGGCGAGCCCCGGCTTGACCATCACCATGTCGGCGCCCTCGGCAATGTCGAGGGCGACCTCGCGCAAGGCCTCGGCGCCGTTGGCCGGGTCCATCTGGTAGCCAAGCTTGTCGCCCTTGAGCTTGGCGCCTGAGCCCACCGCGTCGCGGAACGGGCCGTAGAACGACGAGGCGTATTTCGCCGCATAAGCGAGGATCAGCGCCTTGGGAAAGCCGTGCTCCTCGAGTGCGGCCCTGATCGCGCCGATCCGCCCGTCCATCATGTCAGAAGGCGCGAGGATGTCGCAGCCGGCCTCGGCCTGCACCAGCGCCTGGGCCACCAGCACCTCGATCGTCCGGTCGTTGTCGACCTCGCCATCGACAAGCACGCCGTCATGGCCGTGGCTGGTATAGGGGTCGAGAGCGACGTCGCAGATGATGCCGATATCGGGAACCTCGCGCTTGATGGCCCGCACAGCGCGGCAGACGAGATTGGTAGGGTTGACCGCCTCGCTCGCCGTCTCGTCGCGAAGCGAAGCCTCGGTGTAAGGAAAGAGCGCGATCGCCGGGATGCCGAGCGTGGCCGCCTCTTCGGCCGCCTTGACGGCGAGATCGATGGAGAGGCGCTCGACCCCGGGCATGGCGGCGATGGGCGTCCGCTTCTTGTCGCCGTCGATGAGGAAGAGCGGCCAGATCAGGTCATCGGTCGAGAGCGTGTTCTCGCGCACCAGCCTGCGCGTCCAGTCCGAGCGGCGGTTGCGACGGAGCCTCGTCGCCGGGAAGCCTGCCCGCGCGCCTTCGGCTGCCTTGAAGCCGCTACGCTTGGCGCGCTCGGTCCTGAGCGAAATGGGTTTGTCTTTCGGGGCTGCCACGCTGGTCCTCACATCGAACGGCCGGCCGGCAAGCTACCACCCTTGCCGGAAGCGTTCCAGCTACCCGCTCGATGTGGTGACCGCCATCCTAATCGCAAAGACCGGCGTGGCGACGCGCCTTCATGTCGAGATGGAAGTGGTTCTTGTGCGCCTCGTTGGCGGCGGGACCGAGCGTCGTGCCGAACACGCCGCAGGCTTCGTCATGCACGGTCTTCATGAAGAGGGCTTCGCGCTCGGCGAGCGTCTGCCCCATCTGTTCGCCTTGCGGCGATAATGCTTGCGGAGGCTGAGCGCGGGGCGCGCCCGCTTTTGGCGTTGCGGCCTCGGCTGGTGCCACGAAGGGATTGCTCTTTACTTTAGCCGCAACCGAGACATCGGCGGCTGCCCCGGGCCGCGGCGCCGGGGGCTTGGCCACGGCGGGGGGCGCCGGCTTCTCGAACGGGTTCGCCTTGATCCTGGTGAGGAGGACGGCGCCGTCGCGCGCTGCGACGACCAGCGCCGTCGGGGTCGTGGCTTGCGCCGCCGTCGTGATCGATCCCGTCACCGCAGAGGGTTTCTCCTCCTTCGCCGCGGATGTGGCCGGCGCCGAAGCGACTCCCGGCCAGTTGTCGAGCACCGTCAGGCGCTGGCCTGAGGCGAACACGAAGTCTGACACATCGAGCGCATTGGCGAGCGCGTGCTCGCTGAGCGGCGTGTCGGCGCCGCCATAGCGATTGCGGCACACATAGGAGGAGGCATTCGCGAGCTTGACCACCTCCGTGCCGAGCCGGGCCTTCGCTTCCGGCTGGACCTTGTCCTTGAGCCAGCGGGACAGGGCCGCGGCGAGGGGGCAGCTGATGGTCGCGGGCGGATCGATCACGACCTTGGGGTCGCTTCCGATCGACTTCACCAGGATCGGAGCAGGCGCCCCGCAAAGACCCTCCTTGATAGGAGAAAGCGGCTCGTAGTCGAGCGCGACGCCGGAGAGAAGCTTGTCGCAGTCGGCCTTCGCCTTGGCGATCTCGGCCTCGGTCCAGGGGACGGTCGGTTGATCGCCTGGCAATACCGGGCCTTCGACATGCGCCGGCTTCCGCTCCGGCAGCGGCGGCACGGCATCGGTCTCGGCCCGGGCGGCAAGCGGCAGCGCGGCGAGGAGCGCAAGAAGCCCGGTGCTAAGACGGCCAAGCGTCATGATCTTTCGTCCAATGGGCGTTCCGCCAAAGCTTGTGGTTTCGGCGATTGGATGGTAGCTGCCCCCGGGCCTTTTGCCCTCGACTGGCCTTTCCGGGACAAGGCGGGCCTTTTCAAGGCAGAGACCGACATCTACGGGGTTGCGATCAAGGGCGTCTTCTAAGTGACTGAAGTGACTGAAGTGTCTGAAGCGCTGGGCATCACCTTCGAGGAGATCGACCGCGCGGGTGTGGTCACGCTCGACCGGCCCTCGCGGTTAAACGCGCTGAACCGTGAAATGTTCGAGGCGCTCACCGCCCATTACCGGCGCTGGGCCCCCGCGCCGCACATCTATGGCGTCGTGATGCAATCGACCCATCCCACCGTGTTCTCGAGCGGCGGCGACCTCAAGGTCTTGCACGAGCTCTCCGAACAGGGTGCCTTCGAGGCCATCCGCAGCTTCTATCGCGCGGCCTACACGCAAGTCTGGACGCTCGAGACCTTCATCAGGCCGAACGTGCCGTTGATCAACGGACTGTGCTTCGGCGGCGGCGTCGGCATCAGCCTGTTCGGCACCCATTGCGTCGCAGCCGAAGGCTACAAATTCGCCATGCCGCAGGTCGGCATTGGATTCTTGCCGGACGTCGGCAGCACCTATGTCCTGCCGCGCCTGCTCGGTTGGATCGGCACGTATCTCGCTCTCACCGGCCGCGCCATCGGTCCCGCCGAAGCCTTCCGGCTTAAGCTCGCGAGTCATTACATTCCCTCGTCCTGCTTCGGCGTGATCAAGGATGCAATCAGCGACAACCATCCCGTCGACCGGCTGCTCGACGGCCTGCACCGCGATCCCGGCGAAGGCGATCTCGTCAAGCATAGCCCGGTGATCAACCGCGCCTTCTCGGCGCAGACCGTCGAGGAAATTCTCGAACGCCTCGACATGGAGGAGGGAGAGGATGCCGCTTTTGCAAGCGAGACCGCGGCCGAGATACGCAAGAAGTCGCCGACCTCGCTCAAGGTCGCTCTGAGGCAAATGCGGCTCGGGCGTTCGCTCGACCTCGACGAGGCGCTGCGGCTCGAGTTCCGGCTCGCCTCGCATCTCGTCAAGATGCACGACTATCGCGAAGGCGTGGCCGCGCGTATCACCGGCAAAGGCCGCGCGCCGGAATGGCGCCCCGCAACCCTCGCCGAAGTCGACGAGGAAGCGATCGAGCGCATGTTCGACACCCCGCTCGAGGACGAGCTTCGGTTGCCCGAACGCTTCTTCGTCGCCTGATTCTCCACTCAAACGCCCGACAACATCATCGAAACTTAATTCTAGAATTTCATGCAATCTTAAGCGTCTCGCTTAAGCGGATTTTAGGTTGCTTCGCCTATAGTCAGCCTAAAGTTGGGGATTAACAATAACTAACGAGGGTAGGCGATGAGTGTAGCCCTGAATATAGGGAAGCAAACCAGTGCGGGCGAAGCAGAAGATATCAAGAGTCGCTATCTGGTTTCCCTGAAGCTTGTCGAGCGTCTGCATCGATTGCTGCTCGACGTCATCAAAGATGAATTTGAACGTCTGGGCCGTTCCGACGTGAACAGCGTCCAGGCTCTGCTGCTTTACAATATCGGCGACGCCGAATTGACCGCGGGCGAACTCACCAGCCGCGGCTACTATCTCGGCTCTAACGTCTCGTACAATCTCAAGAAATTGGTCGATGCCGGCTACATCCACCATCAGCGGTCGACCACCGACCGCCGCTCGGTTCGCGTGAGGCTGACCGAAAAGGGGCAGGAGGTGTGCAAGGTCGTGAACGGCCTCTATCAGCGCCAGCTGAAGTCGCTCGAGCAGGTGGGCGGCATTGGCGCGGACGACCTCGAAGTGCTGAACAAGGCTCTGATCAGGCTGGAGCGCTTCTGGACCGATCAGATCCGCTACCAGCTTTAAGACCTCGCGCGTCCTTTAAGGCCTCGCGCGTCCATCCGTTACGCACCGACCCGGCGGCACGATGCCGCCGGGTCGCCGGCGTTTGGCGCGCTTCCCGCGCGATTAAGCCAAAAATCGCCCCATTCACGCGCTACCTCTTCCACAGCAACCGAAGCGCTTTGGCGGCATCGCCGCGGCGAATTTCCTTGTCTCGTCCTGATGACTGCGAGGCAGGGGGGAAATTCTTGCCGAAACTCGCCGAAGATTGATGAATTGTGAAAGAATCGCAATTCATTGCTCTAGAGCGATGACGTGGATGCGCTTATAGTTGGCGCGGGAAAGACGGCCGCGAGACCACGGGGAGCGGCATATGCTGACATTCAGAACTTTCTTGAAGGGCGGGCCCATCCTCGCCACGGCGGGGCTTGCCGCGGCGCTGCTCATGTCGAGCGTCGAGCCTTCGAGCGCCGGCCTCTTCTCCTGGATGAAGGGCCCGCAAGGCAATCAGGGCGGAGGCGGGGGCGACGACGGCTATGCCGGACCGGGCCTGTTCGGCGGCGGCCTGTTCGGCGGCGGCAAACCGCGCGGGCCCCAGCAGCCCGGCTCTCAGGCCTTCCACGGCGATGAGCTGCCCCCCGACGAATTCGATGCGGCGACGCAGGCCTGGATTCTCAATCCCCCGCTCGGCATGCCGACGCTCGCCAAGGCCAATATCGCAGCGACGCAAGCGGCAATCGCAAAATATCGCGCCATCGTGGCGAACGGTGGCTGGCCGATGGTGCCCGCCAAAGTCATGCGGCCCGGAAGCACCGGACCCGAAATCGTGGTCTTGCATCGTAGGCTCGAGATCAGCGGCGACCTCGTCGGCATGAGCGTGCCCGAGGAGTACGACGCAGCCGTCGTGGCGGCGGTGAAGAAATTCCAGGCGCGCCACGGCCTGCCGCCGACGGGCGTGATCGACACGCGTGCGATGATCGAGGCGCTCAACGTGCCGGCTTCGGTCAGACTCGCTCAGCTCGAGGCCAATCTGAAGCGCCTCCAGACGCTTTCCGCCGCCGCGGCCCCCCGCTACGTCATGGTCAACATTCCGGCGGCTCAGGTCGAAGCGGTCGACGCGGGCCAGGTGGTGCAGCGCCACGCCGCCGTCGTCGGCAAGCCCGAGCGGCCCACGCCCGAGCTCTCGAGCAAGATTCAGGAGATCAACTTCAATCCGTTCTGGTACGTGCCGAAGAGCATCATCTACAAGGACCTGGTGCCGAAGGCGCAGGAATTCGCCCGCCGCAATCAGGATATGCTCGCCGCCTACCACATGCAGGCCTTCGACGCCGCGGGAAACCCGATCGCCTCCAACCAGATCAATTGGTTCGGCCAGGAGGTTTACAACTATCAGTTCCGCCAGCTTCCCTGGGACCAGAACTCGCTCGGCTTCGTGAAGATCAACTTCCCGAACAAGGACTCGGTCTACATGCATGACACGCCGCTCAAGAGCCTGTTCGGGCGCTCGGTGCGCTACGAGAGTTCCGGCTGCGTCCGCGTCAACGCGATCGAAACGCTCGTCGACTGGATCTTGCAGGACACCGGCGGCTGGAACATGCAGCGCATCATGGCGGTGAAGCAGTCGGGCGAGCAGATCGACGTCAAGCTGGTGAAGCAGATCCCGGTCTATTTCACTTATGTGAGCGCCTGGGCCACGCCGGACGGGACCGTGCAGTTCCGTCCCGACATCTACAATCTGGACAACGGCAGCGGCGAGACGGCCTCGGTCAACTGAGCGCTGAGCACCGCGCAAGAAGGGGGCCGCCCGGCCGAGAACCGGACGGCCTTTTTCATAAGTTCAGACCTGCCTCCCCTAGGCGACGAGCTTCACCGGAATCTTGAGATAGCGCACGCCGTTCTCATCGGCCGGCGGAAGCTTGCCCGCGCGCATGTTCACCTGGATCGACGGCATGAGCAGCTCGGGCGCGGCAAGCGTCGAGTCGCGCGCCTCACGCATGGCGACGAACTCGTCCTCGCTGATCCCGTCCTTGACGTGCCTGTTGCTGGCGCGCTCTTCGGCCACCGTCGTCTCCCACGCATAGTGGTCGCGGCCGGGCGCCTTGTAGTCATGGCACATGAAGAGGCGCGTCTTGGGCGGGAGTGAGAGCAGCCGCTTGATCGAGCGGTAAAGCGCCCGCGCGTTGCCGCCGGGGAAGTCGGCGCGGGCCGTGCCGAAGTCCGGCATGAACAGCGTATCGCCGACGAACACGGCATCGCCGATTCGGTACGCTATGTCGGCAGGGGTGTGCCCCGGCACGTGCATCACCTCGACCTCGATCGCGCCGAGATTGAAGCGCTCTCCGTCGGCGAAAAGACGGTCGAACTCGCTGCCGTCGCCTTTGACGTCGGTCGCGTTGAACACCGGGCGGAAGATCTTCTGCACGTCGCGGATATGCTCGCCGATGCCGACCTTGGCGCCGGTCTTGAGCTTGATGTAGGGCGCGCCCGACAGATGATCGGCATGGGCGTGAGTCTCGAGCACCCAATCGATCGTCAGACCGAGTGCCTCCGCCTCCTTGAGGATGGCATCGGCGGACTTGGTCGCGGCTTTGCCGCTGGCATGGTCGTAGTCGAGCACCGGATCGACGATCGCCGCGCGCCTGGTGGCCGGATCGGCGACCAGATAGCTGATCGTATTGGTGCGCTCGTCGAAGAAGGCCTTGATGGTGGGAACCACGGTCATTGCGGGTGCTCCTCTTGTTGCTCTTGCAGATCCTTGTTGACATATATATTAGTCGACACTAAATTAGCAATAGCTAATACAAAGGAACGCCGACATGCCGCGCGCCCCTGCCGACCTTGCCACCTTCGAAGCGAACGCCACCCTCGTGGCCGATATTCTCCGCACGCTCGCCAACGAGCGGCGGCTGATGCTGCTCTGCAAATTGGTGGAATGGGGCGAAGCGAGCGTGGGTTCGCTGGCCGAGGCGGTGGGGCTGTCGCAGTCGGCCACCTCGCAGCACCTCGCCAAGATGCGCGAGGAGGGCATCGTCACCTTCCGGCGCGACGGGCAGACGCTCTGGTACCGGGTCGCCGAGCGGCGCACCGAGCTTCTGCTCGGCTATCTGCAGAAGCTCTATTGCAGCGAAAATTGAACCGATTTTTTCCCGCATGACGCGGGCAGGAGACCCATGATGAGCCTTCCCATTATCACTCCGACCGAAGCCAAGCGCCTCATGACGCAAGGGGCAACGCTGGTTGACATTCGCGAACGGGATGAGCATGCCCGCGAGTACATTGCGGGCGCTCGCAACGTGCCCTTGACCGCGCTCGACGGCCTTACAGGCGTCACAGCTCCCGTGATCTTTCATTGCCGCGCCGGCAAGCGCACCGCCGATAACGCCGAACGCCTGCGGCAAGCCGCTCGATGCGAGGCCTATATCGTCGAGGGCGGCATCGAAGGCTGGAAGCAGGCCGGCCTTCCTGTGGTCCTCGACAAGAGCCGGCCGATCGAGCTCAACCGCCAGGTGATGATCGCGGCCGGCGGCCTGGTGCTTGCCGGTGTCCTGCTCGGCGCCGTCGTAGACTCCGCCTTCTATGCGTTTTCGGGCCTGATCGGCGCCGGCCTCGTCATTGCCGGGGTGAGCGGTTTTTGCGGACTCGCCAAGCTCCTTGCGCTGATGCCCTGGAACCGCGTTCCGGCCAAGGCCTGAGGCGATGGCCCTTGGCCTCGTTCCCGTCCTGCTCCTCCTTTCCTCCGGCGCCGTCGTCGGGCTGACGCTCGGGCTGATCGGAGGAGGAGGCTCAGTGCTTGCCGTCCCGCTCCTCGTCTACCTCGTCGGCGTGCCGTCGGCTCACGTCGCCATCGGCTCCTCGGCGATCGCCGTCGCCCTCAATGCCGCCTGGGGGCTTGCAAGTCACGCCCGGCTCGGCACGGTGAAATGGCCCTGTGCGCTGGTGTTCACCGCGGCGGGCGCCGCCGGCGCGTTCGCCGGAGCAAGCCTCGGCAAGCGGCTTGATGGGACCGAGCTTCTCGCCCTGTTCGGCTTGGTCATGATCGCCATCGGCGTCTACATGCTGACCTTCAAGCCGAAGCTCACCGCTCACGACGTGAGGCTCACGCCGGAGAGTGCCGCCCATCTCCTGCCGCGGCTCATCGCCATCGGCGCGGGGGTCGGGCTTCTGTCCGGCTTCTTCGGCATCGGCGGCGGTTTCCTGATCGTGCCGGGGCTCGTGCTTGCAACCGGAATGGCGCTGCAAAACGCGATCGGCACCTCGCTCGTTGCCGTCACCGCCTTCGGGCTCGCCACCGCCGCAAGCTACGCCACGTCGGGTCTGGTCGATTGGCGCCTCGCGGCGCTCGTCATCGTCGGCGGCATCGCCGGCACCCTGATCGGCACCCGCGCCAATGTGCGGCTCGCCACGCACAGGCGGGCGCTCGCCGTCATCTTTGCTGGGGTTGTGATCGCCGCCGGGCTCTATGTCGGCGCCACAGGCCTGATGAGGCTGCTCGCCACGAGCTAGACCAAGTCGTTGGATTCCGGAGCCCTTCCGCCATACCGTGAGGCTTGTTCCAAAACTTGAGTGTTGCTGGCGCGGCCAGACGACATATGGTAGAGCCAGCCGAACGGCGAGAGGCGTGCCTCCCCGGTTTTGCATATCCCGAGGACCAGAATGCGCCCCCACCGAGAGGGGACGTTGTTTGAGCTCAAGGAGCAGTAGCCATGACGGCAAGTGATGCGAGGCGTGCCGAGGCGCGCGGAAGCGGCTTTTTCACCAAGCATCTGGCGGACGCGGACCCGGAGGTCTTCAGCGCGATCGAGCACGAGTTCGACCGCCAGCAGCACGAGATCGAGCTGATCGCCTCGGAGAACATCGTCTCGCAGGCCGTGCTCGATGCCGCCGGCACGCTCCTCACCAACAAATATGCCGAAGGTTATCCCGGCAAGCGCTACTACGGCGGCTGCCAATATGTCGATGTGGTCGAGCAGCTCGCCATCGACCGCGCCAAGCGCCTGTTCAACTGCGCCTTCGCCAACGTCCAGCCCCATTCGGGCAGCCAGGCAAATCAGTCGGTGATGCTCGCGCTGTTGAAGCCCGGCGACACCATTCTCGGCATGTCGCTCGCCCATGGCGGCCATCTCACCCACGGGGCCGCGCCGAACCTGTCCGGCAAGTGGTTCAACGCCGTCCAATACGGCGTGACCAAGACCGACAACCGCATCGACTATGACGAGGTCGAGCGGCTCGCCAAGGAGCACAAGCCGGCCCTCATCATCGCCGGCGGCTCGGCCTATCCGCGCATCATCGACTTCCCGCGCTTCCGTCAGATCGCCGATTCCGTCGGCGCGCTCCTCATGGTCGACATGGCGCATTTCGCCGGCCTCGTCGCCGCAGGCCTTCATCCGAGCCCACTGCCGCACGCCCACGTCGTCACCACCACGACGCACAAGACGCTGCGGGGCCCGCGCGCCGGCATGGTGCTGTCGAACGACGAGGAGATCGGCAAGAAGATCAACTCGGCGGTGTTCCCCGGACTTCAGGGCGGACCCTTGATGCACATCATCGCCGCCAAGGCCGTCGCCTTCGGCGAGGCGCTCAAGCCCGACTACAAGCTCTACATCAAGAACGTCTGCGACAACGCCAAGGCGCTCGGCGAGACGCTGGTCAAAGGCGGGTTGGCGCTCGTCTCGGGCGGCACCGACACGCATCTGATGCTCGTCGATCTCAGGCCGAAAAAGCTCACCGGCAAGGCTGCCGAGGTCGCTCTCGGGCGGGCCAACATCACCTGCAACAAGAACGGCGTGCCGTTCGACCCGGAGAAGCCCATGGTCACCTCCGGCATCCGCCTCGGTTCTCCCGCCGGGACCACGCGCGGTTTCGGCATCGGCGAGTTCCAGGAGATCGGCGGCATGATCATCGAGGTCCTCGACGGTCTCGCCGCCAACGGCGATGCCGGTAACGGCACCGTCGAGGCGAGCGTCAAGAAGCGCGCGCTCGAGCTGTGCGAGCGCTTTCCGATCTACGGCCGCTAGTCTCGCGCGCGTGAGGGTGAAGAAAGGGAGGGCGCTCGCTCATGCGATGCCCCTATTGCGGCAGCACCAACACGCAAGTGAAGGACTCGCGGCCTAGCGAGGATCACAGCACGATCAGGCGCCGCCGCGTCTGTGCCGATTGCGGCGGCCGCTTCACCACCTTCGAGCGCGTCCAGCTTCGCGAGCTTACAGTGATCAAGCGCAGCGGACGGCGCATGCCCTTCGACCGCGACAAGCTGATGCGCTCGGTGCAGATTGCGCTCCGAAAGCGTCCGGTCGATCCCGAGCGGGTCGAGCGCATGGTGAGCGGCATCGTGCGCCGGCTCGAGAACATGGGCGAGAACGAGATCCAGTCGGAAACCATCGGCCGGCTGGTGATGGAAGCGCTCAAGGGCCTCGACGACGTCGCCTATGTGCGTTTCGCCTCGGTGTACAAGAATTTCCGCGAGGCCAAGGATTTCGAGGTCTTGCTCGGAGAGCTCGCCGGGACCGAGGGCGATAGCGCCGAGGACGAGGATGCCACCGGCAACGCGAAAGCCGGTAAGGCCCCGGCCTCTGCCGAAGATTAGCGCGAGCCCCTACATCTCCCCCATGAGCGCGAGCGACGAAGATCACATGGCGCAAGCGCTTCTGTTGGCGAGGCGGGGCCTTGGCACCACGTGGCCGAACCCGTCGGTCGGCGCGATCGTCGTGGCGCCGTCAGGCGAGGTCCTGGGGCGCGGGTGGACCGCGCCGGGAGGCCGCCCGCATGCGGAAGCGATTGCACTCGAACATGCAGGCGCGGCCTCGGCAGGCGCCACGCTCTACGTGACGCTCGAGCCGTGCGCCCATGCCGGGGGCAGGGGGCCGGCCTGCGCCGACG
>Ga0070741_10015979_pt1 | contig 12612 bp, 11 predicted proteins | sample Coa_R1_4_FD_66440 | JGI IMG/M metagenome (GOLD analysis project Ga0070741, IMG submission 66440) | Surface soil microbial communities from Centralia Pennsylvania, which are recovering from an underground coalmine fire - Coalmine... | ecosystem: Environmental > Terrestrial > Soil > Unclassified ...
CAGGCGCAGCAGAACGCCCAGGACGCGGTGTCGCTCGTGCAGACCGCCGACGGGGCGATGAACGAGGTGCAGTCGATGCTGCAGCGCGTCCGCGACCTCGCGGTCGAGTACAACAACGGCACCCTCTCGAGCGCCGACCAGGCCGCGATCACGAACGAGGTCGCGCAGCTGTGCGCCGAGATCGCGCAGATCGGCGCGCAGACGAAGTTCAACGGGATCGCCCTGCTCTCGGGCGGCGCGACCATCACCTTCCAGGTCGGCGCCGACGACGGCGAGACGCTGAGCGTGAGCGCCCTGAACCTGTTCGGCTCGGGCGCGAGCTTCGACATCGACTCGTCGATCTTCTCCTTCACCGGCTCGACGGTGACGCTGGCCTCGATCGACGCCGCGATCGACTCGGTCTCGACCGCCCGGTCGACGTTCGGCGCGGTGCAGAACCGGCTCCAGCACACCCTCAACAACCTCGCGACCTACGAGGAGAACCTGGCGGCGTCGGAGAGCTCGATCAAGGACGTGGACATGGCCTCGGAGATGGTCACGTTCACGAAGCTGCAGGTGCTCCAGCAGGCGGGCACGGCGATGCTCTCGCAGGCCAACAGCTCGCAGCAGTCCGTCCTGAGGCTGCTGCAGTAGCCGAGGGGGACTGGGACGGCAGACCGCGGCCCGCGGCCGGAGAAGCGCCCGCGGCGAGCGGTCGGACAAGGAACCGCGACGAGCGGCCGGACACCGGCCCGCGGCGAGCGGTCGGAGAAGCAAAGGGGACGGAGAGCCGCCGCGAGGCGGCTCTCCACGTTCCCCGCGCAACACTCCGGGGTCTGACCCCGTTGCGCGGCGCACGGGGTCTGACCCCGTTGCGGTCCCCCGCGCAACGCTCTGGGGTCAACGCTCGGGTGTTGCGCGGCGCGGACGTTGCAGGTGTCCGGTTGGGCGGGGCGCCGATCATCTCTCTGGCCGCTCGGGGCGAGCAGTCAGCGGAGGCCACGGCACTTCGGGTCAACCCATGCGGGAGGTCAGGGGCGAGGCTCGGCCTCGCTCCTCGTTCCGTCGTCCAAGCCCTCGCGACGTCGCCTACAGCGAGTAGCGGGCGATCGCCTCGTCTGTGAATGTCGTCGTGGCGCCCGCCGTCTGGGGAAGCACATAGGCGCCGCGGGAGAGCCGACAGGGGTCCTGAAAGTGTTCCGCGAGATGCGGAATCATCTCGAGGGGCAGCTCGGGCATTCCTAGCGCAACACGCGTGAACACGATCAGGTGTTGATGAAGCTGTGCCATATCGCCGACGTGGGGAAGAGCGACAAGGCCGGCCTTCGCCGCCAGCAGTGCGACGGCAAGATACTCCGGCAATCCACCCAGCCGAACGGCGTCAGGCTGAACGATGTGGAGCGCCTCGGCGCGGATGAGGTTCTTGAAGAGCACCTGGTTCGAGCAATGCTCGCCGCCCGCGATCCGTATCGGCGCGAGCGCATCCACGACGGCCCGATAGCCGAAGACGTCGTCGGGATGAACGGGCTCCTCGAGCCAGAAGGGGTCGTACTCGGCGAGCGCACGCCCCGCGATGACGGCTCGCTCGACGTCCCAGATCTGATTCGCGTCGATCATGAGCATGGTGTCCGCGCCAATCGCTTCACGAACCGACGCGACACGCTCCACGTCCTCGCGAAGGTCGCTCTTGCCGACCTTCAGCTTCAAGGCCGAGTACCCGAGCTCGAGTGACCGGAAGGCGTTCGCCACAAGATCGTCGCGCGAGTATCCGAGCCATCCGACAGACGTGTCGTACGCCGGGTAGCCATTGGCCAGAAGGTGGTCCAGCTCCGACTCCGGGATTCGACTGGTACGCAGTAGCTCGATGGCCTCCTCGCGCGTCAGGTAGTCCCCGATCGTCGTGAAGTCGACGAGCTCCACGACCTGCTCCGGCGCCAGGTCGAGAAGTAGGCGCCAGAGCGGCTTCCCTTCCGCCTTCGCCCAGGCATCTACGACGGCGTTCAGCACCGCCGCCAGCGCGAGATGGACGACTCCCTTCTGCGGGCCGAGCCAGCGGAGCTGACTCTCGTTCGCCCACTGGCTGAAGTAGACGCCGAGACGCGCGACGACGTCGCTCAGTCGAGTCCCGACGACGAGCGGCTCGTGATATTCGATCGCGCGACAGACGAGGTCGTTCCCGCGGCCGAGTGTAAGCGCGAAGCCGGTACCGAAAACGCCCTCAGCGGTTTCGAGTATGCAGGTCGCGAAGCTGTACGTCGGATCCACGTGCACCGAATCGCTGCCGGCGCCGCCGATCAGCGGAAAGCGGAGGTCGACCGCGTGGAGGCCCGTGATCCGCACGTTCAGCCGCGACCGCCCACGATTTCGAGCAGTCGGTCCTTGGTGAAGGTTCCCGACGGGCCTGCGGCGACGATCTTGCCCTCGCGCATGCAGATCAGCCGATCCGTGATGTCGAGGATTTCGTCGAACTCGGACGATGCGACGCACACCGCCAGCCCGTCTTGTGCGAGCGAGCGGAGCAGGTCGTGGATGCTGGCCTTGGCCCCGACGTCGACGCCGCGCGTCGGTTCGCTCGCGAGCAGCACCTTGGGGTCGGTTGCGAGGCAGCGAGCGAAGAGCACGCGCTGCTGGTTGCCCCCGGAGAGAGAGCCGGCGGCGGTGCCCGGTCCGGGTGCCCTGATCCCGAGCCTCTCGATCCAACCGACCGCCTGCTGACGCGCAGTGCCGCGGCGGATCACGCCGAGCTGTGTCAGGCGATCGAGCGTGCTCGCGGCGATATTGCGCTCGAGGGAGTAGTCGAGCCAGAGCCCCTCCGTCTTCCTGTCGGGCGGAAGGTAGACGATGCCCTGGTCGATTGCGTCGCCGGGGCTGCGAAACCGGACCCGCTTGCCGCAGACGCTGACGGCGCCCCGACGGAGGCGGATCGCGCCGGCGGCGACTCGCACGGTCGTCTCGACCCCCGATCCCTCGAGACCCACGAGACCGACGATCTCACCCTCGTAGAGCTCGAGGCTGAGTGGCCCGAGGCGCCCCGCGACAACGTCTCGGAGTAGGAGGACGGGGTCGCCGGCCGGGGGGCGCGGCGCGTGGGGCGCGGTGCGCTCCTGCAGGGCCCCGACCATCTCCTCGACCGTCCTGCGGATGGTGGTGGCCCCGCGCTCCCATGAGCCGCGCTTGCATCCGTCGCGCAGCACCGTGATACGGTCGGCCACGGAGAACACCTCGTCCAGGCGGTGCGAGACGAGAACCACGGCGATGCCTTGGTCGGCGAGCACACGGATCGTGGAGAGCATTCGCTCGGTCTCCGGGCCTGTCAGCGCGGAGTTGGGCTCGTCCAGGATGAGAATCTCCCCGCCGCTGTGCAGGGCTCGCGCGATCTCGACGAGCTGCTGCTGCGCAAGCGAGAGCTCCGCCACTCGTTGTTGCGGATTCGCGGCGAGGCCGACTCGCTCCATCGAGGCCCGCGCGTCTCGCAACGCCCTCCGTCTGTCGATCGGCCGGAGCGAGCTTCTGGAGAGCGAAGCGGCAGCGATGTTCTGCGCCACGGTCAGGTCAGGGAGAAGCGAGAGCTCTTGGTGGACCGTGGTGATGCCGACGCGCATCGCGTCCGCGGGTGAGTGCAGATCCACCGGTTTGCCATCTACGAGGACCTGACCGCGGTCGGGACGTATCGCGCCGGACAAGATCCGTACGAGCGTGCTCTTGCCCGCTCCGTTGGCTCCGAGGAGGGCATGTACCTCTCCGCGAGTCGCGCCGAAACTGACGTCCGAGACAGCTTGCACGCCCCCAAAGTGCTTGCTGACGCTTCGTGCTTCCAAGATCGGCTCGGCGAGGCCCACCGAACCGCTGTCACCTCTCGCGAACGAGTTCATTTGGGGAGCGTGGGGCCGAACCCTACGACCAGCCCCACGCCCTTCGGTTCCATTCAGGCGAACCGCTTCTCGCGCGTGATGTACTTGTCCACGTTCGCACGAGTTACCACCTCGGTGCCCGTGTCCCAGCTACTGCCTGGCAGCGTGAGCTTCGGCGCACCGAGCACAACGCGCTGATACGCGTACATGATCGGCAGGTAGACCTGAAGATAGGGGTTCTGCCCGAGCGTCGCGTCGACGACGCCCTTCTTGATCAGCTCCAGCGTTTCCGGCAGAAGGTCGTGCCCGACGACGACGATCTCCTTGCGGAGGCGCTGCTTCGCCTTGCCGGCCGACGCAGTGTCAGGAGCGCATCCCGGTGCCAGCGCGACGAGATCGGGGTGCGCCCGCAGGATGTTCTCCACCTGGGAGAGGTTCTTCGCAGGGTCGGTCGGGTCGGTCGGCACCTCGCCGACGAAGTTGAAGCCCTGGCTCTTCAAGCCCGCCTTGACGCCTCCCTCGCGTTTGAACATCGCATCCGAGCCCGGTGCGCAGTTCGTGGAGGCCACCTTACCCCGCTTGCCGCCGAGGAACTTCGCGATCAGCTTCGCCTGTGTCTGGCCCCCGGCATAGAGGTTCTGGCCGAAGAAGAGCTCACGGGCGCTCTTGGGTGCGTCCTGGTTGGCGGTCAGGACGAGCACGCCCTTGTCGACGGCGTCCCTGATCGGCTTCGTCCACGGATCCGACTCGCCCGGGATGAGGATGACCGCCTGATAGCCGGATCGGACGAGGTCCTGGAACTGGGCGATCTGCGCCGCGGTGTCCGTGTTCTTGGTGCCAGTCCAGAGCGTGTGAATGCCGAGCTCGCCGCCGGCGTCTTGCGTCGCGACGCGTGACGGGTTGAAGAAGGGATTGAGGGTCCCGAAACACGAAACGGCGATCTTGACTTCCTTCTTCTGGAACGACTTGACCCACGTAACCCACGGCGGCGTCGACGCCGCGGTCGAAGCTCTTGACACGCTCGGCAACAGGGTTGCGCCGATGCCGGCTGCACCAGCCGCTTTCAGGACCGAGCGTCGGGTGAATACCCTCTGCGAGCCGCCCCGGTCAGACATGTAGCGCTCCTTTCATGTCGAGTTTGAGCGAACGCTCATGCGCCGCCATTCCGCCTTGAGATTCGGTCGATCGCCACCGCGCTCACGAGCACCGACCCCGATACCGCCTGCTGCCAGTTCACCGAGACACCCGCTAGCACGAGGATGTTTCGGATGATTCCGACCACGAAGAGTCCGATGACCGTGCCGGCAATCGTCCCGCGGCCTCCGGTGAGCTTGGCGCCTCCGATGATCACTGCGGCGAGGGCGTCGAGCTCGTAGCCGGTACCGCCTGTCGGGTTGGCGCTCGTGAGGTAGGCAACCGAGAGAACTCCTGCCAGCCCGGCCATCAGCCCCGAGAAGCCGAGCACGGCGATACGAATACGCCAGACGCTCATCCCTACGAGCCGTGCGGCGCCGGGATTGCTGCCGACCGCGTAGACACGAAACCCAAACGACGTCCGTGAGAGCACGAGCGAGGCGAGGGCTGCCACCAGCAGGAAGGTGATTCCCAGCCATGTGACCTCTCCCCAGGCGAACCCCGTGCCGAGCGTTCCGAAGAAGAAGCCGCTGTCGGGTAGGCCGCTGACGGGTGCGCCGTTGGCGAGCACGAGCGCAAAGCCGCGGTAGACGCCGAGCGTACCGAGGGTGACGATGACCGCGGGCACTCGGAGCGTCACGGTCGCGATGCCGTTGAGCAGTCCAGCCCCGAGTCCGGCAGCGAGGCCGGCCACCACCGCGAGTGGGACCGACACGCCGTCCCGGATCGCGATCGCGGTGAGTACCGCGACGAGCCCGTAGGTGGAGCCCACCGAGATGTCGATCTCGCCGGCTATCAGGGCGAACGACACGCCGACCGCGATCAGCCCCAAGAAGGTGACGTCTTGGAGGATCCCGGCGAGGTTTCCGACGTCAAGGAAGTTCGGACTCGCGAAGCAGGCAGCCGCGAACACGACCGCGAGTGCCACCAGGACGCCGCGCTCCTCGACTTGCCCGAGCACTGCGTTCGCGCGGCGGAGCGCAGTCCACGCCAGCTGGAGCCCGTCGGTCTTCGTCGTCTCCTCGGACTCGATCACGTCGGAATCGACCGTGCTCTTCCCCTCTGCCCGTAGCCTATAGGTTATTGGCTACATGGAACGCTAGTGGTTCCGCGCGATCTGTGTCAAGCACTACGCGATCGCGATCGGGCGCACCCACGAGCCCGTCGCGCCGGTGAGCTTGAGGGGTAGGCAGACGAAGGCCGCCTCCGCTACCCCGTCCCGCGCGAGCTCGTCCAGATAGACGTTCTCGAGCAAGTGGACGCCGCGCTCGACGAGCATCGCCCGATGCGTCGTCCGCGCGGCGTCCGGGAACGGGAGCGGCTCTGTCCCGGTGGTGTCGGTCCCGAGCACGGCCATGCCATGCTCGTAGAGCCAGATCGCGGCCGCCGGGCCGACGCCGGGCTGGGACTCCTCGAACGCCGCCGGGTCGGTGGCGAACTCGCGAATCTTCCCGGTGCGGACGAGCACGACGTCGCCGACCTCGATCTCGACGGACGCTGCGCGACAGGTATCCCGGAGGTCATCGACACTGATCTCGTAGCGGTCGGGAAGTGCGTCGACTCCCTTCAGGCGCGCAACGTCGAGCAGGACGGCGCGGCCGACGATCGGAGGCACCGTCTCCATGCCGTACTTCAGCCAGCCCTGGTCGTTCCGCGCGTCCACGGCACGATCCCCGCCGTAGATCCGACCTTCCGACTGAATGTGCACGAATGCGTCGATGTGCGTGCTCGTGTGCTGTGTCCCGATGATCACCTCGGCTGCGAAGCTGAACGGCTCGTCCGGGCCGGTCCCCTCGGGTGTCGCCGAGAAGGCGCGGGCGAATGGCACGAAGACGCCCCGCGCCCCTTGCGGCATTCGTTCGTTGATCTCGAGACCGAGGTCGTACACGCGGCCGCGGCGTGCCAGCGCCAGCGCCGCGAGTACGTGGTCGGCGGTGATCCGCGAGAGGGCGCCGACGTCGGGAGCTAGGGTCATGCTCGATCAACTCCTCAGTGGATGCATGTAGCCTATAGCCTACAATGACACACCTCAACGTACTCCAGCCCGAGGGAGGGCGAGTTGAACGGTGCGAGTGAGCCCAGGGTGGTCGCGTACCAGAGCAAGGCGGATGCCGTGTACACCGAGGTCCGCCGCCGCATCCTCGAAGGCGAGATCCCAGCTGGAAGCGCTCTCAACCAGGAGCAGCTCGCAGCCGCGCTCGGCGTCAGCACCACGCCGCTCCGCGAGGCGCTGCGCCGGTTGGGCGCCGAGGGCTTCGTCCGCGCCGCAAGCCATCGCGAGATGCTCGTTGCGCCGCTCGAGGTGGCCGAGCTCATCGCGATCTACGAGGTGCGAGAGAATCTCGATCCGCTTGCGGCGGCTCTCGCCGCCGAGCGCCACACGACCGCAGAACGCGAGCGCATCGTCGCAGCGGCCGAGGCGCTCCGGGCTGAAGGTGGCGACGAGCCGCTCGGGCTGAACCGCCAGTTCCATACGGCGATCTACAGGTCGTGCCACAACGACGTCCTCATCAACCTGCTCGACGGACTTTGGGATCGCGCTGATCGCTACCGGCGACTCGTGAACTACGTCGCCCGCGACGCTCAGGTGGTCGCCGAGCACGATGCGCTTCTCGCCGCGGTGCTGGAGCGGCGCCGCGACGACGCGGCGCGCCTCATGTACGAGCACCTCCGATCTTCTCGGCAGCTAATCGAGGGCAGTCTCCGAGCCGAAGAGGTTTCCGTCCGCGAAGCGAGCTGAGCAGTCCTCAGCTCCCGAGATGGCGTCCGCCGTCCACCGGCAGCGCCACACCTGTGATGAACGCCGCGTCGTCCGACGCGAGGAACAGCGCCGCGTGAGCAACATCGTCGGCTGTGGCGAGCCGCCCGAGAGGGTGCTTCCGTGCAAGCGCCTCCCGCAGCTCGTCAGGCCGGTCGCTCGTCGCCAGGTACTCCTCCGTCATCGGTGTGTCGATCGTGCCTGGACACACCGCGTTGACGCGGATGCCTGCCGGCGCCAACTCGGTGGCGAGCGCGCGTGTCATCGCGACCACGCCGCCCTTTGCGGCGGAGTACGCGGTCAGGTCGACGTTGCCTCGGATGGCGTTGATCGACGCGTTGTTGACGATCGAGCCGCCGTTCTGCCTTCGCATCTGCGGAACCGCGGCACGGCAGCAGTAGAAGACGCCCCGGAGGTTCGTCTCGAGCGCCTCGTTCCAGAGCTCGTCGTCGGTCTCCTCGACGGCTCCCCGAACAGTCACGCCCGCATTGTTGAATAGCACGTCGAGGCGACCGAAGCGCGAGAGCGCGGCATCGATCAGCCTCTCGCATCCCGCACGTTCGCGGACGTCTGCCTGGACCAGCTCGAGTGCGCGGCCTGCGGTCGCGAAGACCGCCGACAGCTCGTCACCCAGGCGATCTCCTGCGACGACCGACGCCCCGTCCTGGAGGAGAAGCTCCACTGCCCGGCGCCCGACCCCGCGGGCGCCCCCGGTGACAACCGCGACGCGGCCTTCGAAGCGTCCGCTCACGGCACCTCGCTCGCGAAAGCGAGGAAGCGCGCGGCAGCACCTCCCGCCAGGCTCGCCCGCGCACCATCGTCCAGTCCGGCGCGCAAGAGCAGGTCAAGCAGGCGCCGAACGGCCCCCGCGTAACCGCTGCCGCCTGCGCTCCGCAGCCGGGAGCGCCGCCCGAGATCCGCCGAGAGGGCGATGTTCTTGTCACACCCCCGGCGAGCGAGCTCCTCGATTCGTGCCGCGACGGCGGGAACCGCGTCGCGCTCGGGATGCCCGAGCTGGTCGAAAGCGAGCGTGATGCCGGCCTCCACGAGCTCCTGCTGCCCGGAGACGGGATCCGCTACCCGGGCATGTCCGAGCATGATCCGCTCCGCCGGCACCCTGCGTCGGGTCAGGTGGTCGAGCACCGCGCAGGCGTTCCCCCAGTCGTCTGTGTGCGCGACGATACCGACGCCGGTCGACACGGCGGCCTCGGCAGCCGCGTCGAGGGCCTTGGCCTCGGCCGAAGTCGGTCTGGCTCCGCTGATCCCGACTTCTCCGATCACCCCCGCTCGCATCCGGGTTCCAGTGAAGCCGTGGCGTATGTCGTCGACGAGACGTTGAGCGAGCTCTGCCCGGCTCCGGTCTGAGACGAGCTCGTCGAGCCATGGGCTTCGGAACCACCCGGTGCTCTTCACCACCATCAGCCGCGCTGCGCCGCACAGCGCTGCCACCCGCTCCGGCGCCGCGTGCATGTCGTAGGTTGACACTTCGACGAGCGCCTCTACCTCGTGTTCGCGCGCCTCTGCCAAATCAGCGGCAATTGCCTCTTCGTCGGTGAACTCGAGGTCCCGGTCGCCGGTCGCCGCCGCGAAGTCGCAGTAGACATGCTCGTGCACGAGGGTCAGCCCGAGCTGCGCCGGTTCGATATCACCCGTCATCGTCCGGATGATCGCGTCAGGCATCCTCGGTGTCAGTTCATCACGATGCCGCCGTCGACATTGAGGGTCTGTCCCGTGACGTAACCGGCCGCAGGCGAGGCGAGGAAGCAGACGACACGGGCGACGTCGTCCGGCGTCCCGATTCGGCCGAGTGGAACCATTTCCGCTCGTCTGGCCACGTACTCCTCGGGAGTGAGCCCGTCTCGCGGGCCGAACTGAGCGCCGAGCCGTCGATTGAAGTCGGTGTCGATGATGCCGGGCGCGACGGCGTTGACGCGGATTCCGCTCGAGGCGAGGGTTGCGGCGCTCGACCGTGTGATGTTGATGACGGCGGCTTTGCTCGCGGCGTAAGGAGGCGAGAGCGTCCGGCCATTCCGGCCGGCGATGGACGCAACGTTGACGATTGCGCCACCTCCGCGCTCGGCCATTGCCCCGGCGGCCGCCTGCAGGCAGAAGAAGAGTCCGCTGGCGTTGACGTCGAGGATACGTCGCCAGTCATCTGCATCGTAGTCGAAGAACGAGTCGCGGGCGCGCATCGTCCCGGCGTTGTTTACGAGTACGTCGAGTCCTCCGGCCTCTTCGACGATCTGCTGGACGATCGTCCGGACCGCGTCGCGATCGGTGACGTCGAGAACCAGCGGCGACAGTCCCGGAAGGACGCTGCCTTCGGCCCACGCGAGGTCGGCACCGTACACGCGGGCGTCCGCCTCGACGAGGTGGAGTGCGATCGCGCGGCCGATCCCTGCCGCCGCGCCGGTGACGAGAGCGGTCTTGCCGGAAAGCTGCCAGTCCATCGTTATCTCACCTCGTATCGCTTGATGACCTCGGGGTCGAGCACGATTCCGTGCCCGGGTCGATCGGGAACAAGGAGCTCGCCGTTCTCGAAACCCAGGGGCTCGGCAACGAGCTTGTCGAAGTTGAGGACTCCCACGTCTCCGTGGAAGTACTCGAGCGCCATGACGTTCGCGGCAGCAGCGCCCAGGTGCACGTGGATGTCGGGGACCCAGTGAGGAGCGAGCGGGACGTCCCGGCAGGCGGCCATATGGGCAACCTTCCACCACTCGCTGATCCCCCCGACGACAGTCACGTCAGCCTGCAGGATCTCCGCCGCCCGCATGTCGACAACCTGCTGGAATGCCCAGCGGCCCGCCTCGATCTCGCCGGTAGCGATCGGCGTAACGAGTGCCTCCGCGATCTGGGCGCTCGCGATGAGCTGGTCGGGCAGCACGGGCTCTTCGATCCACCACAGGCCGAGATCGTCGAGTGCGCGTAGGTCGCTGATGGCCGACGGAGCGTCGCGCCATGCGTGGTTGGCATCCACCGCGACCCGGACGTCCGGCCCGACCGCCTCGAGCACTCGGTGGATCCGCGCGCGATCTCGCGACGGGGTGAGGCGCCCGATCTTCACCTTGACGGCGCGGAAGCCCAGCTCGACATGCCGGACGACCTCCTCCTCGAGCCGCGCGAGGTCGGCGTCGAAGTCGTCTGAGTAGTAGTAGCCGCCGCTGGCGTAAGCGGGAACGCGCGAGCGGTATCGGCCGAAGAGGTCGCACAGCGGTCGCCCGCAAGTCTTGGCAAGAAGGTCCCAGAGCGCGATGTCGACGGCGGAGAGCGCACGCATCACTGCGCCACGGCGGCCGAGGAGGAGCGTCTGGAACGCGACGTCCTCCCAGATCCGCTCGATCTCCGCGGCGTCGCGCCCGCGAACCAGGGGCGCAACGAGGTCGTTGACGGCCGTCTGGATGAACTTCCCGCCGTTGTCGAAGCGGGACCCCAGGGTGAAGCCGAAGCCGTCCCGGCCGTCGTCGGCCTCGACCCAGACGAGGACGTACTCTCGGCTGGACAGACGAACGTTCGACCAAGCCACTGGCTGCGGCAACGGCACGGAAACGACGACCGCGCGGACGTCCTTGATCACGCTCGGTCGACTCGGAGCGGTGACGCGTAGAGCCTCCAGTTAGAGCACCTCCTTCGGCTGTAGCCTATAACCTATGGGAAACCTACTCCGGGGGCGCCCGCGAGGCAAGCAGGCTGACCAGGCGTGAGTCTTGCGCCGGCGCCGTGGCCTCCGGGCGCAAACCGCAACAACCCGGGGTCTGACCCCGGTTCGTTGCGCTCCCTCGTCCGCGCCGCGGAGGTGCGGCTCGCGCGCGGACGCGCGCCCGCGTCGACCGGGTCCGGCGGTCGGGACGCCGCGCACGCCCATCCCTCCGTCCCGCCCGGTGGGGAGAGGCTGCGCCAGGACGGGCGTCTCCGGTCGCCGCCTCCGTTCGGGGCTCGGTACGTTGCGGACTGCAACAACCGGGGGTCTGACCCCGGTTCGTTGCGCCGGGTCCCCGCGCCGCGCGCGGGGGGTCTGACCCCGGTTCGTTGCGCCAGGTCCCCGCGCCGCGCGCGGGGGCTCAGAGGCGGACGTAGCCGGTTGCCTCGGCGGGCGAGCGGCGCACGCGGGCGACCGCGCCGGCGTAGTTGCCCTCGACCGTCGTCAGCGAGCCGTCGGGGGCGACCGACTCGACGACGCCGACGTGGCGGTCGCCGAAGAGGATCAGGTCGCCGGGGGCCGGGGCGGCGTCCGCCGGGAGGAGGCGCCCCGCGGCGCGCGCCCAGCTCTCGATCTCCGCGACCGAGCCGAGCCCCTGCCCGCGGTCGCCGAGGGGCCTGCCCCCGGCCGCCGCCGCCCACGAGGCGAAGTACGCACACCACGGCTCGCCTGGCCCGGCGCCCTCGACCGCGCCGCGGTAGACGGCGATCGCCGGGCCGTCGTTCGAGCCCGGCGGCTCCTCGGCGGCGCCGAGCTGGCTCTCGGCGGCGGCGAGCACGCGTGCGCCGGCCCCCGGCTCCGGCAGGGCGAGGAGGAGCGGCGCCGCCGGCGCGAGGAGCCCGGCCGCGACGGCGAGGGGCGAGGCGGGCGGCGCCGCCCCCGCCTCCGGGGCGAGGGCCGCCGCAACACCCAAGGCCTCGGCCGCCGCCCCCGCGAAGGACGAGGCGGGAGCCGCCGGCGAGAGCGCCGGCGCGCCGCGGGCCTCCGCGGCGCGCCGGTCGAGCGCGGCGATGCGCGAGAGCGCGTCTGCGATCGACATCGCGGTCGCCGCCCGCGCTCGGGCCTACTGGAGGAGCCGCAGGACGGACTGCTGCGAGCTGTTGGCCTGCGAGAGCATCGCCGTGCCCGCCTGCTGGAGCACCTGCAGCTTCGTGAACGTGACCATCTCCGAGGCCATGTCCACGTCCTTGATC
>Ga0070741_10015980_pt1 | contig 12612 bp, 11 predicted proteins | sample Coa_R1_4_FD_66440 | JGI IMG/M metagenome (GOLD analysis project Ga0070741, IMG submission 66440) | Surface soil microbial communities from Centralia Pennsylvania, which are recovering from an underground coalmine fire - Coalmine... | ecosystem: Environmental > Terrestrial > Soil > Unclassified ...
ACGAATGCGACTGTTCATTCGTCATAGCGGCGCGGTACTATTCAACCCCGAAGCGGAGAGCGCACAGGGCACTCAGAAACCCCCTTGATCTCGGTAGCAGTGGTGCCCAGCCTTCGAAAATCACGAAGACTGGGGCAGCCGATTCATTGTGAATACATGACTGAAACCTGGGCCAGCCCGCCAAATGGTGAGCCTGGAGGCGGGACGGAGTATTACTCCGAGTTTCCAATACCTGTATTGACGCGAGCGCCAGCTGTACTGCCCCTCTTCTGAAGGCTTTAAGAGGACCTGAATAATATTCTGGCAAGCGACAGGAGTTTAACAATGCCGAATGGACACGTAGATGATAGCGGGCGAGCAGAGCTCGAGCGATTCTTTGCACCTATTGCTGAAACCCTAGAGACTTTCGCAAGACAACACAACCTAAAACTAGAACGCTATTATCACGACGCACCCGTTTGGCAGTTTACGTTCAGGCACCCGGCAGGTGGTATAGGCAAAATCGAAGTGTCTCGGCACGGGGAAGAAAAGATACGTCCTTCCCTCGCTTGGTGGTTCGACGATTATGACACGCTGCAGCGACACACGAAGATCGTCGTAGAGAACGAGCTAGAGATGAAGCCAGAGCTCATCACGCGGGACTTAGAGGCTGCGTTACGCTTGATCCTGTCTTGGAAATTCGGTCAGTGGGACAACACGTATAAGGGAAATGACGTATGGAAAAGGACATGGACCAGAGACGAGTTTGTTAAGCTTCTCGATCAATACCCGCTTCCGCGATAGGGGCCGGGGCCCAGCTTTGACTCTGGAAGCATTAGTAAGATGGGCTGCCCCCAGCCTTGGGGATGTTCGAAGGCTAGGAACCACCGACGTCGAATCGAGACGGAATACGTTTGAAACAGGTCAGCTCGCAAGCGCAAAGCTCAGGACTTGCCAGCTACACGTACACGCTCGGCCCTGGCCTGCTCCCCTCTTTCGCACACAACTGAGTATGATTTCAGCGAAAAAGATGGAGGCAGGTCAGTAGAGCACACTTGCCGTGCATTGTTGTCAGCGAACATATTGGTTCCTGTTGGAGAAAAGAACGGCCGGGTGCCGGGTGCCCCACTTCTGCCCGATTTTGGCAGAAGTGGGATGAATGCTGTCTGGATCGGCCTTTGCCGTTTACCTGAGGCGTATTTATGATAACGAAGGTAGTTGCAACGAAAGCTGCACAGGAGTTTTTGAGTAGAGATGCCAGTCTGGCCAAAATAAAGCCCGTGCTGCTCGAATCTAAGACCAGAGAGGCTGAAACAGCTTGGATTTTCTTCTACGACAGCGAAGAACACATCGCGAGTGGCGACTATCGTGATGCACTCGCGGGTGGAGGATTGGTGTTTGTCGATAAGGCAAATGGTACCGTGCATTCATTTAGCAGCGCTTTTCCAGTCCAAGCGTATATCCGTGTCTATGACCAACTGAGAAGGGCTGGTGCGGTAACTACCGCTGACGTTCTGACTCGAATTCGAGAAGAGCACTTAGCCTCCAAGGGATAGGTTGGCTGACTTCAGCGACGCCGGGGCCGGATGTCCTACCCCTCCCCGACATTGCGAACAACGGGATTAAATGACACGCTGAATCGGCAGAGCACGGTGACGGACGCCGGGTGCCCCACTTCTGCCCGATTTTGGCAGAAGTGGGATAGAAGTTGTCTGAACTCAACCTTCCTCTCGACCTAAGCCTGTACAATTCCCACTTCTCGCAAAGACACGAGAAGTGGGGCACCCGGCTTGAGAAATATTTTTACACTGCTACTGTGGACTAGGATGAGCCGTGACTCTAAGACGAGTAAATATTACGAGAACTGTTAATGTGGCGAACGCCACCGCCGTTTGGACTAACCCCCGAGTGCGAAAAGCATGGCTGATGCCATGGGAATTTACCTTATTCGAATTTTACGATCCCATCTATGAGGAAATGGATAACCCTTCTTCACAATTGAGCGATCCAACCGAATGGAGCGAGGAGACGCGTCGGTACATGGCCGAGCTTGTTGAGGCAGAGAGAAGTATCCTGGCACCGGTTTATCGCGGCAGACCACCGCATTGGCAAGGCAATAAACTCGGGTTGCTGTTACGAAGCGTGATTTACAGGATCATTGATAGGCGAAAATTGTATCTGCCCTGGCTGGGTTACGGTCCGGACTGGGAAATGAAAACCAAAATTAGAGTATGTGGCCGGATGCACGACAGTGCTAAATTTACAACCCTTGAAGGGGTGGTGGTGACTTGGTTAAGGTGGCTGAAGAGTGTAGGTCAGAGGCTTGAAGCGGATCAACTCTCGTGCACGGGCCCGGATTTCGAGTTTTTATGTCAGTTCCCAGAATCTTGCGGAGATGCCTGCATGGCACTATACTCCGCCCTCGTTGCGAGTCACAAAGCTACCTCGATACAGGCCCTCGGCTTTTTCTTGCCTGATCAGATAGAGTTCAGGTATCTCGAGATCGGCGGGGAGGGTGAGATCTTTTTTCAAAGATAGAAATCCTGATTAGATCACAGTCTATGGGTCTGGCAGGTAGCCTACCCTCTGTGTGAGTTTTGCTGATGTGATTCCGGGGGGCGGGTGGGCGTTGACCTGATCCCCTCTTTCTGCACAAAGCTAATGATTTCGTAACTGGATGACGGCTCTCTCCGAGAGGCTCGATCAAGAGTATGTTCCCGATGATTGACGAACACTGAAATAAGTCGAGATTTGTTCAAATACTCTGGTCGGTGCCCAAGTTCGCTACTGCCGGGTGCCCGATGCCCGAGTAGACATTGCAGTGTATGCAGGACGAGCTTTTGTTCCAGCACCATAACATATCTGGATTTTGCGGGGAACACATGAACTGTGAGTTGGATCGGATTTTCAAGGAAATGCTAATATCTCTACCAAAAGACGCACGGTCTCCGATTGTCTTTTCACCCTCGAGCTTCGGGGGGCTGGCCCAGCTTTGACTCTGGAAGCACCTGTAAATGGGCTGCCCCAGCCTTCGCGGTTTTCGAAGGCTGGGTACCACAACCTCGAATCAGAGAGTTCTCAGCTCGCCAGCTACACCTACACGCTGGGCGCGGCCGGTAATCGGCTGACTGTGGCGGAACTGAGCGGCAGGAACGTGGTGTACAGTTACGACTCGCTGTACCGCCTCAGCTCGGAAACCGTCAGCGCTGATCCGCACAGCAAAAATGGCGCGATCAATTACACCTATGACAACGTCGGCAACCGGCTGACGCTGAACTCGACCCTTCCTCCGGCGGGCGGGATGACGTACAGCTACGACGCCGATGACCTTTCCCTGAAGCAACAGCGATATGCTAGTCCAGTGCGCCCGGCTCAGCGCTGAAATCTTGCGGGTGCACCGGTCACGTTAAAGGATTCCCTTGTGCAAACTGAATCATCGGAAACGAATCCTGGACAGCCGCACGACAGCGCCTCCCGCGCAAATGTTTGCCAAGCTAAACCGCAGACATTGCCTATCTTTCAGCACACATCGGCTATCTTTCGGATTGGAGATGTTCCAGGCATTTGGCTTCTTGCCTTGGGTGAAGCAACATGAGCGTCGGCGTGCGGAATCTTCTTGCCATTTTCGTCCCGGCAAATCGAGGGCGTCTTCTGACTGCCGCCGCGGCGGCAACCGCAATTATCGCCTTGGCCGATTGGCTCACCGCTCCTTACGTCTCGCTCGGATTTTTATATCTATTCCCGATCATTATTGTCGGAGGCTTCCTCTCTCGCGTTCAAATCATCGGCGCCGCTTTGATATGCGCCGTGCTTCAGGAGGCATTCGGCAATCTTCCGGCAAACGAAGCTATCTTTCGCCTCCTCCTCAGTTCGATGGGGTTCATCGGCACCGGTCTATTCGTCTCCGAACTTCTGAATAACCGCCGGGTCGTGATGAAACATGTCGAGGAGCTTGAAAACGAGATAAGGTTGCGCCGCGATGCAGAGGACCAGTTGCAGATTCTTGTCGAGAGTAGCCCCGCGGCAATTATCACAATTGACGCCACAGGAACCATTCTTCTTGCGAATCATGCCGCGCAACAGCTACTTTCGCCGATGGGAACGCCCTTGCCGGGACAGAGCATCAGCCGGTATCTGCCCGCTCTTCAGAAGGTTTTGCACCGGCAACCATCAATCCGATTTCGCACCACGTTGCAGTGTCGCGGGCAACGCTCATCGGGCGAGGTCTTCCTCGCCGCCGTCTGGTTTTCTACTTACCAGACCGTCTCCGGCTTGCGGCTTGCGGCGGTGATTGCGGATTTTTCCGAGGACCTGCGCACACGCGAAGACCTGAGCCTGAGCCACCTTCTCAAGAGCAGCAGAATCCTGGTCGGCGCGCTGGCTCACGAAATGCGAAACCTGAGCGGTGCTGCAGTCACCATGCAGAAAAATCTTTCTCGTGTTCCAGGTTTGGAGCAGAACGAGGATTTTCTGGCGCTGACTTCTCTCATTCAAAGCCTTGATCGGATCTCCACCTTGAGTTTGGAGTCCTCTTCACCCAACAAAGCTGAGACGGTTGAAATCGGTTCATTACTCGACGAGTCGCGCGTGCTCATCGAGGGTGCATGTCGCGAATCCGGCGTCGATATCGATTGGAACATGCAGGAAAGCCTGCCTATGCTGCACGCCGACCGCTACGGCCTTATTCAAGTCTTTCTCAACCTGGCAAAGAACAGCCAGCGTGCAATGGAATCTTCTCCCATAAAACGCCTGCGGGTGAGTACATCATTAGAGGATGGGCACGTCATCATACGTTTCGAAGACACGGGTACGGGCGTTTCGCAACCGGAACAGTTGTTCCGCCCGTTTCAGCCAGGTGCCAATACAACCGGGTTGGGACTCTATATCTCTCGTTCAATCATGAGGAGCTTTGGAGGAGATTTGACTTACCAACCAAGGCCACAAGGGGCATGCTTTGCGGTGATTGTGCCGGTCGACAATGATCATGGGACAGACTCGAATGAATGAGGGTACAAAGACTCCGATAAGAGTATTGCTGCTTGACGATCATGCCTTGTTCCGCGAGAGTGTTGCGCGTTTGCTTGCGAGCGAGCCGGGATTTGAGGTCGTTGGTCACTTTAGTTCGATACGTGAGTCTCTGGCCGTTCTTTCCCAGTCCCCGGTGGATGTCGTGCTTCTCGATCTGGATCTCGGGCAGGCTGATGGAAGAGATTTCATCCGCGCTGCCAGACACCAGGGCTTTCAAGGCAAGGTGCTGATTGTGACGGCCGGGGTCGAGCAAAAACAGGCTGCCGAATTGCTTCGAGATGGAATCTCCGGGATTTTTATGAAGCATGAATCCACAGGGATGCTCGTGGAGTGCATTTGCCATTTAATGTCTGGCAAAACCTGGTTTGATCACGATCTTTTGCAAGCTACGATCATGTCCGCCCGCTCCGGCCACACATCGAAAGCGCAACAGTTCACCCAGCGGGAGCGCCAGGTCCTCTCCTATGTGTTCCAGGGGTTGATCAACAAAGAAATTGCCGATCGGATCGGCGTCTCAGAGAATGCCATTAAGGCTACTCTGCAGCAATTATTCGCAAAAACTGGCGTTCGCACCCGCAGCCAGCTTGTCCGCATCGCGCTCGAGCAGTACCGCGACGAGATCTCCTAATTCACAAGCTGTGGCCCGGGTGAGACCGGTTACGAGGACTCCCTCCGATCAGAAACCAGTGTTGGCGCAATCAGCGGCAACACCAGGGTTACCCGGCAGCCAGGCTCATCAGCTCGGTTCGAAAGTTCCAGCGAACCGCCATGCGCCTCGGCAATCTGCCGCGAAAGCACGAGCCCGATTCCGCTGCCGGCAGGCTTGGTAGTGTAGAACGGAACAAAAACATTTCCCGGATTCATGAGTCCAGGACCGTTGTCTTCTATGGTCAACACAAGTTTGCCATCGATCACTCTCCACGCCAGATCGATTCTCGGCACGGTTCCCTTCGAACCATTAGGATTTCCGTTTGCCTCCAACGGGGAGACCGCCTCCGCGGCATTCCGTAGCAGGTTGATGAGCATTTGCTCCAACTGATCGGGATCGGCCTGGAGCGTGACTTCCGGCCCCGGCAAGAGATTTACCGGAACCCGAGTCTCGAGCATGGAGACTCTTTTCGCAACTGCAGATATTGAGCATTCCCGCACTGCCGGCGGTGGCATCTGCGCGAGTTGCCGGTACGCTTGCAGAAACCGGTTTAACGACGCGGCACGGCTTTCGATAATACTTAGGCCACGCGCAAAATCTTGACGCTCGTTCGGCGCAATATCGGTTAATGCCAGGCGAGCATTCAAGCTGCCTGCGATTGACTTGATCGGCGCCAGCGAATTGTTGAGCTCGTGTCCCATTACGCGGATCAGACGCTGCCATGCCTGTCTCTCCTCCTCCCGCAGCGCCCGGCTTACATCGGAAAGAACGACCAATGTGTGCGGAATGCCGCGTTGGCGGAATTGGCTGCGTCGCACAAACCAGCGGGCGTTGGCCCCAAACTGCAGTTGGATAAGAGTTTCATTGGCACAGGAAAGAGAATCTTCGAGGAGCAACTCCGAAGCAGTTTTGCCGAGCAAGTGCGGAGCTCCACGCCCCAGTAGCTTCTCGCCCGCGGAGTTCACTAACCGCAGCTTGTCACCCGGATCGAAAGCGAAAATGGGAATCTCTACTTCCTCAACAACTCGCTGCAATAACGCTGCGGCTTCAATTGCTCCGATGCGATGCTGCGCCAGCAAGTCGGCAAGCGCATTTACCTCAAGCGAGAGTTCGCCGAGGGCATCATCCGGAATTGCCAGCCGCGCGCGAAACGAATAGTCCTCATCGCGCAATGCGCCGACGACATTCGCCAGCGTCTGCAAAGGGCGCACAACATGTTCGTGCAATGCAAGCGCGATCAGCAGGCATGCAAACAACTCGATTCCAAGCAAAAGAAGCTTCGACTGCAAAGACCAGGTTTGCAAAAAGATGAGTATGCCGCTCACCAGCGCGCCGGGAGCTACCAGCAGCATAGAAAAACGGGAGACCCTGCGCTCGAATGGCGCGCGCGTCAGTTTTCTTTTGTGAGGTGTAAGTGTGCCGATCGCCCGTGGGCTAGAGCCCATACTTTTCCATCCGCCGGTACAAAGCCCCGCGACTCAGGCCGAGAACTTCTGCCGCCTGACTCACGTTTCCCTGAAAGCGCTGCAGCGCTTTGCGAATCAGGATACTTTCAACCGACTCCAGGCTCAACTCTTCAAGGTTCTGTTGCTGGCCTTTCGCGTTCAGGCCAAGGTCCCCGGGCTGGATTTGATCTGAGCGACACATAAGCACCGATCGTTCCAGCGTGTGCTCCAACTCACGGATATTACCGGGCCACGCATATTGAAGAAGAACTTGCATCGCGGCCGGATCAAGTCCTTTGATCTGTCGGCGGTAGCGTGAAGCAAATTGCAGAAGGAAATGCACGGCGAGCGCCGGAACATCTTCCCGGCGTTCACGCAGAGGCGGTAGATGCAATTCGACCGTATTCAAGCGAAACAGGAGGTCTTCGCGGAATTGTCCTTCTTCGCAGGCTGTCTTCAAGTCAGTGTTGGTCGCGGAAATGACTCGCACATCGATTTTTTTGCTGCGGGAGGAGCCGACTCGTTCCAGTTCCCCTGTCTCGACCACCCGCAAAAGCTTCGCCTGTTGCTGCAAAGGAACATTGCCAATCTCATCGAGAAATATCGTGCCGCCATCGGCCAGTTCGAACCGTCCAATCCGGTCTGTGCGCGCGTCGGTGAATGCCCCTTTTATATGGCCGAAGAGTTCGCTTTCAAACACTCCTTCCGCCAATCCACCAGTGTTGACGGTGATCAGTGGGCGGGCATTGCGATGAGAGAGGGCATGAACGGTCCGGGCCACGACCTCTTTTCCGGTACCGTGCTCGCCGGTAATCAAAATGTTGGCATCGGAAGGGGCAATGCGAGTGATGGTTTCGATCACCGGAACCATCGCGGGCGCGGTGGCGATGAATAGTGGGACGCCCTGCGCATGAAGCAGACGATTCTCAGCCGCAAGCCGTTCTGCCTGCTGCAGGGCACGATGAAGCTCCACCTGGGTGCGAAGAATAGAGAGTAATCGCTCGTTCTCCCACGGCTTCTGGATAAAATCCCGCGCACCGCGCCGCATCGCTTCGACTGCCAGCTCGACGTTGCCCCAGGCGGTCATCACGATCACGGGAAGGTTGCTGTCCTGGGCGACGATCTCGGAAAGCAGGTCAAGGCCCTCGCGACCGGAGGTAGTGTCGCGCGTGTAATTCAGGTCGATCAGAAGCGCGTCATAGTGTGAGCTATTCAGCGCTTCCCGGACGAGCTCCGGGGACCGAACCAGGTCCACCCTGTAGCCCTCTGGTTTTAGCAAAAGTTCGATCGCTTCCAGAATGTGCTGCTGGTCGTCTGCTGCGAGTATGCGGGAAGTCTGAGAACTTCTCGCCAGTGCTGCGGAAATGGTTGCTTCGGGTAACCTGGCCGAGGTTGGCATTGTCAAGGTGTAGAAGCGGGTGCCGGAGTGCTGAACGTGGCCCCTGCCACTCCGTTTACCGCGTCCTGAATCTGGATTCCATTATGTTCCAAAGTGCTCGCTGTCGCACGTGCAAGTTCAACTTTAGCCTTTTCGTAGACGGTTCGCGCGGTGACCAGATCCAGGGCGGCCAAGGCCAGGTCCCGCTGAGCGGTCATAGTCTGAAAAGTCGAGCCGGCGCCGAGGTTCTGCTCTTTTTGTGTAATTTCGAAGGTCTTTTGCGCGAGATCGCGCGCCTTCATCGCGGCATCTACGCGAGCAGCGGTCTGTTGTAATGCATATTCGGCGTTGCGCACTTCGATTCGAATTTGTTTCCGCAGTTCTTCGCGGCGCAACTCCGCCTGCCGGTATTCGAGCTCTGAGCGATACTGATCGGCCTTCGCCACGCGATTTCGGATAGGAATATTCAGATTAAACCCGACGTAATAGTCCGGGGCCGTATTGTTGAAGGCGTTGCCAAGCGCACCTGAATAATCCGCAGGTACGTTCGAAACGTTCTGGCCGAGACTGTAGAAATTGTTGAGAGGGCCAGCCAGCCCAGACCCGCCATAAAATGCCACAACCGAGAGCGACGGCAGCAGCGCATTGCGCGCGGCTTTGCGGCTGATCTGCCGGTTTACCAGATCAATGTCAGACTCACTGAGTTCCGGACGATCACGCAGCGCTTGCTGAATCAGTTCCTCGACAGGCTGAGTGCTGGGAACTGGTTGCGAAGATTCCAGCCGGTCAGTTGGCACGACCGCTACGGATTCGAGCACCGGATCGTCCAGGCTCCTGGTAAGCGCATTCTTCATGAGCAGTTCCTGCAATTGCAGGCTGGTACGGGCGACCGTCAGGTCCTGATCGCGCTTTGATACTTCGGCCTCCGCCCGCATTACGTCCATGGCGGGGACGCTTTCCAGCTTGAGCTGTTTTCGGGCATTATCGAGTGACTGCTGCGCAAAGGCGAGCGATTGCTCATTCACCTGCGATTGCTCGTACGCGTTGACCAGGTCCCAATAGATGTTTTCAATTTGCGTTACTGTAGCCATCACCTGATCTTTGAATGCAATGTCGGAAATCTTTTTGTTGTTTTTTGCGATCCGCAGGTAGCGAAGGTTTGGCCCAAAACCGAATCCTGAAAGGAGTTGCTGCTGGAAAGAAAAACGGTACATGGCATTGAGGAACGGATTTAGGTTGGAGAACGGACTGTTTATAGTTTGACGCTCGTTGTTGAACTCGAAAGCGACGCTGCTTCCGGTCGGAAATGCTTGTATGACACTGAAGTTTGCCTGTCCGATGTTGTTCTTCAAAAGCGGAACGCCATAGACTTGGCGGTTCGCGAGGGGTGTAGTTTGATGCTCGGCGCCGAGAGTGCCGCTGATTGTTGGATCGTAAGACTGCACCGGCGTGCCGACACCGAGGGTAGATTGCACCAGGCCGGATGCACCCGCGCCCGCGCCGCCCGCCCCGGCGGTTGTTCCACCCGCTCCTGCTCCAGGAGCACCGGTGCCGAACCCTCCAACTCCACCGCCGGGCGTCCCCTGCACGACACCGGCATTCACTCCACGAAACACACCACCAGCCTGGGTACGCAAAATGTCCATATCGGCGATCGGAAGGTTGTAGCGGGCGATCGCGATATCAAGATTGTTTTCGAGCGCCAGCCGAATTGCATCCTTAAGCGATAGGTACAACTTGCCTTCGCGAATCAATTGCCCTAAATCTGACGAGTTCGCGAGCGAAGGTTCAGGCGATTCGATCCCCGCGTATGAGCTGAAAGGGTTGCGCGATTTCGGCATCTCCAGCGACACCGGCGCATTGATCTGAGCAGAAGCAGCCGACCCAGCCGCGTCCGGATGTGTGCGTGCGCCCGATTCTGCTTGTTGTGCAAGGCATTTTAGGCAGAGGCAGTTCAGGGAAAGAAAGATGAGGAGCAAGAAGACGAATTCGCGTGGGGTTGTGTAGCGGACCCCTATCTGCCGATAGCCCGGCGCTTTCAGAACCGGGTTGGCATCAGAAGAATGCGTAAGTGCCGTAGACACGGTTGATCCGGCCCTCATTGCTTCACCGCCTCGTATGGCTGAAGCTCAGGATTCGCCGTATCGCTGACCACCCATCCATCTCGAACTTGAATTGTGCGTGAACCATAGGCCGCGTTCGCCTCGGAGTGGGTAACCTGCACGATCGTCGTCCCCTGCTGATTGAGTTGGCGAAAAAGTTCCATAATCTCCTTTGCCTGCGATGAGTGCAGATTGCCGGTGGGTTCGTCGGCGAGCAGAAGTGCGGGCTTGTGAATGACTGCACGCGCAACTCCCACCAACTGCTGTTGCCCACCCGAGAGCTGGCTCGGAAACAAATCTTTCTTGGCGACAATCTGGAACCGATCTAGCGCATCCGCCACCATGCTTTGCCGCTGCTTGCCGGGAATGTCTTTGTAAGAAAGCGGCAGGTCGATGTTTTCCCGCACCGTGAGATCATCCAGCAGGTGATAGCTCTGAAAAACCATGCCAATATTCTTTTTGGCAAGCTCGGCTCGCTGTTTGCGCTTCATCTCATGCACTGCCTGGTCACGAAACCAGTACTCGCCTTGCCATGCGTCATCGAGCAGGGCCAGCACATTTAATAAGGAAGACTTCCCCGCCCCAGACGGTCCCATGACCGTGATGAATTCTCCTTGCTGAATTTCGAGGTTCACCCTCCGTAGGACAAAAAACTGCCCGGCAGGTGTTTTATAACTGCGTTCCAGATTTTTAAGTTGGATCATATGTCTCCCAAACAAAATTGGTCAGTTCCCAGCGCGCCCCAAAGTTTGCTCTGTTCTTTCAATTCACCTGCACTCATTCTTCTCGCAACGTCCGCGCTGGATCGATTCGCGCGATCCTCAAAGCAGGAACGCTCATCGCAATGACGGAGACTGCAGCCAGCAGCACGACAGCTGAAATGATTGCGGGCGCGTCATACACGCCCACGCCATAGAGCACGCTGTGCATTACCCGCAATACTCCTGCGCACAACGCAAGCCCCATCGCCAGACCAATGGCCGAAGCTCTGACTCCTGGCACTCCAACGTGAAGAATGGCCTCACGAATCGTTGAACCTAACGCCATGCGAATGCCGATTTCCCGGGTCCGCTGCGTCATAATATTTGCTACCAGCGCAAAAATTCCCACTGCACTCAAAATCAAAGCGAGAGCGGCCATCGTGCTCAAGAGTGCCACTTGCACGCTTTGCATCACCAGCGCTTTTGCAAGTAAATCCTGCATGCGATAAAAGCCAGAGAACGGAAGATCGGGATCAACACTCGCGAGCGCCCGTTGCATTTGCGCCGTCAAGCCTTCAACTGGTCGCGAAGTGCGAACAATCCAACTCGGCTGAAACCACATGTGCGTGAGGGTGAGCTGCCGTGCGGGTACCTGCATTGCAGGCACATACATCGTCTGCTCCGCTGTCAGCGGTGCAATCGAGTCAATGCCCGGTTTCATGGCAACATCTCGCACCACGCCAACGATCACGTCATCCTCCAAGAGATGCCGCCCGATCGGATTCTCGCCATGGAAAAACTTCCGCACGAATGTCTCATTGATGATTGCCACATGTTGTGTGTGTGGCCCATCTGAGTCAGTGAAGTATCGGCCTGCGAGGAGTGGAATTTGCAACGCCGAAAAATAATCAGGCGTCGCGTAGACCAGTCCAGAGACGATCTGCTCGCCTTTTTCTCTGCCGTCGTCGATGGTTATTCCTCCTTCATTCACTGTGCGCTCATACGGCAGGGCCAGGCCGACTGCGGCCGTCTGTACTCCTGGAATGCGCCGCATCGCTGCGGTGCTCTCATCAAGCAGCTTTCGGAAAGCCGTGTCATCGTGATATCGCACTTCGTCGAGCGAGGCGCGCGCGGTCATTACGCCATCAGGATTGAAACCCGGCGGCAGAGTTTGCATATGAACAAGAGTTCGCACCAGCAGGCCCGCCGCAGCCAGCAACACAACTGTGAGCGCAACCTCGCTCGCGATCAGTAGTTGGCGCAAACGCAAGCGATCGCCGCCAGACGCCTGGCGATTGCCCATTGCGGTGCGCAGGTCGAACCTTCGCGT
>Ga0070741_10015981_pt1 | contig 12612 bp, 11 predicted proteins | sample Coa_R1_4_FD_66440 | JGI IMG/M metagenome (GOLD analysis project Ga0070741, IMG submission 66440) | Surface soil microbial communities from Centralia Pennsylvania, which are recovering from an underground coalmine fire - Coalmine... | ecosystem: Environmental > Terrestrial > Soil > Unclassified ...
TGGCCACTCGCCCATGGGGCTTGGCCGCGGTCGAGCAGGTGCTCATGGCCCTCCTGGCGATGGGAGCGGTGGGAGCGGTGGCGCTGGCCTGGCGCCGGTCGCGGCGGGACGCCGGCACGGCGCTGGCGGCAGGCGTGCTGCTGGGCGCCTGGCTCGTCCCGCCGCTTTACGAGTGGAACTCGGTGCTGCTGCTCGTGCCGTTACTGAGCCGGCTGCGCGCGCGCCGGACGGTCTGGCCGGCGGCGGCTGGCCTGGCCATCGCCGGGCTGGCAACGCTGCCGCTGGTGGCCCGCTGGCCCTCGGAAAGCCGGCTCGTCTGGCCGGCGCTGGCCCTGGCCGTCTGGCTTTTCTCCTCCACCGAGGATGCGCGCGGAACGAAGAAGGTGACGCTCCGCGCCGGCAGGTCGCCGTCGTCGCCGGCGGCGACGTAGTGCTGCGCGAGCGCATCGGCCACTCCCGGGATGTAGCGCAGGCGAAAGTCGGCCGCAACGCGGATCGAGCCGGCATCAAGCCGGCGCACCAGATCGGCAGCGAGCGCTGCCTCACGGGGCACGTCGGCAGTGGCGCGCATGCCGAGCACCGTCCAGTCGGCGTAGTCGAAGAGCAGCGGCCGCCCGGCAAGGGCAGCGTAGTACGGCGGTGCCAGCAGCGGCTCGCTCGCACCATCGTTCGGCTGCGCCAGCCAATCGAGCACGCGCGCCGGGTCGATGGCTTGCGGGCGCAGGAGCGTAGAGAGGCTGCGCTCGGCAGGGACGACGAGCGTGGCGGCGGCGAGCGCCAGCGTGATCCAGCCCGCGGCCACGGGCCGGCGCGGTATGGCACGGGCGGCGCGCAAGCCGAGCTCCACCAGCGCGGCCGCGGCGAAGGCGGCGACGAACGGCTCGGCCGGGCGAGCAACGCCGGCGAAGGTGCCTTGATGCGCGGTGAAGAGAGGCAGCGTCGCGGCGGCGAGGCCAAAGCCCAGGACACCGGCTACATCCTGGTGGCGAAAGACGAAAGGCGAAGGACGAAGGGTGTTGCTCGGGCTGCAGCGAGCCGGTGCTGCTGGCGTACCGGCTACTACCGGAGCGGCAGCCCGAGCGAAAAGGGCAAAGCGGCTGCCGCCCTTCATCTTCCGTCCTTCGTCTTCCGTCCTTCGTCTTTCGTCTACACCATCCTGGCCGCGACCATCTGGCTGATGCTCGAGCACTGGCGATAGCCGGCATTGCCTCCAGGCGTGCCACCAGAAGCCGGCCGCCAGCGCCCAGGCCAGCCCTTCCAGCTGCGCAAGCTGGATGGCGGCGAGCAGCGCGCTCGGCCACAGGAGAGGGCTCTCGGCCTCGCCAAAGAAGCCATCGAGCGCGGCGCGGCCCGACCAGGCCAGCCAGGCGGCAAGCTCCAGCCCTCCGGCCAGAGCCAGCGCCGCCAGATACCAGGCAAGCAGCCCGCGCGTGGTGGCCGGCGCCGGCGAGAGGCGGGCACGCAGCAGCGCCAGCAGCGCCGCGCCGGCGAAGGGAGCAGCCGCGAACGGCAGGAAGGTGAGCTTGATCGATAGTCCGGCGGCGGCCAGCAGCCCGGCGAGCGCGGCCGCCGCCGGCTGCCGGCGCAGCCAGAGCAGGGCCACCGCCGGGGCCAGCGGCGCGAGCGCGGCGTTGGCATCGAGCACCTGTGGCGCGCCGGCGCCGAGCGGCAGCAGCGCGGCGATGGTGGCCGCGAGCCCAGTGGCCCAGGGGGATGGGGAGAGCGAGCGAGCCAGGCGGCCGGCGAGGAGGGCAGTGGCGAGGTAGCAGCCGAGCGCCAGTAGACGCGGCAGGTACACGTCGGGCTGCACACGCCACAGAAGCGCGATGATCATGGGGAGCAGCGGCGGCTGGGTGCTGGCCGCCTGCGCATAGAGGCGCGTGCCGGCCGCGAGCCGCGCGCCGAGGTAGAGGTAGTAGCCTTCGGCATACTCGAGATAGCTGCGGTTGAGCACGGCTGCGGCCAGCAGAGTCCAGAGCACCGGCACCAGCCAGCCGGCGGCACGCCGCGCGCCCACCAGCCAGGCGATGAGGAGCGACGCGGCGGCGAGTGCCGGCACCAGGCCACGCCAGCCGCTGAGGCCGGCCAGCTCGCCCCAATTGTTCGTCACTCGGCCGGCGAAGGCTGCCGGCCAGAGGGCATCGCGCAAGGGGATGGCGACCTCGCTGTCCGGGAGCGTGCTGGTGGCAACGGCCGCAACGGTGAGCACGACGCTGCCCAGGATGAGCGTCCATGAGAGGCGAGGCCACCGCGCGGCGGCCGGCAGGGCGAGCACTGCCAGGAAAGGCAGCGCCGGCACCAGGTGGCGTGGCCCCCATGAGGCGCCACCATCCCAGAGGTAGTAGCCGGCGTTGATGCCCAGCAGCACTGCGAGCACCGCGCCGGCCGCCAGAACCTCGTCCCGCCGGCCGGCGCGCCAGAGCAGCCAGGCGCCGGGAAGTGCCAGCGCCAGCCAGGGGGCGTGCACCAGCAGGCCGCGATGCAGGCCGGCCAGCAGGGCGAGCGCCACGTGTGGCCGGGGCCACGAGAGTCCGAGCAGGCCCTGCGCCTGGCCGGCGACATATTCGGTGCCCGGCGCCAGGTGAGCGTATCCCACGCTCCAGGGAGCGCCGAAAGCAGCGACGTGGTAGCCGGCCAGGCCGGCCAGTATGGGGGCGGCGCCGGCAGCGAGCCAGCCGAGCGCGCGGCGCCGGCCCCGCTCCCGCCGGAGCAGGATGGCAACGAGCGCGGCGCCGGCCGCTGCAGCCGGGTACTCGATCGCCGCAGCGGCGGCCAGGAGGAAGCCAGCCAGCGCCCAGCGCAGCCGCGGGCTCGGCTGCCGGCGTGCTAAGTAGCCGCCGGTAGGTTCGTGCCGAGCCGCACCGCCAAGCTTCGAAGGGTCAAGAGCACGAACATACCAGCCGTGACTTAGAGCCCAGGCGGCGAAGAGGCACAGCCCGGCTGGTACGTGCCCGAAGGCGGCGACGGCAAAGGGATAGGCGGGCGAGCCGAGCGCATAACCGATCGCCACGGCCAGGCGCGGCTCCACTCGTGGCTCCAGGCGCCCGAGCCAGAAGAAGAGCACGGCTGCCCCGGCCGCGGCCGGCACGCCGATGCCGAGAAAGGTGAGCAGATAGCGCAGCAGGAAGCGATCTGGCCCCTCCGGCGAGGGCAGCCCGGCGATGAGGACCGAATCGGCGGGCAGCGCGAGGCGCAGGGCGGCATACAGCGGAGCGAGCAGGAAGGAGACACCGGGCGCCTTATCGCTGTAGTAGTGGCCTCCAACGGAGGCGCGATCGAGCGTCGTCTGAGCGTACGGATCGATGTCCAGCCGGCCCCGCTCGACCAGGCTATAGGTCAGCGCGAGGCGGCTATCGGGGTTGTGGTGCGGCCCGCGGTAGACGAACCAGCCGTAGGCCAGCAGGCACAGGCAGAAGACGGTCAGCGCCGCGCGTCGCGCACACACCTGAGATCTGCCGTCTATAATGCGCCGCCGGACGCTCTGCGTGCACGCTCCCCGATACTCGCGACGTGACTGGGCGGCGGCGGTCCTGCTCGTGGCCCTGGCCGCCGCGCTGCGCCTGCCGCGGCTGGCCGTCTCGCCCGGCTGGGATGGCGATGAGGGCTACAACCTGAACATCGCCTGGCACCTCGCTCAGGGCCGGGCGCAGATGTTTGCGCTCAGCTACGCCTTCGTCCAGCATCCGGCCGGCTTCTATGCCGTGGCCGCCGTGCTGCTCCGGCTCTTCGGGCGCGACCTGGTCGTGGTGCGCGATCTCGCGGCGGCGGCGACCTCGCTCGGTACCGGCGCGATCTATCTCGCGCTGGCGCCCGAGTCCGGCCGGCGGGCGGCGCTACTCGGGGCGCTGGCGCTGGCAGTGGTGCCGTTTGCCGCCACCTACAATCGCTTCGCCTATACGTACAACCTGCTGCTGCTGTGGACGGCGCTGGCGCTGCTCGGCACCTGCCGGTGGGAGGCAACGCGCGAGCGCCGCTGGCTGGTCCTGGCCATTGTCGCCGCGGCCCTCGGCGGGCTCACCGACCACGAGGGCCTGGCGCTCGCGCTGTTTGTGGCGGCTCGTGCCTGGCCCAATCGCCGCCTGGCCGCGGTCGCGCTCGCCGGCAGCGCGCTGCCAAGCGTGGCGGCAGCGCTCGCTGCACTGCTGCTCTGGCCTTCGGCGGCGCTCCAGGACTGGCAGGCCTCGCTGGCACGCGTGGGTGGCCTGGCGTTTGGCGAGGCGCCGCGAGCCGCCGGCCAGGCGGGACCTGCCGGCCGCCTGGCCGCCGCGGCAGCCGCCTGGTTCGCCAACGAGCTGCACCTGCTGCGCGCGGAGTGGTGGTGGCCGGCGGCCGTGGCGGGGCTCTTCTGCCTGCGGCCGCGGGCGGCCTGCCGGCGCGCGCTGCTGCTCTCTGGCCTACTGGCCCTCCCCATCTTCGCTCTCCGGCCGCTCGAGCCCTTCTTCCGCACGGGGATCCCGCTGCTGGTACCGGCCGCGCTGGGGCTGGGCAGGCTGCTCGACCGCGGCATCGAGGCCGCATTCGACGTCGCGGGCGTGCCGGCCGGCGCCGCCGGCCGAGCGCGGTGGGGCCCGCGCCTGGGCGGAGCGGCGCTGGCAGCAGTGGTGGTGGTGCTGCCGCTGGGCCTCGAGGCGGGCCGCACGGCCGGCAGCCTGGTGGCCGAGCCGGGTTTGCCGACGCCGTTCGATTGGGCCCTGACACGTGACGTCGCCGCGGCCCGGGCCGCGGCCGCGTACGTCAACGCCCGCACCGCGCCCAGCGACGTCGTACTGGCCTCGCCGCAGGTAGCGTGGCTCTACACGGCGCAGGTGGCCGACCTCTTTCAGGCCCTGGCGGCGGCGGGCCAGCCGATCGCCTTCTACCCGCCGGGGCTGCCGCCGGCGCGATTCCAGTTCGATCCACGGCCGGAGCATGCCCGCTACGTGGTACTGGACGGCTACTGGGATCGCTGGGCTGCCGAGGTGCCGGTAGTGGCGCGGCTCGTTGCCAGCATCGAGCAATGGCCGCTGGACTGGCAGCGCGGCGAGTATCGCGTCCATCGCCATCCGGATGGGCTTGATTGAGCTATCGAGCCGTGGCGAGCGTGCATCGTCCTGCCGATGAGCGCCGCCGGTGGCCATCCCGGCGCCGTGGCCCGATGGCATGGCGCGCGCCGCTGGCCTGGCTGCTGCTGGCGCTGCTGGTGCGCGCCGGCATGGCCTGGCGGCTCGGCCATCCCGGCTACATCGATGCCTACTACGATGCGCACGTGGCGGCGAACCTGCTGGCCAGACGTGGCCTGGTGGAGGACGTGGCCTGGAATTACCTCAGCCCGCCGGCGGCGCTGCCTCGGCCGAGCAATGCCTACTGGCCCCCTGGAGCAGCAGTCTTCGCGGCGGCGGGCGCCTGGCGGCCTACGACGCAGCGGCACGCCGGATCGATGCGCTGGCTCCGGCGACGGCGCGGGTAATGAGCGTCGATCCGCCCGGCTTCTGGTATGCCTCAGGGCGCAGCGGCAGCGTCATCCCCAGCGATGGCCTAAGCGCGCTCGTGGCGGCTGCGCTCGCCTTCCACGACGACTTCCTCATCTTAGAGCCAAACGGGCCGCGTTACCTTGGCCCCATCTATGACGGGACGGAAGCCACTCCCAATCTCGAGCTGGTAGCTGTGGTGGGGGAGCTGCGCGTGTATCGCATTGTGGCGCCGGAGCTTCCGGCCTTCGGCTAAGACGCGGCGCTGGCGCCGCGCGGCTTCTTCCCGGGTACCGCCGCTGCTCGGGGAGATCGATGGCTTTCGCAAGAGCCCTCCACGCTAGAGGCGCTTGATATCCGGCAGCCCAGGTTAGGAACCACAGGAACGACAGGATGAGAAAGAGCCCTCCACGCTAGAGGCGCTTGATACCGCTGGTCTCCGAGGGCGGCAGCTCTGCCAGGAGCTCGGCGGCGGTGCGGCCGAGGGCCGGATGCCGCCACTCGGGCATAATCTCGACCAGCGGCACCAGCACGAAGCCTCGCTCATGAAGACGCGGGTGCGGCACGGTGAGCTCCGGCGAGTCGATCAGCGCGTCGCCATAGGCGAGCAGATCGATGTCGATCACGCGTGGCCCCCAGCGGTGGGTGGGCCGGCGGCCAAGCTGCGCTTCCACGGCCTTGAGCCGCTCTAGGAGCACCATCGGTGCCAGCCTCGTCTGCCCGAGCACCACCAGATTCAGGAACCAGGGCTGGTTGGGGTCGCCCCACGGCGGCGTCTCATAGATCGAGGAGCGAATGAACGGCCCGCAGTTGGGAGCGAGCCGGTCGAGCGCTGCCTCGAGGTTGTGCCTGCGCTGCCCCTGGTTGGCTCCGAGGCCCAGAAGAATGGGAACGGGCACTGCCGGCTCCGGTACGGCGGTGGCGATCATGTGGGGGCGATCATGCGTGGCCATGGCAGCAGGCTCATCGCCGGCGGCGGTGCGATGATTCCGGACCGTGCTCATTCCTGGCAGTAGTGCGGTTATAATCCGATGCGCGCCGGTGGCGCAACCCCCGGCCTTGAGGAGCGCTACTGCCGGGCAGGCTGGCGCTGCCGGCCGGCGACGGTCATCCCATGCCTGTCTACGAGTATCGTTGCGCGCAGTGCAAGCGCCGCTCGACCCATTTCTTCCGGTCGTTTGCCGCCGTTGCCACGCCGTCGTGCCCTCATTGTGGAGCGCCGGCCGAGCAGATGCAAAAGCTCATCTCTCGCGTAGCGGTAATGAAGAGCGAAGAGTCGCGCCTGGAGGAGCTGGCTGACCCTAGCCTCTTCGCCGATGTCGACGAGAACGATCCGCGGAGTGTCGCCCGCTGGGCACGCAAGCTCGGCGAGCACCTCGGTGACGACCTGCCCGACGACTACAACGAGCTGGTCGACCAGATCGAGAGCGGCGAGCTTCCCGACGAGGAGGGAGCCGCCGAAGATGGCGGCTCCCTCGAAAGCGCTGATTAGGCGGCAACGCCGATCGCTTCTAAACCAAAGCCATGGTGCAGGCTGCCGTGTCGATACCGGCTGCCAAGGTGGTTTCCATCGTGGCTTCGGTTGAGGCGCCGCGAGGAGCCGGCGCGGATCCTGCGTGCCTTCGAAGAGACTGATTAGGCGGCGACGCCGATCGCGCTATCGATCTGGCGCTTGAGCGCTGCCTTCGGCTGCACGCCGGTGATGCGCGCCACCTCATTCCCACCGCGGAAGATCACCAGCGTGGGGATAGCCATGATGCCCAGTCGCATCGCCGTGCGCTGATTCTCGTCGGTGTTGAGCTTGGCGAAGACCATCTGGCCTTCGTACTCCTGCGCCAGCTCTTCCACGATGGGAGCGATCGCGCGGCACGGGCCGCACCAGGGCGCCCAGAAATCGACGAGCACCGGCTTCTCCGATTTGATGACCTTCGCCTCAAAGTCCTGGTCAGTTACCTCGATAGGGTGTGTTGCCATGCGTCCTTCCTCAATTGCTTCGCCCCACCAGCGGGGCCTATTTGCATGCTAGCAGAGGCGTCCACTGATCGCGCTCATCACGCTCGCCGCCGCGCGCTCGGCATCGGCCGCGGTGAGAGGACCCTCTGGGAGAGGAATATAGACCGCGCCTGGCTCCTGGCGGGCGAGCCATTCGGCAACGACGTGCATCTGGTCTAGCTCGTCGAGGTCGATGGCCAGCCGGCGACGGGCCGGGTAGTGCGCTAGGATGAAATCGACCAGCCGACGCGGCGCGCTGCCGGCCTCGTTGCTGCCATCCAAGGCAAGCGCACTGTGCTCGAGCTCGAGCTGCCCGCGCAGCCGCGCCGCCGAGAAGGCGAGCACCTGGAAGGCATGCGTGCGCGGCCGCGCGACGACCACCAGGAAGTTCACCAGGCTCGCTGCCGAGCGCAGGTGGCGCTGCTTGCGCCGGAGAGACTGCAGCGCCTCGATCGTCTGCTGCAGCTCGGCAGCGCGCTCGAAGCGGAGCGCCTCGGCCGCCTCGTCGCGCTCGCGCTCCAGCCGGGCGACGAGCTGGCCGACGTCGCCGCGCAGGAGGTCGACCGCATGCGCGACGCGCATGTCGTATTCGGCGGCCGAGGTCCGCCCCAGGCACGGCGCGCTGCAGCGTCGCACCTGGGCATAGAAGCAGGCGCTGCCTTCGGCGGGCGAGGGCAGCGGGCCGGTGCAGCGGCGCAGCGCGAAGAGCCGGTTCACGAACTCGATCGTCTGCTCAGCCGCGCGCCGGCCCCAGAAGGGGCCGAAGTAGCTTACGCCATCGTCGCCGATGCCCTGCCGTAGCTCCAGATATGGGAATCCGCCGCCTGGCTCGAGCCGCACGAAGGTGTAGTGCGGATACTCGCGCAGCAGGACGTTGTAGGGCGGCTGGAGGCGCTTGACCAGCTGTGATTCGAGGATCAGTGCCTCGACCTCAGAGCCCACCACCTGCCAGGCGACGCGCTCGGCGCGGCGCAGCATGGCGCGCGTCTTGCCGTCGCGCTTGGGCAGGAAGTAGGAGGAGAGCCGATCGCGCAGGGCGATCGACTTCCCCACGTACAGCACTGCACCGGTGGCATCCGAGAAGATGTAGCACCCGGGCGCGAGCGGCGCCCGGCGCACGCCGGCTTTGGTGGCGCGCGCCTCGCCGGTGGAGAGCACCTCGACGGGCAGCGATGCCGGCTCGATCTCGATGGGCAGCATGGGGGACCGCGGCTGGGGCTCTCCCCCTTGCCCGGCTGGCGGGGGCGGTGGTGCGGGCTCGATGGGCAGCATGGGTCACCGAAACGACACGTGCCCGGCCAAAGGCCGGGGGGAGCCGGAGGCGACGCGAGCAGGTTGGAGCGAGGAGGAGCCGCGCGCCGGCGAATACCTGCCGGGCCCAATTCGCTGGGCTGGCGTGCTGGAGTCTACGCCGGCTCTGCCTGCCGGTTCAAGGCTTTGGCTCCCCTTTACCATTTCAGGAGAGTTCAGGAGGGCTTGCTATACTTCGGCGCCGTCCCGGTAAGCTAGAAGTAGAAGAGCATGAGCGGCGACATCGAGCGGCTGGGCGATGCGGCTCTGATGCGCCTCGCCTTGGAAGAAGCCCAGGCCGCCGCTGCAGCGGGCGACGTGCCGGTGGGAGCGGTAGCGGTACTGGCAGGAGCCGTGATCGCCCGGCAGCACAATCACAAGGAGGAGTGGAACGACCCCACGGCGCACGCGGAGATCCTGCTGCTCCGTGAGGTAGCCAACCGTCTCGGCCGGTGGCGGCTGCCCGATGTGACAATCTACTGCACGATGGAGCCCTGCCCGATGTGCGCCGGCGCGATGGTGCAGGCGCGGATCGGCCGGCTGGTGTACGCCGTGGACGATCCACGCGCGGGAGCCGCGGGGTCGGTCTTCAACCTGCTACAGTCGCCACAGCTCAACCATCGAGTGGAGATCACGCGCGGCGTCCTCGCCGAAGAGGCTAAGGCGCAGCTCGATGCCTTCTTCGCCATGCTGCGCCGTCGAGGCCAGGGTGAGGGCCAGCCCGACGTGGAGGCTCTGACTGCCGGAGCCGAGGCTGCTGGAGCCGGCGAGTAAGCCGGGCAGCCGCAGAGCAGGGGCGCACCGGCAAGCGCGGCGAGCTACGAGCAGAAGCCGTCGCGGGGCGAGTAGCCCGGGCGGTTGAGGTGCAGATGGGAGCCGGCAAGCGGATATCGATCATGCCGGCGCACCGCGCGGCGCGACCAAGGGGTCCGGCTGGCTGCTCGGGCCGCACCGGCCGCCGTTTTTCGGTAAGCTTAAGGATGGCTATCGCCCGCGAGCTGGGCACCTGAGCCTGCCTTGCCTCCTTGGAGGGGTGTCCGAGTGGTTGAAGGAGCTCGTCTCGAAAACGAGTAGGGCAAAACCCTCGTGGGTTCGAATCCCACCCCCTCCGCCTAGGCCAGAAATCAGTTGTCGGTCTCCTGATAACCGGCTACCGACAACTGATTTCTGACAACTGATTACTGACAGCCGACAACTGAAAACCGAACCGGGAGGGATCGCATAGCTGGTCTAGTGCGCGCGCTTGGAAAGCGCGTAGGCCGCAAGGCCTCGTGGGTTCGAATCCCACTCCCTCCGCCATCTCGCGTCTTACTCGCCGCATAGCTGCTGCCTGTGCCTACGTTCCTATGTCCAGGCAAAGACTGTGACGTCCTCTCCATTGCCCAACGATGGCTGGCTGCTGCTGATCTATCACGTGCCACCGGAGCCCTCGAATAATCGGGTCTCGGTCTGGCGCGAGCTGAAGCGGCTGGGGGCCCTCTATCTCCAGCAGTGCGCCTGCGTCCTGCCGGCGCTGCCCGCCTGCGTGCAGGGCGTCGCCTCGGTCACCGCGCGAATTACGTCGCTCGGTGGCAGCTACCACCTCTTCCAGGTGCGTGAGCTGGCGGCGGCGGAGGAAGCCAAGCTGATCGCCGGCTTCCGCGAGCTCTCGGCCAAGGAATACGACGAGATCCTCGAGGAATGCCGGACGAAGTTCATCAAGGAGATCGAGTTCGAGCGCTTCCGCGCGAACTACACGTATGAGGAGGCAGAGGAGATCCGCGAGGATCTGGAGAAGATCCGGCGCTGGTACGCGCGGGTGGTGGAGCGGGACTGGTTCGATGCCGGCCAGCGGGAGGCGGTGGCCCGGGAGCTTGAGCAGTGCGAGCGCCTGCTGGAGGCGTTCGAGGCCGAGGTCTATCACCGCACCGGCCAGGATCAAGGGCTCTTTGCGCCCGCGCCCTCGCCGGCCACTGCTTCCACCATTGCCTCCTTGCCCGAAGCGTCGCCGAATGGCGCGCCTGGGGGACGCGACACGGCGCCGATCGAGGAAGCCGGCGCGGCGGCCGCTGGCCACCGACGATCCATACCGCTTCAACGATTGCCCGCGGGGGCGCCGGGTGAGAAGCCACCTCCCTCGGCCGGCCGGGAGCGCCGCCCGCGGCGCAGGCGGATGCCGTCCTGATACCGCTCCGCGCCAAGCACCTGGCGCGTCGGGCCGCCATGCTGTAGCATCAAGTGCACTGTAGCGAATGCTGCAGTACGCAGGGTGCTACCAAGCTGGCGAATCGCGAGCGGAGGATATCATGCAGGTCAGTCCAGGAACGATCGGGCTGGTGAGCGCAGCGTTTCTCGCCTCGGCCGTGGAGTTTGTGGAGGCGTTTACCATCGTGCTGGCGATGGGGCTGACGCGCAGCTGGCGAGCTGCGCTGACCGGCACGGCTCTGGCAGTGGTAGTCCTGGCGGCGGTCACCGTGGTGGCCGGTGTGGCGCTGATCAGCTGGGTCTCAGAAGCGCTGCTCCAGCTGGTGATCGGTACGCTGCTGCTGGTCTTCGGCCTGCAGTGGCTGCGCAAGGCGACCTTGCGCTCCAGCGGGCTGAAGGCGCTGCACGACGAGGAGGCGGCGTTTCGCGAGGAGCAGGCGGCGGCGCGCCGGGCTGGCCATGAGGTGCGGCTGGGGCTCGACTGGTTTGCCTTCGTCGTCTCGTTCAAAGGGGTCTTCCTGGAAGGGCTGGAGGTGGTCTTCATCGTGATCACCTTCGGACTGGCAGCGGCCCGGGAGAACCCGAACGGTATTGCCCTGGCTGCCGGCGGCGCCGCGCTGGCCGGGGTGCTGGTGCTCATCGCCGGGATGATTGTGCACCGGCCGCTCTCGGCCGTGCCCGAGAACACGATGAAGTACGTCGTCGGCCTGCTGCTCTCGACCTTTGGCCTCTTCTGGTCGGTAGAGGGGCTGGGCTTCTTTGCCGGCGGCGAGAGCCTGGCATGGCCGGGCGAGGACTGGGCAATCCTGGCCATCCTGGCGGCGTGGTTTGCGCTCTCGCGTCTGGCGATCCTGGCGTTGCGCCGGTGGGCCGGCACGGTGCCCGCCATGCCTCAGGAGCAGCCGGTAGAGGGCATCGTGGCTACGCCGTCGGCGACCGGGTAGCCCGTGTCCACGGCGGAAGGCGTGCGTGCCCGGAGCGCTTCCTGAGCGCTCGATGCCTTGCTCGCTGCCCATCCCTGGGGTGTCCTGAGGGAAGCACGCAATAGCACACCCGCTAGCGGCTAAGCTCGACCCGCCGGCCTTCCTCAGCGGCCAGGTAGGCCGAGTAGATGGCCTCCACCACGGCACGGCCGAGTGCGGCATCGCTCACCGGCGCACGATCCAAGGCGACGGCGGCCACGAAGTCCTGAAGCTCCGGCGCATAGCCGAGCAGATATTCCATATCGATCGGCGGATAGCTCCAGCCGGCATTGGTGCTCAGCTTCTCCTGCAGCGGCTCGCCGGGAAACACCGACGCATCGGGTGCATAGACCTGGAGCGAGGTGCTGTGGGTGAAGTTGCAGTTGATCCGTGCGTTGGCCAGGTAGAGCTGGACGGTGTCCTCCATCCCGCCAAGGACGGTGTCGGAGGCCAGGCACGTCGCCCGCGAGCCATCGGAGAAGGTGAGCACGGCGCAGGCCCAGTTCTCCACATCCTCCCAGTCGTGCACCAGCCACTTCTGGGCCTGCTCCTGGAAGGCCGGCATCCTGGTGAGGTCGCCAGTCTCGCAGGTCACCGAGCGTAGCTCGATCGGTGCGCCGTTCCGCCGCTGCCCTTCCCAGCGCTTGAGGTGCAGCGCCAGCCCGATGGGATGCGCTCCCAGGCGCAGCAGCGCTCCGCCACCCGCCTCTCGCCAGCGCTTGGCGTACGCTGCGTGC
>Ga0070741_10015982_pt1 | contig 12611 bp, 12 predicted proteins | sample Coa_R1_4_FD_66440 | JGI IMG/M metagenome (GOLD analysis project Ga0070741, IMG submission 66440) | Surface soil microbial communities from Centralia Pennsylvania, which are recovering from an underground coalmine fire - Coalmine... | ecosystem: Environmental > Terrestrial > Soil > Unclassified ...
GAGAGCCTGTTCGTGGCCAACCATCCCCACGTCGGGCAGGTGCTCGACTCCGGCCGGCCGGTGGCGGCCGGCTGCCTCAACTCCGAGGCCTACCGGGAGTTCGTCCGGTCGTGGGCGGCGGCGGCGGTCGAGACCGGCGCCGACCGGATCTTCTGGGACGAGCCCCACTGGGCCCACCCCTCGCACTTCGACGAGCCCCGGGAGCGGTGGGGCTGCCGCTGCCCCCGCTGCGTGGCGCGCTGGTGCGACGAGACCGGCGACGACGACATGCCGGCCGAGCTGACGGCCGAGGTCCGCGCCTTCCGGGAGCGCTGCCTGGTCGAATTCCTCGGCGAGCTCACCGCCTACGTCGCCAGCCTCGGCGGCCGGAGCACCGTCTGCCTGCTGCCCCATGTGAGCGGCCCGCTCGGCGTCGGCGACTGGTCGGCCGTGGCCCGCCTCCCCGGCGTCGCCACCCTGGCCACCGACCCGTACTGGAAGGCGTTCGGCGAGCCGGTGGCGCCGTTCGTGACCGAGTTCTCGGAACGGGTGGCGCAGCAGGCGGCCGCCGCCGGCGTCGAGGCCCAGATCTGGATCCAGGGCTTCCGGCTCGGCCCGGAGGACGGCGACGACATCCGGGCCGCCGTCGCCGCGGCCCGGGCGGCCGGCGTCGACGACCTCTGGACCTGGGGCTACGAGGCCTGCGGGCACATGACCTACCTCGGGACGAAGGAACCCGAGCGGGTCTGGGAGATCCTCTGCGAGGCCCTGACCCGACCGGCCTTCCTCACTGCGCCCATGCCCCGACCCGAGAATTTGGCAACGCCCGAAGGCGGGGGCGACCTGGGTGGCCTCGTCACCGAGCAGGTCCGGCCGGAGCTGGCCGATCTCGACCTGCGGCCGACGCAGGAGCTCGTCCGGCTGATGGCCTCGGAGGAGGCGGCCGTCGCCGCCGCCGTCCGGCGGGCCGCCCCCGCCATCGCCCCCGCCATCGACGCCGTCGTCGCCCGCCTCACCGACCGGCCCGACGGGCGGATCGTCTACGTCGGCGCCGGCACCGCCGGCCGCATGGGCGTGCTCGACGCCGCCGAGTGCGGCCCGACCTTCAACGCCGCCGACAAGGTCGTCGCCCTGATGGCCGGCGGCGCCGGCGCCCTCACCACGCCCAAGGAGGGCGCCGAGGACGACGCCGCCGCCGGCGCCGCCGAGCTCCGGGCCCTCGGCGTCGGCCCGTCCGACGCCGTCGTCGGCATCAGCGCCAGCGGACGCACCCCCTACGTGCTCGGCGCCCTCTCCGCCGCCCGGGAGGCGGGCGCCCTCACCGTCGGGCTGTCCTGCCAACCGGGTTCGCTCGTCTCGGCCGCCGCCGACCACGCCGTCGAGGTCGTCGTCGGCCCCGAGGTCATCGCCGGATCCACCCGGCTCAAGGCCGGCGCGGCCCAGAAGCTCGTCCTCAACACGATCTCGACCGTGGTGATGGTCCGGCTCGGCCGGACGCTCGGGAACCTCATGGTCGACGTCCGGGCCGGCAGCGAGAAGCTCGTCGACCGGGCCCGGCGGATCGTCGCCACCGCCGCCTCCTGCTCGCCGGCCGAGGCCGCCGCCGCCCTCGACGCCGCCGGCGGCGAGGTGAAGACGGCCATCGTCGCCCTCCTGGCCGGCGTCGACCCGGCCGAGGCCCGGCGGCGCCTGGCCGCCGCCAACGGCGTGGTCCGCCAGGCCCTGGCCGCCCCGTGAACGACGGGGGGCGGGCCGGAACAGGGGCTGGGCGCCCGTGATCGTCGTCGGGCTCATGTCGGGGACGTCGATGGACGGCATCGACGCCGCCTCCGCCGACCTCGACCTCGACGGCCACGTCCTGCGGCTGACGCCGCTCGGCCACGAGACCACCCCGTACTCCGACGGGCTGGCCGCGGCGTTGCGGTCGGCCCTGCCCCCCAACCAGACGACGATGGAGGCGGTCTGCCGGCTCGACACCGCCGTGGGCCGGGAATTCGCCGCCGCCGCCGCCCGGGCCGCCGAGCGCCACCCGGAGGCGGCCCTCGTCGTGGCCCATGGCCAGACCGTCTTCCACTGGGTCGAGCCGGACGGGCGTGTCGCCGGCACGCTCCAGATCGGCCGGCCCGCCTGGATCGCGGAGCGCACCGGGCTCCCCGTCCTGTCGGACCTCCGCAGCGCCGACGTCGCCGCCGGCGGCCAGGGCGCGCCGCTCGTCGCCCTCTTCGACGTGCTCCTCCTCGGCGACGGCGGCGACGGCGGCGACGCGGCCCGGGCCGCCCTCAACCTCGGCGGGATCGCCAACCTGACGATCGTCGGCCGGGACCGCGACCCGGTCGCCTACGACGCCGGGCCGGCCAACGCGCTCATCGACGCCGCCGTCGTGGCCGTGACCGGCGGCGCCGAGCGGTGCGACCGGGGCGGTGCCCGGGCGGCCCGGGGCACGGTGGACAGGGCGCTGCTGACGCTGCTCCTCGACGACTGGTACCTGGCGCAGGCGCCGCCCAAGACCACCGGCAAGGAGCGTTACCACCACGGCTTCACGGAAGCGGCGCTGGACGAACTCGGGCGGGACCTCGCCGCCGACGACCTCGTGGCCACGCTCACCGCCCACGCCGCCGAGGTCGCCGCCGCCGAATGTCGCCGCCACGGCGTGGCAGAGGTGATCGCCTCCGGCGGCGGTACCGACAACCCGGTCCTCATGGCCGCCCTCGCCGGCCGGCTCCGGCCGGCCCGGCTGCGCACCATCGACGAGTTCGGCCTGCCGTCGGCGGCGAAGGAGGCCTACGCCTTCGCCGTTCTCGGCTTCCTGGCCTGGCACGGCCTCCCCGGCAACGTCCCCGCCTGCACCGGCGCCCGCCACCCCGCCGTCCTCGGCACGATCACCCCCGGATCGGCGCCGCTGCGCCTGCCGCCTCCCGGCCGAGCGCCCGACCGGCTCGAGATCGTCCCTGCCTAGGTACAACCGGTCGTGGTCCGGGCCCGGTGCGGGCCTCGAGGGCAACCGGTCGTGCTCCGGAACCGGGCGGGCCGGGGGCCCGCCAGCCCCGACCCGCCCGGAATCTCGCCCGCCCGGCCCTCAGCCGCCCCTCGGGCCCATCGACGGGTGCCAGCCCATGGCGGGATGCCATCCTCCGTTGGGGGGACGGGTCGGCCGGGGCCGGGTGGGGACGGGCACGGCCACCGGCCGGCGGGTCCCCTGGGCCCGCCCGAGGCTGCGACCCGGTGACAGCGGGCTCCTGCCGGCGCCGGTCATGCCGTACCGAACTGCGCTCGGAGGGCCAGCACCCGGTCGGCGTAGCGCTCGGCGGCGGCGTAGGAGCCCTGCGCCTTGAGCGACGTGATCCCCTGGTTGTAGGCGATCAGCGCCTGCCGCAGGTTGCCGTGGTTCTGGTCGAGCAGATGACGGAAGAATGCCGTCCCCATCTGGATGTTGCTGGTGGCATTTCTCGGATTGAGATCCGAGTGCAGACCGAAGAGTTTCTTTGACACGAAATCGACGGTGTCGGGCATCAGCTGCATGACGCCGATGGCGCCGGCGTCCGACACCACCGACGGCCGCCAGCTCGACTCGACCCAGGCCATCGCCATGACGAGATCGGCCGGCAGGCCGTTCTGCTCGGCGTAGCGGATGAGGATCGGCCGGAGGTACTCCCGGTCGGCCGGCACGAGGTCGTCGGCGGGAGCCGAGGCCTGGTTCGGCACGCTCCGGGCCGTCTCGCCTGGTGCCGGCTTGGCCGGCGGGGCGGGCGGCGGAGTCGTCGAGCCGGCCGCCGGAGCCGGCTGCGGAGTTCCGTCGACGGGGACGGGCCCGGGCGGGGGGGCGGTCGGGAGCGGCTTCCCGTCCGCCTCCACCAGCCCGGCCTCCCACGGCGCCGCCGCGGCAGGCGTCCCCGCCTCCGCGTCGCCCTTCGGGAGGCCCCCCGGGGCCGCCGTCCCGGGGGTGGAGGTGCTGCCGGCCGCCGCCGCCGGCGACGCCGGGGCCGGCTGCCGGTCGGCCGCCTCGGCGGCGCCCGCTCCGGGCAGCGCCAGGGCGGCCAGCACGACGAGGGCGGCCCACCTCCGGAGCTGCTGGCGGCCCGGAACGGGCAGGTCACCGGGCCGGCCGATCTCCCCCGGGGTCGCCACGCCGTCCCAGGCCGCGGCCTTGGCCGGCTCAACCCAGGGGCGGCGGCGGGGCGGGAACCACACATCCGTTATTCCGAACGACATGTGTGTCATTTCGGCCGGATCCGGCCCGAACTTGAGCGCGAATCCGCGGAGATATGACCGAAATGGGAATTGATGGAAATACGACTGGAGAGGTTTCCCTGTCAACCCCAGGGGTAGGGGACGAAAGTTACAAATCGACCCCACGTATCACTGTGCTCGCGCTCAGCCGGGATTCGAAGGAGTCCGCTCATGCTCAACACCCGAAGTCGGAAATTGACCGTCGTGCTGGCTGCCGGCGCACTGACCCTGTTCGGGGCGGCCGGCGCCTTTGCGGCCGACAACCCGCCGGGCGACGGAGGTGGCGGCGGTGGCGGCGGCAACGCACTCTGCGCCGCTCCGGGCCTCTCCACCACGCCGTTGTGCGCCGCCCCCGGCCAGCAGCCGCCCAGCGGTCAGCAGCCGGGCCATGGCGGGAACGGCAATGGCAGCGCCCACGTCGCCGACAACCCGCCCGGGGGCGGAGGTGGTGGCGGTGGCGGTGGCGGGTCGAACCCGCTGTGCAATGGCACCCCGCTCTCCAGTAGCCCGTTCTGCAGCTCTCCGGGCCAGCAGCCGCCGGGTAACGGCGGCGGCAGCGGTGGGAGCGGCGGCAGCGGTGGCGGCTCGCCCAGCGCCCACCTCGCCGACAACCCGCCCGGCGGTGGCGGTGGCGGTGGCGGTGGCGGTGGCGGGTCGAACCCGCTGTGCAGTGGCACCCCGCTCTCCAGTAGCCCGTTGTGCAGCTCTCCGGGCCAGCAGCCGCCGGGTAACGGCGGCGGCAGCGGTGGGAGCGGCGGGGGCAGCGGCAGCGGCGGCAGCCACTAACCCTGGACCATCACCAAGAGGCCGAAGCAGCCTGAAGCGACGAGGCGGCGGGGAAGACCCGCCGCCTCGTTCGCGGGTAGCGTCGTCGTGGAACGGGAGGGGAACGATGACGACCCGCCACTACGCGCTGCCGGTCGAGACCACCCAGTGGGTCGTCCAGGGCACGACCGAGACCGTCTTCAACTGGGAGTACGACGAGCCCCGGGACCGGCTCCTCACGCTCTACGAGAAGGGCAAGCGCAAGCAGTGGGACGCCCAGACGCTCATCGACTGGTCGCTCGACGTCGACCCCACCGACCAGAGCGTCATGCCCGACACCTACGTCCCGATCTTCGGCTCGCCGACATGGGAGAAGATGAGCCGGGCGGAGCGGGACGAGGTGCGGCACCACTACACCGCCTGGCTCCTCTCCCAGTTCCTCCACGGTGAGCAGGGAGCGCTCATCTGCGCGGCCAAGATCGTCCAGACCGTGCCCGACGTCGACGCCAAGTTCTATGCCGCCACCCAGGTCATGGACGAGGCCCGCCACGTCGAGGCCTACAACAAGTTCCTGCACGAGAAGCTGGAGCTGGCCTACCCGATCCACCCTCAGCTGGCCCTGCTGCTCGACCAGACCATCGCCGACTCCCGGTGGGACATCACCTATCTCGGGATGCAGGTCATGATCGAGGGCGTGGCGCTGGCCGCCTTCTCGCTGATCCGCGACTTCACCGGGCACCCGCTGGCCCGCTCCCTCAACGCCTATGTGATGAAGGACGAGGCCCGCCACGTCGCCTTCGGGCTGCTGGCCCTCCAGGACGCCTACCGGGACATCACCGACGCCGAACGGCGCGAGCGGGAGGACTTCGTCATCGAGGCGGCCCGGCTCCTGCGGGATCGCATCGTCGCCGAGCCGGTGTACGAGCGGCTCGGCCTGCCGGTCGAGGAGTGCATGGACTTCATGGACCGCTCGGACATCATGAACGTCTACCGCATGTCGCTGTTCGCCCGGGTCGTGCCGGTCGTCAAGCGCATCGGCCTGTGGAGCGACAAGATCCAGCAGGCGTTCATCGACCTCGGCGTCATGGCCTACGAGAACGCCGAACCGGACGAGATGTTCGACAACGACGAGCGCATCGCCGAGGAGCTCGAGGCGGCCCTGGCCGCCCGCCGCAACGGCGAGACGACGCCCGCCTCCCGGGCCGGCGACATCGCCGCCACGATCGCCGCCGGCCAGGCCTGAGGGACAGATCCGCCGGTTCGGCCGGCGGGCCAACGACAATGCCCCCATGGGGCACTCCCTCGGCGGGCCCGACGAGAAACGGCCGCGGGTTCACGCCCGGGCCCGCCTCCTGCTGCTGGCCCTCGTCGTCCCGCTGCTGGCCGCCACGGTGGCGGGGCTCGTCGTCCTGTGGCCGGCCGACGCCAACCCGCCGACGCCCGACTTCATGGGCGGCCCGGCCAAGCTGGCCGACGCCACCGTGGTCAAGGTCGACCGCCGGCCCTGCGGGGGAGCGGCCACCCCGGCGCCGGCCGAGGGGAGCGACCTCTGCCAGGAGGCCAGCGTCAAGCTCACCGGCCGGGCCGGGCCGGAAACGAACAAGGTCGTGGGCGTCGAAGTCGGTCAGGGCGCCGACAGTCCCGTCCTCCGGACCGGCGACAAGATCGTCGTCGGACGGGTGGGCACGGGCAAGGCCGGCGACCCTACGACGTCCGGCTGGTACTTCTCCGACTTCCAGCGCCGGGGGCCGCTGTGGGCCCTGGCCCTCTTCGCCGCCCTGGCCGTGGTGATCTTCGGCCGCTGGCGGGGCCTGTTCGCCCTGGCCGGCCTGGCAATCAGCTTCGCCGTCCTCGTCCGGTTCATGCTGCCCGCCATCCTGCTCGGCAAGAACCCCGTGGCGGTGGCCGTCGTCGGCTCGGCGGCGATCATGTTCGTCGCCCTCTACCTGGCCCATGGGATCAGCGCCCGCACGACCACGGCCGTCCTCGGCACGGTCGGCGCCCTGTTCCTCACCGGGATCCTGGCCTGGATCTTCGTCGGCGGCACCCACCTGACCGGGATGGCCAGCGAGGAGTCGGGGCTGTTGGCCGCCTCCCTGTCGGGCGTGAGCCTGCGGGGGCTGCTTCTCGGCGGGGTCGTGATCGGCTCGCTCGGCGTCCTCAACGACGTGACCGTCACCCAGGCGTCGGCGGTGTGGGAGCTGCACCACGCCAACCCCGCCTACGGCTTCCATCGCCTCTACGCCGCCGGCCTCCGGATCGGCCGCGACCACATCGCCTCGTCCGTCTACACGCTGGTCATGGCCTACGCCGGGGCGTCCCTGCCGTTGCTGGTGCTGTTCACGCTGTCGAGCCGGCACCTCGGCGACGTCCTCACCAGCGAGATCGTGGCCCAGGAGATCGTGCGGACGCTGGTCGGCAGCATCGGCCTCATGTCCGCCGTCCCCATCACCACCGCCCTGGCCGCCTTCGTGGCCGACCGCAGCCTGCACCGGGAGCCGGTGCCGGCGCTCGTCTACGACGGGGACGGGTCGGCCGCCCACCCCTCGGCCAGGTCGGTCAGGCGGCGGGCCAGGCGGCGTAGGTCGTCGACGCCGCCGGCGGAGCTGCCGAGCGCCAGGCCGAGGACGAAGGTGCTGAGGGGCCCGGCCGGGCGGGCCACACCGTGAGCGACGTCGCGGGTGAGGTCGAGGAGCACGGTGGCGACGTCGTCGCCGAGGAGGGCGGCGTCGGCCGGTGCAAACTCCACGGCGCGGGCCGCCTCCCGCAGCCAGTCCTCCAGCGTTGACGCCACGACCTACCCGCCGTGGACCTGGGTGTTGAGGTACAGCCCCTCCCCCAGGTCGTCGATGAGGCCGAGCTGGGTCTCGAGCCAGTCGGCGTGCTCCTCCTCGTCGTGGAGGATCCGCTCCAGCAGCAGCCGGCTGCCCTCGTCGGTGCGGCGGCACTGCTCCACCCCGGCCGAGAGGCGGGTGATGGCGGCCTTCTCGGTGTCGAGCTCGGCCCGGAGCTGCTCGGGGACGGTCTCGCCGACCTTCACCGGGTAGAGCCGCTGCATGTTCGGCACGCCCTCCAGGTAGAGGATCCGCTCGATCAGCTCCTCGGCGTGGCGCATCTCGCCGAAGGACTCCTCCCGGCCCTTGTCGGCCAGCCGCTGGTAGCCCCAGTTGCTCTGCATCTTGGCGTGGATGAAGTACTGGTTGACGGCGGTGAGCTCGGCCGTGAGGACGTCGTTCAGCAGCTCGATGATCTCCGGTGTCGATTGCACGGCTCCGCCCCTCGGTCGCTATCTGGGATTGCCGGTCACTCTACTGATGGCCTGGAACGCCTCGAGCAGCTCGATCGGGATGGGGAAGATGATCGTGGAGTTCCGCTCGGCGGAGATTTCCACCATCGTCTGCAGCTGGCGGAGCTGGAGGGCGCCGGGGGACCCGGCGATCACCGTGGCGGCCTCGCCCAGCTTCTGCGACGCCTGCAGCTCGCCCTCGGCGGCGATGATCTTGGCTCGCCGTTCCCGCTCGGCCTCCGCCTGGCGGGCCATGGCCCGCTGCATCTGCTCGGGCAGGCCGACGTCGCGGATCTCGACCCGGTGGACCTTCACGCCCCACGGCTCGGTCTGGGCGTCGAGGCTGACCTGGAGCTCGCTGTCGATCCGCTCCCGCTCCGAGAGCAGCTGGTCGAGCTCGTGGCGGCCGACGATGGCCCGCAGCGTCGTCTGGGCCACCAGCTGGCTGGAGGTGTACCAGTCCCGGATCCGCACCACCGAGGCGGCGGCGTCGACAACCTGGACGTAGAGCACCGCGTCGACGGTGACGGTCACGTTGTCCCGGGTGATGACCGCCTGCGACGCCACCGGGGCGGCGATGATCTGCAGGTTGACCTTGGTGATCCGGTCGAGGACCGGGAGGACGAAGAACACCCCCGGCCCCCTGGCGCCGATGCAGCGCCCGAGACGGAAGATCACCCCCCGCTCGTACTCCTGGACGATCTTGATCGACGACGCCAGGAACAGGACGATGATGGCGGCGAGCACGACGCCGGCGCTGAAGACGGCCTCCACGGCAACTCCTTCCCGCTGGGGGGCGGCGATGAGGCGAACGGTAGCTACCAGGGGGCGACGGGCGCCGGGATGATCCACAGCACCATGCGGTCGTGGCCCACGACCACGACCTCGTCGCCGGTGAAGAGCGGAACCTCGGCCGCCGCGTTCCACAGCGACCCGTCGAGGCGGACGGTGCCCCGGCCACCGTCCCACTGCACCACCGTCGCCCGGCGCCCGTCGAGGGCGTCCATGCCGACGTGGGGTGGCCGCTCGAGAAGTCGGACGGCCGCCCGGAGGAGGACGGGGAAGCCGGCGGTGAGCCCGATCGTCGCCGCGCCGCCGACCGCCACGGCGGTGGCGCTGCCGGCCGCCGCCCCGAACCCGACGGCGCCGAGGGCGTAGAGGCCGGCCGCCGTGACCCGGGCCGGCAGCGGCGCCGACGCCCGGGCCAGCAGCACGGCCCAGAGGCAGACGGCCACGGCGATGGAGGCCAGCGGCCACCAGGGCTCGTGGCCGTGGGAGAGGCCGACGACCCCGAATCCGAGCAGCCCGAACCCTCCGATGCCGGCCACGCCGAACGTGGGGAGGGCCACCTCGACCAGCAGCAGGGCGGCGGCCAGCGTCAGGTCGACGACGATGAAAGGCGCAGCGTCCAGGGTCCCAGGCTACTGCCGGGTCAGGCGGAGAGGAGCTCCGGTTCCTGCTCCGCGTCGGCGAGGAGCGGGCAGTCGTTGCAGCCCGCGTAGTAGGCCAGGCTCGTCAGGTGGTCGTCGAGCAGGCGGCAGACCTCGGGCAGGCAGCCGCCGCACCCGGTCCCGGCCCGGCAGCGGGCGCCGATCTCGACCGGCGTGCGGGCGCCGGCGTTGATGGCGGAACGGATCTGGCGCTCGCTGACACCCTTGCAGTGGCAGATCCGCACGGCCGGCGCGTCCCCCTGTACCCGTGGCGCCGGTCGACGGCCGTCGACGGACGCTTCCCTTAGGTGACCCTAAGGGCAAGGATAAGGGTCCGTTGCGCCCTTGGTCAAGATCCCCTCAGGGCGGCCAGGATGTCGTTCACGGCGGCGTCGGCCAGCGCCCGCATCTCGTCGTCGGTGCGGTCCTGGATCGGGTGGGGCACGAACACCCGCCGGGCGGCCAGCCCCAGCGCCTTCGCCTGGGACTCCGCCGCCTCGACGAACTCCGACGAGGCCACGACCACCCCTGGGACGCCCCGGGTCTCGAGGTCGACGATGTCGTGCACACTGCACGACGTGCACGAGCCTCAGTCAGCCAGCGCCTCCACGATCACGTCGCACTTCGTCGAGATCTCGTGGCGGAGGTCGACCGGCGCCACCTTGGTGAAGGTCGGTTTGCGGAACCGCAGCGTCCTGAGGCCCTGTTCGTTGAGGAGGGCCTCGAGCCGGTCGAGGAAGACGTCGCCCCGGGGCTTGATGATGTCGAGCAGGCCGATCACCTTCCCGTCGAGGCTGGCCGGCCGGGGGGCCAGCGACCGGGTGATCGTCGTCCGCTCGTTGGTCGGGTCGAGGTAGATGCGGACCTCGCCGCCACGATCCGTCGATGTCGGCGCAGTCGTCGTGCTCACGGCTTGACCTCCCTGGTCACGGGGATGCTGCCGACGGCGCCCCGGGCCCAGCCGCCGATCACGGCCGAGAACAGACCGGCCTTCCCGCCGGCGTGGACGATCAGCAGCCCATCGGGGAAGAACTTCGGAATCAGCACGTCGTCCCCGGCGCCGCCGCCGACGGAGCCGCCGAGGGCGTCCTTCACGCCGCCCGCCTGGATCGTCATGCCCTCGGCGCAGCCCCCGGCGCCGGCGGAGATCTCCGACAGCGGCTTCGTCGTCAGCTCGAGGAGGCGCTCCCGCAGCCGGGCCTTCGACCAGCCCGCCTCCCTAAAGACCCGGGCGTGCTCCGGGGAGACCACGAGGACGGCGTCGGTCAGCAGGGCGAGCTTCGGGTGCCAGACGCTGTCGAGCTGCCAGGCGATGGAGCGGGCCAGCGACTCGGGCTCTCGCGACTTCTGGTCGCACATGCCGCGGGGGCCGTCCCCGGCGAAGAGCGTCACGGTCGAGGCCCCGGGCGGGAAGCCCCGCTCCACCGACAGCGGCTCCCACGGCGAGCCGGCCTCGTCCTCGGCGAAGCAGAACGTGTACTTGCCCGGCCCGCCCAGCGTGGACCGGTCGATCTCGCCCGGCCGGCCGCCGCCGATGTTGCGGACGATGAGCTGCAGCGCCCGGCCGATGGTGGCGTTGGCCCGGTTGCCCTGGCCCATGGCGTTCACGCCGGAGTTCATGCCGATCTGGTTGGTGATCGGCCCGTTGACGATCACCACCGGGCCCGAGAACCACGTGGTGCAGAGCAGGCCGTGCATGTTGAACTCGTCGGTGCAGGCCGCCTCCACCGCCGCCAGCACCACCGGGAGGTACTCCGGCCGGCAACCGGCCAGCACGGCGTTGACCGCCGCCTTCTCCACGGTGCACTCGGCGAAGTCGGGCCCGACGACGGCCACCACCTCGTCGGGGGCCCGGGTCGTGCCCTCCAGCATCCGCAGCACCCGGGCCGGCGTCGGCGGCACCACCGGCAGCCCGTCCGTCCAGCCCCGCTCGTAGAACGCCTCGTGCTCGTCCTCCAGGCGGGCCAGCTCCAGGCGGCGGGACCGCAGCCCGGTGGAGCGGGCCGCCAGCCGCTCGATCACCTCCGGGTCGCAGTTGAGCGCCCCGCAGCCGGGGCGCTGCTCGGGCAGCCCGCCGCCCAGGTCGGCGACGCCGGTGAACTTCTCCCAGTGCGGCCGGGACCAGCCGACGAGGCGGTCGACCTCGGCGCCGTCCTCCACCCGGACCAGCGTGGGGACAGTGTCGAGGTCGAGGGCCACCGACAGGTCGAGCCCGGTGTCGTCCACCGGGTCGAGACCCTCGGGGAACGCCGGATCGTCCTGGGTGAAGACGGTGAGCGGCACGCCGGCCGCCCGCAGCTCGCCGAGCACCGGCACGACCAGCCGGCAGGTCGGGCAGTCGGCCTTGACGACGGCGACGATCCCCTCGGGGAGCGGGGTTCCCATGCCCCCCGAGGCTAGATCGTCGCAGGCGGCGGCGCCGCTAGGAGGCGGTGGCTTCCACCGGGTCGTCGAGCGTGACCTCGGTGCCGGCGGCGAAGGCCTCGACGGCAGCGTGGGCCACGGCGTCGGTGTACTGCACCGGCGGCGACTTCATGAAGTAGGCGGACGGGCCGAGCAGCGGCCCGCCGATCCCCCGGTCGAGGGCCAGCTTGGCGCAGCGCAGGGCGTCGATGACGACGCCGGCGGAGTTGGGGGAGTCCCACACCTCGAGCTTCATCTCGATGTTGAGCGGGACGTCGCCGAAGTTGCGGCCCTCCAGGCGGATGTAGGCCCACTTGCGGTCCTGGAGCCAGGCGACGTGGTCGGAGGGGCCGATGTGGACGTCGTCGGCCTCGATCCCGTTCTCCAACTGGCTGGTGACGGCCTGGGTCTTGGAGATCTTCTTCGACTCCAGGCGCTCCCGCTCCAGCATGTTCTTGAAGTCCATGTTGCCGCCGACGTTGAGCTGGTAGGTGCGGTCGAGCACCATGCCCCGGTCCTCG
>Ga0070741_10015983_pt1 | contig 12611 bp, 8 predicted proteins | sample Coa_R1_4_FD_66440 | JGI IMG/M metagenome (GOLD analysis project Ga0070741, IMG submission 66440) | Surface soil microbial communities from Centralia Pennsylvania, which are recovering from an underground coalmine fire - Coalmine... | ecosystem: Environmental > Terrestrial > Soil > Unclassified ...
TTCCCCCCACCCGCTATTCCCGGTATTGGCGCTTCGGGCGGCGCCACTTTTGTTCTTGAAGACCGCGCTGCAAGAGGGCTGCAATTCCTTAGAGAGAACCAGGAAAAGTTCATGGCAGCAGTGAAAAAGCGTCCTGAGTTCAGTTTCATATCCACCACCGCTTTGCCGGCAGTGCCGCAACTTGCCGTCAAGGTTGATCGTGACAAAGTACTGAAACAGGGAGTGCAGCTTAGCGATGTTTACCAGACACTGCAAGCCTTCATGGGCGGAGCATTCATCAACTTCTTTAATCGTTTTGGGCGCACCTGGCAGGTCTATGTTCAGGCCGAGGGCGATTATCGAACGCAGGCGGAAAACGTGGGCCGCTTCTATGTGCGCAACAGCGCCGGCCAGATGGTCCCACTTTCCGCTGTTACTTCGATCACGCCGCAACTTGGCCCTGAATTTACCATGCACTACAACATGTATCCCTGTGTTCAGATCAACGGCATCACAAAACCCGGTTACAGCTCTCAGCAAGCTATGAAAGCGCTTGAGGAAGTCTATGCCCAAACCATGCCTCCCGGAATGGGTTTCGACTATATGAGCATGTCGTTTCAGGAGCAGAAGGCGGCCCAGGGTGTGCCGGCCTCCGTGATTTTTGGGTTCTCCGTGCTGTTTGTCTTCCTTATCCTTGCGGCGCTGTATGAAAGCTGGAGTCTGCCCTTCAGCGTGCTGCTGAGCACACCTGTCGCCGTGTTTGGCGCATTTAGTGTTCTGTACTTGCGCCGGATCATCGGCCTCGGGGTCTTTCATGAGTACTCGAGCCTGGGCCTGGAAGATAACGTCTATGCGCAGATTGGCCTAGTCATGTTGATCGGACTTGCCGCCAAGAACGCGATTTTGATCGTCGAGTTCTCAAAAGCGGAATTTGAAAAAGGCAGACCGCTAACCGACGCTGCGCTGGAAGGCGCCAAATTGCGCCTTCGCCCTATTCTGATGACCTCTCTGGCGTTCATTCTGGGTTGCATACCGCTGTGGACGGCGAGCGGTTCGGGAGCGGTATCTCGCCAAGTAATGGGCACCGCAGTCATCGGCGGCATGGCAGCCGCCAGCGCCATCGCAATTTTTATTATTCCCGCGCTGTTCTATCTGATTGAAAAGATGGGTGGGGCAAAGCACGAGCCACCGAAGATATCTTTGGTCGCCGCATCCGAGCCCGAGCCGCGAACAGGGAGTCTCGGTGATGACTAGTTCCATTCAGCCTTTCAGGAGGACTCACTTTGCGCGCAGCTCAGCTGCAGCCTGTTGTTCTGCATTTTTCATTGCCTTCGACAAATGCATACGAATATGCGGGCTGAAACTTTGCAGCCCGATGATCTTGTTCGTCCTGTTGATCGGTTGTGCAGTTGGTCCGAATTATCGCCGCCCAAAAATAAATGCTCCACCCCAGTTTCGCGGCGCGGCGGTAGCGGCACAGCAAGCATCTATTGCCGATCTGCCCTGGTGGGAGGTGTTTAAAGATCCGCAGCTGATCAGCCTCATTCATACGGCATTGGCAAATAATTACGATCTGCGCGTTGCCGCCACCCGCATCGAGCAATCGCGTCAGCTTGAGGCACAGGCCCGCGCTGAGTACTTCCCCTTTCTAGACTACGAGGTCAGGGCAGGCCGCGGCAAGAATGAATTCGGCGCGACTATTCCGAATGGGAATGGAGGCAAAGAACAGGGGTCCTTCATCGGTGTGGCCACCGCCGCCTGGGAGGCGGACATTTGGGGCCGCATCCGGCGCAGCAATGAGTCCGCTCGTGCCCAGTATCTGGCCACAGAAGAGGCGCGGCGCGGCATTATGCTTTCTTTGGTAAGTGACGTCGCGCAAGCCTATTTCGAGCTGCTGGGGTTAGATCTTCAATTGGAAATCTCCAGGCGGACAACGGACTCGTTCTCGCAAACGTTGAACCTTTTCAATCAACGATTGGCGGGCGGAGTTGCGTCCAAGCTCGATACCTCACGCGCCGAAGCTGCCCAGGCAACCGCCGCCGCGACCATTCCCGAACTGGAACGCCTGATCGCACTCAAAGAAAATCAAATCAGCGTTCTGGTTGGCAACAATCCCAATCCGATCGTGCACGCAGCCAAACTTCTCGATCAAGTCATACCTCCTGACATCCCCGTGGGCCTGCCCTCCGCATTATTGGAGCGGCGTCCCGACATACTTGCTGCCGAGCAGCAAGTGCGCTCCGCCAATGCTCAGGTAGGCGTGGCCACCGCCAACTTTTTCCCTAGAATCGGCCTCACCGCCCTTTATGGCCATGCAAGCGCTCCGCTCTCCCAGCTCTCCTCCGGTCAAACGCTTGCCTGGAGCGTTGCCGGCAACATGATGGGACCGCTCTTTCATGGCGGCGCTCTCATAGCGGCGAGACGCGAGACTGTTGCATTTTGGGAAGAGACGAAGCTGCAATATCAGCAGACCGCCTTGCTTGCCTTCCAGGATGTTTCGAATGCCCTTGTCTCCCGCGAGAAGTATGAGGCCATTCGTACCGAACAGGCCCGCTCGGTGGAAGCGTACCAGGAATCTGTCAAAGTTTCGCTCCAGCGCTATCTCGCAGGCAAAGCAAGCTACTTTGAAGTTCTTGAGGCGCAGCAGCAGTTGTTTCCGGCAGAGAATGCTCTGGCCACGACAGAGCTCAATCGCCGCATCGTCATCGTGCAACTGTATAAGGCCCTCGGCGGTGGCTGGAATCTGAACAACCCTGACTGGGCCGGCCCGAAACCTTAGTCGCAGTTTCTTTACCACCGAGGCGCAGAACTACTGAGCATTGAGATTGCTGAGAAAGATAAAAGCTCACTTTTGCTGACCATGATCAGTTTCCACGCGCCAGTGACCACACGACCTCTCGGATAAATTGAATAAAGGCAAAAGATCCAAGAACCTTTTGCCTTTATCCTCCAGCCACATGCTTACTTGTCTTGTCTAGATGGGCTGCGCTTTGTCTGGGTTCGATCCTGGTTGAGGTTGGCTGGAGGTGTGGTCGAGTTGGAAGCCGGCGGATTATTCTGCGAATCACCCGAAGTTCTGGCATAGGCGGCCTGGTTGGCAACATCCGATGCCGGCATGGTTTGTTCGTTTGTAATCACTCCGGTCGCAGGCGCAGTTGGAGGCTCACCTGCAGCAATGCGCAGCCGAGCAATATCATCATTGGTGAAAACGCGTGGATGATCTTTAGCCAGTCTGAAGCGCGCTTCACGAGCAGCATCAGCCACGCCCTCTTGATTTGTGGACACGCTCCACACCGAGCCGGTCGCAGTGAAGTTACCGATTCCCAGGGTCTGGGCGGTCGTGGACGGAGAGGGTTCTTCCTGATTTGATGCCGGGGCAGGGGCCGGCAGAGCCGGAGGCCATTGTGCAATAGGCGTCATCGGCACTCCGGAGATCGGTTGGCTTTGTGCTGCAGCCGCTTGCCCCGTGAAGAAAAGCCCCACAAACAAAAATGTGAGCACGAGAAAGGACCGACTCAAGACAATTACCTGTCGCATATTGAACTACCTCGTAGCTTCCGGCCGCCCGCAGTATGCAAACTAGCTGCCGGAAATGCCCTTGTTGACCAGCACTTTCACTTCAACCCGGCGGTTCTCGGCGCGCCCGGCTTTCGTCTCGTTCGGTGCTGAGGGTCCATATTCACCCATGGCTCCCGGAGCCACGATATGGCGCATAGGCACTTTGCCTTGCTGAAATAGAAAACCGACCACCGCCTTTGCGCGGTCCTCGCTCAATTTTGTATTCATCGCAGCGCTGCCGGTGGAATCTGCGAAACCTGTCACCTCGACAATGTATCCGGTCAGGCCGGTGGCATTTTGCGCCAGTTTTTTCAGTTGCTGCTGGTCCTGGGCCGAGATGGTGGAGCTGCCGACATTGAATTTCACCGTTGCCTGGTCCTTAACGTCATAATCGCTCAATGCGGTAAAGCGCTCGGTGTTTTCCTTGATGTCTTCCATGTTCTGTTGAATCTTCTGTTTGTGGACTGCGAGTTCCTGTTGGTTAGCCTGAACACCTTGTTTATTGACTTCAATGGCCTGCACGTTGGTGGCAACTTGTTGTGCAGTAGGATTCATGCCTGCCTGGATCATCTCGGCCGTTTCCAGATCGTCGCCATCAACCGTAATCATATCGGCAACCAGACGTCCCTGATTGTCCGAGGTTCCATCGACAGACACCTTAAGTCCTGGCACCAGCACAACGTCTGAGAGATAGTCTTTATCCAGACCAAACAGTCCCCTGTCATCTTTCGTTTTCGTATTGTCGGTAAGGACCACCGTTGCGGTTCCCTCCGCACCTTTCACGCTCAACGTGTCTCCATTCCGGGAATTGATCATGCCTTTGACATTGGTTTTATCGCCGCTTGCGCTATAGGCCGTTACCGGTGCCAGTAGAAACCACGCCAGCAAATTCACCATAACTATTCTGCGCTGCATAAGTACCTCTCTTCTCAATTATTGAATTCAGGTCGAGTTGGTTGAACAAATCAGCAAGCATCTAGACTCCGGCAATGGCTTTGTTCTGCAGGACACGTACAACAACGCGACGATTTTGCGCCTGTTCTTTCTCCGTCTTGTTGTTGCCGACCTGGTGGCTCTCTCCCATCGCGCCCGGAGCCAGCATTCTGGTCAGGGGAATATTGCCCTGCTGAACCAGAATGTTCGTTACCGCACTGGCCCGGTCCTCACTGAGCTGTTGATTGAGCGCTGTGCTGCCACTTGGCGAGGCATAGCCTTTTACCTCGATCATGTAACCGTTGACGTTCTTGGCTTTTTCTGCCAGCGCCAGCAACTGAGGAGCGTATTGCGGATCAACTTTGACCTTGCCGCTGGCGAAATATACGGTGACCTCGTCAAGAATGTAGTAGTCGTCAAGTTGGCCAAAGCGCGCGATGGCAGCATCAATGGCCGCCTTGTTGGTTGTGATCTGCTGTTGGTGCTGTTGCAAGGTTTCGTTTTGCGCTTTCAGCTCAGCATTCTGTTTTTCCAGCTCTGTCTGCGTCTCATGCAAACCAGCCTGGATTTGTTCCGCATGTTTCAGGTCGTTGCCTTTGAAAGAGACGGAGTCAGCCACCAGTTGGTTCTGGTTGTCCAGATTTCCTTCTACTTTCACCGCAAGACCCGGAATGAGCGCCGCCATCGACATCTCCTTCCTTCGGGCCTTCAACATGCCTTGCACCTGACCTACTTGCGTATTGTCAGTCAGCAGGACGACAAGCTTTGGGGCGTCTTTCGTTTGCACAATCATGGTATTGCCGTTGCGCGCTTTGATAAGACCTTCGACCTTCACAGAGTCGGCAACAGCAATTGTGCTCAATAACAGGAGAACGACAGAACGCACAGCTACGAACCGTTTGATTCTAGATACATTGAGCTGGACCATGGCTTTATTTCCTTTTCACGAGCTGCCAGATGGTTCTTTTTCGCTACACGCAAAAAAATGCCAGATGTCACACCGAACTGAAACTGTCATTATTGCCAGTGGAACCAGGAAACCAACCATTGGATTCATGATTCTGGTTGCTGGCGAAATGATCATGCGCGAGGCGGGGCCAGGATAGAATCTTCCGCTATTGTTCCAGCACCGGTTTCCAGGAAGGGTCGGGATTGAAGCGTTCCATTTTGATAAACTCGTTAAGGCTGGCCGGTCCGAGGTCCTTCTCATAGACAACGCCATCATGGCTGACCATAAAGCTTTTCACTCCGGTTTCGCCGTACTCGGCCGGCGCAGCGATCAGGGCAAAGCCTCCGATCATCACTCCTGTGAGCACAAAATCCATTTGACCAAGCGGCGCTGCCGGGCCCTGACCTTTCAGGATTTTGAAAAAATAACCATGGTACGGCTGCGCATCAGCCGAATAGCCCTGTTCGATTGCATGCGCAATCTTTTCCCCAATTGGACCACCCCAACTACCGTCCGGGTTCTGCCAGGCCAGGCCATCTTGTTTGCCGGGAGTACTGATAATGCGCTGCGCGTACTGATTTACGTTGTAACCCTCGCGCGGCTCGAGCGCGTATTCGTGCTGTGCTTCTACGTAGCCGCGGCAGATATCAATGGCGTCCAGTTCATTGCTGCCGATGCGCCGGTTGAAAAGCTCTTGCCGGCCGGCTTTCGCATCGAATGACCATTTCGTTCCGACCTTCACAAGCGGCACAGGAAACGGCCAGTCTTCTTTACCCACCAGGAGGAACGCCCGATTTCCCACTTTCGGCTCCATAGAAATACTTTTCTTTTCGCGTGCCTCAGCGGCGAAGTCCAGAGCCCGCTGCCGGTCCAGCGGATATTCGCCTGAAAGCACAATATCGTCGCCGTCGGGACCAAAAACTTGTTCGAGAGAGTCCACATCAAACTTCTCGGCCGCACTGATCAGCGCATCGGCGGCCTGCTGTGGAGCATCAAAAGTTTTGGCGCCTCGAGCGGCAGAAGGCCGGGCTTTGGAGGAAGCTGAGGCTTTTTTAACTGTAGATTGTTGTGCAGCAAGGAGCCCAGGTGCGAGCAGCAGCACGCACGCGGCTGCACGCACGAAACTGGGAATCCGGCAAGACTTTCGATTTGCAGAGATTGATTTCATATCATCGTCCTGGAGATTGGCTTCGGCAATCTGGACCGCTCATCTGCGTCGCCCGCCACCGCCACGAAAACCGCCTCCACCTCGGAATCCTCCTCCTCCGCGAGATCCCATGCTCGAAGCGCCACGGCTGCTATTGGCGCGCGCGCTTGCCCCATTGAATCCGCTGGAACCTCGAGATCCTCCTCCGAAGGCATCGCGGTTTCCGCCACCGCCGCGCGAGAGATCGCGGCTTCCGATGCGGTCGGCGCCGCCGCCGCTCAATGCGCTGCTCGCAGGACGATTGCCGAGACCACCGCCGCCTGCACGAGCGCTGGCCAGATTGCCACCCTGCCGGCCAACTTGCCGGCGAGCACCGGCCTGGCGATTGGCCAATGAGTCTCCGCGGGCACTACCGCCGAACCTGTTTGCTGTAGCTCTGTCCCGATATGGGGCTCCGCCACGATGTTGTGGATTGTGACGCCAAGTACCATTTCCTCGATTGCCCACGTTGCGATTAATATTTGAGTTGCGATTGAAATTGTTGTAGTTGTTGATATTGATGTTATTGTTGCCCCAGCCGCATCCCCATCCCCACCCGCCGCTCCAGAATGCGCCCATCGCAACACCAACGCCGAACGAAATCGCGAGCCCGGCAGCGTAATAGCCCGCCGGGTAGTATGGATAGTAGATGGGTGGGTAAGGATAGATTGGTGGGCCATACACCACGACCGGATCATACGATGGTACATACACAACTTGCGGATTGGCCTGCTCGACTACGATCACACTCTTGTTCTCGATGACCTTGGTTTCCACTTTCTGCTGTTCGGTCGTCTTCAAATTGCCTTTGTTCTGCGCCTTCTTGCGCATGCGCTGCACGGCATCCATTACGTCGCTCTGTTGCGCCAGGAACGCGTTTCCCAAATCGGTAGTCCACTGGATATCGCCTGCCATGCGCTTCACCACATCAGGCAGCGCGGCCAGGGCCTGAACACTCGGGTCCCACGGTTGCTTCGCGACAGCATCGGCAAGCGCCTTGTCTTTCAACCCGGAATTTTTCGCAAGCCACTGCTGGAGCTGGATGATTTCCAGAGGATAGGTTGAAGCCGCCAGGGTCTGCGCCAGCAGCGAATCTGGATAAAGAGCAATCGGCGCCACCAGAGAATCGAGTTGCTCAGGTGGAATCTGAGCAGCTTGATTTTGACCCTGGCTCTGATTCTGGTTCTGCCCAGAACCAGTCGACTGCAAGTAAGCGAAGCTGTCGCTTTGGAGGGCGAGGATGCAGACCATCGTCAGCAGACACCGGAGGATTGTCCGTAAGCGCTTTCGCTTTGCGTTCATCGCCTTTGCCCTTGGTCGCGCTTATCGAAGCCGAGACCATGAATACACGTACCCAGTATCTGCCGAAGATGGCATCAACTCGACTAATCAGCAGCAATTCGAGTAGGTTGTTCGGCCTGCTTTGAGGCTTCAAATGCATGCCGGTAACCGCGCGCAATGGATCGGACTCCGCGTCCGATTTCCTCGTATACCTCGTCGGGAAGGTTGGCCAGCGAGACGCGCAGCGACCAGTCGGGCGCATCGAAGCCGCCGCCGTTCAGCAACACGATTCCGTGGTCCTCGGCCAGGCGGAAGGCGAGATCAAGCGGATGAACGTTCTTCTTCAGGTATTCGACGGCTTCTTCTCCTATGTTTTTACGCGCCCAAAACTCAAAATCAATCAAGCCATAGTAAGCGTCGTAGTACGGGTTCGGGCTGAGTTGCAATCCTAGACCATCGATCAGCGCCCAAGCGCGCCGGTGGACGATCTCCTGGCATGCTTTCTGATACATTTTGGCGGCATCCATCAACTCGACCAGCGAGAACAGGCTCATCATGACCTGCTGCGGCAGCGAGAGCCCGGCCGTGTGGTTCAGGGCCACGTCGCGGCTGTCGGCCACGATGCGGTCAATGAACTTGATTTTGCGCGGTTCGAGCGTGAGTGCGCCGTAGCGCTTGTCGAGCGCTTTCAGGTCATCTTCAGGCAGCTTCGCGATCATCTTGTCGAACAGATTCTCTTCATGGATCGCGATGATGCCCAGCCGCCAGCCGGTCGCGCCGAAATACTTCGAATAGGAATACACGCCGATGGTATTGTGCGGCAGCTCACCGAGCAACGAGCGAAACTCCGGAACAAATGTTCCATACACGTCGTCGGTCAAGAGCATGAGGTCTCGACGCTTCGTCTTGACCAGGTTCGCGATCTTGGCGATGGTTTCTTCGCTGAGCGCAACACCCGTGGGATTACCCGGATTCACGAGGAAAAATGCTTTGATCTTTGGATCTTCCAGCTTTTTGAGCTCCATGTCCGTGAACTGGAAGCGATTCTCCTGGGGAGCATGAATATTGACCACGTTCAGGGCGTAGTCTTCCAGATGCGGCATCTCGATGTAGGGAGTGAAGATCGGCGTGCCCAGCGCAATGGTGTCGCCAGGGCGCAGCAGACGATTGGCTTTCAGCGACTTGAAGATGTAGCACATCGCAGCAGTTCCGCCTTCGACGGCATAGAGATCGAACTTGCCGCTGGGCCGCGGCTCGCCACACATCGCCCACATCAGATACTCGTGGGCAATCTTCTCGTTGTGAACCAGCATGCGGTCGGGAACCGGATAATTATCGCCAATGATCGAATCCACAAGTTCATGGACAAAGGCGTCTGGTTCGAACTTGAACGTCTTCACCGCAAATGGAACCAACTCCGAAAGAAAGGACGCACCTGGCATATCGGAATGCTCCGCGAGCCACCCTTCGAGACGGTTGGCGATGCCCTGTGCCTGCGGCATTCCGCCGATCCCTGCCGGATGATCCATCACGCGTTTGCTCTCGGTAATCGCAAATTGGCCGAGCAGAAAATACCCTTCTCGCGGGGTAGTCGCGATCCAGTTAGGATTGCCGCGCCCCGCATTGAGAAAAGCCGACTGTGTTGTTCGCGAAGTCTTTTTTGCCAGCTTGATCAGTTCGTCTTTAATCTCAAACGGGCTCAGGGTCTCAAAATTGTGGAGTTCCAGAAATTCCATATTTTCCTTTCATTGGCCTCTTGATAACAACAGGATTAGGATCATGCCCCAGATTGTGAGCAAGGTATTGCCTACGGCGTAAGTCACTGTATAACCCAGCGCGGGGACTTGGCTCTTGCCCAGATCGCAAACCAGACCGAGCGAAGCTGTCGTCGTGCGCGCGCCGGAAACGATACCGAATAAAAGCGCATCGTGGAAACGGAAGAGAAATTTTCCGATGAGCATGCCAAGAATAAGAGGCACGGTCGTTGCCAGGGCTCCCCACAGGAACAAGCCAATGCCCTGGGTTCGCAGGCCATTGACGAAGCCCGGTCCCGCCGAGATCCCTACGATGGCAATAAAGATGTTCAGACCGACGGAATTCATGAACCAGACCGTCGAGGTCGGGATGCGGCCGAAGGTAGGATGCGTGGAGCGCAACCACCCGCAAACGAGTCCCGAGATAAGTGCACCGCCGGCTGTAGAGAGGGTCAGTGGCACACCGGCTACTTTCCACACCAGCGAGCCGATGAGCGCGCCGATAGTGATTCCCGCGCCGATGAAGGCTACGTCGGCGACATCGGTCGCCCGGTCCGGAACGCCCAGCATCTTGATTGCGACGCTCACGTCCTGCGTGCGACCCACCAGAGTAACGATGTCACCTCGGAAGATTTTCGTATTTGGCAGAATAGGAATCGAAGTTGCAACCGCTCCTCGCAAAATTTTCCGCAGAAAGACGCCGCGGGCGCCGGGCCGCATGGCGAGTTCAGCCAGAGTCTTGCCGTTTACTTCCTTGCTGGTTACGTAAACGTCGACGCCCTCGACGGGAACATTCAGCAATTCGGGATCGTCAACTTCGATCGAGCCACTGGGATTCGTGAACGCCTCACGGCCACCGGCAACCGCCAGCCTGGCGCGTTCGCCAATGATGCTCACCAGGGCTTCGCGAGCACCCGCAACGGCCACAACGTCGCCCTCACGCAAGATCGTGTCTGCGGTTGCCTCCTCGATGACTCCATTGCGGCGTATGCGTTGAACAAAGACGCGGGATTGCGGAAGCAGCGCCTCTGCTTCCACTGCTCGCAAGCCGCTGACCAAGCCTCCGGGCTGCACGCGAAAGGCCCGCAGTTCCCAGCGGTGCCAGGCAGAACCGGCCCCGCCGAGCTCTTTTTTTCCTCCATGCTTCTCTTCGTACTCTTTGCACGCGGCCTGCAGATTGATGCGAAACAGCGCTGGACCGACCAGTGCGATCACGATCGCCGATCCGACAGTGCCGAACATGTATGTCACGGCGTACGCAATCGGCATTGAATCGATCAGGCGCTTGGCTTGATCGGCAGGCAGGCCCAGCCGATTGATCGCATCTGTCGAGAGGCCCATCGCGGCAGAAATGGTCTGCGACCCTGAGTAAAACCCCGCTGAATAACCGAGATCGTAGCCGGCGATTTTGGCAAACAAAACTACAGCCACAAGACACAACACGCATTGGACGGCAGCAAAAATCGCCTGCGGCAGACCGTCTTTGGCAACACCCCGGACGAACTGCGGCCCAACGCCATAGCCGACCGCGAAGAGGAACATCAGAAAAACAAACGCCTTAAGTGGAGGCGAGATCGTGATCCCGAGCTGCCCGATCACGACGCCCGACAGCAGCGTAGCCGTAACCGAACCAAGACCAATGCCACGGAAAGTGAACTTGCCGAAGAAGTACCCTAAGGCCAGGGTGAGAAAGATAGCTATCTCCGGGTACTGACGCAAAGTCGCAGCGAACCATGTTGCTATGCCCACGGCTTACCCCCTTGTTATGGACAGGTAACGCCTGGCTAAGCGAATGAAAAACAGCAGACGCTACAGAAAGGAAGATAGGATCGAAGAGAGAGTTCGTCTGCTGTCAAATCTGACAGACGGAATTCCTCAGAACATGGACACCATGTTTTGAAGAGCTGGCTTACTCTCGTTCATTTGCCTCTGAACGTAAATGGAGACACCCAAATCCATTCCAACAACCAAAAGAATCCAGGCGTTCCAGAGTTAGAAAGACAAAGATGGGATCGGCAGAGTGACAAGTCCCCAATTCTTTCACTGGAAATTCACATGTGCAGAACAGGTTCTACAAGGGCGAGTCGGTCAAATTTGGTGTCAAAACCGGGCGATTTCTCCGGTTTCTTCCGGCTCAGCCGATTTTTTGACCTTGAACCGTCAATAACTTACGTATTTTCCGCTTCCATGGCGTGGAAGAGATCGCACGAGTTTCTAAATCTCGACGTGCTTAAAATTACCGCCTCTTCCCTTTCTGTTTGCATATCGGTCTAACGTTCCATTCACGCGCCCAAAACGGTATTCCTGAATTTCCACCGATTCCCCAGTTTGACCAACAACTGGCGCCTGGACGTTATGGGAACGCGCGTGACACCCGTCACAGCCACATGAGTCGAGACTGCGTTAAAAGTAAGCTTTAAGGAGGCGCCTATGAGCGATACAAGCAAACTCACTCGGTGGATTCTGATGGGAGCCATCGGCCTCGGAGCCGGAGCCATAACCGCCTATCTGACAGATCCAAGGCAAGGTCCAGCGCGCCGTGCCAGGCTGGTCAAAAGCTCTGGGCGTCTGTGGGAGCGGGCTGCGGGCCACGCCAAGAAATCACTGCTCGACACCCAACATCACCTTACCGGAATATCGGCACGCTTCCACTCCAGCCTGAGGGCGGACGAACCTTCCGGACAGGTGCTCGAAGCCCGCGTTCGCTCACGCATAGGCCGGGTACTCTCTCATCCCCGCAAGTTGCATGTGCTATGCGACCACGGATTGGTAACTCTCTGGGGAACGGTCCCACAAAATGAGATCTATCAGCTTTTGCGCGCAGTGAAGGCGGTTCCAGGTGTCAAAGAGATCCAGGAGCATCTGGAAACATGTGGATCGGAAGAAATCTCCAAACGACATCTGGACTCATTCAGTGAAGCCAGAGAGGCAGGCAAACTAGGCTGGAGTCCATCCAAGCGCATGCTCGTTG
>Ga0070741_10015984_pt1 | contig 12610 bp, 10 predicted proteins | sample Coa_R1_4_FD_66440 | JGI IMG/M metagenome (GOLD analysis project Ga0070741, IMG submission 66440) | Surface soil microbial communities from Centralia Pennsylvania, which are recovering from an underground coalmine fire - Coalmine... | ecosystem: Environmental > Terrestrial > Soil > Unclassified ...
TCGAGGATCATCGTGCCGGTCTGGGCGTGGATCGTCGTGGCCTTCATCGAGCCGGCGGCGAGCGCCCTGGCAACGATCGGCGGCGCCTCGCTGCCGAGCGCCGGCGACGCGCCGGCGAGCGCCGCGCCGGCGAGCGCGCAGAGAGCTGTCGCCGCGATCAGCCTGGTCCTCATCGTGGGACCTCCTTCGAGTCGGTGGGCCTTGCCTTCGCCGCGGCACGCTAGAAGGCCGCCCTTTGCGCGGTCTTTGTGCGCCCTTTGCGGCTGCTTAGCGGCAGGCGATTTCGCCGCCGCGCCGGTTTCGGTCATCCTCCGCTCGTGGGCGAGGTCGAGATCACGCTCCTGAACGGGTTCGCGGCCGCGGTCGACGGCGTGCCCGTGCCCGAGCGCGCGTGGCGGCTGCGGAAGGCACGCGAGCTGGTCAAGCTGCTCGCGCTCGCGCCCGGCCACCGGCTCCACCGCGAGCAGGCGATGGACGTGCTCTGGCGCGAGCTCGGGCCGGCGGCGGCGGCGAACAACCTGCACCAGGCCGTGCACGTGGCCCGGCGCGCGCTCGGCCCGGACGCGATCGAGACGCGCGACGAGCTGCTGCGGCTCCTGGCCGAGGTCGACGTCGACCGGCTCGAGGCCGCGGCGGCGGCCGCCAGGCGCGCGCGGACCGCGGCCGCGTACCGCAGCGCGCTCGCGCTCTACGGCGGCGAGCTCCTGCCCGAGAACCGCTACGACGACTGGGCGGCGAGCCGGCGAGAGGAGCTCGCGGAGCTCGCCGCGACGCTCACCGCCGAGCTCGCGGCGCTCGGCGCCGACGGCAGCGAGCGTCCGCCGCCGCTGCCGGCCGACACGAGCTCGTTCGTCGGGCGCGGCCGGGAGCTGGCGGAGCTGAAGACGCTGCTCCGCCGGACGCGCACGCTCACGCTCGCGGGAACCGGCGGCGTCGGCAAGACGCGGCTCGCGCTCGAGCTGGCCCGCGTCGCCGAGCCCTCGTACGCCGCCGGCGCAGCGCTCGTCGAGCTCGCCGCGCTCTCCGACGCCCGTCTCGTTCCGGACGCCGTCGCGGCGTCGCTCGACGTCCACGCGCTGCCGGACCAGACGGTGGTCGACGCGCTCGTCGACTACCTCGCGACGCGCCAGCTCCTGCTCGTCCTCGACAACTGCGAGCACCTGCTGGCCCCCGCCGCCGCGCTGGCGGCGACCCTCCTGCGCGCCGCCCCTGGCCTGACCGTGCTCGCGACGAGCCGCGAGCCGCTGCGCGTCGCGGGCGAGGTCGTGTTCCGCGTGCCGTCGCTCGGCATCCCCGACCCGGCGCAGGCGCTCGAGCCGCGCCGGCTCCTCGCCTACGAGAGCGCCCGGCTCTTCGTCGAGCGCGCGCAGGCGGCCGCTCCCGGCTTCGAGCTCGACGCGGACAACGCAGCCGACGTCGCTCGGATCTGCTTCCGGCTCGACGGGCTGCCGCTGGCGCTCGAGCTCGCCGCGAGCCGCGTGGCGGCGCTCGCGCCGGCGGCGATCGCCGAGCGCCTCGACGACCGCTTCCGCGTCCTGCGCACCGTCAGCCACGCCTCGCCGACCCGCCAGCACACGCTCGCCGCCACCCTGCAGTGGAGCCACGACCTGCTCGATCCGGATGAGCAGCGGCTGTTCCGGCGGCTCGCCGCATTCGCGGGCAGCTTCGACCTGGACGCGGTCGAGGGCGTCTGCGCCGGCGACGGCCTCGACGCCGCCGACCTCGCCGACGTGCTCGCGCGCCTCGTCGACAAGTCGCTCGTCGCCGCCGACGAGGGCTCGTCCCGCGAGCGGCGCTACCGGCTGCTCGAGACGGTCCGCCTCTACGCGCGCGAGCGGCTGGAGGAGGCGGGCGAGTCTGCCGAGCTCGCCGCCCGCCACGCCCGCTGGGCGCTCGCGCTCGCAGAGGCCGAGGCGGGCTCGACCCGGCTCGACGCCGAGGCCGCCAACCTGCGGGCGGCGCTCGACGAGCTGCTCCGGCAGGCCCCCGCCGAGGCGCTGCGCCTCTGCGTCGCGCTCACGCCGTTCTGGCTTCGCCGGATCGACCTCCACGAGGCGCAGCGACGATTCGAGGAGGCGCTCGCGGCGGTTCCGGAGCGCACGGCGCTCTACGCCGACGCCCTGCTCGCGGCGGCGGCGATCGACTACCGGAGCGGGTCGCTGCCGCAGGGGCTGACGCGCGCGGAGGAGAGCCTCGCCGTCGCCTCGGCGGCCGGCGACCGCCGCGCGGAGTGGCGGGCGCAGCAGTTCCTCGGCGAGCTCGGCGTCGCGGCGGACGCCGCCGACGTCGCGGTGCCGTGGCTCGAGCGCGCGCTCGCGCTGGCCCGCCGCGAGGGGCTCGCGGGGGCGGAGGCGATCGGCGTCTACTCGCTCGGCGTCGCGCGGTGGATGAGCGGCGACCTGGCGGGCGCCCAGGAGCTGCTCTCGGAGAGCCTCGATCTCTTCACGGCGCTCGCGGGCTCACCCGAGCGGATCCGGTCGCCCCTGAACATCGCGGAGATCAGGACGAGCGGGCCCGAGGAGCGGCCGGGGCTCCGGGTCGTCTTCGAGGACACGCTGCAGCCGTTCGTCGAGATCTCGTGCGACGCGGCAGTCGCCTACGTCCAGGCGAACCAGGCTGCGATCGTCCGCGCCCTCGGCGACCTCCGGCAGGCGCGCGCGCTGCTCGACGCGAGCGCCGCCCGCTTCGAGGCGAGCGGCGACGACCTCGGCACGGCGGCCGTCCTCGTCCGGCGCGCGTACCTCGACCTCGCCGAGGGCGAGGTGGCGGAGGCCCGCGCGGGGCTGGAGCGAGCGCTCGAGCTGCGGCGCCGGCAGAACGACCGGCGCGGCGTCGGGCTCGCGCTGACCGGCCTCGGGCTGATCGACACGACGGCGGGCGACCACGAGGCGGCGCAGCGCCGGCTCGCCGAGGCGCGAGACATCTTCCGCCGCGCGGGCGACCGCTGGGGGCTCGCGAGCACGCTCTGGCGGACCGCCGACCTCGCCTTCGCGGCGGGCGACGTCGACGCCGCCGAGACGGCGCTGCTCGAGGCGCGGGCCGTGCTCGGCGCCACGCGGCGCGAGCGGTGGATCGCCCACACGCTCGCCGGCCTCGCCGAGGTCGCGCTGCTCCGCGGCGACGTCGAGGGCGCGGCCGCCTTGCTCACCGACGCCCGCGACCGCTACGCCGCGCGCGACGACGAGCCCGGCGTCGCCGACGTCGAGGAGCGGCTTCGAAGCCTCGAGAGAGCACCTAAGGAGCCGCTAAGCCGCGGCTAAGGAGCGCCCGGTTCACTACCGCCACCCAACACGAAAGGAAGGCGGTCATGAGCCAGACGATTGCCCCGGTTCTCGGGGAGGCGACGGTCCAGGAGCTCCGCGAGGCGGTTCGCGGCGAGGTGCTGACGCCCGGCGACGAGGGCTACGCGGAGGCGGCACGCGTCTGGAACGGCGCGCACGACGGCCGGCGCCCGGCGCTCGTCGTCCGCTGCGCCGGCGCCGCCGACGTGGCGGCGGCGGTCGGCTTCGCGCGCAGCAACCACCTGCCGCTCGCGGTCCGCGGCGGCGGCCACAGCGTCGCCGGCTTCTCGACCTGCGACGACGGGATGGTGATCGACCTCTCGCCGATGCGGGACGTCCGCGTGCTGCCGGACGCGCGCCGCGCGACCGTCGGCGGCGGCGCCGTCTGGGCCGACGTCGACCACGAGACCCAGGCCTACGGGCTCGCGACGACGGGCGGCCTCGTCTCGACGACGGGCGTCGCCGGCTTCACGCTCGGCGGCGGGATCGGCTGGACGATGCGGAAGCTCGGTCTCGCCTGCGACAACCTGCTCGCGGCCGACGTCGTCACGGCGGACGGGCGGCTCGTCCACGCGAGCGAGACCGAGAACCCCGAGCTGCTCTGGGGGCTGCGCGGCGGAGGCGGCAACTTCGGCGTCGTCACGCGCTTCGAGCTCGCGCTCCACCCGGTGGGGCCGATGGTCTACGCCGGCCCTGTCTTCTACCCGGCCGAGGCGGCGCGCGACCTCCTCCGCACGTTCCGCGACTGGGCGGACGACGCGCCGGACGAGATCACGGCGCTCGTCAACCTGACCACGGCGCCGCCGCTGCCGGTGATCCCGGAGGAGTGGCACGGCAAGAAGGTGGCTGCGTTCCTCGCCGTCTCGACCGGCCCGGTGGACGAGGGCAACGCGCTCGTCACGCCGTTCCGCTCGCTGGCCGAGCCGATCGCCGACCTGCTCGGCCCGATGCCGTACCGCGTGATGCAGTCTCTGATCGACCCGCTCTGGGGCAAGGGCATCCACGCGTACTTCAAGGCGACGAACCTCGCCCGGCTGGACGACGCGCTCGTCGAGCGGCTCTGCGCGCTCCACCTCGACGCGCCGGGCCCGCAGTGCGAGGTCCACGTGCACCAGATGGGCGGCGCGGTCGGCCGCGTCCCGGAGGGAGCGACGGCGTTCGGCGAGCGCTCGATGCCCTACGTGCTGAACGCCGTCACCGCCTGGCTCGACCCGGCGGTCGGGGCCGCGCACCGCACGTGGGCGCGCGCGGTGATCGCCGCGGCCGGCCAGGCGTCGACCGGCCGCGCCTACGTCAACTTCCTCGGCGACGCCGGCGCGGCACGGAGCTCGTACGGCGAGCAGACGTACGAGCGGCTCGTGGCCCTGAAGGACGAGTACGACCCGACGAACGTGTTCCGGCTGAACCAGAACGTCGAGCCGTCGGCGGCGGGCTCGTGATCGGGGACCTGACGATCGGTCCGGCGCGGCGGCGAGCCGCGCCGGGCCACCCCGGCCCGCGCCGGTCAGCTCGGACGTCGGCCGCGTCGCTCCACGTCGTGGAGGACGTGGCCGGCGCCCCAGTTGACCGCCCAGACGATGACGACGACGCCGACGTACGTCCAGAAGCCGTCGATCGAGAGGTTCGGCGCGATCCACTCGGCGAGCGCGACGACGGCGACGTTGATCACGAGCAGGAACGCGCCGAGGGTGACGACCACGAGCGGCAGCGTGAGCAGCGTCAGCACCGGCTTCACCGCCGCGTTGCCGATCCCGAGCGCCGCCGCGCCGACGAGGTAGGCGGTCCAGCCGTGGATGCGAACGCTCGTGAAGGCCTCGTTCGCGAGCCAGAGCGCCAGCACGTTCACCGCCCACCGCGCGACCAGCCTCGCCGCCACCGGGCGACCGTAGCGAGAGCGATCCGGCCGCGCGCGGTCGACCTCCTATCCTGGGTCGTCGTGGAGGGAGCCACGGTCGAGCTGTACGTGCCGCCCGCGGAGCAGCGCGCGCTGTGGCGCGTCGCGATGCTGGTCGCGCGCGCGGCCCCGCTCGAGCAGGTGCTCGCCGCCGCCTGCGAGGAGGCGGCCGCGCTGCTCGGCGCCGCCGCGTCCGCCTACCGCTTCGACAGCGACGACGAGCCGGTCACGGTCGCCGGCTGCGGCGCCGGGGGGACGCCCCGCGTCGAGGAGCTCGATGACGACGTCTCGCGCGTCCTCGCGCTCGTCCGGCGGCGGCAGGCCGTCGTCGAGCCGGCGGCCGGGCCGGGCGAGCGGACGCTCGCCGGCGCGCCGATCTTCGCCGACGACCGCGTCTGGGGCGCCCTCGTCGCGTGGGGCGAGCCGGCGCGGCCGCTGGCGCAGCACGCGAAGCGGGGCCTGACCGAGCTCGCCGAGCTCGCCTCGCAGTCGCTCGCCAACGAGCGCTCGGAGCGGCTGCTGCGCGAGGAGCGCGACTTCGCCGACGCCGTCGTCGACCTCAGCCCGACGCTGATCTGCGTGTTCGACCGCGAGGGCCGGATCGTCCGCTTCAACCGCGCCTGCGAGGAGGCGACGGGCTGGCGCGCCGACGAGGTGGTCGGCCGCGACGCCCGCGGGCTGATCATCCAGCACGAGGAGGTCGAGCTCTTCGACCGCATCCTCGACGAGGCGTTCACCGCGCGGCAGCCCCACCCGGTGCGCGGCCCCTGGCTGACGAGGGACGGCGGGCGGCTCACGATCGACTTCACGAACCGCGCGCTCGAGGACGCGGACGGCGCGGTGCGCTACTTCGTCTCGGCCGGCCTCGACGTCACGGAGCGCGAGCGCGCGACGGCCGAGATCGTGCGCCTCGCGTCGGAGCAGGCGGCGCTCCGGCGCGTCGCGACGCTCGTCGCCCGCTCGGCGGAGCCCGAGCTCGTCTTCGAGGCGGTCGCCGAGGAGGCCGGGAAGCTGCTCGGCGCCGAGTCGGCGGGCACGATCCGCTTCGACGACGGCATGGCGACGACCGTCGGCCGCTGGAGCGCGGGCGAGGTCCGCGCCTTCCCGACCGGCGCCGCGGTCCCGCTCTCCGACAGCGACGGCCTCACCGCGGTCGTGGCGCGCACCGGCAAGCCGGCGCGGATCGACGACTACAGCGGCGTCCGCGGCGAGGCGGCGACTGTGATGCGCGAGGCCGGGTACCGCTCCGGCGTCGGTGCGCCGATCGTCGTCGGCGGCAGGCCCTGGGGGATGGTGCTCGTCGCGTCGACTCGCGCCGAGCCGCTCGGCGCGGACGCGGAGCGGCGCCTCGGCGACTTCGCCGAGCTCGTCGCGCTCGCGCTCGAGGGCGCGCAGGCGCGCACCGACCTGCTCGACTCGCGCGCGCGCATCGTCAGCGCCGGCGACGCCGAGCGGCGGCGCCTCGAGCGGAACCTCCACGACGGCGCCCAGCAACGGCTCGTCAGCCTCTCGCTCCAGCTGCGCCTGGCCCAGGCGCGGCTGCGGAGCGACCCGGAGGCGGCGGAGCTGCTCGCCGGCGCGGCCGACGAGCTGCACCTCGCGCTCGAGGAGCTGCGCGAGCTGGCCCGCGGCCTCCACCCCGCCGTCCTCACCGACCGCGGCCTCCTCCCTGCCCTGGAGGCGCTCGCCTCGCGCGCGCCGTTTCCGGTGGCGATCGCCGGCGTCCCCGACGAGCGGCTGCCGGATTCGGTCGAGGCGGCGGTCTACTACGTGGTCTCGGAGGCGCTCACGAACGCCGCGAAGCACGCGTCCGCCTCGCGCGCGACCGTCTCTCTCGACTCGACCGACGGCGCCGTCGCGGTCGAGATCGCCGACGACGGCGTCGGCGGCGCGACGCTCGGCGGCGGCTCCGGGCTCCGCGGGCTCGCCGACCGGATCGAGGCGCTCGGCGGCAGGCTGACGCTGACGAGCCCGCCCGGCGGCGGCACGCGTGTCCGCGCCGAGCTGCCGCTCCGCCCCGGAGCCCGCTGAGGACGAGCGAGCCGCCGGGCCGCTTGGGCCGTCCGGGCCGCCGGGGCCGCCGAGGCTCGCGCCGCGCGCGGCCGCGGTCAGGCCGTCCGGCGCGCAGGCGTCTCCGCGGCGGCCAGCCGCCTGCCGCTTCGCCGGCGCGTCGACGGCGGCGCGACCAGCACCGGCACCGGCGTCGCCGCTTCCAGCTCGCGCGCCAGCGCGCAGCGCAGCCTCCGCCGGCGGAGCCCTGTCGCGCGCGAGCCCAGCACGATCAGGTCGGCGCCCTCCTCCGCCGCGACCTGCGCCAGCGCCTCGGCGCGCTCGCCGACCACGATCCGCGCCTCGACTCGCTCGCCGGCGTCGCGCGAGAGCTCCCGCAGGAGCTTCTCCCCGCCTTGCCGCCGCTGGCGCGCCGTCAGGCTCTCCTCCGTGGCGGGCGGGACCCCTTCCACCACGTGCACGAGCACCAGGCGCAGCTCGAGCCGGTCGGAGATCGCCCGCGCGACCTCGGTCGCCGTCGCCGCCTGCGCCTGGTTCGTCACGCCGCACACCACCGTTCCCCGCATCTCGGCCTCCTCGAGCCGTCGCTTGTCGATACCAGTGTCGGCGCGCGCGAGCGCGACCGCGATGGGGCCGAGGCCGCATCCGAAGCCGCCTCGGGCTGCATCCGTTCCCGCCCCAGCCGCCGCAAGATGGGGCCTCGACCCGATCGCTCGCGGCGTCCGGATCGGCGAGCCTGACGGGAGTCGTTCCCAGGCGCTGACCCGAGACCGAGGAGAGTGAGCGATGCACGAGACGGTGATCACCCGAGAAGGGCTCGAGCGGCTGAGCCGGGAGCTCGAGCGGCTGACCGGCGAGGGCCGCCGTGCGATCACGGAGCGGCTCAGGCAGGCGGCGGCCGGGGAGGCCAACCCGGCGGAGAACGCCGACTACCTGAGCGTCCGCGAGGAGCAGGCGCTGCTCGAGCGGCGGATCGCGCTGCTCGAGGAGCGGCTCCGCTCGGCCCGCGTCGTCGACCCGCAGCCCGGGAACGGCCGCATCGACGTCGGCGAGCGCGTGCGCCTGCGCGACCTCCAGTCGGGCGAGCGGCTCGAGGTCGAGCTCGTCGGACCGCTCGAGTCCGACGTGTCCGAAGGCCGCATCTCCGTCGCGTCGCCCCTCGGCAAGGCGATCCAGGGACTGCGCAAGGGCGAGGTCGCGGAGGTCGACGCGCCGCGCGGCAGGCTGCGGTACGAGATCCTGGCCGTCGAGACGCCGGCGCCCCGCGCCCGGCGGGCCCGCGCCGCCTGAGCGGGCGCCTCCGGAGCCGTGTCCGGCCTCGTCCGGCCGCTACGGCTGGATCAGGCCTCGCCGGATCGCGTAGCGGGTGAGCTCGACGCGGTCGCTCATCCCGAGCTTGTCGAGGATGTTCTGCCGGTGGCGCTCGACCGTCTTGACGCTGATCACGAGCTCCTGCGCGATCTCCTTCGACGTGTACGCCTCGGCGATCAGCTTCAGCACCTGCAGCTCGCGCGGGGTGAGCACGTCGAACTGCTCCTCGCCCGGCCGGCCCCGCTCGACGAAGTCCCTGACGAGCGTGGAGATCGCCGAGGGGTAGAGGAACGACTGGCCGCGCATCGTCCGCCTGACCGCCTCGACGATGTCCTGGTCGGCGTCCGACTTCAGCACGTAGCCGGACGCGCCGGCCCGCAGCGACTCGAACAGGAACTGCTCGCTGTCGTACATCGAGAGCATCAGCAGCTTCAGCTCCGGCCGCCGCCGGTGCAGCTCCTCCGCCGCCTGGATCCCCGTCGTCTTCGGCATCGAGACGTCGAGGATCGCCAGGTGCACGTCCTCGGAGAGCCCCTTGCGGACGGCTTCGGCGCCGTCCTCGGCCTCGGCGACGACCTCCAGGTCCGCCTCCGCGTCCAGCACCCGCTTCAACCCCGAGCGCACGATCGGGTGGTCGTCGGCGACGAGGATCCCCGTGACGAGCGGGATCGGCATCAGGCGCCCCCCGCCGGCACCTCGAGCCGGACCTCGACGCCGCCGACGCGGCCTCGCTTGACCGCGAGCGCGCCGCCGACGAGCAGCGCCCGCTCGCGCATCCCCCGCAGGCCGCCGTGCCCGTTCAGCGCGGCGGTCTCGTCGATCCCGCGCCCGTCGTCGGCGACGCGCAGGACGACGCTCCCGACGCCGCGCTCGAGCACGAGCTCCACCCGCGAGGCCCCCGAGTGGCGCGCGACGTTCGTCAGGCTCTCCTGCGCGACCCTGTAGACGGCGAGCTCCGCCTCCTCCGAGAGCGGCGGCAGCTCCGGCGCGAACCGCCGCTCGACCCGGATCCCGCTCGACGCCGCGAAGCGCCGCGAGAGCTCGGTCAGCGCGCTCACCAGGCCGAGCTGCTCGAGCATCTCCGGGCGCAGCTCGCGCGCGATCCGCCGCACCTCCTCGAGCGCCTGGCGCACGGCCTGCTTCGTCTCCTCGTCGTCGAGCCGGAGCAAGACCCCGGTCAGCACCTGCCCGACCTCGTCGTGGAGGCCGCTCGCGATCCGCCGCCGCTCGGCCTCCTGTGCCCGCAGCGCCCGCCGGCCGCTCTCGCGCCGCTCCGCCTCGAGCCGGTCGAGCATCTGGTTGAACGCTCGCACCAGCTCGGCGACCTCCACCCCGCCCCGCTCCGCGAAGCGCTGGCCTGGCCGCAGCAGGTCGACCGTGCGCATCCGGTCGACGAGGCGGTCGATCGGCGCCAGCGTCTGCCGCAGGAGAAACAGGTTCGCGCCGAGCATCGCGAGCAGCCCCACGACGAGCACGACCACCTCGACGAGCGCGATCGACGCGTGGATCGTCACGGGCGTCAGCGCCAGCAAGAGCGTCGCCACCGCGAGCAGCACCGAGTTGATCGCGAAGATCCGCCAGAGCAGCGGCAGGCGCGCGAGACGGGTGGCGATCGGTGACGTGCGCATGTTGTATCGTCCTCCTGCGGCGTGCGTCGGTCGTTGTAAGGCGGACCTTACGGATCTGCTAACGTCCGCCGCCGTGAGCGAGACCTTCTGCGAGGACGTCAAGCGCCGGCGCTGGTGGCAGGCGTGGGGCGTCTGGATCTTCGCCGCCGCCGTCGTCGCAACCGTGGTCGCGAGCGTCGTCTACGCCTCGCGCGGCCCGGCCGACCCGACGGACGCCGGCGCGGCCGAGTCGCACGGCCTCGTCGTCGCGAACAGCGCGATCATCGTCTTCCGCGAGGGGCTCGAGGCCGTCTTGATCATCGCGGCCGTGCTCGCGCCGATGCTCGGCGGTCAGCGCCGCCTCCGCCGGCCGATCGCGGCCGGCGTCGGCGTCGGCTTCGCGGCCGCCGTCGGCACCTGGTTCGTCGCGCAGGCGATCCTCGCCCAGTTCAGCCGCTACGGCGACCGGTTGCAGGCGGTGACGGGCCTGGTCGCGATCGCCGTCCTGCTCGTGGTCATGAACTGGTTCCTCCACCGGATCTACTGGACACGATGGATCGGCAGCCGCAACGCGCGCCGGAAGCAGCTCGTCGGGCGCGGCGCCGGGGGCGGCATCGTCGCGGCGCAGCTCCTCGGCCTGCTCGCGCTCGGCTTCTCGACCGTCTACCGCGAGGGCTTCGAGGTCGTCCTCTTCCTCCAGAACCTGCAGCTGAAGGCGGGCACCTGGACCGTGGTCGAGGGCGTCGCGATCGGCCTCGCCGGCACGGTCGCGGTCGGCGTCGCGACCTTCTGCCTCCAGCGGAAGCTGCCCTACAAGCGGCTGCTCGTCGTCACCGGCGTCCTGCTCGGCGTCGTCCTCGTCGTCATGGTCGGAGGCAGCGCGCGGACGCTCCAGGACGTCGGCTGGCTCTCCCGGACGCCGCTCGGCGTGCGGTTCCCGGACTGGTGGGCGCGCTGGTTCGAGGTCGTGCCGACGTGGGAGACGCTCGGCGCCCAGGCGCTCGCGGCGCTGCTCGTGCTCGGCTCGTACGTCGTCGCCGAGCACTTGAAGGTGCGGCGCCCGGCTCGGCGCGGAGAGCAGCCGGCGACGCGCGCGATCGAGCCGGCCTCCGCCGGCTCGATCTAGCGACCGGGCGACCCGGCGACCCGGCCGGCGAGCGCGAAGACGCCGCGGTCGAGGACGAGCTCGCCGCCGGCCCAGGTGTCGAAGATCGCCCCGGCCTCCGTCCGCCAGATCGACACCCGCAGCGTGTCGCCGGGATAGACGGGGCGCGCGAAGCGCGCCGACATCGACCCGAAGCGGGCGGTGTCGCCGCCGCAGACCTCGGCCACGAGCGCGCGGCACGCGAAGCCGAAGGTGCAGAGCCCGTGCAGGATCGGCCGGTCGAAGCCGGCCCGCCGCGCGAACGCGGGGTCGGAGTGCAGCGGGTAGTCGTCGCCGGTCAGCCGGTAGAGGAGCGCCTGCGCCGGGCTCGTCGCCAGCGCGACCTCCGCGTCAGGCGGCCGGTCCGGCCGCTCCCACGGCTCGGAGGCGCCGCGCAGGCCGCCGAACCCGCCGTCGCCGCGCGCGAACGTGCCGTTGACGAGCGTCGCGAGCGGGACGCCCGTGTCGGCGTCGCGGACGACCGATTCGCAGACGACGAGCGCGCCCGAGCCCTTGTCGAGGATCTCGCGGACGACGCTTGTGACGGCGACGCGGCCGGCCGCCGGCAGCGGCCGGTGGAGCTCGATCGACTGCTCGCCGTGGAGGAACCGCGTCGTCTCGCTCGGCGCCAGCGGCTCGTCTCCCGGCGCCAGGAGCAGCGCCGGCATCACCTGCAGCAGCACCGCGAACGTCGGCAGCACGCGCTGCTCGACGCCCTCGGTGTCGTCGGTCGTCAGCTCGAGCTCCCGTGCCGGGTCCTCCTGGCCGGCGCCGACGGCCAGCGCGTAGAGCACCGCGTCGCGCGGCGACCACGACCGTTCGACGACGCGCTCGCGCCCGACCGCGCCGTGGTTCAGCGCCAAGGGCTCACAGGCGGCGTCGCGCTCGACCCCCGGTCACCGGCCGGACTGTAACAGCGGGCCGGCCGCGCGTCGCGCGGCGGGAGGCGGCGCTGCGGCACGCCGCGGGCACCTGCCGCCCGCCTCCCGGCTGCGCCGGAGGCGCTAGCGAACCGGGACGTTCAGCCGCTGCACGACGGTGCGGCCGACGACGAGCTCCGCGCGCCAGACGCCGTGCGGGATCCCGCCGGTCGAGCGGATGAAGCTCGAGACGACCGGCCGGTTCGACTTCCTGGCCGTTCCGAGCAGCGTCCCGTCCGGCCGGTACCACCTGACGACGATCGGCTGTCGCGCAGTCGGCTGCGCCGCGAACACGAAGTTCGCCCACGCCTCGCTCGCGTGCGCGGGCAGCGCCCGAGCCGGCGCGCCCGCCCGCGATCCGCTCACGTAGACGCGCCGGACGACTCCCTGCGGCGGCGCCGGCAGGACGATCGTCCGCAGCTGCAGCGGCACGCGCGCGCCGC
>Ga0070741_10015986_pt1 | contig 12609 bp, 11 predicted proteins | sample Coa_R1_4_FD_66440 | JGI IMG/M metagenome (GOLD analysis project Ga0070741, IMG submission 66440) | Surface soil microbial communities from Centralia Pennsylvania, which are recovering from an underground coalmine fire - Coalmine... | ecosystem: Environmental > Terrestrial > Soil > Unclassified ...
CCGGTTGGGCGAGACCGACGTCGACGACCGCCACGCCCTCGACAGGGTGGCGGAGGCGATCCAGGCCCGCATCCGCGAAGCGCCGATGCCCAAGAGCGTGCAGTCCGAGCTAGTCCAGGCCTACCGTGAGCTGTCGCGCCGTGAGGGCAGCGGTGCCGAGCTCGTGGCGGTGCGCTCGTCGGCGACGATGGAGGATACCGAGGCCGCCTCGTTCGCCGGCATGAACCGCAGTTTCCTCAACGTCCGCGGGGAGGACGACGTCGTCCAGCGAGTCAAAGACGTCTGGGCCTCGCTGTACAGCCCGCGGGTGATCTTCTACCGCAAGCGTCTCGGCCTGCCGGGCGAGCCGGAGATCGCCGCGATCGTACAGAAGATGGTCAACGCCACGAAGTCCGGCGTGGCCTTCTCGGTCGACCCGGCGACCAACGATGCCCAGAAGATGGTGATCGAGGCTGCCTATGGCCTTGGCGAGGTCGTCGTGGGCGGCCAGGTCGAGCCCGACCATTACGAGATCGCCAAGCCCGGCTTGAGCATCGCCGCGATGCGCGTCGGCCAGAAGCCGTTCATGCTGACGCAGGACGCCGAGGGCCGAAACGTCCGGGTGGAGCTCCCGCCCGAGCAGGCCGCGGCTCGCGTGCTGACAGACGAAGAGATCTCCAAGGTCGCGGAGCTCGTCTCCCGCGACGAAGCGCACTACCGGGTGCCGCAGGACGTCGAGTGGTGTATCACCGATGGGCAGACCTACCTGGTCCAGTCGCGGCCCATTACGAAGGGGAGCGCCCCGCCTCCCACAGCCTCGCCAGAACCCACGGCCCGCAAGGAGCTGGCACGTGGCCTGAGCGCGAGTCCCGGCCGGGCGGTCGGTCCCGTGCGGGTGGTGCTGACCCCCGAGGCTGCCGACGCGCTGCGGCCCGGCGACGTGCTGGTAGCGCCGATGACCTCGCCGGACTGGGTGCCGTTCATGCGGAGGGCTGCCGCCATCGTGACCGACAGCGGCGGGATGACCTCGCACGCGGCCATCGTCTCGCGGGAGCTGGGGCTGCCCTGCATCGTGGGCGCGCGCCAGGCCACGGTCGCGCTGCACGACGATCAGCTCGTCACCGTGGATGCCACGGCTGGCGTCGTGCTCGAAGGCGGACAGACGGAGTCGGCAGCCGCCCCCGCGGCTGGGGCCATGGCTGTCGCCCCGACGGTAGTCGCCCAGCGCCTGGTGACCGCCACGAAGCTGCTGGTGAACCTGGCAGAGCCCGAGCGAGCGCAGGCCGTAGCCGCGCTACCCGTCGATGGCGTGGGCCTCCTGCGGGCGGAGTTCATGCTCCTCAGCGCCCTCCAGGGCGTTCATCCGCGGCTCCTGATCGCGCAGGGCCGTGGGGCCGAGTTCGTGGATCGCATGGCCGAGCAGCTCCGGGTCTTCGCCCAGGCCTTCGCCCCGCGCCCGGTGATCTACCGCGCGATGGACTTCCGCACGAACGAGTTCCGCGGCCTCCAAGGGGGCGAGGAGTACGAGCCGCACGAGGAGAACCCGATGATCGGGTTCCGCGGCGCCTACCGCTACGTGCGCGAGCCCGATCTGTTCCGGCTCGAGCTGCAGGCGCTCCAGCGCGTCCGCGCCGACCTGCCCAACCTGCACCTGATGATCCCCTTCGTGCGGACCGGGAGCGAACTGCGCGCCTGCAAGCGCCTGATCGACGAGTCGGGCCTCGGCGACGAGCGGGACTTCCAGCTCTGGGTGATGGCTGAGGTGCCCTCGATCGTTTACTGGCTCGAAGAGTACGCCCGCCTGGGCGTCGTGGGCGCGTCCATCGGATCGAATGACCTGACCCAGCTCGTGCTCGGCGTGGACCGCGACAACGAGGAGCTGGCGCCCCTGTTCGACGAGCGGGATCGGGCGGTCACCGAGACCATCCGGCGGATCATCGCCGAGTGTCGGCGCCTGGGGCTCCGCTCGTCGATCTGCGGGCAGGCACCGTCCGTGCATCCCGAGTACGCCGAGACCCTGGTGCGCTTCGGGATCGACTCGATCTCGGTGACGCCCGACGTGGTCGACCAGACCCGCTACAACATCGCGGCCGCCGAGCAGCGGCTCTTGCTGGAGCCGCACCGCCGGACCGGCTCCGGCGACCAGGCGCAGCCAGATCGCTGAGCAGTGGTCGCCCGTAGGACCCCGGCAGGTATGCACGCGGAGGATAGGTGCGATGAGCGTTAACCGCGCTGTCCCGGTCATTCGGATGCGCGACGTGACCAAACGGTACACGCTGGGCGACGTCGACGTGCACGCTCTGCGGGGCGTCTCGCTGGAGATTGGCCGCGGCGAGTTCGTGGCCATCATGGGGCCCTCGGGCTCCGGCAAGTCCACCCTCATGAACATCATTGGCTGCCTCGACCAGCCGACGAGCGGCAGCTACGAGCTGGATGGGGTCGAGGTGGCGGGCCTCTCCGACGACGAGCTCGCGACGATCCGCAACCGGAAGCTCGGCTTCGTCTTCCAGACGTTCAATCTCCTGCCACGGGTGACGGCCATCGAGCAGGTCGAGCTGCCGCTCTTGTACGCGGGCGTTCCGGGGCGGCGGGAGCGAGCGCTGGCGGCGCTCGCCGCGGTGGGCCTGGCGGACCGCGCCGACCATCGGCCCAGCGAGCTGTCCGGCGGCCAGCAGCAACGGGTGGCGATCGCCCGGGCGCTGGTGACCGAGCCCAGCCTGATCCTGGCCGACGAGCCGACCGGCGCGCTGGACACGCGGACCAGCGAGGAGATCATGCTGCTGCTGCAGGACCTCAACACGACCCACGGGATGACCGTCATCGTGGTGACCCACGAGACCGACATCGGCCAGCACGCGGGACGGATCATCCGCCTACGCGATGGCTTGATCAGTAGCGATGAGCGGGTGGAGCACCCGCAGGTAGCCCGCGAGGTGCTGGCACGCCTGGGGCCAGCAGCCGCGGCGTGATCGCGGGTGGCTGTCCGCCCGGGCGCCACGCGCTTAGAACTCGTCTGATACGGGAAAGGTTGGTGCGCTTGTTGCTGCGTAGCGTAAGGGCGGCCGTCCGACCAAGGAGCAGCGTAGCGCCTGGCCGAGTGGTGTCGGAGGGCCGCGGGAGAAGGGGAAGACAGGATGCATCCGACGCCCCAGTGTCCGGTCTGTGGTAGCTCGGACACCGTTCGGGACGAGCTCCTCAGCGGCGAGCGCAGTTGGCGCTGCCGCGACTGCGGCCACGAATGGAAGCCGGAGCCGTGGCGCGCAGAGGAGGACGTGCTGCCCGAGGAATAGTGGCGCTAGATACCGCAGCGCTGCCTCCCTCTCTCTCCGCATTGCCCCGCCAGGCGGAGGCCGGTTGCTGTCCGCTGCTCGGTCTCTGCCACTAGCGCTTCCGTCAGGTGGAGCCGCCGCAGCAGCAACTCCTGGAAGCTCGGCTGGTCCAGGCTCCACAGGAGGGTCGGCTCCAGGGCCCGAGCCGTTGCCGGGCACGGACTCCCGACGAGGAGCGCGTCTTCGCCAAAGGACATCCCGGGGCCCAGCTCCGCGATCACCGCCTCCTGGCCGTCTGGCCCGCGCACGCTGAGCTGCACGCGCCCGCGTCGAATCAGGTAGAACCGGTCGTGGGGCTCTCCCTCCTGCACGATCACCGCGCCGGTGGGATACTCGGCGGGCTGCAAGCGCTCCAGGAGCGCGTCGAGCTCCGAGGCAGCCGCGGCGCGGAAGAGCGGCATCCGCGCCAGCTCGGCGCGCGCCTCGATCCACTCGCTGGTCACGCCGTAGTCACGCAGGCGTGGGGCGATCCGGGCCTCGAAAGCGGGACGCTCCAGCGCATACACCTCGAGCGGTTGGAGCGCCCGCACACTGGCGGAGGCGGGCTGGTCGGAGAGCAGCCCCAGCTCCCCGAAGTAGTCGCCGCGCCGCAGGACCGCCAGGGTCCGCGGCCCGCCGGCCGGATCGACCTGCACGACCTCGGCTTGGCCCCAGCGGATGACGTAGAACCGGTTGTTGGGCGCCCCCTGGCGGATGACGTAGGCACCGACGGGAAAGCGTGCCAGACGCAACTGGCTCACCACGGCCTCGCGCTCAGCGAAGGGGAGCGCGTGCAGGAACCGCAGCTTGCCCACCAGCTCGCGCGCGTCCAGCCGCGCCTGGGCGCGCGCCGAGACGCCGCGATAGCGGAGCCGCGCGAGCCCCATCCATCCGCTCCGCAGCAGTTGGCGCAGTTGGAGCCCGATGGCCAAGAGCAAGGGCCCCCCGAACGCCAGCAGTACCAGGCCCGCGAGCAGGCGCCAGCCCACGGACTCCTGGGCCCAGGCATCGAGCAGCACGCGTTGGAAGCGATGCAGCCAGAAGTAGATCGCGGCGCAGAGCGTGAGGCTGGAGTAGCCGAGCGCCAGCGCGCCATAGACGGCGAAAATCCGCTCCTCGCGGCTAAGGTGCTCGCGGCGGCGCAGCTTGCGCCACAGGTCGCCACGGATGAAGGCGAAGGCCCGCTGGCGCAGCAGGGGTATCTCCAGCCAGTCGACGAGCACGTAGTACCCGTCCAGCTCCAGCAGCGGCATGAGCTGCAGGGTGTTGCTGATGAAGGCCACGAAGGCGACCTGGTAAGCGAGCGGCGCTAGCGCTCCTCCGTGCTGCCAGAGCACGTACAGCATCGCCAGGCCGCCGAGGCCCCACATCGTGGCGATCCCGGCCACGGACACGATCAGGCGGGCGCGCCGTGGCTGCATCCAGACGTCGGTGGTATCGGTGAAGAAGGCCGGCATGCCGTAGTAGAGCATGACACCGCCTCGCTGCACCTCGCCGCCGAAATGCTTGGTCGCTAGCGCGTGACCCAGCTCGTGGAGCGAGATCGCCGCCACCCAGAGCGCCAGCAGCACGAGCAAGCCGACGGTGTACGAGCTCCCGAATCGCAGGGGATCGCGCGTCGAGTGAAACAGTTCTCCGATGAACAGCACGATGCCGATGGTAGAGAGAGCCCCTCCGACCAGGACCGCCGGCGGCGTGAAGCAGATCCAGCCGCCCCAGCGATAGAGGGCCGTGATCACTGGGTCCAGGCCACTGAGCGGGAACTCGTGGTACTGGAAGCCCTTGAGCAAGTGGCCGAGACGGTAGGTCCAAGTGCGCTGCCTGATGGCCGCCGCCAGGCCGCCCCAGGCGTCCCGCGGCTCCTCGCTGAGGAAGTGGTCCTGGTGGAGCTGGGCGACGAGGTGGCCGATGCGTTCGACGGCGAGACAGCGGTGCGCGAAGAAGTAGGCGAGCACCAGGTCCTTGACCTGGTGTTGCCCATCCATGAGGCCGAGCAGCCCGTACTCCTCGGGCGTGAGGCGCACGTAGGTCCCCGCCTCGGGATTCTTGACGATGTAGTATGGCTCCCCGTGGGCGGTGGTGAGCTGGCGGGCCACGATGCCGGGGCGCAGCCGCGGGCGCTCGTAGCCAGGGTTGAGCCGGTCGGCCAACTGGTCCCAGATGCTCGCTCTCGGCCGCGTCTCTGGCAGAGCCATCGGTGCACCAGCCATTCCTTCCAAACACCACGGACCACCCGTCCGCAGCCGACAACCTTGATCCTTTCGGTAGCCCGTGGCCCGAGAGCAGGCGTCATATCTGCGACGGCAGTTCTCCGGCCGCGCGCAAACACGAGACCGGAGCTAGCGCCTCGCGCTAACTCCGGTCTCGTCTATCGACGCGGCTGGCGCCCTGGTCACCCGACTCTTCAGCTAGGCGGTGCAGGCTCCAGCGGACCCCGGGTTGCCGGCTAGCCGATCCAGGGATTGTTCTCCCACGGTCCGGTGTCCTGCTTGGTGATGCGGGCCTCGACGCCGAGCGCCTGGAGCTTCGCCGGGTCGCGGCGGAGCAGCGCGGTGCGCTCCTCGCTGGTCAGGTCGTAGCCAGCCAGGGCCCCCACCGGGTCGCTCTCCAACTGCGATCGGAACGCGGCATCCGTGGTCACTCGCTCGACCGCCTGGATCAGCGCTGCTCGAGACATCCTTGTCCTCCTTCCTGCTGACGACTACCATTGCCAGTTCCCGTCTATATGATCGCCGAGCCAGGTAGCTGCTACCGTTGCCGAAGGTTGACGGCACGTAAACAGCGTACGCCTCGTATCCCTGGCTGCTGTCCTGGCCAGAGAGTACGGTTATCATCCCTTGACGAGCCGATCCGCGCCGCGCCCCTCATCGTTAGTGGAGTGAGTGCAGGGCACAGCACTGGAGGTTCTACGATGATGACCATTGTGACGCGTGTGACCCTCGAGACCGGGCAAGAGCCGGGCTGGGATGCCGCCTTCCGCGAGCGCGCGGTGGCGGCCAGCCAGCAACCCGGCTGGGTGGGGCTGCAGCTCTGCATCCCGACCGACGCCTTGAACCAGCGCGTGATCATCGGAACCTGGGAGACCCGCGCCGATTGGGAAGCCTGGCACTCCACCCCGGCGTTCCAGAAGACGCGTGCCCAGATGGAGCCCGCGGAGAGCGGTCCGCGAGTGGAGGAGTGGCACGAGGTCATCCTGGCCGAGCATCGCTAGCGTGAGCTTCCGCTATCAACTTCGCTAGAACGGCATCGAGACCGGTCAGGCTGGCGAGGTCGAGCGGGTTGACCGCGAGGATGCCGGTTTCTCGCTCGACGATCGCGATCCCGGCACTGGTGCTCGCCACCCGGCCGACGATGAGATCGGGCTGCACGCCCAGGTGATCGATCGCTCCCAGCGCAGCGTACAGGTCGGTTGCCGCGAGGATGGTCAGCCGCACGTGGTCTCGCAAGCGGTCCATGGCCACGCCGCCGTTGTAGGGCTCCATGGGCGAAGCGCCCAGCTCGGCGACGACGACATCGACCCGCTGGTCCGCGGTCGCCAGGAGCATGCGGTCGACGTAGGCGGCGAACTGATCGGGCGGCAGCAGCGTCGACGGCAAGCCCACGTCCACGAAGTCCAGGACGAAGTCCGCGCCAGCGTCGCGCATGGCGAGCACGTCGCGGTAACACCCGACCCCGGTGAGCTTGGCGCCGGCGACGCGCAGCGGATGCTGCTTCAGGCGCCGGATCACCGCCTTGGCCGCGGTCGTCTTGCCGCACTCCATCGAGGTGCCGATGATCTGGATCACGGGCGCCTCGAACCGGGTGGCCTGCGGTGGCGCGACGTAATCGGCCATGCGGGCCGCCACCGTGCCGCGCAGCACGTGCCCTTGATACTGGAGCGGCATCGGAGACCGCTCGGTGACCGCGCGCGAGGTGCAGCGCCCGAAGACGCCAGCCTCCGTGAGCGCGTGCATCCGCAGGTCGGCTTCGATCGCCCGCCAGTCGCCGACCAGCTCGAGCGTCGCGCAGCGGCTGCCGAGCACGCCGACGACCAGGTCGCCGGGCATCACTTCGCTCAGCCGCCCGTCGGGCCCCTCCAGCGGATAGGCGCGCGATACCTCGGCCACGACTTCGCCGACCACGTAGTCGCCGCTGCGCCACGCCGCGCGCGGCCGCGCCTCCATCGAGAGCTCCCCGCCCGCGAGACCGGCGATCCGGGTGACGCTCCCATAGTGAAAGTAGGTCATCGCGCACCTTCCTCTTCCGAACCACACGCGGCCGGGCTCAGGACCAGGAGCGCCAGGAGCGCTGCGCGCTCCGCTAGTCGCCCCCGCTCGGCGTACTCGTGGACCGCGTGCGCCCCATCCCCGACGGGGCCCAGGCCATCCAGCGTGGCCGTATACAGGCTGGTGAGGTTGCCATCGGAGGCCCCGCCCACGGCGGCCTGCTCCAGCTCGATACCCAGCGCGGCAGCGGCGGCAACGGCGCACCGCCAGAGCGCCTGGTTGCGCGGCGTCGGCTCCAGCGGCGGCCGCTCCATGCCCCCCTCCACCTCGACAGTGAGCCCCGACTGCACCGGTGTTAGCCCACGAATCGCCGCCTCGACCTCGCGACCCGCCTCGACGGTAGGCACCCGGACGTCGACCACGGCCGACGCCTCGGGCGCGACCACGTTCGGCCGCAGTCCGCCGTCGATGGTCCCCACGTTGACGGTGATCCCCCGTCCGGGGTCGTTCAGGGCGAACAGGCGCTGCACCTGGTGCGACAGCTCGAGGATCGCGCTGAGGCCGGCCTCGGGGTTGAGGCCGGCGTGCGCCGCACGGCCGATGATCCGCACCCGGAACTCGCCGACGCCCTTGCGAGCCGTCTTGAGGGCTCCCCGCGGGCCGAAGGCCGGCTCCAGCACGAGCGCGCGGATGGCGAGCCGGGCCAGGCGCCGAATCCAGGGCTCGGAAGACGCGCTGCCGATCTCCTCGTCCGAGTTGACGAAGACCACCGGCGTCACCGTGGGCGCGAGCCGCAGAGCGCGCAGCGCCGCTAGCGCGTAGATGGCCTGCACGAGCCCCGCCTTCATGTCCAGGACGCCCGGCCCCGTGTACCGCTCCGGCTCGGCGGTGAACGGGATGGTCGCCAGCGTGCCCCGCGGCCAGACCGTGTCGAGGTGGCCCAGCAGGAGCTGAGCGGGGACGTGCCTGGCTCGCCCAACGGGCACCGCCAGCAAGTGATCGCCCGCGCTGCCGCCGGGGATCGAGCGGACCCGGAGGCCGAGGGCGCGGAGCTCAGCCGCGAGCAAGGCCCGCACGCGCGCCTGGGCCGCCGCGTCGGACGACGGCGACTCGGCCGCCACGAGCTGGCCGAGCAGGCGGGTCATGGCCGCGTCCTGCCCCTGCAGCCAGCGTAGCAGCGCGCGAGCGGTAGCGGTATCCATACGGCCCTACCGCGCAAATCCCGCCGGGAACGGGAAGGCCAGCGTCTCGTCGATGCGCGCGAAGCGCCCGGGGCCGACGTAGGCCAGCAGCGGCGTCTGCCGCACGAGGTCGTTATCGTCCCGGTCCAGCGTCCGCAGCGCCTCCTCGGCGACGTGCGCGGCCACGACGCGGCCAGCGATCAGACTGTTGGCCCCAAACCCGTCCACGACCCGGTCGAGCTGGCACTCCAGGTAGGCGTAACAGTGTTGCACCAGCACGCCATCCACCGCCCGAGCGGGGAAGGTGTCCACCGCTTGGAGGCCGGGCTTGCTGTCGTCGTCCCAGCGCGGCGTGGCGGCCAGGCTGGTCGCGAGCACCTGGCCGGGACGGGGGAAGGAGACGGTGAACTGGCCGTGCGCGACGACGTTGCGGTAGGTATGGTGGCGCGGGCTGCAGACGAACCCGTAGTAGTTCTCCCACCCCAGGGGCAGCGCCAGGTGCTTGGGAGCCACGTTGTAGGTGCCGCCAGGGTCCTTCGATCCAACGAGGACCAGGGGAGCGACGCTGAAGAAGCGCTCCCAGATGGGGTGAGTGGTGTCGAGGGCGACCAGGGCGTCGCCGGTCGTGTCAGTCATGCTCGAGCCCTCCCCGGGCACACCGCTCTTCCCAGCCCGCGTCCGGGGTTCCCATGCCCGTACGGCGCTCGACCAGGGTCTCCTACGTACCAGTATTCGGCGTGTGAGTCACCCACCCGGGCGCGCAGTGGCGGAGCCGCGGCACGCTCAGCCCAGGGACTCCGGCCTGATCAGCAGCAGCGGCCGGTGGGCGCGGCGCAACACTGTCTCCGCCACACTGCCCAGGACGAGGCGGGCGATTCCGCCGCGACCGTGGGTCGCCATGGCGATCGTCTCGCTCTGCTCCTGCTCCGCCACCGCCGCGATCGTCGTCGCGGGGGAGCCCACCTCGGTGCGCACCCGCACCGCCAGCCCGCGCGCCCGCAGTGGCTCGGCGATGGCCTCCAGCATCCTCTGGGCTTCGGCCAGGTCTGGTTGTGGGTCCTTCCACAGTGCGGGATCGTTGAGGACCGACCCATAGTTGGCCGAATCGAGGACCCGGAGCAAGATCAGCTCGGCGGGGAGCCCGGCTGCCAGCTTGGCCGCCGGCTCGATCGCCGCGAGAGACAGCTCGGACCCATCGAGCGGAACCAGGATGTTCGTGGGCATCACTCCCCCTTTCGTTTAGCAGGCCGGTTGCCAGTTCTCCCATTACCACGAGACCCTCATTCTGACAGATGCACGCGCACCACCATGCCGGGCCGCAGCTCCTTCGGCACGTCGATCAGGTCGAGCACGACCGGGTAGTGCTGGTCGCCAGTGCCGATTGGCTGCAGCTCGAGCGCGACCGATTGCACGTCGCCCTGCAGCTCACGACCATCCAGGGCATCCACCGTCAGGGTGAGCCGCTGTCCCCGGCGGATGTGGGCGATCAGGAACTCGTCGACGTCGGTCGTCTCCACCTGGAGTCGGCTGAGGTCGCCGACCGTGGCGACTATCGTCCCGGCCAGGATGGTATCGCCGAGGTGTACGGGCACGGTCGTAATCGTGCCCGGCCAGGGCGCGGTGAGAATCTCGATGCTCCCGTCGGCGCTGCGGACGCGGGCGATCTCCTGGGCCTCCTCGACCACGTCGCCCACCGCGACCCACAGGCGCTGCACGGTGCCGCCGTTCAGCGTGCCTACTCGCGCCTGCGCGACCGGCCGGACCATTCCGCGGGCCACGAGCTGGACGGGGGCGCTACTCATCTGGGGCCCCGGCCCCTCCGCCCGCTGTTGGGCTACCCGCATCGCCACGACGACCAGCAGGAGCCCGATGACGCCGGCCACCAGGAGCCGTCGCCGAGGGAGCGCCCACCGGTGCCGCGGGAGCGCCACGGCCCGAGCGGCCGTCGAGCCACTGGTCTCGGCCATCACATCGCCTCCTGCACCCGGCCATCGCGTAGCTCGATCCACCGCTCGGCCATCGTAGCCACGTCTGGATCGTGTGTCACCACCACGACTGTGTGTCCCTGCTGGTGGAAGCGGCGGAGCAGCGCCACCACGTTCGCCTTGTCTTCGCTGTGCAGCTCCCCGGTAGGCTCATCGGCAAGGATCAGGCGCGGATCGTTCGCCAGCGCCCGCGCGATCGCCACCCGCTGGCGCTGCCCGCCCGATAGCTGCGCCGGCTGGAAGCTCAGGCGGCCGCCGAGGCCGACGGTCTCCAGGAGCGCCGCGGCGCGGTCGTAGCGCTCCTGCACCGGCACGCCGGCGGCCTCCATCGGCAGCGCCACGTTCTCGATCGCCGTGAGGTCGGGCAGCAGGTGGAAGCGCTGGAAGACGAACCCAAGCATGTGCAGGCGAAGGCGCGTGCGCTCCTCGTCGCTGGCCGTCGAGACGTCCTGGCCGGCCAGCTCCACGGTGCCCCGCGTCGGCCGGTCCAGCAGACCGACGATCTGCAGGAGGGTGCTCTTGCCCGAGCCCGATGGACCGACGATCGCGACCAGCTCGCCGTCGTCGATGGAGAGCGTGACGTCATGCAGCGCCACCACCTCGGCCTCGCCGACCTGGTACGTTCGCCACACGCCGTCTAGCTTCAGCATCATCCTACGCCACCCGCAGCACTTCGACGGGATCGACGCGGGTCGCCTGGCGCGCGGGGAACAGCCCCGACACGACGCCGAGGGCGAGCCCCAGCGCCAGCACGAGCGCGAACGTGCCCGCGTCCGCCACGTACAGGTACTCCAGCCCGTAAGCCGGCGCCACGGAGACATTGACCCACAGGCCCAGCAGCAGGCTGAGGCCCACGCCCACGATGCCGGCGACGGTGCTAATCACGACCGCCTCCGAGGCCACTGCCAGGAGAATGGTGCGCGTGGGGAGGCCGATCGCTCGCAGCGTCGCGAACTCGAGCCGGCGCTCCGCCACCGAGCGCGCCAGCATGTTGCTGATGAACAGCGCGCCCACCGCCAGGGCGAGCGCGTTGAAGATCCAGCGCAAGAGCATCGCGCTCGCGTACACCTCTTCGGCCCGTCGCACGAGCTGCGCCCGGTCGTAGACGTCCAGCGAGTCCAGCTCCACGATTCGCTGGCGCGTCAGCGCCGGCTGCCGGGTCTGGACGACAATGGTGCTGATCACGTCGCCGATCTGCGCCCGTTGGCGGAAGGCAGGGTAATCCAGGTAGGCGACCGAGTCGCCGCCGAAGCCCGCCCCACGCAGGCGGCCGATCCCGACGATCCGGAAGTCGCGGTCGTTCAGGCGCAGCGTGTCGCCCACGTGGAGGTTCTTCTCGCGGCTGAGCTTCGCGCCGAGCACGACCTCGTCGGACCGGCGGAACCAGCGCCCCTCTTTCATGACCAGCGCATTGGCGATCTGCAGCGCGTCGCCATCTACCCCGGTGGTGGTGATCAGCTCGGTCGGCTCGTTGCGACGCCGTGGCCCGGGTCGCTCGCGGGTCATCGTCCAGGTCATGAGCCCGAGCGCCGCGTTGACGCCAGGAAGCCCGCGGACCTGGGCGAGCACGTGCCGCCCGTTCTTGATACTGCCGGGGGTATCGCTCGGCAGCAGCGGGATCAGCGTCCCGCCTTCGGTCACGACGTACAGGTCGGCGCCGGACTTGAGGAAGTCGGCCGTGTAGAGGTCCATGTTCGCCCGGCTCATCGCCTGGATCGTCATGACGATGCCGAGGGAGATGCCCATGCCCACCATCATGCCGATCAGGCCCCGCCAGCGCCGCAGGAGGTTACGCACCGGATAGGGTAGCGCCAGCAGCCAGGACACGTGGTAGGGCGTCCGTCGCCCCGCCACCGCCATAGACCGCTGCACGTCCGCCTGCATCGCTCGCCTCCCGGGGGGCCTGCGTGCCTTCCGCCACCGGCATCATCGCGCGACGCCGTTGCGAGCG
>Ga0070741_10015988_pt1 | contig 12609 bp, 9 predicted proteins | sample Coa_R1_4_FD_66440 | JGI IMG/M metagenome (GOLD analysis project Ga0070741, IMG submission 66440) | Surface soil microbial communities from Centralia Pennsylvania, which are recovering from an underground coalmine fire - Coalmine... | ecosystem: Environmental > Terrestrial > Soil > Unclassified ...
TCGCGGCGTCGCAAAGTCCCTGCTCGGCCCGGCTGCGCGCCACGAAGTGAAGATCGTGCATGTAGTAGAACAGCGTGTATGCCGTATCTCCAGGATTGGCAAGTTGCATGTAGCGCTGTTCGGCTACGGAAGCTTGCTCATTAACACGGGCCGCCATTTCGTAGTCGCCCAGATTGAAAAAAATGTGGCTGGGCATGTGTACCAGGTGGCCGAGGCCGGGAGCGATTGAAGCAATGCGGTAGGTGACGCCGAGGGCCATTTCGGGATGGCCTGTGTCCAGAATGTGGATGTAAAGATGGTTTGCAAGAGGATGGTCAGGAGCGCGGCGCAGCAGTGATTCGATGTCATTCATGATCTCCGGAGTGTCGTGCTCCGGTGTGGTGCCCTGGAACCACTCGTAACGATGCAAGACCATACGGCCTTCGAGCGAGAGAGCAGCGGCGTCAACATCATCGGGATAGTGCGCGGCGAGGCGCTGCATCGAGGCCGAATAGGCTTCGTCATGCTGCTGCCAACCAATGTGTTCGCCACGTGCGCATCTTTCTGCCAGGGCCTGAATATATTCGCGTTCATTCGGTGGAGCGGTGGAACTGAGCTTGAGAGCCTGCTGAATGGCTTCGTATGCTTGCGAAGGCGAAACATCCATGTCCTGGTCCATGTTCATGTGGCGGCCGTAGGCCAGAGCCATTCCCCAGTAGGGCATGGCTGCCTGCGGGTCGAGCTGTGAGGCGCGGCGGAAGGAACGCACAGCTTCGGCACGATTGAATCCGAAAACGAGCTGCAAACCTTGGTCAAAATATTTTTGTGCTTCCGCGTTTTTCGTGGCGATCGGATGGTTGGGGTGTCCGAGATCGGGCAGAAGCAAAGGAGTGACGTCCGACGCCGGCGCATGTTGCGCAGGAACACCAGCGACACCTAACGAAAGAAGCAAGACCAGAGACAGAGGACGCAGCATGTCCTCGGTAGATAATCCAGATTGCGGAAAAATGTCAATGGAATTGTGTGGCGCACAAGCATCCATTTCGGCAAGGGTTACGCTTCGCAACTGAATCACGCGGATGCACTGGACGAATAGTCGGCAAACAAGAACTTGACGGCGGGTTCCGTTGGGTTCCGGTGCGGGCCTGCGCTTGGGGGGCCTCAAGGGGCACTGAGGCTGGGTCGGACATCTTCCACGCAAGAGTGCTAGGATTGCGCAGCAAGGAGAAGGCAATGACGTGTCTGCGCACTTTTGTTACGACATGTGGGGTTGCCCTTCTCGCGAGTGGTTTCTTCACCCCAACTCAGCCTGAAGCGCAAGCTCGACTTTCCTCCTCGACTGCGTCCGCGTCGGCGGAGTGCACTCTCTAAAAATTACCATTCTCTCCACGATGCTGGCGGACGGACGAGGGCCTCGGGGAGTGGGGTTTTTCGGCGCTAGTGGAAGCCGACGGCAAAAAGATTCTTTTCGATACCGGAGAGCGGCCCAATACGGTTCTCGAAAACGCCAAGGAAATACAACTCGACCTCAGTGATGCAGAGATCGTGATTCTCAGTCATTTCCACCACGATCACACCACGGGCTTGATGACCTTGCGCCGCGAGTATTCCAAGAAGAACCCCGGTGCGTTGTCCGTCGCCCACGTTGGGAAAGGCATCTTCTGGGAGCGGCGTGGCGAACTACAGAACATCGCGCACTTCGGAAAAGGCGTTTCCCTCGAGCAATTGGGCTTCCTGCAGAATCACATGATCGCCATGAAGAAAGAGTATGAAGCTACGGGCGGCGTGTTTGTTGAACACGACAAGCCCGAAGAGCTTCTGCCCGGCGTATGGCTGACCGGACCCGTGCCGCGCGTATTTCCCGAGCGGAATTACCCGGGGAAGATTGAAGTGGCGACAGACAAGGGTTGGGTGGAAGACACCGTACCAGAGGACCTGTCTCTGCTGTTCAATACTTCGAAGGGCCTTGTCCTACTGACCGGTTGCGGTCACGCGGGCATCATCAACACGCTGCAGTATGCGCGGAAGTTTATCCGGCCTGCGCCTGTCGACGCAGCTATCGGTGGATTTCACCTCTTTAGAGCCACGGACGAGCAGTTGGATTGGACGGCAGACAAGTTGAAGGAATTTCAGACCTCTCAAGTCCTCGGAACGCACTGCACGGGAATTCAGAGCGTCTTTCACCTGCACCAGCGCATGGGCTTGACGCGGCTCACGTGCAGCGTTGGCTCGGTTGGCGCGACCTATGATCTAAAGGATGGAATTCAGACCGGACTGGTCTCGCGCTAAGCCAAAGGTTGCGATACTTGCCCGGCTTGGAAGACTCTTAGGTTTGTAGTAGGTACGTCCTCATTTGGTATTACAAACGGGCCGACAACAGGTCAGTTGGAGGTTAGTCGGCAATCCGGAAACTATGTCGGCCTGCTCACCTCAGCGGCCAGAAAAGCCGGTGTAATGAAATTGTAATGTTTAGAGTTTCAAAACCGAGATAGCTTGTTCAGAACCATTCAAGAGCCACGATTTAAGGCGTTGGAAAAAAGACTAGAGTACGAAGTTTTCAAAACGCCTCAACTTCCCGCCTGGTTCTCATAATCCGTAGGTCGTTGGTTCGAATCCAACCGCCGCGACCAAGTTTTATCGTTAAAGTTCAACCTTTTAGGCTGGGATTCATTCGCATTGTCTGCCCAGGAATTACACCCCACTGTAATGAATTTGTAATGTAAAACTCGATTTTGTGCGAAACACGTGCAGAGCAGGAGCTCACGTTCCAGTTCTTTCAAAAGCCACTCCGTCGCGGGCACCTCGTTCGGGACCAGGTGCTCTACCCGGTAATCCTGCCCGGAAGTCCTTTAGATTCAACATTGAAGCTGACGAAGTAATTCCCTTCTAGCAACTTACGAGGCTTGATCACAGATCGACCACCTGGTCTTGCACCAGTTGGTCTACAGGAACGGATACGGATGAAGGACCGGTGTTCTTGATGGAGGGCGACGGTACTCGCGCCTGGCACACGGCTGGGTCTGAGCTAAGTTCTTGACTTTGTGAACCTCGGTCTTATACTTCTGCGCATTCAGCCGATCAGGATTGCCTCGGAAAGACATCTTGTTGGACTGAACGGGGCTCCCAGACCAATCGAGTCACTTTAGAAGGTCCCAGTTTTGGGTCCGCGCCCTCCCCTTTGGGCTCCGGTAGTGTCGCCAATATTAGCAAGCAGAAATATGAAGGGAGAGACTATGACTAGCCTCGCGAGAGTAGTTGTAGTGTTGGTAGTGATGTTCCTAAGTGCAGAAACACTCATTCAAAATGCCAGGGCACTCGAACTTCAAAGCGGCCAGAGCGCCGACGGAAGTAACAGCGCAGGTTTTAAACCCCCCATTTCTGTGCCGGACCTCTATATTCCAATGCAGTGCTATCTGGGGGGTGAGCTTACGGACAAGGCGTGTGACGTGATCGATGTTGCCCAATTCACATACGATCTAGGTAACGCTTTCACAAAACCGGACGCGATGTTACAGGTATCGAAGGTGCTCCTTGCGAATCGTCCCGTGATTCTCAAGTTTGCAGCGGGATTTGAGACTCCCCGAATAGACCTAATGATAGAGATGTACAAGGCGGAAGAACAGTTCTTCAAAGAGATACAAGAACAAATTGGGAAGGATCTGATTGATGATCGTGCGAAAGCAGCCTGGCTGAGGACTCAAGCTCGCCTGGATTCGGCCGCCGTGCAGGGTTTAATAGCTCAGGTATACGCGGAGCAACAGACCCTTGTAAGCTCCACTCAAAATTACTTGGAGGCGAACACTGTTCCCGGATTCCGATTTAACTGCCTGCTCGCTTGCCAGCAACTTGTTGCTGCCGCCAATGGTGTCAACGTCTTCGATACCGCAGGTGGTAGCGGAGCTAGCATTACGGCGCAAGGTGCAGGTACAAGCTCTGCTACGCCTGCAACGACGAACAACTTGTTAGGGTCGACCAGTAACGGCAACACCTCTTCGCCGAGCACTGCTACAACGGCAAACAATAGTGCCCCGTCAAGCAGCACTTCATCAGGGAGCACTGCTGGCAATGCAGGGGCGACTGGTAGTGGAACAGCAGAAACCGCAAATGGGAGTGCCACAAGTGAGTCGAACGGAAGCAACAGCGCAAAAGCTGCTCACGGGCACACGGGGTTGATTGTGGGCGGAATTCTCGCTGGCGCGGGAGCTGCCGGAGCCGCCGCGGCGTATGGGCTAAAAAATCAGAACCAGAGCAGCCAAAGCTGCCAAGCACCTGAACATTGCAACGCCTTATCTCCTGGCCCGCCGGGGTGCACGTCGGGACAGGATTTCTTAAATGCGCTAAATGCCTATTGCCAGTGTGCTGGGTTTCCGAGCGGACATGATTTAGGAGCAGGGGCCAGCTGTCCATAAGCTGGAGCATCTGGTCACATGAGGCTGCTCAATCGGCTGCGAGCCATCGTGGGGGTCAGTGCGGCTCTCTTGGTGCCCTTCGCGAAAGCAAATACCCTGTCGGGCACCATCATTGATCCCCACCAACGCATCATTGTAGGTGCCCGTATTCTTGTCAGCTGCAGCAATCATCGACTCTCTGCAACTAGCGATCATGAAGGACATTTCGCCTTTACCGGCTCCGAGTTCCAGAACTGCACTATTCGCGTTTCCCAGCCTGGCTTCGCAATCTATGAGCACCGAATAGAGCATGAGCAAGTTATTACGGTTCACCTGCACCTTCCCGAGATCAAGCAAATTATCTCGGTACATGCGCAAGATTTGTCGACCACAGCTTTCGGGTCTGTATCAATCTCGAGTAGAGAAATGCAAGACATCTCTGATAATACGGGTGAGTTAATTGAATACGTGAAACAAGTGGCGGGGGTTCATTCCGGCTCGGACCGAATTTATGTGAATGGATTGCCCACGAATTATCTGCCCCCTGCAGATATGATCGATACCATTACAGTCAACGCTGATCCATTCTCTGCGGAGTACTCCGACGGCAGCGATACGCACATCGACATCATTACCAGAGGCGCAGAACGAAAGTTTCACATGCACTTTGGCGGAGTGTCATTAGGGATTCCAACGCGGAGCGCATTGAACAGCCATCTTGTATCGTCGTCACGGACCGGGCGTTTGACGCTCAGTGGTCCCATTCCGCAATTACCATTTACTTTTAGTGCAGATGGAAACGTTGCGGACAGAAAAGGTGAAGATCCAGTTCGGGCGATTGTCCCATGCTATAGCGTGGAGTGCCCTCATATTGCATCTGCAATTCGAAAGGCAGATCTCAATGTAACGCTTGTATTTGGCGTGTACTATGCCAAGTCGGATAGCCTGCGAGCGAACGCTTCTCTATACGTGTCCTCAGCGCGCGCATCGAACGTGAACTTATCCGGTTTGATGCTGCCCGAGGCGGGAATCAACGAGGATTCGAGAGCTCGGGAGCTGAGGGTTGCCATTGAAAAGACCGGAGCTGACTACATCTATCGCGGTGGTCTGGTTTCGAGTTGGTCCAATGCTGCGCTTGAAGCCAATAGCAACAAACTTGGAATTTCGGTGCTCGGCGCTTTTATGGCGGGGGGAGCAGAAATATCCGCCGACCGTTTCCGAAATGCAAACTGGACGATGAAGAACGTCTTAATGTCACACTGGCGAAATCATTATTGGTCTGCTGGAATCACCGCTTCACGATTCAGCCAGTGGCACTCGGAACATCCAAATCGATTCGGCCTACTCCAGTTCGACAACTTGGGGCAGTATGGTCTCACAGCAACAACAGCGGCTCGCACCGGCACCTTATTTCGTACGCGAGGCTATGCCCAAATTCGCTATGCATCGACCAACGTCGCCCCATTTGCCGAGACCGATCTACTGCAGAGCGCACATTGGTCGATCAGAGCAGGTATCCGCAGCGATTATCAAACCCGCGGAAATTTTCTAATATCGCCCCGCCTCTCGATTTCACTAAGCACGAAGGGATTCGTTGTACGGGGTGGTGGTGGTTTGTTCGTACATCGATGGGATGACGGCATATTTATGCGAGTCATCGAACACGATGGCACACACCTTGAGTCACTGGTGGCACATTACGTTTCATTTTCGGATCAAAATGGCGCTGTTCTACATCAGGATCGACTCTTTTCGACGACTGCAAGACATTTGGAGCCGACTCGGGAATGGATGACAAAATTGTCCGTGGAGCATGCATCGGGGAACTTTATACCTGGTGCAGAGTACACCTGGATTCGCGGCGAACACTTGCTGGGTTCGCGGCGCTTAGCTGCCCCGGCGGGATGGGTCGATATGCTAGAGTCTTCGCGATTTTCTGAAAAGCATCAGTTTCATTTAGGAATGCAATATCGATGGAGGGGACAAAGCTTTACTGTTCATTATGAATGGATTCATTCCTTTGACAACACAGATGGGCCTTTTTCCTTCCCTGCAAGGCAGGGCGATGTGGCTGGTGAACGGGCTCCTTCGAGCGGTGTTTCCCCTCACAATGTGACGATCATAAGCAACTTACGGTTTGGCAAGCTCACATCTGTTTCGTTAGTAGAGGTGATCAGAGGCTCCGTACCACTCAACGTAATCACGGGAATCGATGCCGAAGCCGATGGTCTTTACACCGACCGGGGTGGTAGACGTCGAAATAGCGGACGGGGTCCAAGTTTCAAATCTTTGGAGTTGTTCGCCCACCGTCGTGTTGCGATCTCGAAACGAAGTACGTCTCGGGGTAAGATTTATGTGGACATTGGCGTAGAGGCAGAAAACCTGATTGGCGCAAAGAACTATATCAGAGTGGGAAATGTACTGGGGTCGCCCTCATTCGGTCTACCATTAGCAGCGTCACCTGGTCGGTCCGTTCGCCTCTCTCTTAGTTTGGTGCCAAGTAGTTAGCACACAATCAAGGACGAGGGAATCTGATGATCGAGGCTTCCTGAGAATTCAAGACGACGTTGTACTTCCATTACCTGTCCCAGTCACGATTTCCCAATTTATTCGCTGGTCGAAATTTCGAGTAGAGGACGAGAGGTGTTCTGAGGTTTCGGAAAAAGCTGCTGATCACCTTTGTTGGCCTGTTTAACCGACTGACCTTGACTGCAACTCGGCGCTCGTTTTTAGAGAAATAGGCAGACTTCTGCCTGATTTCGTCAATACAGAATCCAGTGGCTTTTGTCTCCTTTAACTCACTGGTTCCTTGCTAAACAAACAGCTTGGAAAAGAAAAAGAATCCGACAATTGGCCTAAGGCGAAAGTGATCCTGAGCACAAAGGAAGGTGATCCATTGCCCCAACTTCGGTCCGCACGACCATGCCCAAGGCTGTTTTGCCGGATGGGGCTTTGATGAGGAGATGTACTCCATGCCGCAGGCGCAGTTCTAGAATTTCTTCTGGGTCGCCTAGATCAGCGAAATCCCAGTCACCTGTTGGTAGGCCATTCGCAAGCTGAGAATTGTGTTCGGAAATTGGAGGAACAGCCACAAATTCCGACTGCGAACTTGATTGACCTAAATAAGCGTTCCCAGCACTGTAGTAAAACTGTAGTAGGTCTACGCTCAGAACGGATCAAATCCACTCATAACGGATCAACGAGGTGACCTGGTAAGCGTTTGGAAAATAGAGTAGAGTAGAAAATTTTCCAAACGGTTCAGAACTCTTCTGTGTACTCAAAATCCGCCGGTACTTAGTACCTTGGGGGTTCGACTCCCCCTCCCGGCACCAACCGCCAAGCCACTTTTGCTGTCGTCGCCAGACAACGGTCCTACGCGCGGCATCAGGCTTGTGCCGTTTTACTCCAGCTCCAGTCGCGGTAGCGCTTTCGCAATTCTGACTTGATATATAGGAAAAACAAAATATATGTTTGTACACGTTGAGATTTCAATCGACGATTTGAGCTCTTGGCAACATTCTGGGAACACTGGTGCGAGTTCTTTCACGGCAAGCACCCGCTCCCACAACTCGCACCTTATTAGGCGGGAGAAGCCGGCTTCATACGCCCCAGTCTTTGAAGAACTGAACCGTCACGTCCAATTAGGGGATTCGTTCCAAACGTTAGGTGAAGCGACATTGCCCAGGATAGAGGGGCCGGCTTTGGCTGCCTAGGTTGCTTCAGAACGTCGAATACTAGTGACAGCAGATTTTTGGAACGAGGTGCAAGTAGTCCGAAATAGCGCATGGAGTTGCAATAACGATCAGCAACGTGAGGCATCAAGAGCGCAAGAAACTCTTGATCCGTGAATTTTACCTGTACCCGACAGTTGTTTCTCGTGTCCCAAACGAGGTATTGCACCTCGTTCTCATTGAGTCGTTTGAGGCGGTACTGCGCAATTGGAGGCTTTCGGATGTAGCGACCGACATGTTTTATAACGACCGCCTTGGATACTTCACGACCGACAAAGATATTCCACCACCGCCTTGCTTGAGTTTGGAGCACATGCGTCAGTTCGTTCATGCTTAGGTCCGACTTGATGGCATTGGCCTTGATCGCCGAGTCTAGGTACGCAAGCAAGGCATACCGCCAAGCGAGCATCAACTCATGTTTGTGCTCTTTCCTGTTGAACGCCAAATTGTCAATCCATCGGACTCGGGATTCGTCCAATCCACCTGCAGAGACCAAAGTGTGTAGATGTGGGTAAAAATTTAGAAACCCTCCATACGTCTGCTGAACGACCATAAGAATGACGCGAGCACCGTACCTGGCCTTTGCCCAATACTCAATCGCCCTAGCTCCGACCGCAGGTAAATCGTTTAGCAATTGGCGATTCTCTTGGAAAAACGGCCAAAACACTTGCGGCATTGTGAAGTTGATTTCTCGATACCCCACATCCGGAATGGCAGCTTTTAGTTCCTCCTGCCATATGGCTGCCGCCCTTGCTCCGCAACCGGGACAAAATCGGGATTTACAGGTGTGACAAACCAGCTTCATCTCACCGGGGCAACCGAAGACTTCAGCCCCCAACGCTATAGTTCCGCAGTTGATAACCTTCCAGAAGTTCTCGCGGACATTCGGGGCAGTCCCCTCGTGATCCCAATCAGAAATTGTGTCTTTAAGAAATGCCTTCAGCAGCATGTCAGTTTTTTTTTACTTATCGCCATCAAATCTCGATAAAGCTCAGTCGTCAGAAGGATAGCTTTGCCTGGGGAGTCGATTAGGCCAATTGCGACCGACTCTGATTTTTCTGTTTCGCGGGATAGCATGGAGCAGACTCCCTGAATTAGCTCTTTCAGGTCCGCTTTATTCAGTAAATTGCAACTTTCAAAGGAACTGTTAGCGTGGTGTTTCGAAGCGAGGGTTCTTGTAGGGTGCTCTAGGTCTCGCTTGATTCGGTAAAGTCTAAGCGCCTCTCGTTGTTCTTGCCCAGTCAGTCCTCTCCAGAGCCAGGCTCTGTTGATCCGGATCTCCCCACTTGCTAACGCGTTCAGAATTTCTGGGTCTGAGTTCCGTAGCTGATCGAATTTGGCCACGTTGCCTTCGGATACATGGGCTGCCTTGGCAATTTCCTTTCTCACGTGAGCTTCTGTCAAGTTTGACAAAGCCTTGAGTTGACCGCCGGCCTGCTGATTGGCCCGCGCCCGTATACGAACAATTTCCTTCAAACCGGAGGCCAACCGAATCCGATTGAAATCGATCCAGCCAGAAGAGCGCCCATGGCTGCTCAGAATCAGTCGTAGAGCTTCCTCTTCCCCGACATCGAGTTCGACGCACGCAAGGGTTGAAATACCCAAGCTATCGGCGAACTCTTTCCGAGCATAGCCATCGATGATCACGCGTTCTCGCGTAATCCACAGTGGATACTTGAAGGCAAGCTCTCCCATACGTTTCATCGCAGCAAGCTGTGCCGGTGAAACAGCCAGTTGATGTTCTGCATAGGCAGGATGCTTGCGGAGCTCGCTTACGAAACGTATTACGAGCTCTCCAGCAGATTGTGGCCGCTCCGACATCGGTCTTTAGCGTTCTTTGCCAGCCGGGACGGTTTGATTCTCGATGAATTTGTCGATCGAACTCTGTATCACCCTCACAGCTCGCCCCACCTTCACGAAATCAAGGTGCTTGCGGCGGAACCGCCAGTCGCGAACAGCAGCAACACTGATGCCGAGCTGTTGTGCGGCTTCGTTAAGGGTTATCAACCTTTGCATTTGGCCACCTCCGTTTTGGACTTCTTGCTGCTGAATGGAATTGCACATTACCTCTTTTTGTGCTCTACTGCATAGCATGATGATTGTAGAGCGCGAGATGACGTATCCGTGCTTCATATGGGCTAAGGACATCAACGTTAGGATCGATGCTCAGGTTCTGGATGTTTCAGGAGTGAAGCCGATCTGGCCCGAAGATCTGGGTACCGCACCCGACCTCTTCCGATCTTATCGACGGGACGTGTCTCGCTTCCGAAATGGGCAACCAATCAAGGGGCGGCACTGGCAATTCGCTAATGCCAAAAGTAGGCACGAACAGATCCAATTTGTTAAACAATTCGGACCAGTGGTCGTCAGCAGCTCGAAAACTGAGAATCGGGAAGGTCCACCAACGGGTCCATTTAACATTCCAACGTTTGAGAGTGTTGTACTAGCACGTCAGAATTTGGCAGAACTCGAGGGAGAACAACGGCTTTATCGGTCCGCATTCGTCTTATTGGCCGAATTGAGAAAAGGAAAGCAGGCGAATCTCCAAACCGTCCGAGATACGGCATCAGCTATTGCCGACGATGCGGGGGCCTGGCCCGCGCAATGGGAACGAGAGCGAAAACTAAGGGCGACGGGCGAAGGTTATCTTCAGAAACCTGATTGGTTCTTCGGACGTGAGAACGTCGAACATTTACAGGCTTTGAAGTGGTACATGTTGCGGGAGCCCTCGGGGGATTCCCTTAGGGACCTAGTGGTTGGAATTGCGCCACTCCATGCAGCTCATTTGATCTTGTGCGAGGTCATCAACGCATTCCAACTAAGAGTTAATCTGTGGGGAGACACTCCTGTCGAGTCGCCGGAGATCGACCTCACCGGAGGGATCCGGCCCATTTTATATTTCATTCTTAGGCGAGAGTATTTGCGTGCCGGCGGTGTCGGAATCTGCCGAAATACTGACTGTCGTGCCGTATTCGAAATCGAGCGTTCCGGGCAACAGTTTTGTAGTGACGTATGTTCGCGCCAACAGCGGCAGCGCGAATACTGGATGAACAAGGGGAAAAAATTAAGGGCGCGGAGGCTGAAGTCAGGTCGAAAGCGCAAGTAAATGCTGGAACGAGTGAAGGCTGAAATCACAAGAACCGTTTTCGAATAAGAGGAGAGAACAACGTGAGCGTCTATCGTCCAACTGGCTCGAAGGTTTGGTGGTATGAATTTGTGTTCTCCAACCAGCGAATTAGAGAGAGCACAAAGACTCGGTCCAAGACTTTGGCCATAGAAGCGGAGCGCCAGCGGCGCCATGAACTGGAGCGCGCTTTCAATGGCGTCAAGAAGCGCTCTTCAGCAAAACTCTTCAGCGTGGCAGCCGACGAGTGGCTCACCCTCAAATCGCTGACTTTGGCACCATCCTCACTTCGGATAGAAAAAGGCAACCTGAAACATATCAGACCCTCATTTGGCCAGTGCTTGGTCAGCGATATACAAGCGAAGGATATTGCCAGCTATCAGAAACTCCGCCTGGCCGAGAGTGCGTCCCCAACCACAATCAATCTGGAAGTAGGCACGATCCGGTCCATTCTGCGGCGCAATAAGGTGTGGGCCGAGATCCAACAAGACGTGCGAATGCTAGCCAGAGGCGGCAATGTCGGCAAATGTCTCTCCGCCGAAGAGGAAGTAGCTCTGTTGCATGCCTGTCTTGAGAGTCGTTCTCGGTGCCTATACCCGGTTGTGGTTCTGGGGTTGAACACGGGTATGCGTCACAACGAAATCCGACTGCTGCAATGGAAACAAATAGATTTCTCCAACAGGACGCTTCTTGTAGGGAAAAGTAAAACCGAGAACGGAACGGGACGTACCGTTCCACTGAATCAACGACTCTTCAGTGTATTACAGATGTGGGCGGCAAACTTCCCTAATCGCGAACCGGGACATTACGTCTTTGCGACCGAAAAGTACGGCGCTGGAACAGATGACTTCAAACCCTGCGTGTATGCGAGCGATCCCACAAAACCGATGAAGGACTGGAAAGAAGCTTGGGAGGCAGCGAAAAGGCGTGCTGGAGCGGCTCTAATGCATTCTGCTATGCAAAAGGCGACGCCTGTGCGCCAGGAGCCAGCCGAACCATTGAAATGCCGGTTTCACGACTTGCGCCATACCGCGTGTACCCGCCTTCTCGAAGGTGGTGTGCCTTACCCGGTGGTCTCTTCGATTATGGGATGGAGTGCGGCCACGGCGATCCGAATGGCCAAGCGTTATGCTCACATAGGACAGAGCGCCATGCGCGAGGCTATGGAGGTTCTGGGACGCGGCGCAAATTCGCACACACTACCCAAAGAAGCCCCCATAGTGGAAACTTTGACGGTTCGAATTCAAGGCTTACCTGTATGAAAAGAAATGGCTCCTCAGGTAGGACTCGAACCTACAACCCTCCGGTTAACAGCCGGATGCTCTGCCATTGAGCTACTGAGGAGTGTTGTTGAGAACGCGCCGGGGTGGCGCTTCAACTTCTCGCT
>Ga0070741_10015989_pt1 | contig 12608 bp, 13 predicted proteins | sample Coa_R1_4_FD_66440 | JGI IMG/M metagenome (GOLD analysis project Ga0070741, IMG submission 66440) | Surface soil microbial communities from Centralia Pennsylvania, which are recovering from an underground coalmine fire - Coalmine... | ecosystem: Environmental > Terrestrial > Soil > Unclassified ...
CCGCGCGTTTTGCGTAGTGCGTCATGGCAGTCCTGCAGAATGGATCCGGGCGAAGTGGAGCTGCTTTCCTCAAAGATCCGTTCCGCCTCCCGGGCCGCTTCGGCGGCCAAACTGCCGTGCCCTAATCCGTCAACTACCATTAACAGGCTGGTGCCGTTGCGGGTCCGCGACTTCCAGCCATCACCGCAGACCGTCTCCCGGCGCATCGCTAAAGATACCGCCCCCACCTGAAACGGCAGCGCCGGTGCGGGCTCTTTTCGTTTTGGCCAGAATTCAGCCAGGACGCAAGTGCCGCGCTGCGGCACCGAATAGACATCAAACCGGGTGGACAACCGCTGCACCGCGCCCAAGCCGTTGCCCGCCGTCCCGCATGTGGAAAACCCGTCTTCCAGGGCCTTGCCCACGTCACCGATTCCCGGTCCTTTGTCCAGGGCCAGGACCCGCACCCCACGGCTGCCATTCTGGACGATAGGCTCGCACAGGACCATCCCTGACTGAGCGTGTTTCAAAATGTTGGTGGTCAATTCCGTAACCGCAATCGCGAGCGCCCCGCGATCGCTTTCGCCCAATCCAAGCCGTTCCGCGGAATGCACCGCCAGCCGCCTCGCCTCGCCCGCATGGGACGGGTCCCGGACCTCGACCATAAACTGCGGATGCGCCGGTTGGACGGCTACTTCCATCGGGTCACCGTAATCGTGGTACCTTCCCCCACGCGGGAATTAATCTCGAATTCGTTTACCAGCCGTTTGGCTCCTCCCAGTCCCAGTCCGAGGCCGGAGCCGGTGGTGAAGCCATCGCGCAAGGCGAGTTGGATGTCAGCGATCCCCGGCCCCCGGTCTTGAAAACTCAGGCGGAGGCCGGTGCGGGGGCCATTCAGTGTGATCAGTTCCATCTGCCCGCCCTTGCCGTGAATAAGCGTGTTCCGCGCCAGTTCACTTGCGGCGGTAACAACCTTGGTTTGATCGACCAGGGAGAATCCCAGGCGCGCGGCACTCTCCCGCACACTACGGCGGACATTGACGATATCGGACTCCGACACCACGGGCAGGGTTTCAGTGGACAGGACTGTCATAAAGGAAGTCCTTCTGAGCATCGATGGAATTGCGCAGCAATTCCATGCCGGCATCCACATTCAGTGCGGTTCGAACTCCCGTCAAAGACATTCCGAGTTCGACGAGGGTGATGGCGACCGCCGGCTGCATGCCCACCACCACGGTCTCCGCATCCAATACCCGCGACATGGACGCGATATTGCCCAGCATTCTTCCAATGAAGGAATCCACAATCTCCAGGCTGGAGATGTCGATCAGTACTCCCTTGGCTCCGGTCTGACTGATGCGATTGGTCAGGTCATCCTGCAAGGTCATTGCAAGACGGTCGTGCATATCGACCTGGATGGTGACCAGAAGGAATTCGCCCATCCGCAAAATCGGAATCTTTTCCACCGGCCCCCCCTATACCTCTGATTTGGGTTCTTTCTTCTGCTGGCGGACGAACGTTATTCCCGATCGTTGCAGCGCCAGGCCGAAAGCGTCCGAGAGTGTCGCTTTGGTAGTCACATCGAGCAGATTGATTCCCAGGTGCACGATGGTCTGCGCGATCTGCGGACGGACGCCGCTGATAATGCAATCCGCCCCCATCAGCCGGGCCGCCGTCACCGTCTTCAAGAGGTGCTGCGCCACAACGGTATCCACCGTCGGAACGCCGGTGATGTCGATGATCGCCACTCGCGAATTCGTCTGCACGATTGCCTCCAGCAGCGATTCCATCACCACCTGGGTCCGGGCGCTGTCCAGGGTCCCGATCAGCGGCAAGGCCAGGATCCCCTCCCAAAGCTTCACCACCGGCGTTGACAGCTCCAGCATGTCCTCCTGCTGCCGCCGGATCACTTCCTCGCGCGATTTCAGGTACGACTCGGTCGTATAGAGCCCCAGGCTATCCAGCAGTTCGGTTGTGCCCCAAATCTCGTCTCCCATGACGCGGGCGTCATTGCCGTACGTCTCGCGGATCGCCGTGAACAGCGGCCGCTTCAGGGAAAACACAAATAAGGCCGTCTCGCGCGGCGTGAAACCTTTCTGCGCCCGCGTGCGCGAAAGGTCCTCCAGCATATCCCGCAGGGGCTCATGTCCCGCCGACTGGGAACTGACGCCGGCTCGGGTTGCGTCCGCCAGCAGGTCCAGGAATTGACTGCACTCCGACCGCAGTTCCGATTCTTTCATCAGATCGCTGCGGCGTATTGCCCCGCTCATCTCCCGCAGCCATTCGGTCAGGATTGTCTCTCGATGTTGCTGAATGATCGAACCCAAGGTTGCATTCTGGTTCAGAGTAGTGGTTGCCATAATTGTGAAATTCCTCCGGAGGACGGATAATGCTGTCGGTAGATTGCCGTCGTGGGGGCTGGACGGCTGAAGTGCCCCCTGCCGGTCAGCGAATTGTGGGATTATAGCTCAATGCCGATGAGGGCATACCTGCTACGAATCGTTTTTTTTCGCTTTGAGAGCCCTTTCCCGCTCCTCCAGGAGCCGGGTAATCTCCTGGACCAGTTCCATGAGCTTATCCGGGTTCTGCTCCTTGGAAGCCAATTCACAAAGTTTCATCCACTGCTCTTTGTTCTCGACGTTCATATGGTCGTTCCCGGGCAGTCATGGCAAATATAAAGTCGACTGGCCCGGCGCTTACGATTCTCATCCCCTGGCAGGGTGCCTGTAAGCGGGGATTCTCCTGAAAATGGCCCTCCGCGTCGGGGAACTCCCTACAGAGCGTGTTCCATTCTGTGGAAAAGTGCCATAATCTCCGCTATGCGTGAGCCGGGGCAGACAGCGCCCACCATTCTTTACGTGGATGACACCGAAGCGCAGCGCTACGCCGTGTCGCGCGTCTTGCGGCGCGCCGGTTTCCAGGTGCTGGAGGCCGTTTCCGGTCGCCAGGCGCTGGAAATGAGCGCCCAGGGCCCGGACATTATCGTGTTGGACGTCAATCTTCCAGACATCAATGGCCTCGAAGTCTGCCAGCGCATCAAGGCCAACGAATCCACCTCGAATATTCCCGTTCTGCAGGTATCAGCCACTCTGGTGGATACCAAACATCGCGTAGCCGGATTGGAGGGTGGCGCCGACGCGTATCTGGTTCAGCCCATGGATCCGGACGAGCTGGTGGCGACCATCCGCTCCCTGCTACGGATTCGCAACGCCGAAGCCGCGGCCTTTCGAAGAGCGCAGGAAATCGAGGCCATCTATAGCTCGGCGCCCGTCGGTCTCGCGCTTCTCGACAAAGACCTGCGCTACCTCAAGATCAATCACACGCTTGCCGAGCTCAACGGGCTGCCGCCCGAAAAGCATGTTGGCCGGACCATGCGCGAGCTGTTTCCCCAGCTGGAGGCGCAGGTCGGAAATCTTTATCAGCGCGTGCTTTCCACCGGCGAATCCCTGGTGAATGCCGAGGTCAAAGCTCACGCCCCCTTGCAGCCCGAGATCCTGCGCGACTGGCTGGTGAATCTGCACCCGCTCAAAGATGACAACGGAGACATTCTGGCTGTTAACGCCGTGGTACAGGACATTACCGAGCATAAACGGGCCGAGGAGTTGGCCATGCAGCAGGAAACTCAAAAACACCTGCTGGAACACGAAATACTCGCCCGCGAAAGCGAGCGCGAGCGCCTGGCCCGCGAGTTGCACGACGAGTCCGGTCAAATGCTGACCTCCCTGCTCGCGGGACTGCGCCTGATCGAAGAATCCCGGACCATCGCCGATGCAAAAAAGCAGGCCAGAACACTCCGCGAACTCACCTCCCGCGCCATCGGCGAAGTGGGAAGGCTTTCCCGCGACCTGCACCCCATCGTGCTCGACGACCTGGGTTTTTCCGTCGCGCTGCGAAACTACGTCTCGGAATATTCCACGCTCCACGGCCTGAAAGCCGAAATCGAGATCATCGGCCTGGATGCCCGGCGCCTGCCCCGTGCCGTCGAGCGCGGCCTTTATCGCATCGCCCAGGAAGCCCTCACCAATATCGCCAGGCATGCCCGCGCCAGCCAGGTTGCTATACTGGTCGAACTTCGCGACCATAACCTCACCATGACGATCAGGGACAATGGCTGCGGTTTTGCCACCCGGCAAAGTCAGAATGGCTCCAGGAAACACCTTGGCCTGCAGAGCATGCGCGAGCGCGCATCCATTTTAGGAGGGCAGTTCAAGGCGGAATCGATCGTCGGAAAGGGCACCTCCATCACCGTGACCTTAACTATTCCCGCAGACGACAAGAGTTCCGCGCCGGAAGCCGGCCCACTCGACTCGTCCGGCAATTCTCAACACTGAGAGCCACAGATGTCGTCCCCTGCGAAGATCCGCGTTCTCATCGCCGACGATCATGCCATCCTCCGCGCCGGCCTGCGTATGCTGATCGATTCCCAGCCTGACATGAACGTTGTAGGCGAGGCCCAGAATGGCGAGGAGGCCGTCCGCATGGCAGCGGCAATACAGCCCCACGTCGCGATTCTGGACATCACCATGCCTGGCGGCGGCGGGTTGCGCGCGATTCCGGAACTGATCAAGTGCTGTTCCCAGACTCGCATTCTTCTGCTTACCATGCACGAAGAGCCCGCTTACTTGCGGACGGCCTTGGCCTCCGGAGCCTCCGGGTATGTGCTGAAGAAAAGCGTGGACGCAAACCTGCTGGCGGCAATTCGCGCCGTTCATCAGGGCAGGCGGTACATCGATTCTGAACTGGCGGGCGCAGCTCTGCAGCATGCACTGCCCGACCTTGCTCATGCCGGCGCGGCTCCCGACGAGGTGTTGAGCGAGCGCGAACTGCAGGTGATGAAGCTGGTCGCCGAGGGCTTCAGCAGCCGCGAAATCGCCGAGCAGATTTTTGTCGGCGTCAAGACGGTTGAGACTTATCGCGCAAGGTTCGCCGAGAAACTGGGCCTTAAGTCCCGTGCCGACGTGGTGCGATACGCCCTGGAAGTCGGCCTGCTCTCGCCCGAAAGATTCAGCGTCGCCGCAAAGCGCGACAAAAAACATTCCGAGCGCCCGGCTAAGTAACAACCCGTCCCGGAACCCATCGTTTTCAAACCCCGCCTTTCCCCAACAGTCGCCACAGCCTTCCGTCGTTTCTCCCCTGCAGTCTGCGCACTTCCGATTCGCTGCCAGCGCTGTCCGCTGCGCAAATCCGAAACAGCGATTTAACAAGAATGTGACTCTTCCATGACAAGCGCACTCGATCGCTGACGCTACCTTACGAGACGTTGCCGATTAGCGCGGCGCCGAAAATCCTGCCATGTCAGATCTTCCGTTGCCATCCACGGGCCAGGTCGCAAGGTTTGGAGACTTTTCTCTTGATTTTCAGACCATGGAACTCTGTCGCGCGGACCAGGTCGTAGGCTTGACCCTCCGCGAGTTCAAGGTCCTGAAGTTTCTCGTCACCCGTCCGCGGATCGTGATCTCGCGGCAAAAGCTGATTGGCTCGGCCTGGCCGAAGCGCAAGCGTTCCAGTTACCGCACCGTGGACAACTGCATTGCCAAGCTGCGCCAGAAAATCGAGAACAATCCTGAATGTCCCGTCTTCATTCGAACCGTTCACGGGGTGGGATACAAATTCGTCCCGCGCGAAGGCGCGAAGAAGGACTGAGTCGAGCTCATTGCGGAAAGGACGTCGTCGGAATCATGGCTATCGAAAATACGAAACGAATGGCTCTACAGCTGCTCACCCTGGGGGTGCTCCTTGCGAGCGGAAGCCCGGCTCACGGCATTCCGGCTTTTGCGCGTAAGTACGGCCTGCCCTGCTCCGCCTGCCACGAAGCCTGGCCCATGCTGAATAATTTCGGGCAGACCTTTAAGGATAACGGCTACCAGTTGGGCAACGGGCGCGATGCTCCCATTTACCAGGACCCGGGCTACTGGCCAATCATGTTTCGCACCACCCCATTTTGGCACCGCGAAAACAACAACCGCCAGGCCGTTGACCTGGTTCCCGGCAGCGCCGGCAGCGGACAGGTCGAACGCAGCGTGACCACGTCCGGCTTCGATCTCGGCGGAGTGAACATGATTACCGCCGGCACTCTTTACAAGAACATTTCCTTCTTCGTTCAGCCTTTCATCGGAAGCAACAGCATCACTCTCGCGCAAGCCTGGGCGCGCCTCGACAACATTGCCGGCTCTTCCTGGCTCAACGTGAAAGTAGGCAAGTTCGAACTCGATGAACCCATCTCTCAGAACCGCACTTTGATCCTGAACAACACCGGCGCGCCCTACTACAACTATTTTTTCAGTGCGCCCGGGGACGTCAATTCCTTCTCCGGCCTCGGATTTCCTCAACTCGGGGTTGAGTTGCAGGGCCATTCCGCCAACGACTACACGCGTTACTCGATTGCGGTCGTCGGCAACACCAACGTCGTTACCAATACGGCCTCCAACCAGAACTACGATGTCTACGCTAATTTCAACCAGTCGTTCGAAACGCCATGGTTGGGCCGCCAGCAGATCGGCGTGTACGGCTTGTGGGGTCAATCGCCAACTTATTTCCAGACCAGCGGCGGCGCACCCCTGGCGGGAACCGGTTTGGGTAATCGGAGCTTTTACCGCCTCGGCGCATACGGGCACTGGTATCTCAACAAGTTCGATTTCTACACTTTCTATCTGCATGGAACGGACAATGTCTTCCTGGGCAACGCGGTTCCTTCGAATCAACCCGCGAACCTCCCCCTGGGGGCCAGGGCTCCGGTCTGGAACGGCGGCTTTGTGGAGGGCCACTACAACCCGAATCCGCGCCTGGTCCTGATTGGCAAATACGAACTCAACCGAATGTCGCGGCAGGCCGATCCAATCATTCCCCCGGCCATCGGAAACTTCGACACCTGGACGGTCGGTTACCGCTGGTATCCCATCATGAGCACGCGTGCTGGCCTCGCCTGGACTCAGGAGTATTCCCGCATCAATAACCCGGGCACCGCCCCGGTTTCAGGACTGGACGAGATCCACAACAGCTACCTGATGGGATTTGATTTCGATTTCTGAGGAGAACTCTTCCGTGCACAAGAGAATCACGCTGATCAGTCGGGCCGCGCTCGCGCTGATGATCTTCTGGAACCTGGCCGGATACGCACAAGAAAGCCACATCGGAAAAATGGTGGGAAACGCGAATCGGGGCAGGCAGCTCTACCAGCGCTACTGCATCTTCTGTCACGGCCAGTACGGTGATGGCAAGGGCGAGAGCGCCGCCTACCTGAATCCAAAGCCTCGCGACTTTACCAAGGCGGTATTCAAGTGCCGTTCTACTCCCAGCGGCAGCCTGCCGCTCGACGCCGATCTTTACGACACCATCACTCGCGGCATTCACGCCAGCGGAATGCCCTCCTGGAAGCCGCTGCTGCGCCAGGAAAGGGCGGATCTGGTCGCCTACGTGAAGACTTTCTCTTCCGCATTCCAGGAGGAAAAACCCGGAGTGCCGGTGGAAATCCCATCAGAACCGCCCTCCTCCCGCGAAAGCATCCAGCGTGGAGCCGAACTCTTCCAGAGCATGAATTGCTGGAGTTGCCATGGTAAGGACGGCCGCGGCTACGGTCCAAACGCCGCTACGCTCACCGACACCAAGGGCGATCCCATCACTCCCTTCGACTTCACCAGCGGCTCCCGCTTCAAATGCGGCGAGACGGATCGCGATATGTTCCGCGATCTGGTCACCGGACTCGACGGCACGCCCATGCCCTCGTTCGCCGGCGCCATGACCGCCGACCAGCGCTGGGATGTCGTTCACTACATCCGCAGCTTGAGTTCTCCCGGGAAGCATCCGCAGATTGCCGAGGTCAAAACCCAGTAATTTCCCAATGAACAAACGCCACTCGTCGGAAGGGATTTGAAATGAAGTCGCTTTACTTCTTACTGCTTGCAACCGCTCTTATCTTCGTGGAATCAGGCCGGAGTGCGCCGAAGCCGGCAGATAATCCCGCCTCGCTTAGCGGAGAGGTGAAATTCGAAGGCACAGCTCCCAAGCCGGCGCACATCGAAACCTCGCAGGATCCACTCTGCGCGAAAGGACGCGCAACACCGCTCACCACCGAAGACATCGTAGTAGGCCCGAACGGCGGACTCGCGAACGTAGTGATCTACATCTCCGATGGGCTCGCGTCTCAAGCCTCTCAGCCCCCGCAGCAGCCTGCCGTACTCGAGCAAAAAGGATGCCAGTACAAACCGCACGTACTGGCTCTCCAGGCCAACCAGAAGCTCAGCATCGTAAACAGCGATCAGACCACCCACAACATCCACCCCACTCCGGCCAACAATCGCGAGTGGAACATGACGCAGCCCCACGGCATGCCCATGGAGCAGACGTTCGCCCGGCAGGAAGTTGCGATCCCGGTGAAGTGCAACGTGCACCCCTGGATGAAGGGTTACATCGCGGTCTTGAAGAATCCATTTTTTGCGGTGAGCGATCAGGACGGACACTTCGAGATCAAGAATCTGCCCCCCGGCACCTATACCCTGACCGCGTGGCAGGAGAAGCTGGGCACGACCACGCAGAAGGTCACCATCGGAGCCGGCGAAGCCAAGACGCTAACCTTCACCTTCAAGCAATAGATCGCGCGAACCCTGCAGATCGACGGGCGGCGTTTGGTCGGGAATGTACAAAGAACAGACGCATCGCCGGCAAGTGGAATTGCCCGCAACATCCAGGCCAGCCCGAAACCGCAGTGCGTCCTCTGAATTGATGATCTGCGCCAGGGGCCGCTCGTGAATGTTTCCCATCACCGGATGGAAGAAACAAGGCCGCACATCCCCTGACGCTTCGACAACGGCTGACACCCAGGGAGCATTGCAGCGAGGGGCCACGGGCTGCTCTTGCCCAAGCTGAGCCTGGAAATGCCGGACAATGCGCCGCAACTTTTCCGCCGGTTCCACCACAAACCCGGACTGCATGTCGGCCCGGCAGTCCCGCATTAGAGCTTCGACTTCCGCCTCCAGCGCATCCACCTCTCCCGCCGCCAGCGCCACCCGGGCAACCCGATCCGATGGCCAAGGCTCGGTCCGGTTGAATGCGCTGGAGGTGAGATCGCCCGCCAGAAATGAAATCGAAGTAAGCCCAATCTCCTTCGCCGCCAGGACGACGCTGCGCAACGCCTGATGATTAGCTTTTTGAACCGTGCAGCGCCCGCGAATTTCCATCGCCGGCCGCAAGCGCCGCAACGCGGCCACCCCCGCCGCCATCTGCTGAAAAGCGCCTCTCACCCGCCGGATGCTGTTGTGCAAGTCATCTGGACCATCCACCGACACAATTACATCGTCGACGCTCTCCACCACAACCTGCGCCTGCGGTTCGAGCAGCAATCCGGCGGTCAGCAGCGTCACCCGGCATCCGGCACCTCGCAGCATCTGCGCCAGCCAACTCCACTTCTGGTTCAGTTGCGGCTCACCGCCGGAAAAAACAACCCAGCGCACACCGAGTTTCTTGATCGAGCTGAGGTGTTCTTCGAGGTCCTCTGGCGTGATCTGCTTCCCTTCCCGAATCCTCCATATGTCGCACATCACGCAGCGGCAGTTGCACTGGTTGTGTGGGAAAATCACGAGGACAGGAAGGCTATGAACCTCATGCAGCGCCAGCGCGCGGGAACGGGCGGCCGAGTCGGCCCCATTCGAAATGGTCACCAGCTCGGTCATCATTCCAGCACTTCGCTGTAGATCAAGTGAAAACGGGAGGGCTCGCGCTGCCGCAGCAAACGCGCCTTCCACGGCCGCATGGCCCATTGCAGCCCGTACCAGGGCGTGACCATTTTCCAGCGCAGCGGGAGGCGCCGCTGCAGCTCCTCAAGCGAGGCCTTAGTCAGATATTCCCTGCTGGGAATGCTATCTGACGAAAATCCAAACTGCCGCTGAAAAGCCGCGCGCTTCTCCGCCAGCATCGCCTGCCCGCTCTCCTCCCGCGCATACAGCGGTGAATCCGCAAGGATCACGAAGCCCGGCCGCCGCAAGCACCGCAGCGCTTCGGTTAAGGTCACAAAATAATCCACCGAGTAGTGGAACGAAGCATTGAACACGACGATGTCAAACTGGCCGGTGGCGAATGGAAGAGAATCCATTTCGGCGACGAACCGGGGGAAAGAAGATGGCAAGCGGGAAAGGTAATGCCGGGCCGCGCCCAAGCCGTCCCAATCGTTGTCCAGCAGGTCCACGGCTACCGGCCGATGCCCGCGCAACGCCATGCGGCAACTGAACCAGCAATTCCCCGCTCCAATATCGAGCAGGTCGCAGCCCAGCGGATGCGCGCGCTCGATCGCGGGCAGAATACGCCGCTCCAGGCAGTGAAACGTCCGCGCCCGGATCTGCCACTGCCAGCTGTTGCAGCCCGTCAGATCTTTGTCTGGAAGCGAAAGATAATACTCCGGCGAAACCGAGCCCCGCCCTTCCCGGGCCCGCACCGTCTCATAATCCCGAATGAACTGTTGAAAGTACCGCTCGCGGTTTGGCTGTAGCGCTCGAAGGATTCCCTTCTCTTTCCTGATGACAAAATCGCATCCCGCGCAAGTCCATTGCGAGCCGGATTCAAACGATGACATGTCCTTCCGGCAGCTCGGGCATCGCAGCCGGGGAAGCGACAGGCAGCTTCGGGGCGCGGCTAACGCCCGTTCACCCCACACGGGAGGAGACATCGAAGACATCAGGCGGCCCTCCGTTCGAACTGCAGCAGGATATGGTCCGCCAGCCTCCGGATGCCGGGACAGGTCTCCAGTCGCGAATCCGCCACACTCGCCGCATGCAGCAGGCGGGGAAACTGATTCGCCCGGCGCTCCAGGTAACTGGGCGGCACCAGCACGCCAATCCCTTTCACATATTTCAACTCAAAATAGGGCTCAAAGGCGCCCCTCACCTCGCGCACGCTCGGGTAACGGACCTTGAGCGGAGTTCCACCCGACACCTGCGCAGTGGTGCCGCGCCGGAAGCGACGGAAAGCTTTGCCCGGATTCCCGCACGCCAGATACCACGCCACTTCCCAGAGACAACGTTCTCCCATGTAACACAGCACAAGTTTGGCGCCGGGCTTAAGCAGGCGTCCCAGGCCTGCCGCCAGCGAGGCTATATCCTCGATACAATTCAAGACTCCAAAATTTGAGAACGCGCCATCGAACGCAGCCTCCGTCGCCAGACTCTCGACCTCCTCAGCCGGAAGCACAACCGCCTGCACCAGCTCTTCCAACCCGCCGTCTTGAATTCTGCGCGTCGCCACTTCAATCATCCGGGACGAACTGTCACACGCTACGACACGGACACCGCTCTTTGCCAGGAAACACGCGTCCACTCCTGTCCCGCATCCGATTTCAAGTACACGGTCTCCCGGATAGAATGCCTTCTCCAAGTGCCTCCACACAGCAATACGCTGCGCCTGCCCAATGGCCGATGACGTGAACAGCTGGTCATAGCCAGGCGCAACCGCATCAAAGGGCGCGGAATAGGTTTGTGGGTTACCGGCCATGCTTCACGCTTCAACCTGTGCGGCCGTCGCCTGCAATCCGCTGCGCGCGTCCGCGATTCCTTTACGCAACGCGGCCATCGCGGAAAGATCCGCATCCGGCCTGCGGTCCAGCCGGTTCAGCTTCACCTCGCTGCTCAGTAACTGGTCTGCAAATCGGTAGAACTCCCGGGAATGACGGTGGCGGATGCGAAATTCCCGGTCGGATGTCTCCTTCCAGCTCTTCTGACTCTCAACTCGATCCGAGACCTCTGAGAAATACGCCGTGCCCTTGATCGGATACGCCACCGTGGTAAAGAAAATATCCGGATCGCTCTTCTTCACGTGCTCGACCGTCGCCTCAATATCGGACAGCTCTTCGCCCTCGTATCCCCACATCAGGAACATGCCAGTCTGAATTCCCGCCCTGCGGCACAGCCCGACCGCGCTCTGCACCTCCTCCACGGTCACCCCGCGTTCCATCGCGTCCAGAATGCGTTGCGAGCCGCTTTCCGAGCCAATCCATACCCGGAAGCAGCCCATCTCCGCCAGCGCGTCCACTACTTCCGGGTTCAACCGGTCCGCGCGCGAGATGCATTCGAACGGCAACTTCAATCCACGCTGCTTGAGTTCCGCCGCATATTGAAACAACCACCCATGATGAATGGTAAACACGTCGTCCGCCATCCAGGCCATTTGCGGCTGGTAGCGCTCAATGAGCCATTCCAGTTCATCGGCGACAGACACCGGCTTACGCCGCCGGTGCGTCTTTCCGAACACCTCGTGGCTGCACCACTTGCAGTGATACGGACATCCCCGCGCAGTGATCAGCGAAACCGATCCCATGCCGTGATGCTCCCTCCAGCATTCCACGTATTTCGACAGGTCGATCGCCTCCCGTGCGGGCCAGGGCTGCAAGTCAATATCTTTAATCTGCGCGCGCGGCCTGGTTCGAACCACCGAGCCGTCGCCGCGCCGGAATGCAATCCCATCGATTTTTTCCAGGCTCGCGAATCCATTGGCCTGCAGCGCCGGCACCAGTTCCTCGAGCGTTAGCTCTCCCTCCCCCATCACCACCACATCCGCTCCCGATGCCAGGTACTCGCCAACGTAAGCTCCCGGCTCCGGTCCTCCGACCACCGTCCGCCAGCCCGCTTCCTTTGCCACCCCGAGAATTT
>Ga0070741_10015990_pt1 | contig 12608 bp, 11 predicted proteins | sample Coa_R1_4_FD_66440 | JGI IMG/M metagenome (GOLD analysis project Ga0070741, IMG submission 66440) | Surface soil microbial communities from Centralia Pennsylvania, which are recovering from an underground coalmine fire - Coalmine... | ecosystem: Environmental > Terrestrial > Soil > Unclassified ...
AGCGATAGCAACACCATGCAGCCGGGCGACCTCGCGACGCCGGCCGGCAGCTCCGGCAGTGCCATGCCTGTCAACGATCCCGGGATCGGGATGCCCAGTCACCATGCCGGTGGCGGTTCCAGGTTGTCCGGCAGTGCTACTTCCGTCGGCAACACCCGCCTGGCCAGCAACTCTGCTTCTTTCGGGGGCGCAGCCTCATCCAACAATAACAAGCTCCCGGCCGATGCCGACGCATCCTCCGGTCAGCACCAGGAATTTCCCGACGTCCCACCCCGCATTCGTGACACCCTCCGCGGACATGTCAAGGTTACCGTGCGGGTGATCGTCGACGAAGCGGGCAGTGTCTTTGCGGCCATGGTGGACCACCCCGGACAAAGCCATTATTTCGAGCGCATTTCCGTCGAGGCGGCCAAGAAATGGACCTTTCCCCCGGGGAATTCCATCTCGCGGGTGAAACTGGTGCAGTTCGACTATACCCGCGATGGCACGACCGGCCAGGCCGTATCGCTTCAATAGACTGGCCGGGACCCCCGATCTCGAGATCGTTGGTTGAGAAGTGTGGTGACGTAGGCCGGGGTCAAGGGAATCCGACGGGCGTGCCTGCCCGTCGCATCGAAAAATGCCGCGACCACGGCTGCAGGTACCACCGCATTCGCCGCTTCCGATCCACCCCCAAAGCCGTGATCGTCGCGTGAGATCTGCACGACCTCGATCTCGGGAGTCTCTGCCATGGTCAGAATCCTGTAGCGGCTCCAATCGGTGCTGGTGACCCTGGCGGTATCGAAAGTGACTTCCTCCTTCAATGCCTCGCTCAGGCCCATCACGACCCCGCTTTGCATGCAGCGCTTGAGTTGCCGGGGGTTGATGATCTTGCCGCAATCCACGCCGATGGTGAAACGTGGGACGGTCACGGTTGCGGTGTCGAGGTCCACCGCGATTTCGGCGATACCGACCCAGTAGGCGTTCTGGCGCACAATGACACAGACTCCGCGGCCGCTAACGATGTGGGCTCCTGTTTCGCGGGCGCCGCGCGGGGAGGGGCGTGACTCCCATCGCGCCGCATTCGAGGTGGCCTGCAAAACTTCGACCAGGCGCCGGTCGGAAGTATGTTGCAGGCGGAACTGCACCGGGTCGGCGTGGGCCACGGCCGCCGCCTCGTTCATCAGGCATTCCAACGCGAAGTTCTGTTGGCGCTGGCCGGGCGTGCGCATGATGTGTCCACGCAATCCCCCGGAAGCGCACTCGGCACCCAGGTTGGGCATGCCATACGCCTCCTCCAGTCGATGTGGGATTTTGTCGTATGGCCATTCGGTGGCAATCCATCCGCCCGGTTTGGAGGTATTGCAGGGCAGGCCGGCGAGCAGGGCGCCCAGCGGACGGGGATCGAACATGTGCGGGGAGTAAAAGGCGGTGTGGATCGCCGTCAGGTGCCCACGTGAGTCGAGCGATGCGTGAGCGTCCGAGACCCAACCTGGCGAGGCAGTCGACCAGGCCAGGTCTTCCTGCAAGGTCCATTGCACCCGGACCGGCTTGCCGGTCAGTTGAGAGAGAATGACGGCATCCGCTTCCGCGCCGTCTCCGCCGAGGGTCGTACGGCCATACTGACCTGAGTGTTCCAACCAGCGTACGACGACCTTCTCAACGGGTACGCCAGTCATGTGGGCGAGACGGGCACGTAGTCCTTGTGACTGCGCGGAATGCGTCCATACCTTCACGCTGCCGTCGGCACCAGCGTCCGCGACGGCCAGAAATGGACCGATGGGAGCATGTCTCACGTACGGTTGTTCGTAGCTCGCGCTGATCTTCTGACTCGCACTCTCGAGTGCGGCGGCTACTTCGGTCGCGTTACCTTTGCTTGCGGCGGTGCCCCACGCTTGCGCGCGCAGGGTCCGCGTCAGATTCGCACTGTCGGGCAGTCCAGACCACTCGGTCCACTGTGTCTGAGCAGCAATGGATTGCGCCGCATTGATGGCTTCCCATTCATCCGAGGATACCACGGCGACCAGGTTGCCCCGGGTGATGACTCTTGCTCCGGGAAACGAGGCTGTGTCGAGTTTGCCGACGGATTGCAAGGTCGACCCCAAGGTGGCCGGCCTCACCATGCGGGCGTGGAGCATGCCGGGTAAGCGGACATCACAACTCCAGTGCGTCTTGCCGGTGACCTTGTCAGGGATACCCGGGACTGGAAACGAGGTGCCGATAAATTTGAAATCCTTCACCGGTTTCAATGGCGGATCCCCGGACACGGTGAGCCCGTCCAGGGAGTTGATACCCACCCAGGCGGCCGGGTCGGCGCGTGCCGTCCGCCCGGTCACCGGAATCTTCAGGTCCAGGTGTTGGTTCTGTACCAGTTGGCCGTAAGTGATGCGCTTGCCGCCGCCGATGACCACGCCATCCGCAACGGTCAGGCTGGACACCGGCACGTCGAGTTGTGTGGCAGCCAGTCCGAGCAGTGCCTGGTAGGTGTAGGCGGCGACTTTGCGCACATTGTGCATGCCGAACAGAAAGCCCGCCGAATAACCCCCGTCGGGCGTGCGGTCCGTATCCCCCATGAGCAGGCAGATCGATTCGGGGCGTATATACAACTCTTCGGCGACCGCCTGGGTGTAGTAGCCGCTCATGCCGGTACCGGTTTCGGTGCGCCCGGTTCGCACCAGGACGGAATTGTCGCTGCGAATCTCCAGCCAGGCGGCGAGCTGACCTGGATCGTAAGAGGTGTTTGTGGCGGAAGCTGCCGGGAGACACAGGCAGACGAACAGGGCGCCGCCGCCTTTGACAAAACCCCGTCGTGTGACCGTGATGCCGTCCATTTCGCTCACTCCCGCATGGCTCGCGCCGCCCTCTGCACCGCTTCGATGATCGCGGCGTAAGTGCCGCAGCGGCACAGGTGAGGCGAGGGTGGAGTGTTGGTAAAGGCGTCCTTGATCTGCGCGACGGTGGGGTTCGGATTTCGCTCCAGAAGCTCGACGGCGGCAATCATCATCCCGCTCTGGCAATAGCCGCACTGGGGCACCTGCTCGTCGATCCAGGCCTGCTGTACGGGATGCAGTGTTTTGACAGCATCCGCCGGACTCAATCCTTTCCTGCGGGCCCACCGCCCCGGAAGCCCCTCGAGGGTCGTTACCTGTTTGCCTGCCGCGAATGAAACCGGAGTCACGCACGCGCGGACTTCTTTGTCATCCACCAGTACGGCACACGCCCCACACTGCGCCATTCCGCATCCCAACCGCGGGCCTGTCAGGTTCAGCGCGTTCCGTAATACGAACAGCAGTGGCGTCGCGGGCGCGGCGCGCACGTTGTGCCGTGAGCCATTGACCGACACCTCGAGCTCGTTTTCCATGGTGGCGCTCCAAGCGAGCACTTCCTGCCCGCCGAGGTCCGCATCTGCCCGCGAATGGGACTACCAACCTCCGAAGATGTCGTCGACCAGGGTCTCGCCAATCCCGAACCCGGCGCCCAGGCCGAGTCCCGTGGCCACATTCCCCATGAATCCGCCCGTGGCGGTGGGATAAGGCTGCGTGTACCAGCCCCTGGGCTGGAAACCCACTTGCGGCGCGTTGGCCAGATTGCTTTCCAGCGAATGAATGTACTGGGCCATCTGCTGAATCATGGTCAGCGCGGATTGGTTCTGTTGCTGAATGGCAATGGCCACTTCGCGCAGATCGAGCATCAGCTCACGTGACAGATTCGGGTCGGGGATTTTGGCCTGCAGCTTATCGGCCACGTCTTTCAGGCGCTGGGCCAGATAATTGGCCTGGTTCTGTAACTGAATAGCCTGACTTTCGGCGCTCTGGTAGTCCACTTTTCGCTCCGTGGCACCCCAACGGTGCCGTTGTGGGGCACCAGTATAGACGCTACCGTGACGCTTTGAGTTCCTTCCGTCGCACCCGGCGGGGGAGCTGCCCCGCCGGGGCCGTTGCTCAAAAGCTATAGGTTGCCCGGGTATAGTAATAGCCGCCGTCGATCCCCACGCCGGTGAAGGCATCGTACCGGGCCGCACCGAGGTAACGATTCGCCAGCGGAAGCTCCTTGGGATAGACATTGAAAAGATTGTTGGCTCCGAGTGTCCATTGCAGGCCACCCCAGGCATAGCCGGCTTCGAGGTTGGTGACGTATTTCGGTGAGTTCACCGAGGTATAGACGTGAGTAATGGAAAAGGCATTGGCCCCGGTGTAGTACTGATCCAGTGCCACGGTCTTTCCGTAACGAATCTCGTGCACGCCGACCAGCACTCCGGAATCCTTCCAGGTGCCTCCCAGAATGATCTTGCTTTCGGGTGAGTCGCTGGTCAGGTAAGCCGCCTGTTGTGCATCGAGCAGCGGATTGCGATTGCCGCCGCGGCCTCCGGCGCTGCAGGCGCTGCCGGTGCTTCCGCGGCGTGAGCGGCCGTGGCGAGTATTGCGGTGGTGAGAGTCAGGGCGGCGATGCTCAGTCGATTCACGTCGTTCCTCGTGCCAGTTGTTGTCGTGTTGTGTTGTAACTGGCGCAAGGCGTTCGGGTCTAATGACGATGGTTCCTGTCCAGGTGAGGTTGAGTTATTTGAATTCGATGCGCGGGCGGCGGATTTTCCGCGGCTCGCTCAACCCCGGCGCGACAGGCCGCCGGGGTTGCTTCCGGCACGGCTCAGCCGGGTCCGGCCCCGGCAGGCGTCCCTGCTCCTGCTTCGGATTGCCTCGTTGACCGCTCGGTCACAGCGGCCGCGGTCTTGGTCTGATCCTGCGGAGGTGTCTGCGCCAACAGCGCCTCGATCCTGCTGGTGAACTCCTGCTGCAGCTGGCGGTTGAATTCACCGCTGGCCGGGGAGGCGAAGCCGGAATGTACCCCCTTGACCCGGCCGTCCCTGCCGATGAAGAAGGTCGCCGGCCAGGTGTTGAGATTGACGGCCTGGGGCACTTTTTCCCACATCTCGGCCGGCGCGCCCGCAATGAGGTAGGTATATTTCACACCATACTGTTTCACAAAGGCCCGCTCCCGGGCGAGGCTGCCCTGTTGCTCGGGCTCCTCGAAATCCAGCGCGACGATGGCCAGTCCCTTCGAGCGATACTTCTTGTCGAGTTTGACCAGGTATTGCGCCTCGTCGTGGCAGTTGGGGCACCACGTTCCGGTCACGATCGCCAGCACGACCTTGCCTTTGAAGCGAGGATCGTCATTGGAGATCAAATGCCCCTCGACATCCGGGAAGTTGAAAGTGAACTTCTCGTTCGGATCGCGTACGGTCGTGTGCGTCTCGTAATTGTCAGGCTCCGGCAGTCCCTTCGCGCGGGCCACCTCGGAGCGATAGGCCACCAGGGCGGGCGCGTAACGGCCGTCCGCGATGGAATCATCGTAAGTCTTACCGCTCGTCTTGACGACATTGGTGTTGGTTGGCTGCGTCGCGCTTGCGCTGGTGGCAACCGGCTCGGGGCGCTCGGGGTTCTGCAGTACCTGCAGCGTGCCGTCTTTCTGCGGCGATATCACGATCACACCCGGGCGTGAGCCGTCGAAGTGACTCAACACCCACTTACCGTCTCGCCAGGTTCCACTGTAGGCGCCCGTGTCACCGTCGACACGCAGGATCGAGGCGGCGACCTCCGGGCCGTTTTGTTTGACGATCAAGCGAAAGGCTTTCTCACCCTTGGAGGAGGGCGTGTCGAGCGGGATTTCCCACGAGCCCGCGATCGAGGGTGCATCGGTTGCACCCGCGGCGGGTTTCACGTAGCGCGTCGCCTGGAAGCCGTACTGCGCGCTGGAGCCCCGATTTTGGGTGACGACATTGCCTGTGAGTTGTCCCTCTTTGACATTCGCGGTAATGGTCGTGAGGTAGTGATCGATGCTCAGCGTGAGCTGGCCAGCCTCGAATTTCGCGGCGGTCGTGGTTTCATAAGGATCGAAACCGTCGTACAGGGTTCCTTTCAGGGTTGGACCGGAGCCGGAGATGTCGAGGCGGAAGGGAATGACCGTGCCGGTCTGGGTGGTCAGGCTGGCATTCCAGCGGCCGTCAATGGAGTCTGCCGGGGCGGCGATGCCGGGCGCCGCGGCGGTTAGACCAACACTCGCCAGGAGTAGGGCGAGACTCGTGCTTTGCGCTGATGTATTCATGACTTGCTGCCTTGCTTGGGGGTGTTTGTCGCCTGTTCAGAGATGGCGTGGTCGTGCCACTCGGTTGGAAGATTGGGCTTGGTGTCCAGCAGTATCTCGAGAATGGCCCGACGGTCGGCCGCCGTGAGTCGCGCGAAGTCAGGGCTCGTGTCCACGCCACTCAGGACTTCGAGCAGTCGGTGATACACGTAGCTCCGGGCAGGCTCCGGAAGCGCATCAAAGGATTCTGAATAAATGAGATAGCTGCAGGGATAGCGGAAAATCCGGGTGCGCAGATCAAAGTCACGCAGTGAGCGGCCCTTGGAATCACGGGGGCCGCGTGCCGCGAATTCCTTGGCGAAGTCTGAGGAGGCGCCCACGGTCTGCCGCCCGCCGCCGGGCAAAGGAGCCTCGTTGACAAAGAGCAGGTAACGCAGCAACTGTTCCGCGGGACGCCGGGCCGCTTCCGGAAGCGCGGTGGCGCCACTGTCCGTATACAGCGCCAGGCGCGTCTTGTAGTTGGTCAGAGTAATGAGGTTGTGCATCTGGGTCTGGTGAGCCAACACCAGGTGGGCGACGACGTCACTGTCGGAAGAGAGGTAAGAAGACACGTCGAAGGCCGCGGGAAACACGTGGAGCGGGCTCGAAACACCGGGATCGCTCGATCCGTCCGGCGCGGGCTGGACCACTGCGTTTCCCATGTGTGTCCCACCGGCGAGATCGCCGGTTACGTACCATCCACCCCATCGCTCATTCCACGGGCTCTCCTGGTCGGTGATGTAGGAGCGGGTCCCCGTCACCAACGTCCCGGTCGGGGTGGGGTAGACGGATCGGAGTAGCACGCCGGGTATGCCCCGGGTGCCGGCCCCGATATGACATTGTGTGCAATCGAGCTCGGCACGTTGAAATTCAGGGTGGTCGACCTTGCGCGCATCCAGCAGGTAGAAAATGGCCCCCTGCATGGGATCGAAGGACACGATCTCGATCGCCTTGCCCTCGTGAACCGAGCCCACGTAAACATCGTCATTGAAATACAGCGCCCTGGGATGCTCTGGCGAGATCCTGGGGTACTGAAAGCTGGTCTTGGAGAACACCAGCGTCTGCGAGTCCACCGGAATCTGCAGAAGCTGCAGAACTGACCGCAGATAGCCGTGTTCCGGCTCATAGGCGAGGTTGGCTTTGCCGGACTGGAGCAGCAGTTGCAACCGGGTCACGGGGTCGTGAAGCTCGCTCGAGCGGTAGTTGATCGGGGCGTCGCTGAACGGGACATATCCCTGATTGCGGACCGCAACCTGGGCGCTGGTGCCCGCCACCCAACATCCGAGCGTGATCGCGGCCAGGTATCGATGAGGCAAACGGGCCATGGGACCTCAGGAAAGTACGTCGATGGGAACGAGCAGATGGATGGTCGTCGGCGGCTGGCATTCCCGATCGCTACAGGATTGGAAACGCACACTGACTGGGATGGTCTGCCGTCCGGCCGCGGACTGCTGTTTGACTTGTATGGGTACCCGGATCGTGAACGCGTGGGTATAGAAGCGGCTCTCGAGCCCGAAGCTCGGGTCATGGCGCTTTTGTGGAGGAGGGCCTGAGGCCACTCCCGTCGCGAGCGCGACCTGGTTGTCGTCCAGGGTGACGCGAAGTGCGGTGGGGCCGCCTGGCGGTTGGGTCAGTGCGTACACGTGCCAACCGTCCGCAATCGTGCCGGACAGCTCCAGCGTGGCCGCATTTCCCCCCTTGACCCCTTGTCCCCCGTTGACCTCTGGTGAGCTCAATGCGGCGGCCCATTGCACGCGACTTTCCGGTCCTTGCGGGGCGAGGGTTTCGGCCTGCAGTGTTGCAACGCCAGCGCCCGAGAAGCCCAGGCCCATTAGAAACAGCAGTCGTCCATGCATCAGCGTCACTCTCCACCCGCACCGGGTCCGCCTGGTCCGGCGATAGCAGATCCAGCAGTGGCCGCCGTCGCAGGAGTGCCCTCAAACTCAGGCGGGTCTGCCCGTCCACGGTGACAATTGCCGCAGCTCACCAGCACGGCATACTTCTGGTCGTCGAGCTGCGCGAGATACTTGGTATTGATCTCATTCAACATGGCGATCATCACTCGCGCGGTTTGCTTGGCCGGGTTGTCATCCGAGGCGTAATCCAACGTCTGCGCCCCGGGGTTGCGGGCGTGGCAGTACTCGCATTTGACCCCCAGCTCCGTGCCGTACTGCTCCATCAGCGCTTTGACATCGGCCGCGCTGCTATTCGGTGGCAGTACCCGTAAATTCTTCGGTCGGGTGAGGCTACCCGCCTCGCTGGAGGGGGCGCTCACCGGCAGGACCGCCGACATCGCCGCCAGTGCCAGGGCGTACTTCCAGGCCGTCCTCATGTCGGAGGCCTGCCATACACGGACATGTCGCAATTCCTTCGTCGCGGCTGTTGGAGTGGTGTTGGCGAACGAGGCTAACGGTCGCGGCGGCCGCGATCCAATTCCGATCGTTCATGAGGAGGTTCTAAAACGGCTGTGCTCGCCGTATTCAGCGCACGCAGGCGGTATGCGGGCTGTGATGTGACGGTGATATTCCGGTCACAGAGCGACAGATGTTGGAATGTCCCGCCTCTCAACCGCCGAGGTGAGGGGCGATTATCGCAGGAAACGTTGACCCTTGGTCAGAAGCGCACCGTTTCGGGCTGCGATGCCAAACTCCAAACTCTGGGCGATGCGCCGGGCACGCTCGATGAAGTGAGTTGCCGCGGCCGGCGGACAGACCTCATGTGCCGTACGCTCGAAGAGCTGCAACCAGCGATCGAAATGCAGGGCATCCACCGGCAGGGGAAGGTGCTTCTCCATCGGCTGGCCGTGATAACGGCCCGACATCAGGGCCACGGAAGACCAGAATTCACACAGGCGCTGAATGTGTGGCTCCCAGTTCGAGATCCGCTGAGCGAATACCGGGCCGATGAGCTCGTCGTTACGAACCGCGCCGTAAAAAGTGCGCACCAGGCGCTCGATCATCGGGTCGTCGATACCCGTCTGCGCCGAGAGTGCGGCGGTGATCTGTGCACGTCGTTCGGTTGTCATGCGTTTAAAGATACATCATAGATGAATCTTTTTGCAAGTCGTGATACCGTAACGGGTATGCGACTGACTGTTTACACCGATTACACCTTGCGGGTCATGATGTACCTGGCGGTGAGCTATCCGCGCGAGGGAGTCGTGACTATCGAGGAGATTGCGCAAGCCTATGGCATCTCGCGCAGCCATCTCATGAAGATAGTGAATGAGCTCAGCCAGAACGGCTTCGTTGCGGCTTTGCGCGGTCGCTCGGGCGGCGTGCGCCTGGCGCGACCGCCCGGGGAGATCTCAGTCGGACAACTGGTGCGGATGGCGGAGAAGGATTTTGCCGTTGTGCCTTGTCATGAGGAGGGCGCGGAGTCGCACTGCGCGATTCTGCCGGCATGCAACTTGAAGCGCGCCATGCGGCGCGCCACGGATGCGTTCATGCGTGAGTTGGATCAGACTTCGCTGGCTGACACCGTCGCCTCTCACGCGACGGCCGCATCACTCCTGCATATCAAGGTCGCTTGAGCTGATCGACATCCCTCACGGCCCCGCGTGCGGCGCTCGTGGTCATGGCCGCGTAAGCGCGTAGGGCGGGCGTGACCCGGCGCGGCCGCTCGCCAGCCGGCGACCATCCCAGTTTGCGGCGAGTCTCACGGCGCCGCTGCAGCTCCTCGTCTGCCACGGCGAGCCGGATCGAGCGGGCGGGAATGTCGATTTCAATGCGATCGCCGTCTTCCACCAGGCCGATGGTGCCACCTTCGGCGGCCTCGGGTGACACATGGCCGATGGACAGTCCGGAGGAGCCTCCGGAAAATCTCCCGTCGGTGACCAGCGCGCACAGCTTGCCCAGCCCCTTGGATTTCAGATAGCTGGTGGGATACAACATCTCCTGCATGCCGGGGCCGCCTTTCGGACCCTCGTAGCGGATCAACACCACCTCGCCGGCGGTGACGTGGCCACCCAGAATTGCGGCCACCGCCGCATCCTGACTCTCGAACACCCGCGCGGGCCCGGAGAACTTCAGGATGGCGGCGTCCACCCCGGCGGTCTTGACGATGCAGCCGTCGGTAGCGAGGTTTCCAGTCAACACCGCCAGGCCGCCGTCGCGGCTGAAGGCGTGCTCCACGTCGCGAATCACGCCGGCCTTGCGATCCAGGTCGAGCTCGTCCCAGCGGCGCCCCTGGCTGAAGGCGACCTGTGTGGGTACGCCGCCGGGGGCCGCGCGATAGAATTCAGACACGCCAGTTTGCGGCTGCTGGGTGATATCCCAGCGCGCCAGGGCGTCCGTCAGGGTAGGGCTATGTACCGTGCGCACGTGGGTGTGCAACAGGCCGCCGCGATTCAACTCGCCCAGAATGGCCATGACACCGCCGGCCCGATGGACGTCCTCCATGTGTACGTTGGCGACCGAGGGTGCCACCTTGCATAACACCGGGACGCGGCGCGACAGGCGGTCGATATCTTTCATGGTGAATGGCACGCCGCCTTCATGAGCGGCGGCCAACAGGTGCAGCACCGTGTTGGTGGATCCGCCCATGGCGATGTCCAGGGCCATCGCGTTCTCGAAAGCTTCGAAAGTCGCGACGGAGCGGGGCAGGGCCGTCGTATCGTCGTGCTCGTAGTAACGGCGTGCCAGGGACACGACCAGGCGGCCGGCTTCCAGGAACAGCTGCTTCCGGTCCGCGTGGGTTGCGAGGACCGACCCGTTACCGGGCAGGGAAAGTCCCAGGGCTTCGGTCAGGCAGTTCATGGAATTCGCGGTAAACATGCCGGAGCACGAGCCGCAGGTGGGGCAGGCGGAGCGCTCGATGATCTGGACATCGGCATCCGACACGCCGCTGTCGGCGGCGGCCACCATGGCATCGATGAGATCCAGCGACTTCGACTTCCCGCCCAGCAGGACCTTGCCCGATTCCATCGGGCCGCCGGACACGAATACGGTAGGGATATTGAGGCGCAGGGCGGCCATCAACATGCCCGGGGTGATCTTGTCGCAGTTCGAAATACAGACCATGGCGTCCGCGCAGTGTGCGTTGACCATGTACTCGACGCTGTCGGCGATCAGCTCGCGCGACGGCAGGCTGTAAAGCATGCCGTCATGTCCCATGGCGATGCCGTCATCCACCGCAATGGTGTTGAATTCCTTCGCGACCCCACCCGCGGCGGCGATCTCACCGGCCACCAATTGGCCGAGATCCTTCAGGTGCACATGTCCCGGAACGAACTGGGTGAAGGAATTCACCACGGCAACGATGGGCTTGCCGAAATCCTCATCGCGCATTCCAGTCGCGCGCCAGAGGCCGCGGGCGCCGGCCATATTGCGGCCATGGGTGGTGGTGCGTGAGCGAAGGTGGGGCATCGGTTGTTTCCAATCAGACTGTACGGTTAGCGCTCCTTACTGAAGGCGCGCTCGAAAAAACCGATAGATTACCCCGACTCGGGCAGGAGTGCGAACAATCGCGCAATGTCAAGGTTCCTCAGCAGGGCGGCAGCTGCGGAAATGGACCTGGGCTCGGTCGCGTTTGTGACGCAGGCCAATTGGCGCTTAGAATGTCTGGGGCTTGCAGACATGCGGCTCGCCCCCGCGTGACACTCACGCTACAGGTCGTATGTCTTCGACAGCAATACCCAACACACCACGCACTGCGCTGCACGCTTTCATCAACAGGATCGCGCCGGCTCGTCCGCACGAAGTGAAAGCCATCGTACTGGCGTTCCTGTGCAATTTTGTGCTCATGGGCAGTTACTACCTGTTGCGCCCGGTGCGCGACGCCATGGCGACGGTGTTTGGTGTTGCGAAGTTGCAGGACCTGTTTACCGGTACCATGCTGCTGACACTGGCGTGCTCGCCAGGGTTTGCCTGGCTCACGGCTAAATTCAAGCTGTCGAAGCTGCTTCCCGGGGTGTTCGGGTTCCTGGTCCTGGACATCATTGCCTTCTATTTCTGGTTTCAGGCATTGCCCGAGAGCCGTTGGCTGGCCGCCGTCTTCTACTGGTGGTTTAGCGTGGTCAACCTCTTCATGGTGTCGGTTTTCTGGAGTCTGATGGTCGATGTGTTCACTCCCGACCAGGCCTCGCGCTTGTTGCCGGCCATTGCCGGTGCCGGCAGCCTGGGAGCGATTGCAGGACCTGCGATCGCCGCCTTGTTCGTCAAGGGCGTGGGGGTGAACGGTGTGTTGTTGATGGCGGCGGCCGGACTGGTCATCGTGATCGTGCTCATCGTCCGGCTGATCCGGGAAAAGCGGCGCCTGCAGGAGGCCCGCGAGGAGACCCAGGCCTCCACCATGGACCGCAAGCTGCGTGGCAACTTCTTCGACGGGTTCAGGGTGTTGTTTACCTCGGCGTACCAGATCAACCAGGCACTGTTCATGATGTTCATGACCTGGATTGCCACCATCGGCTATTTCCTGCAGACGGACCTGGTTGCCAAGGCGTTTTCTGACGTGGCCTCGCGGACGCAGGCGCTGGCGGACATCGACCTGGTCGTGAATATCTGTTCCGCCGC
>Ga0070741_10015991_pt1 | contig 12608 bp, 13 predicted proteins | sample Coa_R1_4_FD_66440 | JGI IMG/M metagenome (GOLD analysis project Ga0070741, IMG submission 66440) | Surface soil microbial communities from Centralia Pennsylvania, which are recovering from an underground coalmine fire - Coalmine... | ecosystem: Environmental > Terrestrial > Soil > Unclassified ...
GAGCCCGAGCGGAGGCGGAAGCTCGAGTTCGCTCCGCCGCGCGAGCAGGACGCGCGCGGAGGAGCCGTCGAGCCGCCGTAGTGCGAACTCGAGCGTGAACGCCGTCGGCGCGTCGAGCCACTGGACGTCGTCGATCGCGACGAGGAGCGGCCCGCGCTCGGCGAGCGCGCGCAGGATCTCGTGCACCGCGCGCGACACCGCCAGTCGGTCGAGACGGGCAGTCGCCGTTGCGCGCAGCAGCGCGGCCTCGAGAGCGCCCCGACGAGGCGGAGCCAGCTCGGGTGCGTCGTCGAGCGCGTCGTCGAGGAGGTCGCCGAGGGCGCCGTAAGGCAATTCCTGCTCCGACTCCGCCGGCCGGCACGCGAGGACGCGGTAGCCGCGGGCGGGGGCTCGCGCGACTCCGGCATCCCACAGCATGGTCTTGCCGATTCCGGCTTCGCCGTCGAGGACGAGGGCCGCGGCGCCCTCGTCCACCTCGAGGAATGCGTCGAGCGCCGCCAGCTCCCGCTCCCGGCCGACGATCTCCGCGGCGGTCGCCACGCGGGAGCTCAGAGGACGAACGTGTCCGGAAGCAGCGCGGCCGGCGTCGTCGTCACGAGCTCGCCCGAGCCCGACATGTAGACGATCCGGTCGATCCGGAACTCGTGGAACCACTGCCGGCAGCCGCCGCTCGGAGACGCCGTCACCGCCAGAGCCTCGACGTCGCCGGGCCTGTAACCCTCCGTCACGGCGGTCGTCAGCGCCGAGCGCTCGGCACAGACGCCGAGCGGGTAGGCGGCGTTCTCGACGTTGACACCGTCGATCACGCGCCCGTCGCGCATCTGCAGCACCGCCCCGACGTAGAAGTTCGAGTAGGGCGGGTAGGCGCGCCGAGAGATCTCGACGGCGCGCTCGTACAGCTCGCGATCGGTCACGAGAACACCTGGAAGATGATCAGCGTCGTCAACGCTCCGAGCAACCCGCCGTAGAGCACCTCGAGCGTCGAGTGGATCCCGGCCTCCACGCGCGTCTGGGCGACGAGCAACGCCATGATCAGCACGATCGACGAGACGAGGAAGCGATTGTGGTCGCCGACGATGTAGGTGGCCGCCATCCAGCCGGCGAAGGCGATCGCCGCATGGCCCGACGGGAGCCCGCCGCGGAGCGGCGTGCCGCGGCCGGTGAACGCCTTCGTCGCGATCACGATCAGGATCACGAGCACGAGCGCGATCAGCGTGATTCGCGCCGGCGCGTCGCGGATCCGATCGATCACGCTCGACGCATTGCCGCCGAGCTCGTGCGAGAAGACGAGGTAGCCGACGGCGACCGCGTTCACCGACGCGATCAGGACGGCTCCGGCGGCGATGTCCTTGGCGAGCTTGGCAAGCGGGTCGAACGAGGTGGTCGCCATGTCGATCGCGGCCTCGATCGCCGAGTTGACCATCTCCGCGATCAGCACGAACGCGATCGAGAGGAGGAGCGCGATCAGCTCGATCCGGTCGACGCCCTTCCAGACGGCGGCGACGAGCACGGCGATCGCGACCCCGAAATGGATGCGCATGTTGCGGTGCGTGCGGAGGACGTGGATGACGCCCTCGAGCGCGAAGTTGAAGCTCTGCAGGATCGAGGGCCCGCGGCGCTGCCCGAGCCCCCCGTTCGTCCCCCGCCGCGCACCGGACGAGAACCGGATCAGCTCGCTCCGTTCGCGCAGCCGCCTCACCATCGGTACGCGTCCTCCTTGCGCTGCATCTGCGGCCCGTGGTCGTAGCCGAGCAGGTGCAGGAGGCCGTGGACGAGCGGCTCGCGCCAGGCCTCGCCCGTCACCTGGGGGCACACAACGGCGTCGCCGAGCTGTCGGGGCAGTCCCTCCGGCAGCTCCTCGCGGCCGTCGATTGGAAAGGAGAGCACGTCGGTTGCCTCGTCGACCCCGAGGTGCTCGCGCTTGAGCGCGCGGATCTCCTCGGGCCCGACGAACGCGATCCCCAGCTCTCCGTCCGCGATCCCCTCCGCCTCCAGGACCTTCCGCGCCAGCTCCGCCGCGGCGAGCTCGTCGACGGCGACGCCGCTGCGGTTCTCGACCTGGACCTCGATCACCGCCTGCGCTCGGTGCCGGTCTCTTCGGCGTGCAGCCGGTACGCCTCGACGATCCGTTGCACGAGCTTGTGGCGGACGACGTCCTTGTGGCTGAACTGGACGAAGGCGATCCCGTCGATCGAGCCGAGGATCTCCTGCACCTGGATCAGGCCCGACGCCTGGTCGCGTGGAAGGTCGATCTGCGTCACGTCGCCGGTGACGACCACCTTCGAGCCGAACCCGAGCCGCGTCAGGAACATCTGCATCTGCTCCGGCGTCGTGTTCTGCGCCTCGTCGAGGATGATGAACGAGTCGTTCAGTGTGCGACCGCGCATGAACGCCAGCGGCGCGACCTCGACGGCCCCCTTCTCCATGTACGCGGCGAGCCTGTCGGCGTCGAGCATGTCGTAGAGCGCGTCGTAGAGCGGGCGCAGGTACGGGTCGACCTTCGCGAGCATGTCCCCCGGGAGGAAGCCGAGCCGCTCGCCGGCCTCGACCGCGGGGCGCGTGAGGATGATCCTGCCGACCTGGCGCTCCGAGAGGGCGTGGACGGCGAGGGCCATGGCGAGATACGTCTTCCCCGTCCCGGCCGGCCCGATGGCGAACGTGACCGTGTGCTCGCGGATCGCGTCGACGTAGTGCTTCTGCATGACGGTCTTCGGCGCGATCTTCTTGCCGCGGTGGCGCCAGACCACGTCCTCGAAGATCTCGCGGATGTCCTCGGCCTGGTCGAGCGCGCCGACGACGGCGTCGACCGTGCTCGGGCCGATCTCGTGGCCGCCCTCGACCAGCTCGACGAGCTCGTCGACGACGGCCCGCGCTTCGGCGACCTCGGCGTCGTCTCCCTCGATCGTCAGGCGGTTGCCCCGGAGCATGATCGTGCAGCGAAGGCGATCGCGGAGCGCGTTCAGGACGCCGTCGCCGACGCCCGCGAGCTCCGCGGCCACGTCGTTCGAGACCGAGAGGACTTCCTGCACGGCGCTCAGTGTAGGCAGGTCGTCTGTCTGCCCACGGCGCCGTGGCCTACCGGCTCACGGGAAACCGAACGCGAAGAATCCCACCGCGCCGGTGTTCGCTCCGACGTAGACCATGCCGTCGGTTACGACCGGCGAGGAGACGACGCCGCCGAGGCCGAACGACCAGAGGCGTCGACCGGTCCGCGCGTTGAGCGCGTACAGGTTGTAGTCGTTCCCTCCGACGAACACGATGCCGTTCGCCACCGCCGGCGCCGACTCGACGCCGCCGGAGGTGGCGTACGACCACTTGAAGGCGCCGGTCGCGGCGTCGAGGGCGTACACGTCGTGGTCGGCGGATCCGAAGTAGACGATGCCCTTCGCCACAGCCGGGGACGAGGCGACGTAGCCCCCGGTCGTGTACGACCACTTGAACGCGCCCGTCACGGCATCGAGGGCGTAGAGCTTGCCGTCCATCGCGCCGGCATAGAGAACGCCGTTCGCTACCGCGGGCGAGCCGAACACGCCGCCGCCCGGCGCGTACAGCCACTTCGAAGCTCCCGTGGCGGCGTCGAAGGCGACGATGCTCCCGCCCTGCGTGGTCGTGTAGACGAAGCCGTTGGCGACCGCCGGCGCCGAGCCGACGATCCCGACGGGCCGCGACCACACGAACGCACCCGTGGCGGCGTCGAGCGCGTACAGCTTGCCGTCGTACGAGCCGAAGTACACGAGGCCGCCGGACACGGCCGGCGAGGAGACGACGAGATCGCCAGTCGTGTACGACCACTTGAAGCCGCCGGTGGCCGCGTCCAGGGCGTAGAGCTTGTGGTCGCGCGATCCGACGTAGACCGTGCCGTTATCCACCGCCGGCGACGAGTAGATGACGTCCCCTGTCGTGAACGACCACTTGAAGGCGCCGGTGGCCTCGTCGCGCGCATAGATCTTGTCGTCCTCGCACCCGATGTAGACGACGCCGCCGACCACGGCCGGAGCCGACTGGAAGACCCCGTTCCCGGCCGAGAAGGACCACTGCGTGACGAGCCCCTTGACGTTCGACGGGTGGAGGACGTTCTCGAAGCGGTTGTAGCCCGAGTTCGCGAGGTCGAAGTGGAACTTCGGCCAGTCCGTCTGGACGAGGAACTGCGCCGAGGCCGTGCGACCGCTCGTCTGGCCCGTCGCGGTCACTGTGTGCGAGCCTGGAATGGCGGTCGCCGGGACCCTGACCTTTACCGAGAACGCGCCCGTCGAGTCCGTCACCGCGTGCGCGAGGACATCGACGTCGAACTTCACGGCGACCTGCTCCGAGGCGCCGAACCGCTTCCCGATCACGGTCACGTTCGACGCCGGCCTGCCGGCCGTTGGCCTGAGCTTGATGGTTGCAGTCGCGGCCGCGCCTCGCGCCCCGGGCAAGAGGGCTGCGCCGGCGGCCGCGACCGCGAGGAGCAGCAACAGTCGTACGGCCCCACGCCTCGGTGCGCGCGTCATGAGTCTGCCCTCCGGTTACGCCGTCGCCTCAATGCTAGGGCGGTTTTCGCGGCATGTCGAGCGACGAAGGCGCCGCCAGGAACCGGCGTTACGCGAGCTTCTCGCGGACGAGCTGGCTGACGTAGGAGCCGTCGGCGCGGCCCGCGACCTGCGGCATCACGTCCGCCATTACCCGGCCGAGGTCGCGCAGGCTCGTCGCCCCGTTCTCCGCGATCGCGTCGTCGACGATCCGCTCGAGCTCCTCGTCGCCGAGCGGCTCCGGCATGAACTCCTCGAGCACGGCGAGCTCGCGCTCCTCGCCCGCCGCCTGCTCCTCGCGCCCGCCGCCGCGGAAGGCCTCGGCCGCCTCGAGCCGCCGCTTGCGCTCGCGCTGGAGCACCTGAAGCTCCTCGTCGTCGTGGAGTGGGCGGCCCATTTCCTTCTCGGCAGACCGCAACGCGCTCAGGATCAGCCGCAGCGCATCTCGGCGGTCCCCGTCGCGGGCCTTCATCGCCGCCGAGAGCTCGTCCTCGAGCTGCTTGATCAGGCTCATCTCGGCATCCCGTGAACCTGGCCGCCGAGGATGTGCCAGTGGAGGTGGAACACGGTCTGTCCTGCGCCCGGCCCGACGAAGATCATCAGCCGGTACTCGTCGAGCCCGGCCGCCCGGGCCGTCTCGGCGACGAAGTCGAGCATTCGCTTCGCCTCGTCGGCGGGGAGCTCCCCGATGTCGCGGAAGGTGTCGATGTGCCGCTCGGGCAGGACGAGCAGATGCGTGTCCGCCTTCGGCGCGATGTCCTCGATCGCGACGAAGCCGTCGGCGCGGTTCACGACCGTCGCCGCCGCATCGCCGGCGACGATCCGGCAGAAGATGCACTCGCCGTCAGGCAGCGAGGATCCCCTCCGCTGAGACGGCCGCGCCGCGCACCGCCACGAGCTCGCCGACGGGCGCCTCGACGAGCCACGGCGAGTAGTCGTCGCCGTACCCGCGTCCGGGACGATCGACGAGCACGACGTCGTCGCGGCCGATCTTCTCGCTCCAGCGCCGGCGGCACGCCTCGTCCGAGAGCGCCCGGAGGCGCGCGCTCCGCTCGCGCTTCACCGTCTTGGGAACCGTGTCCGCCGCCGCCGTCCTCGTTCCCGGCCGCGGCGAGTAGGGGAAGACATGCACCTTCGTCAGGCCCGCCGCCTCGACGACGCGAAGCGTCCGCTCGAACGCGGCCTCGTCCTCGCCGGGGAAGCCGACGATGACGTCGCTCGTCAGGTTGAAGTCCGGCACGAGCTCGAGGCGCCGCCGGTACCCACCGGCGTCGTAGCGGCGAGCCATCGCCCGCAAGACGCCGTCGTCACCCGACTGCAGCGGGACGTGGAGGTGGCGGGCGACGTTCGGCGAGTCCCGCAGCGCGGCGACGAGCTCCGCGTCGAGGTGATTGACCTCGATCGAGGAGAGGCGCAGGCGCGCAAGCCCTGGGGTTTCGGCCGCCTCTCGCACGAGCCTCGCCAGGCGGTAGCCGGCGTCGCGGTCGCGGTAGCAGCCGAGATTGATCCCGGTGAGGACGACCTCGCGGTGTCCCTGCTCGGCGCGGCGGCGCACCTCGGCGAGCACGGCCGCCGCGCGCCGGCTCCGGCTCGCCCCGCGCACGAGCGGGATCACGCAGAAGTTGCACGAGAAGCTGCAGCCGTCCTGCACCTTGACGAACGCGCGAACGCGATCGAGCCGCGCGTCCGCCTGAACGCAACCGATCGCGCCGACGTCGCCGGCGACCGCCTCAGGCGTCTCCTCGCTGCGGCGCGCGGCCACGCGGACGTTTTCCGCCAGGCCGGCGAACGCGTCCGGCGCGAGGTTCGCGCCGCAGCCGGTCACGTAGACGCGGGTGTGGCTGCGCGCCGCGCGCGACGCCGCGTGCCGCGACTTCCTCAGCGCCTCGTGGGTCACGCAGCAGGTGTTGACGACGGCGACGTCGCCGCCGGGTCCGGCGCCCGCGTCTGCGTGGCCGTCGGCGAGCAGGCGCTCGCGGATCGCGTGCGCATCCGCGTGCGAGACCTTGCAGCCCAGGAACCGGACCGAGAACGTCGCCATCGGCGTCGGAGCTTACTGCGTCGCCCGCTCGAAGAGATCGGCCGCCCAACCCTCCGCGGCGCGGCGCTCGACCGGCTCGAAGCCCGACACGCGCGGCCGCTCCGACTCGAGGTAGCCGGACGCGACGAGGAGCCGGCAGTCGAGCAGCGGCGCGAGCCGCTCGATCGGCTCGAGCGCGATGTTCGCGACCGCGACCTCTGCCGCAGGAAGACCGCCGTCGGTCGCGTCGGCAAGGAGCGCCTCGACGGCGGCGCCGTTCTCCGCCGCATTCCGCCGGGTCGTCTCGACGGCGACGGGATCGACGTCGAGCGCCGACACAGGCGCGAAACCGACCTTGGCCGCGGCGATCGCGATCACGCCCGACCCGCACCCGACGTCGAGCAGCGATCCGCGCCCGAGCTCGAGCACGAGCTCGAGGCAAAGGCGCGTCGTGGCGTGCCCCCCGGTTCCGAAGGCGCGGCCGGGATCGATCGAGACCGCGATCGCGCCGGCTGGCGGCGTCTCCCACGGCGGGCCCACCCAAAGCTCGCCGATGCGGACGGGCCGGTGGAAGTCGCGCCAGCGCTCCTCCCAGCCGGCGGCGACGTCGGTGCCTGTCGCTCCTCCGAACGCCTTCCAGAGCCGCTCCTCGCCGGCCCCGTCGGTGTACGCGGCGAGCTCGACCCCGTCCGCCTCGTCGCGCTCCTCGAAGCCATGGGGGAAGAGCTCGAGCATGACTGCGCGCGCCTGCTCGGCTCGCTCTGGGGGAACGCTGACGGAGACGCGGCGAAGCGCGCTCAGCGGAACGCGCTCTTCAGCTTCTCGAAGAACCCCTCGTCCGGTCGATACGTGCCCTCGTCCGACAGCCGGTCGAACTCCTCGAGGAGCCGGCGCTGCTCGTCCGTCAGCCTCCGCGGCACGGCGACGTTGACGAGCACGCGGTGGTCCCCTCGCCCGTAGCCCTGAAGCACCGGCATGCCGCGGCCCCGCAGGACGCGGATCTCTCCCGGCTGCGTCCCAGGCTCGAAGTCGAGCTCGGCGTCGCCGTACAGCGTCGGAATCGTCACCCGCTTGCCGAGGGCAGCCTCGCTCATCGTCAGGTCGACCGTCGAGAAGACATCGTTTCCCTCGCGCACGAACCGCGCGTCGGGCCTGACCCGGACGAGCACGTAGACGTCCCCCGCGCGAGCTCCGAGCGACCCGGCGTGACCCTCGCCGGAGATGCGGATCCGCTGCCCATCGTGGATGCCCGGCGGGATCTCGACCTCGAGCGCGCGCTCCTCGAGCACGCGGCCGGCGCCGCCGCAGTCCTCGCACGGCTTCTCCGGGAACCGGCCGGCGCCGCCGCATTCGGGGCACGTCTGCGCCCGGACGAACTCGCCGAAGACGGTGCGCGAGATCTGCTGGAGCCGCCCCGCGCCTCCGCAGGACTTGCACGTGACGAGGCTCGTCCCGGGCGCGGCGCCGCTGCCGGAGCAGGTCTGGCACTCGACCGCGACCTGGAAAGGCACCGTGCGCTTCGCTCCCTGCGCCGCGTCGACGAGATCGACCTCGACCTCCGCGACGACGTCGGCGCCCCGCGCCTGCCGTCGGCGACCGCCGCCGAAGACGTCGTCTCCGAAGAAGGCGGAGAAGAGGTCGCTGACCGAGCCGAAGTCGAACGTCGGCGCCCAGCCGCCGCTCCGAAGACCCTCGTGCCCGTAGCGGTCGTAGACGTCGCGCCGCTCGGAGTTCGAAAGCACCTCGTACGCCTCGACAACCTCCTTGAAGCGCTCCTCCGCGTCGGGCGCCTCGGAGACGTCCGGATGGAGCTCGCGGGCCAAGCGCCGGAACGCCTTCTTGATCGCTCCGTCGTCGGCGCCGCGGGGGACGCCGAGCACCTCGTAGTAGTCACGCTTTGTCGTCGCCATCGAGCCGACAGGTTAGTTCTCGGCGAAGATCTCTTCGGCGAACCGCGAGAGCTCGGAGGCTGCCGCGCGCACCGACCGGATCGCCTGCTCGTAGTCCATACGTACGGGGCCGAGCAGGGTGACGGCACCGAGCGTGCGGTTGGCCAGCCCGTACGCGGCCCCGACGAGCGCGAGCTCGTGGAGCGCGGGATGCGACAGCTCTCCGCCCACGCGCACGAAGGGCCCTCGGGGGTCGAACGAGTCGGCGAGTACGTCGAGCAATGTCCGCCGGCGCTCGAGCAGCTCGAGCAGACCGCGATAGGCGCCGATCTCGTCGGCGCGACCGAGCAGTCCGGCCGCGCCGCCGACGTACAGCCGCTGTTCCTCCTCGACTAGCTCCGTGAAGGCAGGCGTCAACGCCGCGAGGAACTCGCGCTCGCGTGTCGAGAGGCCCGTGCCGGCGAGGCGTCGGCGGAATGCGCTCGTCCCGAGCTGGAGTCCGCGGAGCTGCTCGCTGAGGTACTGGCCGCCCCAGTTCACGAGCCCCGGGTCGATCGGACCGTCGAAGGCGAAGATCCGCTTGGACACGCCGCCGGTCGACGTGATCACGACCACCATCACGACGTCGGGCTGGAGCAAGAGGACCTCGACGTGCCGCACGGACGCCGTCTCGAGCGGCGGGGCAGAGACGAGCGCGAGCAGCCGCGTGATGTCGGACAGCATCTCCGTCGTCGCCTGCAGCGCCGCCTCGACCTGGTTGCGGGCAGCCGTCAGGTCGAGTGGGAACGCGCCCGTCCGCGGTTCGAGCCGCTCGAGTAGCCGGTCGACGTAGTAGCGGTAGCCACGGTCCGTCGGCACCCGACCGGCCGACGTGTGCGGGTGCGTCAAGAGCCCCCGCTGCTCGAGCTCGGCCAGCTCGCTCCGGACCGTCGAGGGAGAGACGTTCAGCCCGGACCGCTCGACGAGGTATCTCGAGCCCACCGGTTGTCCGGTGGCGACGTACTCCTCGACGACGCGTCGCAGGATCTCGCGCTGCCGCTCGGTCAGCTCCGGCTCGGGTCGAATCGCGGCCATCTGCAGGGATTTTACGCCAGCAGCTCGGCGGTGACCCCACCCCCGAGGAAGCGGCCGCGCCGCGTCAGCGTCAGCGATGGACCGTGTCCGCGCAGGGCGAGCCCTGCGCGCTCGAGCCGATCGAGCGCGTCCGGGTCGAGAGCATCGTCGAGACCGGCGAGTACGAGGGGCTCGTCGAGCCGCAGCCCGAGCATCACGCGCTCGCGGCGGCGAGTCTCGTCGGCGAGAGGCTCGAGCTCCCTCGGCGGAGCCTCGCCGCGGCTGAGCGCCGCGAGGTAGGCACCGAGCCCCGGCAGATTGCGCCGGCGTACTCCAGCGACCGTCGAGACTGCGCCGATCCCGAGGCCGAGGTAGTCGCGGCCGAGCCAGTACGCCAGGTTGTGCCGTGCGCGAAGGTCGCGCCCTTCCGCGTCCAGCGTTGCCTCGCGGCAGAAGTTCGCCGTCTCGTACCAGCGGTAACCCGCTTCGGTCAGCGTCGCAACGACCTGTTCGAAATGTCCTTCCATCGCCTCGGCCTGGCGCTCGAGCTCTGCACCATGCGCGTGCGTGAACCGGGTTCCGGGCTTGGCCTCGAGCTCGTAGCAGCTCAGGTGCTCGGGCTCGAGCGCGATCGCGTCGGCGAGGTCGCGCTCGAGGTCGGCGGCGCTCTCGCCGGGGATCCCGTACAGAAGATCGAGTGAAATGTTGTCGAATCCGGCATCACGGAGATGATAGAATGCGGCCCGGACGTCGTCAGGGCCGGCAACGCGGTCGAGCACGCCGAGGAGCCGCGGTCGGAAGCTCTGTGCGCCGAGTGACACGCGGTTGACACGATTCCGTGACAGAAGCGCCGCGAGCTCGGGACTCACCGTCTCGGGATTCGCCTCGACGGTGACCTCGGCGGCATCGGGGAGCGCGGCGAGCAGCCGCTCGAGCGCATCCGTTGCGGTGAACGTCGGCGTTCCGCCGCCGAGGAAGATCGTCTCGAGCTCGGGTGCCAGCGCGTCTCGCTCCAGGGCGAGCTCCGCGAGCAACGCGTCGACGTATGCCTCGTGCTGCCCGCGCCGCCCCACGAGGGTGACGAAGTCGCAGTAGCCGCACCGCGACGAGCAGAACGGCAAGTGGACGTAGAGGTGGCGAACGGCGTTCACGGGCGGCGCTCCCCGTAGAAGAGCACTCCCTTCCGGAGACTCGGCATGCTCTCGAACGGCGCCGTGGGCGTGCATGCGAACGAGACGCCCGCATCCGCCTCGTCGCCTAACGCGGACATGATCACACCGCCGAGCCTGTTGATCTGGTCGCGATCGGCGGCAAGGTCCTCCGCGGCCAGTGCGACGCGGAGCCGCATCGCCGCCGGCGCAGGGAGGCCGCTCAGCGCCGGCCGTCCGTCTCGAGGTTCAGGACGGCGAGGAACGCCTCCTGGGGCACCTCCACCGCCCCCACCTGCTTCATCCGCTTCTTTCCGGCCTTCTGGCGCTCGAGCAGCTTGCGCTTGCGCGTGATGTCGCCGCCGTAGCATTTCGCCAGCACGTCCTTGCGCTTCGCCTTGATCGTCTCGCGCGCGATCACACGCGCGCCGATCGCCGCCTGCACCGGCACATCGAACATCTGGCGCGGGATCTCCTGGCGCAGCCGCTCGACGAGCGCGCGCCCCCGCGCGTACGCGAAGTCCTTGTGAACGATCAGCGACAACGCGTCCACAGGCTCGCCGGCGATGAGGATGTCGACGCGAACGACGTCGCCCTCGCGGAAGCCGGCGAAGTCGTAGTCGAAGCTCGCGTACCCCCGCGTGCGCGACTTGAGCTGGTCGTAGTAGTCGAGCACGATCTCGCCGAGCGGCAGGTCGTACGACAGCAGGACGCGCTCTTCGGACAGGTACTCCATGTGGTCGAACCGGCCGCGGCGCTCGTTGTTCAGCTCCATCACCGGCCCGACGTAGTCCTTCGGGACGATGATCGACGACTTCACGTACGGCTCCTCGGCCTGCTCGAGCTCCCGCGGCATCTCCGCCGGGTTGTGGACCTCGAGCTCGACCCCGTCGCGGGTCAGGACGCGGTAAGCGACGTTCGGTGCGGTGACGAGGAGGTCGAGGTCGAACTCCCGCTCGAGCCGTTCGCGGACGATCTCCATGTGCAGGAGCCCGAGGAACCCGCAGCGGAACCCGAAGCCGAGCGCCTGCGACGTCTCGGGCTCGTAGAAGAGAGCAGCGTCGTTCAGTTTCAGCTTCTCGAGCGCGTCGCGCAGATCGGGATAGTCGTCCGAATCCGTCGGGAACAGGCCAGCGAAGACCATCGGCTTCACGTCCTTGTAGCCGGGTAGCGGCTCTGCGGCAGAGCGTGCCTCGGACGTCAGCGTGTCGCCGACACGCAGCCGGCTCACGTCCTTCAGCCCGGTCATGACGTAGCCGACCTCGCCCGCCTCGAGCGTCTCGACCGGGCGCATCGTGGGCGAGAAGAACCCGAGCTCCTCGGCCTCGAACCGCGTCGCCTCAGCCATGGCGCGCACGCGCTCCCGCCGCCGGAACTGGCCGTCGACGACGCGCACGAATGCGACGACGCCGCGGTACTGGTCGTACGAGGAGTCGAAGACGAGAGCGCGCGCGGGCGCGTCTGGGTCGCCCGCCGGCGGCGGGATCCGCTCGACGATCGCGTCGAGGACCTCGGCGACGCCCTCGCCGGTCTTCGCCGAGATCCGCAGGACGCGGTCCGGATCCTCGCCGACGAGGTCGGCGACGCTCGCCGCGGCCGCACCCGGATCGGCCTGCGGCAGGTCGATCTTGTTCACGACCGGGACGATCTCGAGGTCGTTCTCGATCGCCAGGTACGCGTTCGCGAGCGTCTGCGCCTCGATCCCCTGTGCCGCGTCGACGACGAGGAGCGCGCCCTCGCAAGCCTGCAGCGACCGCGAGACCTCGTAGGTGAAGTCCACGTGGCCCGGCGTGTCGATCAGGTTGAGCTGGTGGCCCTTCCACTGGACGCGGACAGCCTGCGCCTTGATCGTGATCCCGCGCTCACGCTCGAGCTCCATCGAGTCGAGCACCTGCTCGCGCATCTCGCGTCCGCTGACGGTGTTCGTGAGCTCGAGGATGCGGTCGGCGAGGGTCGACTTGCCGTGGTCGATGTGCGCGATGATCGAGAA
>Ga0070741_10015992_pt1 | contig 12607 bp, 12 predicted proteins | sample Coa_R1_4_FD_66440 | JGI IMG/M metagenome (GOLD analysis project Ga0070741, IMG submission 66440) | Surface soil microbial communities from Centralia Pennsylvania, which are recovering from an underground coalmine fire - Coalmine... | ecosystem: Environmental > Terrestrial > Soil > Unclassified ...
TGAGCACACTCCCTGCAGATCCGGCGCCGCGGCGCACGCCGTGGTTGCTCTTTCCCATCGACGTGCGCCGCTTCGACCACGTCTCCTCGAAGTTCGGCATCCGCAAGCTCGAGGGACATCGCCGCCTGCATCGCGGCGTCGACCTGGTCGCGCCGAGCGGGTCATGGGTGGTGGCCGCCCGGGAAGGAACGGTGGCCGACGCTGGACGCGCGCCCGCCTGCGGCTGGTACGTGACCGTCGAGCACCAGAACGGCTGGCGCACCGTCTACTGTCACCTGCGCTCCGATCCGCGGCGGATCGGCATCGCGGAAGGCTTGCACGTCCCGGCGATGGGCGTGGTCGGCGAGGTGGGAAGCACCGGGCACTCCACCGGCCCGCACCTGCATTTCTCGCTGCTCGACGATCGCGGCCAGGCCCGCGACCCGCTCCCCGCGCTCTTCACGCCGGAGGAGACGCTCGGCGTCCTCAAGCGGATGGGGCTGGCGAAATGAGCGCGCTCTCGCCCTCGCTCCGCGCCGTCCTCGCGCGGGCCCGCAGCTCCCGGCACGGGTTCCTGGCGGGCGCCTGCGGGGGGCTCCTCGCTTGCGGCGCCGTCGCGCTCGCGTCGCCGCTGTCGCTCGCCGGCGGCGCGGGGGTGCAGCAGGCGGCGGCGCAGTTCACCGAGGATCTCGCGGCGTACCGGTCCACGGCAAAGGAATTGCGCTCGGCCCCGCTGGTGGCCGCGGCGTCGGCCGGGTACGAGGACCGCACCTTCTTTCGCCGCCCGCGCTGGGTCCCGCCGCTCAGCCCGTCGGGCATGGCGCGCGCGCTGGTGCGCAATCTCCGCGGCGTGCCCGAGGGCGGCTCCACCATTCCGCAGCAGCTCGCGAAGCTCTACCTGCGCGGCGGGCGGCGGCCCGGCCTGCTGGACAAGGCGAGCGAAGCCCTGTTCGCGACCTGGCTCGTGCGCAGGGCGGAGCCCGACGAGGTCGCGGGCCTGTACCTGAACCTGAGCGCCTCGACGGCGATGGGCACCGCGCGCCGCCCGGCGGACGGGCTGCACCGGCTCTCCTTCGCGCTCTTCGGGCTGCCGCTTCGGCGGCTCTCGCGCGAGGATCAGCTGGTGCTCGGGGCCTCGCCGCGCGGCGTGCAGTGGCTCCGCGCGCATCCGGAGCTGTCGGCCCGGCGGATCGCCTCCACCCGCGCGTGGCTGATCGCGCAGAAGCTCTGGGATCCGGCGCTGCCGTCGTACCTGGACGACGCGCTCGACGCCGAGGGCGTGTTCCGGTTCGTCGAGGGCTGGACCGAGCGGGTGGCGAGCGGGGATCTGCCGACGGCGGACCTCGACCTGGTGGCGGCGATCGACCGGTTCCGCGACGGCCTGAACGCGACGCTCCAGGCGGAGTTCCCGGGGACCGCCGTGCGCACCGCCTTTGCCGCGGTCGGCGCGGATGGGGCCGTGCTGGCCCGCTCCGGCGCGGAAGCCGCGCTCATGGCGGTGAACTACGGGTCGGTGGCGAAGCTCGAGGCGCTCGATCTCGCCGTCGAGGCGTTCGGGCCCGAGGCGGTGCGGGCGTTCTCGCTGCAGCCCGGGCCGTGCGTCCGCTGGATCTGGTCGATGAAGGACCTCCGGCGTTCGCACCCGTCGCAGTACTGCCCGACCGACGTCGCTCCCGCGACCCGGCCGATGGCGATGGACGAGGCGGTGGCGCGCTCGATCAACTCGATGACCGCGCGGCATGCGATCCTCCTCCCCGCGCTCCTCGCGCAGCGGCGGCCCGATCTGCTCCACGAGATCTCCGCCGAGGTCCAGGGCCCGGAGCGGGCAGCGCTGGATTCTCCCGCCGATCGCGCGCTGGCCGGCGACCTGCTGGGGCAGCTCGGCGAGTCCATTCCGCCGGACGCGATCGCGCCGGAGTTGTCGTACAGCGCCGCCGGGGTGGCCCTGTTCCGATACCTCCGCGACCGGCGCGAGCGCGCCGGACTGCCCGCGGGCAGGCTCCCGGAGGACCCCACTTCGCTGCTCGGGAACTCGTCGCGCGCGACGCCGGAGGAGATCGGCGCGTACCTGCACAAAAAGCTGTTCAGGAACGACGGCACCTGCGCGCTGAGCGACACCGGCGCGCTCCTCGCCCTCCATCGCAAGGAAGGGACGCTGCGTTGGCTGGCGCAGCGGTGGCCGAAGCTGGTGTTCAGCGGCAAGACCGGTTCCTCGCCGCACGACGACTCCGCTCTCGCGGCGGTGGGCCTGTGCCTCGACGCGCGCCCGGTCGTGCTGATCGCCGCGCTGCGGCCGCTCCAGGCGCCGCTGCCCGACGGGCTCCAGGGATCGGTCCTGCTGCGGGGGATCGACGCTTACCTGCGCGAGCTCTCCCGGCTCGACCGCAAGCCCGCGCCGGCGATCCTGCCGGCCTGGGCGGATCCGGAAGCGCAGCTCCCGGCGGAGGCAAATCCATGATGTCGCGCGGCGGACGGTCGTCCGGATTCGACGAGATGGAAGCGCTGATCTATCGCCTGTTCGCGGAGAAGCAGTTCGCCCTGGCGCTGCTCGCGCTGGTGATGGTGGCCCAGCTCCTCTCGGCCCAGTTCCTCCTGCTCCGGCTGACGCCGCCAAGGTCGCAGGCGCGGGCGGCGCCGGCCAGCTCGCAGCGGCTCGACGTGAGGTGTGAGTCTTCCGCGCTGCGCACGCTCGCCGGCGAGTCGCTGGGGGACAACGCGGCGCGCGGGAAAGTGATCGTCATGCACCTCGGCGCGTCGGAAGAGGCCTGCCTCAGCCAGGCGACCTCCGCCGGCGCTTCCGAGCTGGTGGTGGGGATGAGCGCGGATGGACAGCCTTCTCGCCCTTGAGACGCCGGCTCCGCCGCGCCTCGCGCGCGCCGTCGGGCTGCAGATGCTGGCGCTGGCCGGCCTGATGATGGTGTCCGCGCTGCCCTGGCGGCGCGCCGGGAAGGCTGCTCCGCCCCGGCCCGTCGAGGTGAAGAAGGCGGAGCGGCAGATCCGCATCGTGCAGCTCCCCAAGCCTCCTCCCGCGCCCGCTGCTTCGCAGCCGCAGCCGCCGCGCGCGCAGCCGGCTCCACCTCGGGCAGCGCCCGCGCAGGTCGCGTCGCCGCGGCCCCCTTCTCCGATCGCCCGGATCGCCGCGGACTCCACCGCCGTGCAAGGCGTGCGCATGCGCGTCCTCGTCCCGCGCAGCCCCGGCGAGCTGGCCGCGCACCTGCGGAACTCGGGCGGATGCCTGGTGGTCTCGCGGCTCGCCGGCGGCACCGCCGAAGTCCTCTCGGTCCTCTCCCTCGAGGGCCAAACGGCGGTGGAAACTTCGGGCCCGCCCTGCGCCGGCATTCCCCGGCTGCTGCGCGATCCGGCGCTCAACGCGGCGCTCGGCGATCCCCTGGGCCGCGCCCGCGCGGCATCGCCGGGCGACGATCTGGTCCTCCAGGTCCTCCTCAGCCCCACGCTGCACCAGACGGCGGAAACCGCGCTCCGGGCCCGCTTCGGCGCGGTCTCGCAAGAGGAGATGGGCCGCCTGGCCGCGGAGAGCGGATACGAGCTGACCTGTTTCGCAGAACCGGAAGGGCCGTTGCGATGTGATTGAGTTTCCCGGAGGTGCCGCATGAAGCCGCTCGCCGCATCGTTGTTCGTCGCCAGCCTCGCCCTCGGCGCCGCCGCCGCGCAGGGCGGCGATACCATCGCAGTGCTCGAGCTGCGATCCCGCAACCAGCCGGTCGCCGCCGCAGAGTTGAGCGATCGCGTCCGCGAGGCGGTGCAGCGGGCGCTTCCGGAGGCGCGCATCGTCGATCGCGACGGTGACGCCGATCTGGTGATCACCGGAAAGGTCTCGCACGGCGGCCTCGGGTATCGCGCCTTCCTCGAGCTGCGCGACCGGCAAGGTGCGGTGCTGCAGCGCGCGTCCGCGACCGCGGGCACCCGCCGCGAGCTGGTGGAGGCGATCGACGGCGCGACGGCCGACCTGCTCCGCTCGCGCCAGGAGGCGGCCGCCGCCGCTCCGCTGGCGATCGGCGAGAAGGTCTCGCTGCCGGAAGTCCCCGCGCCGGCCGAGGTCCCGGAAGACGCGCTGAACCTCGACGCCAATGCCTCCGTGCTCGTCGCGTGGGACCGCGCCCGCCGCATCGAGGTCAACGGCAAGGAGAACCCGGACGCGGCCGCGGAAGCGTGGCGAAGGGTCGCATCGCTGGGCGGCCGGAATCCGTTCAAGGAGATCGCCGCCACGCGGGCGCAGCAATGGGAGACGTTCGCGGAGAGCCGGCGCGCCGCGCAGGGACAGATGGCCCGGGATACGACGCGCCTGCGCAGGGTGCTGCCGCTCTCGTCGGTGACCGATACGGCCAAGATCGACCTGCTGGTGCGGTACGCGACGGCGTACGGTTTCGACAACGTCTCTCCGCTGGTGTCCTTGCTCCCCACCGCCGCGCTGCGGGCGCGCGCCGAACTGTCGCTGGACTGCGAAGTGAAGGAAGCCCACGCCTGCGTCCAGATCGCCCAGGCTGCAGACGAGGCGAAGGATCCGAAGACGGCGCTGGAGTACCTCGATCGGGCTTGCGCGGCGGGCGCAGCGGACTCCTGCGCCGAGGCCGGCGATCGCTGGCTGCAGGCCGAGACGCGGGACCCGCCCCGGGCGATCGCGGCGCTGCAGCGGGGCTGCGACTCGGGGAATGCGACCGCCTGCGTCCGCCTGGCCCGCGTCTACGAAGAAGGGGACGGCGCCTCGGCCAATGCCGCGACCGCCATGGATTTGCGCGACAAGGCCTGCACCGCCGGCGACGGAAAGAGCTGCCGGCGGCTGGCGGGAATCAGCGACAAGCCGGCGCGGGTGGCGGATCTGCTGCAGAAAGGCTGCGAAGGCGGAGACAGCGTCTCCTGCGCGCTGGCGGCGCGGGAGCCGGCGATCGTCCAGCGGCAGTTGCAGGAGGCCGCGGCTGGCGCGCGGAAACCGGTGCTGGTGAAGCCGGCGCGCGCGGAGGAGAAGGCCGCCGACAAGGCGCCGACGCCATCCCTGCCGCGAACCGAGGCGGAACCGGCGCGCGACCACATCTCGGCCGGTGGAGCGATGGTTGTGCTCGGGGCGGTGGCCGGCACGGGCGCGGTCCTCCTCGCGACCGATGGCGGCGACTCCCGCCGGGGATGGTCGCGCTCGGGAAGAGCGCTGGTTTCGGCGTCGCCGACGCCGGGCGACGACATGCGAAAGGTGTTGACCATCGGGTTGGGCAGCGCGGCGGTGGCTTCGACGGTCGCCGGCTTGACGATGCTCTTCTCGAAGCCGGCGAAGCCGGAAACGCCCGCGGTGGGGGTTGGCGTCTCTCCCACCGGCCTCGTCGTCTCCGGCAACTTCCGCTGACGCTCTTCAGCCGATCGTCCGGCCGTCGTCGTCGAAGCGGAGGTGGCGCCCGGCGCGGATGAATGCAGAGGCGCCGGGCTCGAGGGCGAAGTCGGCGGGGGCGCGGCCCACCACGCGTTCGCCTCCTGCCGACAGCGTCACCCAGGTCTCCGCGCCGGTCAGCTCCACGAGGTCCACGGTCGCCGGAACCGAGCCCTGCGCCGCAGCCGCCGAGATCTCCAGATCCTCGGGACGAACGCCGACCAGTCCGTCGCCGGACAGGCCCAGCGCGGACGGCGGGATCACGTTGATGCGCGGAACGCCGAAGAACGCGGCGACGAAGCGATTCACGGGTTGCAGGTACATCTCGCGCGGAGCCGAGACCTGCTGCAGCTCGCCGGCGCGCAGCAGGGCGATGCGATCGGAGAGCGTCATCGCCTCCGCCTGGTCGTGGGTGACGTAGACGAAGGTCCGGCGCAGGCGCTGGTGCAGGGACTTGATCTCCGTGCGCATCTCCATCCGCAGCGCCGCGTCGAGGTTCGAGAGCGGCTCGTCGAAGAGGAAGACCTGGGGCCGGCGCACCAGCGCGCGCCCGAGGGCGACGCGCTGCCGCTGGCCGCCGGAGAGCTCGCGGGGCCTTCGCGCGAGCAGCTCGCGGATGCCGAGCAGCTCGGCGGTCTCCGTGACGCGCCGCTCGATCTCTGCGCGCGAAAGCCGCGCCACCTCCAGCGGAAAGGCGAGGTTGCCGCGGACGTCCTTGTGCGGATAGAGCGCGTAGCTCTGGAAGACCATCGCCACGTCGCGCTCGGCGGGGGAGAGATCGTTGACGACGCGGTCGCCGATCCGGACCGTGCCCGAGGTCGGCTCGTCGAGCCCGGCGATGAGATTCAGGGTGGTCGATTTTCCGCAGCCCGAGGGTCCGACCAGCGAGACGAATTCACCATCCTCGATGCGCAGGGAGAGGTCGCGCAGGGCCGGCGCGCCGGAGCGGAACGACTTGCCGACGTGCTCGAGCGTGACCGACGCCATCTCTAGCCCTTCACCGCGCCCGCGGTGAGGCCGGCGACGATGCGGCGCTGGAAGAGCAGGACCAGCGCGGCGAGCGGGAGCGTCGCGACCATCGATGCGGCAGCGATCTGCCCCCAGGGCTCGGCGTGCTCGCCGGCGAAGAGGACGATGGCCACGGGGATGGTCCGGCGCTCCGGAGTGGAGATCAAGGCGAGCGCGTAGAGCAGCTCGTTCCAGGAGAAGATGAAGACGAGGATCGCGCTGGTGGCGAGGGCGGGCGCGGAGAGCGGCAGGAAGACGTGCAGGTACGCCTGCCAGGGCGTGCAACCGTCGATGCGGGCTGCGCGATAGAGCTCGTCGGGAAGAGCGCGGAAGAAGGAGGTCATGAGCCAGAGCGCGAGCGGAAGCGCGAAGGTGGTGTAGGGCAGGACCAGGCCCGGGAGGCTGTCGCGCAGGCCCACCGCCCGGAGCACGAGGTAGAGCGGGCTGACGGTGGCGATCGGCGGGAACATGGAGACCGCGAGGGCGAAGGCGAGCAGACCGCCTTTTCCTGGAACCGGCAATCGGGCGATGGCGAAGGCGGCCGCCGATCCCGCGGCAAGGCAGACCGCCGTCGTCAGTGCGGCGACGATCAGCGAGTTCACCACCGCCCGCGCGAACGAGCCGCCCAGCCCGGCGTAGCTTGCGAGCGTGAGCGCCTCCGGCAGCGGCCGCGTGAGCTGGGCCTCGGGCCAGACGGAGGTCAAGGCCATCCAGAGGAACGGGCCGACGAAGAAGAGGAGGGCGAGCCCGCGCTTCACGTGCGTTCCCGGAGCGCCCGGCCGAAGAGCAGGCCGATGCAGGCGACGCAGAGGAATGTCGCGACCGCGAGGGTCGAGCCGTAGCCGAAGTCCCCGGCCCGGAGCATGGTCTTGTAGGCATAGATCGAGAGCGTCTCGGTGGAGTTTCCCGGTCCGCCCTCGGTGAGCACGTAGATGGCGTCGAAGACGCGGAACGCGTCCAGCGAGCGGAAGAGCAGCGCGAGCAGGATGGCGGGCTTGAGCAGCGGCAAGGTGATCGACCGGAAGATGCGCGCCGGGCGGGCGCCGTCGATCCGCGCCGCCTTGACCACCTCGTCGGGGATGGACTGGAGCCCGGCGAGCAGCAGCAGCGCGACGAAGGGAGTGGTCTTCCAGACGTCGACGAGGATGGCGGCGTGGAGCGCGATCCGCGGCGAGCCCAGCCAATCGACCGCCGGGAGAAGCCGGTGCAAGAGGCCATATTGCGGATTGAACAGCCAGGCCCAGAGGCGCGCGGAGATCGCAGTGGGGACTGCCCAGGGGAGCAGCAGGGCGGCGCGAAACAGGCCGCCGCTGTTCTGCAGGAGCAGCGCGAGCGGCAACCCGAGCAGGAGCTCGATCCCGACCGCGACCGCGGTGAAGTACGCGGTGGTGCCCAGGGCGGACCAGAAGCGGCCGTCCGAGAGCAGGAACTGGAAGTTCCCCAGGCCGACGAACCGGTGCTCGTGAAAGACGAGGATCGAGCGGTGCAGGCTGAGCCACACCGCCGCGAGCACCGGCGCGACCGCCACGCCTGCGAGCACGACGAATGCCGGCGCCGCCAGCGCCACTCCGGCCCGCGCCTCGCGATTCACTGCGCGCCCTCGAGGTGATCGACGATCCGCTGGGCGCGCTCCAGCGCTTCTTGCGGGCTGCGCAGTCCGGCGACCGCGGCGGAGAGCTCGCCCTGGATGGCGTCGCTGGCGAGCAGGTAGTACGGCGTGACCGGGCGCGGCCGGGCGGCGAGGGCGAGCGGCAGGAGCGCGGCGATGAACGGCGCCTCCGCCTTCACCGCGGGGTCGGTGTAGACGGACCTACGCGCGGGGATCCTCGAGTAGCGGAGCGCGAGGAGCGTCGCCGCGCGCGCCGAAGTGAGAAACGCGACCAGCTTCTCCGCGGCGCGCCGGCGCTCCGGGGGAGAGTTCGCGTTGACCGCCAGCTGCCATCCTCCGAGCGCGCCGGGCCCCGGAGCGCCGGTCGCGCTCGGGAGAGGAGCCCAGCCGATCTTTCCCCGGACGGCCGAGCCGGGCGACTGCGCTTCCGCCCACACGTAGGGCCAGTTCCGCAAGAAGACCGCGCGCCCGTCCTGGAAGGCGCGGCGCGTCTCCTCTTCTCCGGAGGAGATCACCGCGCGCGGCGAGAGGCCGCTGTCGATGGCGGAGCGGAGCAGCGCCAGGGCTTCGCGCGCCGCCGGCGTGTCGAGCGTCATCCGTCCGCCCGAGAGCAGGTCGCCGCCGTGCCCCCAGACCACCTCGAAGACGACGCAGCTCAGGCCCTCGTACTGGCGGCCCTGCCAGAGCCATCCGGAGAGCGAGGGATCGCGGCGCATCGCCGCGCGCGCGAACTCGTCGAGCTCGGCGTACGTGCGCGGGGCGCGCGGGACCAGATCGGTGCGGTAGTAGAGGAGGCCGACGTCGACGAACCAGGGGACCGCGTAGGTGCGACCTTCGGCCGTCACCGCCTCTACCGGTCCGGGAAGGAACTCCTCGCGAAGCCGCTCCACGGGAAAGGCGCCGGAGAGATCGGCCAGCCAGCCCGCCTTGGCGAACTCGGGGGCCCAGACCACGTCGATGGGGAAGACGTCGAAGTCCGACGCGCCGCCTTCCAGGGCGGTGACGAACATCTCCCGGGCGATGTCCGAGCCGTTCGGCAAGGTCTCGGTCCGCAACGCGATCCCCGGGTTTTCGCGGCGGAACTCATCGAGGAGCGCATGGAAGGGAGCCGGATCTCCCCAGAGCGGCTGGTGCTTGAGGACCAGCGCTCCGGGATTTGCCTGCCGCGAACAGGCCAGCGCCAGAGCGTACACGGCGATGCACCAGCGCATGGTCCGACAGTAACCGAAGCGACACGGCCGCCGCTCTCCCGTCAGCGGTGATCTGATTGCTCGTGGTATCTTCCCGCGCCTTCGGGGGAGATGAACCCATGACCCGCATTGCGACGCTCGCAGCGATCTTCGCTCTCGTCTCGTCGTCTTCCGCCCAGGCCTGGAATCGCAAGGAGGCCACGCGATTCGCCACGCTGCCGCCGGGCACGACCCATCCGGAAGGGATCACGGTCGACGCCGATGGCAACGTCTACGTCGCCGACTTCGAGGTGGAGCGCGCCTCGGGGCCGGGTCACGTCGTGGTGTTCGATCACTCGGGACGCCTGCTGCGCGTCCTCAACGTCGAGAATTCGAGCAGCGCGCTGCTCGGGCTCGACTTCCACCGGGTCGGTCGCGACGTCGAGCTCCTGGTGCTCGATTTCGGCGCGAAGAACGTCCTGCGGGTGGATCCGCGCACCGGCGCGTCGACGATCTTCGCCACCATTCCCGGCGGCGCTGCGGCGGGCCCGAACGGGATCACCTTCGATCACCTCGGGAACGTCTACGTCTCGGATTCGTTCCAGGGCGTGATCTGGCAGACCGGCCCGACCGGCGGCGCGGTCACTTCCTGGGCGGCGAGCCCGCTGCTCACCACCACCGGCGTTCCTCCGTTCGGCGCGAATGGCATCGCCTTCAACAAGGCGCAGACCGCGCTCTTCGTCGCCAACACCGGCAACGACACCGTGGTGAAGATCCCGGTCGCGACGCGCACCGCGGAGGTCTTCGTCAACAGCATCAACGGCGCGGACGGGCTGATGATCGACGGGCAGGACAACATCTGGGTGGTGGCGAACCAGGCCGACGAGATCGTGGTGGTCGAGCCGGTCGAGGGCCGGGCCATCGCCAAGCTGGGCGACTTCGACGGCCTCTCGCGCGACGGCGCGCCCGTGGGACTGCTGTTTCCCGCCAGCCTGGTGATGCGCGACGGCTGGGTGTACGTGACCAACCTGGCGCTGGACCTGCGGATGGTGAACCCGACGTTCAACGCGGTGGACTCGCCGTGGGCGGCGGCGGTGAAGCGCTATACGGTGGCGCGGATCCAGGCGCAGATCCCCGCGATCCGCGGCGAATGACGCGGCGGTCGTCCACGCTCTGCCGTAAATGCCGTGCGGCGCGGTTCAGCGCGGCGTGAACTGCGCCAGGTCGGCGATCCCGAACTGCTCTTCCAGCTTCGCGACCTGCGAGACGGCGTGCTCGAATCCCTGGTCGCCGAGACTCCTGCTCTCTTCCGCCTCGAACTGCTCACCCAGCTCGCCCCAGGCGTTGTTGCCGACGAGGTTGTGAAAGGCAGGGAAGAGCACCGTATCCTCGCGGGCGGCGTGCGGCCGGTACATGCGGTTGAACGTCCGCAGGCGATCCGCGAGCGATCGGCGATCGGCGTCGGCGAGCGGTTTTTTGGAGAGACGGAGGATGTCCGCCGTCACCTTCCGGCCCGCCGCATGTTGCTGCCGCAGCGTGGCGGTGAGCGTGGCGAGCTGCCGCGCCTTCTCCATCCGGGGAAAGACGAAATTCTCTTCCAGCTTCTCGTGGTAGTCCTCGATCACGCGCTTGACGATGCCGGCTGCGCCGGCCAGCGCATCGAGCGGGAGCGCCGCGCTTCCGTCCAGCCGGTGGGCGGCCTCGTCATAGAGGAAGAGGACGCGCCGCAGCACTCCGTGCTCGCGCATCAGGTCCTCGGCGGGGCCGACCTCCGCTTCTTCCTCTGCCGCGCGGGCAGCGGCGGCAAGCGCCGCGCCGGGTGCCACCGCCAGGAGAAACCGTCGCCTGCTCGACCTCATCTCGTCCTCCGCTCGACCGATCCCCCGGCCCTCCTGCTGCCGTCCGGGGAGGCCTTTGTCAATCCTTGAAAGTGACGCCTGTCACGCCCGAGGTTTGTGGGGTGAATCCGTTGCGCGCCCCTCGCGTCGTGATCGTCGAGCCGGTCCTTGCGGCCGCGCCGAAGTACGTGCTGGAAGAGGCGCGAATCCGGTTCGAGGAGATCGCCGAGGGCGTGAAGGACATCCCCGAAGGAGGCGCGTTCTGGACCTCGGTCCGGGTGAGCCGCCTCTGCCTGGTGGTGCACGGCTGGTCGTTCTTCTACACCTTCCAGAACGGGATCCTTCGCGTCACCGAAGTGAAGGCGCCGCGCTAGCGTCGCATCGATGAGGGCCGCTCAACGATCGCTCGAGCAATTTCAAGTGGCCGGACGGGTCGAGCGCTCGCACACTGGTCCTGATTCGAGGAGGAGAGCGCGATGGCCATCGTCACCGATCTGACGAAGCGCTTCAAGCTGTCCCATCCGATCATCCAGGCGCCGATGGCGGGCGGCGGTGACACTCCGCGGCTGGTCGCGGCAGTGGGCGAGGCGGGCGCGCTCGGGTCGATCGGCGCGGCCTACCTGACACCGCAGCAGATCGTCGAGACCGGACGCGCGGTGCGGGCGCTGAGCGCGCGACCGTTCGGCGTCAATCTCTTCGCGCCGCTGCGCGCGCCGGAGCCGCCGGCGGACGTCGCGCGGTCGCTCGACCGGGTGACGCCGTTCTTCGCGGAGCTCGGGTTGTCTCCGCCGCCGCGACCGTCATTGCCGGCCGACGCCTTCGCAGATCAGCTCGCCGCATGCCTGGAGATCGGCGCCGCGGTCTTCAGCTTCACCTTCGGCATGCTGCCGGCGTCCGCGATCGAGGCGGTGAAAGCGCGCGGCGTCTTCCTCGCCGGGACCGCGACCACCGTCGACGAGGCGGTGGCGCTGGAGAAGGCCGGAGTCGACGCGGTGGTCGCGCAAGGGAGCGAGGCAGGAGGGCACCGCGGGAGCTTCGTCTCCGACTTCGAGTCCTCGATGGTCGGGACCATCGCGCTGGTACCCCAGATCCGGGACGCGGTGCGCGTCCCGGTCATCGCCTCCGGTGGGATCATGGACGGGCGCGGGATCGCCGCTGCCCTCGCGCTCGGCGCCAGCGCCGTCCAGCTGGGCACGGCGTTCCTGACCACCGACGAGGCAGGCGTGCCCGACTGCTACAAGCAGGCGCTGCTCGGCGCCCCGGAGAATGCCACCCGGCTCACCCGGGCGTTCTCCGGCAGGCCGGCGCGGGGGATCGTGAACCGGTTCATGCAGGAGGTGGAGCGCGACCCGGAGTCGATCCTCCCCTTCCCGCTGCAGAACGCGCTGACGCGGCCGATGCGCACGGCGGCAGCCAAGGCGGGCCACTCCGAGTTCCTCTCCCTCTGGGCAGGGCAGGGGACGCGCCTTTCGCGGCGGCAATCCGCGCGGGAACTGGTGGCGAGGCTGGCGGCGGAAGCCGACGCGGCGATCGCGCGGCTCGCGTCGTCGACGATGGGGTCGTGACGTAAGCGCACCCGACCGCACGGCTGTACATTCAGGGTCCCCTGGAGCAGTCGCTCAGGTGATCA
>Ga0070741_10015993_pt1 | contig 12607 bp, 10 predicted proteins | sample Coa_R1_4_FD_66440 | JGI IMG/M metagenome (GOLD analysis project Ga0070741, IMG submission 66440) | Surface soil microbial communities from Centralia Pennsylvania, which are recovering from an underground coalmine fire - Coalmine... | ecosystem: Environmental > Terrestrial > Soil > Unclassified ...
AATAAAGACATGCACGTTTGAAGTACGAAGTACGAAGACGAAGTACTTCAAACTTTGTACTTCGTACTTCGTACTTTTATGAGGCTTTCGCCTTCCGCTGAGGCTTCTGTTTCCGTTGCGGCTGCTGCGCGGCTGCCGGCGCCATCGTCGAGGCCGGGGCGTGAGCCGCCGCGCGCGTCGGGGCATTGCCGCGCCAGAAGCTGACGATCGCTGCGGCGATGAACACGCTCGAGTAGGTACCGGTGATGATGCCGACCACCATCGTGAACGCGAATCCGTGCAGCACTTCGCCGCCGAAGAAGAAGAGCGCCAGCGCGGTCAGGAGCGCCGTGCCGGAGGTGATGATCGTCCGGTTCAGCGTCTGGTTGACCGACGCGTTGATGACGTCGAACATCGAGTCGCGCCGCATCGACCGCAGGTTCTCGCGGATCCGGTCGAAGATCACGATCGTGTCGTTCGTCGAAAAACCGGTCATCGTCAAAATCGCGGCGATGACGTTGAGCGACATGTCGTAGCGGAAGAACGCAATGAATGCGAGCGTGATGAGCAGGTCGTGAATCGTCGCGACGACCGCGCCGACGCCGAACGAGAACTGGAACCGGAACGCGAGATACAGCAGGATGCCGATGAGCGACAGCCCCGTCGCCCACAGTCCCTTGCTCGTCAACTCGGCGCCGACCGTCGGACCGACGATCTCGGTGCTCACCGTGGTGAAACCACCGATATTCCCCTTCCGCAACGCGTCGTTGACACGCTGCGCCACGACGCTCAGCGATTGACCCGCTTCGGCGCCGCTCGACGGGACGCGAACGAGCACCTGATGCTGCGACGGGTCCCCGTACGCCTGGACGACGGTGTTCTGGCCGCCGCCCGCGAAATTGCGGTCGAGCGCTTCGCGCACCTGCTGCACCGACACGTTCTGGTCGAACTTGTCGATCACGACGGTGCCGCCGGCGAATTCGACGCCCTTGGGGATCCCCTTCGTGGCGATGATGGCGACGCCGGCCAGGATGATGACCCACGACACGGCGAGCGCGTGGAAACGCCACCGGAGGAAGTTGATGTGCGTGTTGTGAAAAATGTGCATAAAACCTAGATGCTCAGGGTAGTGACTTGCTGCTTCTTCGCGAGCGCCATTTCAAAGAGCGTCTGCGAGACGAAAATCGAGGTGAACAGATTCGACGCGAGACCGATCGCGAGGGTGACGGCGAATCCGCGAATCGGACCGGTGCCGAAGTTGAAGAGGAACAGCGCCGAGATCAGCGCCGAGACGTGCGTGTCGACCAGCGTCCAGAACACGCGGCTGAAGCCGGCGTTCAGCGACGCGCGCACGCCGCGGCCCGCCTCGAGTTCTTCCTTGATGCGCTCGAAGATCAGCACGTTCGAGTCGACGCCGATGCCCATCGTCAACACGAAGCCGGCGATGCCGGGCAGCGTCATCACGGCGCCGATGTACGCCATCAATCCGAGCAGGATGATCAGGTTGAAGATCAACGCGACGACCGCGTTCACGCCCGACAGCTTGTAGTACACGAGCATGAAGCTGACGATCAGCAGCAGGCCGACCAGCGACGCGATGATGCCGGAACGGATCGAGTCGGCGCCGAGGCTCGGCCCGATGGTGCGCTCTTCGAGGTAGTCGAGTTTTGCCGGCAGCGCGCCCGACCGCAGAATCAGCGACAGGTTCTGCACTTCGTCGTTCGTGAAGCTGCCGGTGATGCGGCCTTCGGTCGTGATGCGCGAGTCGATGCGCGGCGCCGACTGCACGCGGCCGTCGAGGATGATCGCGAGCTGGCGGCCGATGTTCTCGCCCGTCACCTTGCCGAACTTGCGCCCGCCTTCGTTGTTCAGCGTGAAACTGACGGCCGGCTGATTGTTCTCGTCGAGCGACGGACGCGCGTTGCGCAAGTCGCGACCGGTGACCGCCGCCACTTTCTTCACCGTGTAGTAGACCGTGCTCGCGTCGCCAGGCGTGCCGGTGGCGCCGGGGACGATCTCGTCGCCCTGCGGCACCTGTCCGTTCACCATGAGCGAGTTCTTGTCGGGCGCCGGGCCGCTTTCCACGATCTTCAGCTCGAGCAGGCCCTGCGAGCCCATGATCTCTTTCGCGCGCTCGACGTCGGTGACGCCCGGCAATTGCACGAGCAGCTGATCGTTGCCCTGCTGCGAGATGCTCGGCTCGGTGACGCCGAGGTCGTTGACGCGGCGCTCGATCGTCTGCCGCGCCTGCACGACCGCTTCGTCTCGCAGGTTCTGCTGCACGTTCGGTTTCATCGTGAACGTGTAGCTGCCGTTCGACGCCGAGCTGCGATCGAAGTTCGCCTGCACCTCGGTCGCCGCCTGACGGAAGTTCGCGTCCATCGTCGTCGGCACGCCGTCGACGCGGAACTGGGTCGGACCGACGGTGTCGATCTTCGAGAACGTGATGTTCTTCGACTGCAGTTCCTCGCGCAGCCGTTCCATCTCCGTCTCGCTCTCGAGCCGCAGTGCGTCGTCGGTCTGGACGCGCAGGACGAGGTGCACGCCGCCTTTCAGGTCGAGCCCGAGCTTCAGCTGCTTATCCATCAGCCAGCCCGGCGAGTGAATCCCCTTGCGCGCGGCCAGAATCGGATAGACGCCGAGGGCGCTGAAGATGACCAGGACCACGACGATCGTGATGACTTTCCACTGAAGGTTTTTCATGACTGCAACTGCACCTGAAAACGGCTAACTCTCTGGCGCTTCCTGAACCGGCGCCTGCCCTTGATAACCGCCAATCGCCTGCTTCGCGACGACGATGCGGACCTTGTCGGCGATTTCGACCTGCACGCTCTGGTCGTTCAACATCTTCGTGATGCGGCCGTAAATGCCGTTCGTCATCACGATCTTGTCGTTTTCTTTGAGCGCCCCGAGGAAGTCCTGCACCTTCTGCTGCTTCTTGCGTGCCGGCAGCAGGATGATGAAGTAGAAAATCCCGAGGATCAGCGCAAACGGGATGACCTGGAGCAGCGGACTGCTGCCGTCAGGCGTCAGACCCAGTGCGAACGCGGAATTCATCGCGAAAAGTTTGAAACCGCCCAAACGTTAAACTTTCCCTAATCCCGCGAAGGGTGTCAAGGTAAAAGTTCAGGTTATGCAACGTGTTAAGGGTAGACGCGTTGATCTCCCCGGCGACGAACAGGTGGCGCAAATAGGCACGTGAGAAGTTGCGGCACGTATAACAGCCGCAGTTCGGATCGGGCGGCCGGTCGTCCTCCGCATATTGCCTGTTCTTGATGTTCAGCTTGCCTTCGCTCGTAAACAACTGGCCGTTTCGGGCGTTGCGCGTCGGCAGCACGCAGTCGAACATGTCGACGCCGCGCGAGACCGCTTCGACGATATCGATCGGCGTCCCGACGCCCATGAGATAGCGCGGACGATCGCGCGGGAGATGCGGCGTCGTGTGCGCGACGACGTCGTACATGAGATCGATCGGTTCGCCGACGCTGAGGCCGCCGATGGCGTAGGCCTCGAAGCCGATCTCGACCGTCTGCTGCGCGCTCTCCTGCCGCAATTCCGGATAGACGCCGCCCTGCACGATCCCGAATTGCGCCTGACCGGCGTTGGTCGCGCGCACGTCCGGCGCGGCGCTGGCCCGGATCGCGGACAAGCGTTCGCGCGCGCGTCGCGCCCAGCGCAGCGTGCGCTCCATCGACGCGCGCGTCGCGTCGGCGGTCGCGGGATACGCAAGGCACTCGTCCAGCACCATCGCGATATCCGATCCCAGTTGCGACTGGATGTCGGTCGCCTTTTCGGGCGTGAGCAGGTGCAGCGATCCGTCGAGATGGGATCGGAACTTGGCACCGTTTTCGTCGATCGTGCGCCGCGCGGCGAGGCTGAACACCTGGTAGCCGCCGCTGTCGGTCAGAATCGGCTTGTCCCATCCGATGAACGTGTGGAGGCCGCCACGCCGCGCGATCAGATCGTCGCCAGGCCGGAGATACAGGTGGTACGTGTTGCTGAGCACGATCTCGGCGCCCGCCGACACGAGATCGCGATGCGTGACGCCTTTCACGGCGCCTTGCGTGCCGACCGGCATGAATGCCGGTGTCTCGACGACGCCGTGCGGCGTCGTCAGCACGCCGCGCCGCGCCGCGCCATCGCTGTGCGTCACGCGGAAGTCGAAGGACACGTGCTAAGTTTATTCGAATGAAAAAACTGCGCGTCGGCGTGATCTACGGTGGTCGCTCCGGCGAACACGAGGTCTCGATCGCGTCGGCAGCCTCCGTGTTCCAGAACCTCGATCCTGAAAAATACGAACCGATCGCGATCCGCATCGAAAAGGACGGACGCTGGGCGCTGCCGCGCAAGCCGCCTGCGCAAATGCGCGCGGCGGACGTCATTCAATCGAAGCCGGAACTCTCCGACGGCGGCCGCGAAGCGCACCTCGTCGCGCATCCGGGCAGCGATACGTTGCTGACGATCGATCGGCACGATGATCGAGCGGTCGTCTCCGGACTCGGGCTCGACGTCGTCTTCCCCGTGCTGCACGGACCGTACGGCGAGGACGGAACGGTGCAGGGGCTGCTCGAGCTCGCCAACGTGCCGTACGTCGGCGCCGGCGTCCTCGCGTCGGCGGTCGGCATGGACAAAGCGGTGATGAAGCTCGTCTTCGCCGCCAAGGGGCTGTCGATCTGCGACTACGACGTCGTGCTCAAACGCGATTGGCAGCGGGACGAGCGCGCCGTGATGAATCGTCTCGTCAGCAAGCTGGGCTTCCCGATGTTCGTCAAGCCGGCCAACCTCGGATCGAGCGTCGGCATCTCGAAAGCGAAGCACGCGACCGAACTGCGCGACGCGATCAATCTGGCCGCGCAGTTCGACCGCAAGATCGTCATCGAAGCCGCGGTCATGCAGGCGCGCGAGATCGAATGCGCCGTCCTCGGCAACGACGATCCCGACGCGTCGGTCCCCGGCGAGATCATCCCGGGCCGTGAATTCTACGACTACGAGGCGAAATATCTCGACGAGAGCTCGAAGACGATCATTCCCGCGAAGCTGACGAAGAAGCAGACCGAAGAAATCCGCACGCTGGCGATTGCCGCGTTCAAGGCGCTGGACTGCGCCGGCATGGCGCGCGTCGATTTCCTGCTCGCCGGGGACACAGGGGTGCTGTACGTGAACGAGGTGAACACGATCCCGGGCTTCACGACCATCAGCATGTATTCGAAGATGTGGGAAGCGAGCGGCATCACGTACCCGACGCTCGTCGATCGGCTGATCGAGCTCGCGATCGAACGTCACGCGGAAAAACAACAGCTAAGGACGAGCATGTGACCGTCACCAGTCACCAGTCGTCGGTCGCCGGTCAACAGTCGTCGGACCGACTGGCGACAGGTAACTGGCGACGGCTGACGACGGCGGCACTGCTTGCGGCGCTCACGGCCGCTGTCTCTGCGCGCGGCGGCCTGTCGGCGCCGGACCGCGTGGCCGCTGTCTACGACACGATCCTGGCCGCCCAATTCGACAAGGTGGACGCGCAACTTGCGTCCACGTGTCCGCCGGCGCCGATGCCGGCGTGCGACGCGCTGCGGGCCGAAGCCGCTTGGTGGGAAATTCTCATCAACCCCGACAGCCACGACGTCGATCAGCGCCTGAGCGCGCTCGCCGCGACCGCCATCACCTCGAGCGCGGGATGGGTCGAACGCGAACCGCAGCGCGCCGAAGCGTGGTTCTACCTGGCCGGCGCCTACACGCCGCTCGTGCAGTTGCGCGTGCTGCGCGGGGAACGGGTGTCGGCGGCGCGCGACGGACGCAAGATCAAGGACGCGCTCGAACGCGCGCTCGAGCTGGACCCCGATCTCACCGATGCGCATCTCGGCATCGGTCTCTATCACTACTACGCCGACGTCGCGCCGCTCTACGCGAAATTCCTGCGCTGGATCCTGTTTCTGCCCGGCGGCGATCGCGTCGAAGGCCTCAAAGAGATCCTGGTGGCGCGCCATCGCGGCGTCCTGCTCGCCGGCGAAGCCGATTTTCAGTTACAGCAGATTTACCTGTGGTACGAAAATCGTTTTCGCGACGCGCTCGCGGTCCTCGAGTCGCTCGATCAGCGCTACCCCACCAATCCCGTCTTCTTGCAGCGCATCGGCGACGTGCACGAAATCTATTTCCACGATCTCGACGCGAGCATTCGCACGTGGACCACGCTGCGCGATCGCGCACGCGAGCATCGTGTCTATTCCTCGACGCTGATCGAAACGCGCGCCGACAAAAAACTGCAACAACTGATCGCGCAACGCGCAAAAAAGTGATCGCTTTTTGACTTTTGACGTCGTTTTGTGCTTGACACTGCGCGAAAGGGGTCCATAATCTACATCTGGTATGAGGGAGGGCCACTCAGGGCCATCCCTTGTGAAGCTCGGGCGGCGGACAACGGCGGACGTGCCAGGCGGCAGCCGCAGAGTTTGACCGCAGCGCCCGCGCGCGAATCCCACTTGAAGGGGGGGATAAAAGACAATGGCAAAGAAAGCCAAGGGCGGGAAGAAGAAGGCCGGCAAGAAACGTTAAGCTGACCTCGCCCGTCACATAAAAGGGGGCGGTACTTTCGCCCCCTTTTCAATTTCTACTCCCGGTTATCCGTCATCGTCGTCCCATCCCAGACCCGCACGCGTCGAATCACATCCCACTGCTGAATCTTGTCGACGACGTCCATGCCGGAAATCACACGACCGAACACGGTGTAGCGCGCGTCGAGGTGTGGTTGCGGCGAGTGCGTGATGAACCACTGACTGCCGCCGGTGTCCGGCCAGGGATCGAGCGCCATGCCGACGGTGCCGCGCAGATAAGGACGCTCGTTCAGCTCGTCGCGGATCGAATAGCCGGGACCGCCTTCACCGTCGCCGCGCGGATCGCCGTCTTGGATCACGAAGTCGGGAACGACGCGGTGGATGCTCAGGCCGTTGAAGAATCCCTTGCGCGCCAAACTGATGAAGTTCTCCACCGTGAGCGGCGCGTCGAGGACCGCGAGCTCGATCTGAATCGTGCCCTTGTCGGTATCCACGTATACCTGCGTCGACACCGTCGGGTTGACGAGCCGCTGCGCCGAATACGTGTCCGCGGGGAGTGTCGTCGGCGCCGGACGGATTTGCTTCTCCACGTCGGCGGCCGATGCGGGATCAAATTCTTTCAGCAACTGCGCCGCACGGACGCGGACGGCCCAGTCTTTATCGGCCAGCGCGATCTTCAACACCGGCGTCGCTGCTGCGGCGCCGTACTTCGACAACGCGCCCAGCGCTGCCGCACGCCCGAGGTAGATCGCGTCGCGCTGACCGAGGCGGTACGCATCGGCGAGCGCCTGCGCGCCGGTGGGCGGCTTCAGCTCACCAAGTCCCGCGGCCGCCGCCGCGCGCACGGCGGGATCGTCGGCTTTGAGGTGATCGATCAGGATCGTCGCCGCGTCGGGCGCCTTTTGCTTGACGAGCCCGTCGAGCACCGCCGGAATGACGCGTTGATCCGAGTCGTTCAGCAGCACGTGCAGTCGGGGCTGACCGATGTCCGCCGGCAGTGTCGCCAGCGTCGCGGCCAGCGACGCGCGCACGTTCCAGTGCGGATCGGGATCGAGTCCCGACAGGATGGTGACGAAATTCTCTGGATCTGCCGTGGCCACCGCCCGCAGCGCCGCCGCACGGATCGCGGGCACCGGGTCCGCCAGCAGATCGAGCAGCGTGTCGGTAACGGCCTGGTTGGCGGATTTCAGGTTGCCGAGCGCCGTGACGGCGGCCAGCCGCACATGAGGATCGGTGTCGGCCTCGCGCAGAAATCGCAGCAGCGTGTCGGTGACGCTGGCGTCGCCGATCTGGCCGAGCGCGGTGATCGTTTCGATCAGGACCGATCGATCGCCGCTCGAGAGCAACGGCGTCAACGCCGGGAGCGCGGTTTTGTCTTTCAACGCGCCCAACCCTTTCGCGGCGAATGCGCGCGCGTACGGATTGCCATCCTTCGTCAGCGCCATCAGCGCCGGCAAGGCGCGTTTGTCTCCGAGCCGTTGCAGCGCGAACGCCACCGGCCACCAGTGCACACGCGGCTGACCGTTCGCGTCGAGCACAGCGGACGCGAGCTGCGGGTAGGCCTTCAACCGCACCAGCGCGTAGATGCCGAGGCGCGCGGCCGCGGACGGCGTATCGCGGCGCGACTCGTCGTCTGCGCTCGGCGGCTGCGTGAGCGCGCCCGCCTGGACGATCTGCGACACCATGCGGCCGATCGCGTCCGCTGACGCCGCGTCGCCAACCGCGCCGAGCGCTTCGGCCGCGCTGCCTTGCACGAGCGGCGACGGATCGGCGAGCGCGGCTATCAACGGCTCGCGTGCGGACGGGTCGTGCAGCAAGCCGAGCGCGAACGCCGCCATCTGTTTCACTTCGGGATCGCTCTCCGACGTCATCAACGCGACGAGCGGCTGAACACCCTCGGCGAGCCCGACGCGTCCAACAGCGAGGGCGGCCCGACGCCGAACGCGCGCTTCGTCGTCCGTCAAGAGCTTCGTCAGATCGGGCGGAGGCGGCGGGACTGGCACCGCCACGGGCGCTCTCCCTTTTGCAGGGACGACCGGCGGCGGCGCAGGCGGCGGCGCCGGATCGCGGAGCATCCGTTGATCCTCGAGCCTGAGGATCCACGACATCTTCTGCTCGAACGTCGGTCCGGTGACGGTTGGCGTCGTGGCTGCGGGCGGTGCGGTTGCGCAGGCGGTAACAAACAGGAGGTTCAAAAGGTTCAAGAGGTTCAGAGGGTTCAAGAGGTTCCGGGGGTTCAAGAGGTTCGAACGCAATCGCGCGTGCAGAACCTTCTGAACCTCTTGAACCTCTTGAACCTTTTGAACCACTTGAACCTCTCGTCGCGTCATACGGCGGCGACGTCGAACGACTCGCGGCGAATCGTCGCCGCGTCGATGCGATCCTGACGAACCGTCACCCCGATGCCGGGCGCGGTCGGCACGGCAAGCGTGCCGTCGGCGGCCACCTCGATCGGTGGATCGATGAGATCGGGCACGAAGTAGCGCTTGCTGGCGGCAACGTCGCCGGGGAGCGAGAAGTTCGGCAGGGTCGACAGGTGGATGTTCGCAGCGCGGCCGATGCCCGATTCGAGCATCCCGCCGTGCCACACCGGGATGTTGTGCGCCGCGCAGACGTCATGCAGCCGGATCGATTCGGCGAAACCGCCGACGCGCCCCGGCTTGATGTTGATGATCCGGCACGCACCCATTGCGATCGCGATCTCGCCGTATCGAACCGTCTTGATCGATTCGTCGAGGCAGATGGGTGTCTTCAACCGCTTCTGCAGCACGGCGTGATCCGACAGATCGTCGTAGTCGAGCGGCTGCTCGATCATCATCAGATCGAACGCGTCGAGCTTGGCCAGATGATCCGCATCGGACAGGGTGTACGCGGCGTTCGCGTCGACCATCAGCGGAATGGATCCAAACCGCTGACGGATCATCGCCACCGCATCGAGGTCCCACCCGGGTTTGATCTTGACCTTGATCCGACGATAGCCGGCGGCGAGTTCGCGTTCCACTTTCGCCGCGAGATCGTCGAGCGAATCCTGGATGCCGATCGACACGCCCGACGCGATCCGCGCGCGCGAGCCGCCCAGCGTCGTCGCGAGCGGCTCGCGGCGCTGCTTCGCGAAGAGATCCCAGGCGGCCATTTCTATGGCCGCTTTCGCCATGTTGTGCCCGCGGATCGCCTTCAGCGCCGGAAAGATCTCGCGTGGATGCGCGAAGGTGGCGCCGAGCACGCGCGGCGCGATGAAGTTCGCGATGATGTGCCACGCCGTGTCGTTCGTCTCGTATGCATAGTACGGGTTCGAATCGGCGACGCACTCACCGTAGCCGGTGACGCCCTCGCCGTCGACGCGCACGAGAATGAATGTTTTGTCGTGGACGCGACCGAAACTGGTCTCGAAGAAGTGGACGAGCGGGAGCTTGAGAAGAGCCAGCTCCAGACGTTCGATCTTCACTGCGCGATGATATCATCGGCGACTTGCAATTCCGTCACATTGCGATCGAAGGCCCGATCGGCGCAGGAAAAACGGCGCTTGCGGAGCGACTCGGCACGCGGCTCGACGCCACGGTCGTGCTGGAAGAATCCGAGAATCCGTTTCTCGCCGACTTCTACTCGGATCGTCCCGGCGCGGCGCTCCAGGCGCAGCTCTTTTTTCTCTTGAACCGCCATCGGCAGCAGACCGCCCTGCGCCAGACCGATCTTTTCAGTCAGGCGACGATCTGCGACTACCTGTTCGACAAAGACAAGATCTTCGCGTACCTCAACCTCGACGATAACGAGCTGTTCATCTACCAGCGCCTCTTCGAGCTGCTCGCGCGCGACGTGCCGTCACCGGATCTCGTCATCTACCTGCAGGCGCCGACCGACGTGCTGTTGCGTCGTGTCCACAGCCGACGTCTGGATCCCGAAGCCGTCGCGCTGCAGCCCGACGATGCGTATTTGAAGGAGTTGAACGAGGCGTACCACCACTTCTTCTTTCATTACAACGCCACGCCGCTGCTCGTCGTCGAAACGTCGCAGTTCGATTCGGATGCGAGCGACGAGGCGCTGGACGATCTGATCAAGCAAATCCGGGCCATGGGCCCCGGAACCCGTTACTACGTGCCCAGAACAAAGTAGCGCCGCGCTTTCAGGCTGCGCTAAGCTGGTCTTTCATGCCTTGGTTCAAGAAGACCAAGAAGCCGATCGCGGCGCAAGACAAAGAGAAACCGAGCCGCGTCCCCGAAGGTCTCTGGGTCAAGTGTCCCGACTGCGGGCAGATCCTGTACAACAAGGATCTCGTCACCAACCAGAACGTCTGCACGAAGTGCGCGCATCACTTCCGCATCACGGCGACCGAGCGTCTGCGGATGCTGTTCGACGGCGACTGGGTGGAACACGATACAGGGCTCGTCTCGACCGATCCGCTCAACTTCACCGACACCAAACCGTACAAGGCGCGGTTGAAGAGCAGCATTCAAGCGACGGGCCTCAAGGACGCGATCATCGTCGGGTCGGGAACGATCGAAGGCATGCCGACGGTCATCGCGGCGATGGAGTACGGCTTCATCGGCGGCAGCATGGGCGTCGTCGTCGGTGAGAAGATCACGCGGGCGATCGAACGCGCGCTCGTCGCGAAGCAGCCGGTGATCATCGTGTCGTGCTCGGGCGGGGCGCGCATGATGGAAGGGGCGCGGTCGCTGATGCAGATGGCGAAGATCTGCGGCGCGCTCGCGCGCCTGGATCGCGCCGGTCTCCCGTACATTTCGATTCTGACCGATCCGACCACTGGCGGCGTGACGGCAAGCTTCGCGATGCTCGGTGACATGAACATCGCCGAGCCGAAGGCGCTCATCGGGTTCGCCGGCCCGCGCGTCATCGAGCAGACGATCCGCCAGAAGCTGCCCGAGGGATTCCAGCGCAGCGAGTTCCTGCTCGAAAAAGGGATGGTCGATCTCGTCGTCGATCGGCGCGAGATGAAAGCGATCGTCGCCAACGCGCTGCGGTTCATGGGCGCCACGAAACCGGCCCCGGCCGCCGCCGAACCGGAACCGATTGGATCCACTTCAGTACCTCTTTAGCCTCGAACAGTTCGGGATCAAGTTCGGTCTCGACAACATCACGGCGATCGTCGAACGTCTCGGCCGCCCGGATCGATCGTTTGCATCGATCCACATCGCGGGCACCAACGGCAAAGGATCGGTCACCGCGATGGTCGATGCGGCGCTGCGCGCCGCCGGCCACCGATCGGCACGTTACACCTCGCCGCACTTGATCGATCTGTCGGAACGATTCGTCATCGACGGACGGCCGGTCGCGCATGACGCGCTCGTCCACGCTGCCGCGGATGTGCGCGATGCGGTCGAATCGCTTCGCGCCGATCGCACACTCGAGGTTCAGCCGACCTTCTTCGAAGTCACGACGGCGATCGCGTTCGAGCTCTTTCGGCGCGCGCAGGTCGAAGTCGCCGTGCTCGAGGTCGGACTGGGCGGACGCCTGGACGCAACGAACGTCGTCACACCACTCGTGACGGCGATTACGTCGATCGCATTCGATCACCAGCAATACCTGGGATCCACGCTCGCGGAGATCGCGTTCGAGAAAGCCGGGATCATCAAGGCCGACGTGCCGGTCGTGATCGGACCGCTGCCAAAAGAAGCGATGGAGGTCGTGACGCGCGTCGCGGCGCAGCGGCACGCGGATCTCGTCCGCGCGTCACCCTCCGGCGCGGACGGCTACAGCATCGGCCTGCTCGGCGACCATCAGCGGACGAACGCTGCCGTCGCGCGCGGCATCCTCGAGACGGTCCATCGCCGCGGCATCGCGGTCGCGACGACCGCGATTCGGGAAGGGCTCGCGCGGCCGTCGTGGCCCGGCCGTCTCGATCGTCGGCCGCTCGACGATGGCCGCGAGGTCCTGCTCGATGCGGCGCACAATCCGGCTGGCGCCGCCGCTCTGGCGTCTTACCTGGCAAGCGATCGCGACCGGCGCCCGCTCGTGTTTGCGGCAATGCGAGATAAAGATATCGATGGGATGCTGACCAGATTGTTGCCCGCGGTAACCGCGCTCGTCGTGACGCGCGCGGCGAACGCGCGGTCGGCCGATCCCGA
>Ga0070741_10015994_pt1 | contig 12606 bp, 14 predicted proteins | sample Coa_R1_4_FD_66440 | JGI IMG/M metagenome (GOLD analysis project Ga0070741, IMG submission 66440) | Surface soil microbial communities from Centralia Pennsylvania, which are recovering from an underground coalmine fire - Coalmine... | ecosystem: Environmental > Terrestrial > Soil > Unclassified ...
GGATAGGGGCGACCCCGCGTGAGCGCGTCGGCGAGCGCCTTGGACTCGCACCAGGAGAGCACGCCGACTTCAGCCGCGGCCGCGGGCGCGGCGTTGAACTCGGTCAGACTGCTCACCATGGCGCCATCCAATCAGGGCAGCTAGCGCACTCGATAGCCGCTTATCGGCTGAATCGCCGGTTACGTCCCTCTGGCGCTTTTGTAGCTTTCGCTAAACAATCGTTAGTTACGTACATTTCGGATGGGAGGTGAGCCGGTGCGCGTACGTGACTTGCTGGATGTGCCAGGCCTCGGGCTCCGGCTGCTGACCGACGTGACCGGGCTGGACCGGCCGATCCGGCATGTGTACACCACTGACCTCCCAGATCCTGGTCGCTATCTTACCCAGGGTGACCTTGTGCTTACTGGAATGATCTGGTGTCGCGAGCCCGGTGACGCGGACCGGTTCGTCCGCGCGCTGGCGCGGGCCGGGGCGAGCGTGCTGGGCGCCGGAGAGGCGCTCGGCCCGGTGCTGCCCGAGGTGATCGATGCCTGTGGCCGGCATGGCGTGGCGCTGCTCGCGGTGCCGCCCGAGACGTCGTTCGCGTCGGTCACCGACGAGGTCGCGCGGTGGCTCAGCGGGGACCGGGCGACCGCGATGACCCGGGTGCTCGGCCGGCGCCGGCTGCTGCTGTCCGCGGTCGCCGAGGGAGCTGGCCTGGACGAGATGTTCCGGCTGATGGGCCGTGAGATCGGGGTGGAGTGCTGGCTGCTCACCGGGACCGGGCGGGTGGTGGGCGGTACCAGCGCGCCGCTGTCGCGGCCGGCGGCGCTGCGGCTGGCGGCCGAGTACGTGAAGGCGGACCGGCTGCCCGTGGTCACCAGGGCGGGGGAGGGGGACACGCGGTACTCGCTGTTCGGCGTTGGCAGCGAGCCGCGGATCACCAGCTGGTTCCTGGCCTGTGCCGGGCGGGAGCACGAATGGCAGCACGAGCTGCGGGAGTCCGTCGCGGAGCTGACCGCCGACGTCGCGCTCGAACGAGCCAGGCTGGACGCCGGGCGAACCGGAGACCGCAAGCTGGCCGACGCGATCGTCACCAGGCTCGCCGCGGAGGGCTCGTCGCCTGCCGAGATCGCGTCGCTGATGCGCGCCGCCGAACTGTCCCCGGACGGCAGGTACCTGGTCGCGGCGCTCCGCGCCGAGGGGGAGCACCGGCTCGGCGGCCACGCCGGCCCCGCCAGCAGCGTCGGCCACGCGGGCACAGCCGGCGAGCACTGGCGCTGCGACCTGGCCGAGGAGCTGAGCTGGCCGCTGGCCGAGCGCACGCTGGTCGCGCCGCTCGGCGACGAGGTCATCGTGCTGATTCCGCTGGCGGGCACCGAGGAGGCCGAGGAGATTCCGCCGGCCCACGCGTTCGCCGCGCTGCTGCGCGAGGCCCAGCCGGTGTTCGAGGCGGACCGGTCGCGGCTCCGGCTCAGCGTCGGCATCAGCACTCCGGCCGACCGGGTGACCGCGCTGCCCGGCGCGCAGCACGAGGCGAGCAGCGCGCGGCGGCTGGCGGAGCTGCGCGGCGCGCCGGGCGGGATTTCGGTGGTGACCAGCGACGAGGTCGCCTCGCACGAGCTGCTGCTGGCCAGCGTTCCGGGCAGCGTGACGCGCTCGTTCCGGGACCGGCTGCTCGGGCCGCTGCTGGCCTACGACGAGCAGCACCGCGCCGAGCTGCTGCCCACGCTGCGCGAGTTCCTGGCCTGCTCGGGATCCTGGAACACCTGCGCGGCGAAGATGTACGTGCACGTCAACACCGTGCGGTACCGGATCAGGCGGATCGAGGAGCTCACCGGGCGAGACCTGTCCTCGCTGGACGACCGCGTGGACTTCTTCCTCGCGCTGCGGATCCGCTAGCCGTGGTGACGATCCGGCCGGCTGTGCTGGCGGACGCCGAGGCGATCGCGGAGGTGATGCGGGCCAGCTGGTTCGCCGCGTACTCGGGGATCATCGACGACGACGTGATCGACCGGGTCACCGCGCCGGACGACGGTGCGCGGGTGCGCGAGCGGTTCCGCAGCCGCCCCTGGTCGCGGACCGTCGTGGCGTGCGACGAGCCGGGTTCCGTGGTGGGGTACGCGTCCTTCGGCCCGGAACGTGACATGTTCGACCCGGCGTGGCCGCCGCCGCTGACCGCGGCCGGGGTCGCGAGGCAGACCGCGGAGCTGTACGCGCTGTACGTGCACCCGGACGCGTGGTCCGCCGGCCGCGGCCGGGCGCTGATGGAGCTGGTGCTCGCCAAGACCGCTAAGCTGGGCTACCCGGAGATCGTGCTGTGGGTCCTGGCGCGCAACGCCCGAGCCCGCAGGTTCTACGAGCAGGCCGGATATGTTCCGGACGGCGCTTCGCACGGCGTCGCCTCTCTCGGCAACGTGACCGAACTCCGCTACCGCCGCCCGGTCAGCCGCTGACCCCCCGCCGCAGCCGCGGCCGCAACGTGTCAAATGCGCAATTGAGCCCACTAGAGCGTGTCAATGCGCGTCGAGTGTCCCCGCTCGGTCAAGGCGCGGGCGGACCGATCGTCGCCGCGGCCGGGCCGAAGTTCTCGACATACCGCGGGTGGACCCGTTGCCACAGTTCTGACGGCGGCGGCGCGGCGCCGTCCAGCCAGGCGCCGAGCATGTCCAGGCAGACGTGCCAGCCCGCCCCGTCCCGTGCTGCCTTCCCCTGCTCAGCGATCGTGTCGGTGAAGATCAGCCGGCAGCCGCTCGCGCCGTCAGGCACCAGCTCCCAGCGCAGGGTGTCCTCGCCCCAGGTGTAGGCGAGCACCCGCGGCGGGTCGCACTCGAGCACCACACCGTGGAAGTCGGGCACCGACTCGTGCTTTCCGTCCTTGGCGAAGCTGAACCTGAGCTTGCCGCCCACGCTCAGGTCGCCCTCGACCTCCTGCGGGAACCAGTGCCGCAGCGCGTCCGGTTCGGTCAGCGCCTGCCAGACCTGGTCGGCGGGATGGGGAAGATGCCGCTCGAATCGCAGCACGTACCGGCCGTTGCCGGCGGACAGGGTGCCATCGGCGTGCTCACTGATCACGGTTGTCCTCCAGGCGTGTGTCGAGGTAGTGCTCCAGGGCGTCCAGGTTGGCGGCCCAGAAGCGCCGGTACGGCCGCAGCCAGGTGTCGATCTCGGCGAGCGGCTCCGGGCGCAGCTCGTACCAGCGCCGCGGTCCGTCCGTGCGGACCCGCACCATGCCCGCCTCGCGGAGTACCCGCAGGTGCTTCGAGGTGCCCGGCTGGCTGAGGCCGAGCAGTCCGGCGAGCTCGCCGACCGGGCGCGGTCCGTCAAGCAGCAGGTCCAGCACGCGCCTGCGGGCGGGCTCGGCGAGTACGGCGAAGGTTTCGGATGCCATGCCAGTTATATAACCAGTTCCGCATATTCCTGTCAAGGCATATGTTGTGCACGTTGGCACGCTCTAGCGGGCTCAACTGCGCATTTGACATGCTGAGGGGGCGGGCCGTGTCGGGTATGCGCGGCTACTAGGACGCGGGCGCCGGTTCCGTCGAGAGGTAAGGCTCGGGCAGCGCGGTGCGGGCGTGCGCGATCAGGGCGCGGGCCGCGGGACTGACCGGATCCTCGGCACGCCAGGCCAGGGCGAGGCGGCCGCGGATCTCCGGGTCGCGGACGGACATCACGCGCAACCCGTCGCCATATGCCCGGGCGACCGAAGCCGGCAGGAACGCCAGGCCGAGACCGCGTGCGGCCAGCCTGGCCAGCATCCGCGGGTCGCTGGCCTCGAACGCGACGCGGGGCCGCAGCCCGGCCGACGCGTAGGCGGCGTCCACCGCCGACCGCAGCCCGGTGCCGTCGGGGAGGCTGATCAGCGTGCGGTCGGCTATGTCGGCCAGGCTCACCACGGCCCGGGTGGCGGGTTCCTGGCTGCTCACGGCGGCCACCACGGGCTCGTCGGCCACCACCTGAAGGGCCAGGCCGGCGGGTTCGGTGGCACCGAGGCCGAGAAACGCCAGGTCGTAGCTGCCATCGCGGACGCCGTCGGCGAGCTGATCGGAGTTGTCCTCCGACAGCGTGATCTGGATCGCGGGGTAGCGCTGATGGAACGTCGCGAGCAGGCCAGGCAGGTCGAGTGCGGCGCACTGGACGACCATGCCGACCGCGACGCGGCCGCGGAGCAGGCCAGACAGCTCGTCGATGGCCACCCGCGCGCTGGCGACGGCGCCGAGCGCGGCCCGGGCAAACGGGAGCATCGCCGTCCCGGCCTCGGTGAGGGTGGTCACCCGGCCGGACCGGTCGAGCAGCGGCTGGCCAAGCTCGCGCTCCAGCTGACGGATCTGCGCGCTGATACCGGGCTGAGCCACGTGCAGTTTCTCCGCGGCGCGGGTGAAGTTCTGCTCGCGGGCAACCGTGACGAAGTACTCAAGCTGACGAAGCTCCATAACGCCCAATGCTAGTAGCAAGAAGAACTATCTCTTGGACTTATGGCTCCGTCTCGGTAACGCTGGAAGCATGAAGGCAACGACAGCAGAGAAACTGGCGGCCACCTACTTCGAGTCGTGGCTGGAGCGGGACTTCGGACGGCTCCGTGCGGTGCTGGCGGACGACGTGGAGTTCGCTGGCCCGCTCGCGAGCATTCGCGGCGCCGATGAGTGCGTGCGGGGCCTGGAAGGGCTGGCGCGGATCACTACCGGAATCGACATCCAGAAGGTGTTCGTCGATGGGAACGACTCGCTCACCTGGTATGACCTTTCCACCAGCGTCGCCGAGACGGTACCGGTGGCCAACTGGATCCACGTCGAGGACGACAGGATCACGCGGATCCGCGTCGCCTTCGACGCGCGCGGACTCGCCGCGGCACAATAGCGCGGCGCACCCCTGGCTGGCGGTATCGGTGCTGGCCGGCGCCCAGGCGCTCGCGGTGATGTCCACCACGGTGGTCAGCGTCGCGCTGCCCGCCATCGGGGCCGGGCTGCACGCCTCTGCATCGGCCATGCTGTGGATCGTCGACGCCTACGTGATCGTCTACTCGGCGCTGCTCGTGGTCGGCGGGACGATCGGCGACCGGCGCGGGCGCAAGGGCGTGTTCCTGCTCGGCCTCGCCCTGTTCGCCGCGGGGTCGCTCGCCGACAGCCTGGCCCCGTCGACCGGATGGCTGCTGGCGGCGCGCGTGGCGCAGGGTCTCGGGCCGGTGTTCCTGGTGCCGGGCAGCCTGACGATCATCCGGGTGATGTTCGCCGACGAGCGGCACCGGGCGCAGGCCATCGGGCTGTGGTCGACCGGATCCGGGCTCGGCATGGCCGCCGGGCCGGTCATGGGCGGGCTGATCGCCGCGCACCTCGGCTGGCGGTGGGTGTTCGGCTTCAACGTGCCGCTCGCCGCGATCCTGCTGGTCCTGGCGGCGCGGGTGATCCCCCGGCTGCCGCGGACGGAGGTGACCAGCCGGCTGGACTGGCCGGGCACGGTGCTGGTGACCGGGAGCATCGCGGCGCTCGCCTACGGGCTGATCGAGGGGAACCCGCTGGGCTGGACGTCGGCGCGCGTACTCGCGGCGTTCGTGCTGAGCGCGTGTGCCATGGGGCTGTTCGTGCTGCGGGAACACCAGGTGAGCGCGCCGGTTGTCGACATATCGCTGTTCCGGCGTCCGGCCTTCACCGCCGCCAACCTCGCCGCGCTGACCGTGTTCTTCGCGTTCGTCGGCGCGATCGTCTTCCTCAGCGAGTACTTCCAGCAGGTCGCGGGCGATTCACCGGTGGCGGCCGGGCTCCGGGTGGCGGTGCTCGGCCTGGCGTTCGGCATCGCCGCCCCGCTGTCCGGACGGCTGACCGGCCGGGTCGGGCCGCGCTGGCCGATGCTGGGCGGGCTGGTCGCCGCGGGCCTGGCGATGCTCGGTCTGGTCCGGCTCGGCGGCCACACCGGATTCGGCTCCATCTGGTGGGATTTCGCGATAGCCGGCGCCGGAGTGGGCCTGTGCCTGACCCCGATGACCCAGATCGCCGTGTCCGCGGTCGGACCGGCCCGGGCTGGCATGGCGTCCGCGGTGCACAACTCCTTGCGGCAGTTCGGCCAGGTGCTGGGAGTCGCGGTGCTCGGCGCGATCATCACCGCACACGGCCCGCTGACCGGCCTCCACCAGGCGATGATCGCCTCCGGCGGGGCCCTGCTGGCCGGCGCCGCGGTCGCCGCCGTCCTACTCCGCGTGACAGAAGCGTCGTAAGTGAGTGCGGAGGTGCTGAGTGCGGGTTTGTGTCACTGATGTCGCCAGAGTGACGGCGGTAAGCACCAATGTCGTTCTGCTGGAAAAAAGCCAAGTTCGCGGAAAGTGGCACTACTGAGAGAGGGCCAAACTTTGCCATTGTGATCTGGTGAGACGGCGCCTGGTTCAGCTGTTCGCCGGGCTCGTGCTGTACGGGGTCAGCGACGCGATGATCCTGCTGGCGCGGCTCGGCGTTGATCCGTGGGACGTGCTGCATCAGGGGCTGGCGCGGCTGACCGGGATGCAGACCGGGACCTGGTCGGTCATCGTCGGGGCGTGCGTGCTGCTGCTGTGGTGGCCGCTACGGCAGCGGCCGGGAATCGGGACGTTGTGCAACGTGGTGGTGATCGGCTCGGTCATCGACCTGGTGCTGACGCTGATCCCGGCGCCCTCCGGGCTTGCGGTACGGGTAATCGTGCTGGTCAGCGGCATCGTGCTGAACGGGGTTGCGACAGGCCTCTACATCGGCGCCGGGCTCGGGCCGGGGCCGCGAGACGGGCTGATGACGGGGATCGCGGCGCGCGGGCATTCGATCCGGGTGGTGCGGACCGGGATCGAGGCAACGGTGCTGGTGACCGGCTGGCTGCTGGGCGGGAACGTGGGCGCGGGCACAGTGCTGTACGCGGCGACGATCGGGCCGCTGGCGCACGTGTTCATCCCGCTGTTCGCCCGGCACGAGCAAGAGCTAGGCGGCGCGCGGCGCGGACAGCTCGTCCGGCAGGATGCCGAAGCGCTCCGCTAGCTGCTCGTGGCCGGTATCGGTGATAGACAGCGCGCGGTGGTGGCGGCTGGGCTGAACCCAGCCGAGGTCCAGCATCCGGTTCAGCAGTTCGCGGCCCGCCGCACCGGCCATGTGGTGGCGCTGCTCGGTCCAGTCGACGCAGCAGCGGACCGCCGGGTTCCGCGGCGGCTGGGCGCCGATGCTGGTGAACGCCTGAGCGCCTTCGGCCGTCAGCGTGTAGGCGATGGGGTCAAGCACACCGCCGGCCGGGCGGTCGCCGGTCATCCTGCCGAAGTCGACGCTGCCGTCGTGTCCGGCCAGATAGCCCTCGCGAAGGAAAGCGCCGGTCAGCGCCACGCCGAGACGCCCGCCGATGTGGTCGTAGCAGCGGCGGGCCAGGCGGATCGCGTGCGCCTTCGTGCCCTCGCGCAGGGAGGTGACCTGGCGGGTCGGGGCCAGTCGCTCGATGGCCTCGAGCAGATCGGCGACCTGCGGGCCGGCCAGCCGGTAGTACCGGTACCGGCCGTGTACGGACACCGTGAGCAGACCGCCCGCGACGAGCCGGCGCAGGTGCTCGCTGGCGGTGGACGGGGACACCCGGGCCTCGGACGCGAGCATGCTGGCCGGCAGCGCCCGGCCGTCGCTGAGCGCGAGCAGGATCAGCGCCCGCGCGGGCTCGCTGAGCAGCGCGCCGATGGCCGACAGGTCGCTGTCACCGGAAATCATGGCTTCAGGCTAGCCCGACGTCGTTTCGGCGCCCGTCGAAGTAACTCGCGCATAGCGTCGAAGGCATGACACTCACATCGGCAACGGAGGTACCTGAAGTTTCCTCGCCCAATGCGCGGAGTCGGGTTCTGGTGGCGGTCACCCTGGGATTCGCGATGGTCCAGCTCGACGTCAGCGTCGTGAACGTCGCGGTGAAGGCGATCGGCGCGAGCTTCGGCAGCGGGGTGTCCGGGCTCCAGTGGGTGGTGGACGCGTACACGCTGACATTCGCCGCGTTCATCCTCAGCGCGGGGGCGCTCGGCGACCGGATCGGCGCCCGGCGGACGCTGCTCGGCGGGTTCGTGCTGTTCACGCTCGCGTCCGTGCTGTGCGGTGCGGCGCCGAGCGTTCTGGTGCTTGTCGTGGCGCGAGCGGTGCAGGGAGTCGGCGCCGCCGCGCTGGGCGCATGCTCGCTTGCCCTGCTCAACCACACGTTCGCGGGCGGCGTCGAGCGGGCGCGCGCGATCCGGTGGTGGGCGGTCGGCGGGTCGATCGCGATGGCCACCGGCCCGGTGGCCGGCGGGGTGCTGATCGCGGCCGTCGACTGGCGGCTGATCTTCTTCATCAACGTGCCGGTCGGGGTCGTTGGCTACTGGCTGACCGCGCGGTACGGGCGGGAGACGCCGCGCGCGCTTGACCGCGGGGTGGACCTGCCAGGGCAGCTGGCGGGCGTCGTCGCGCTGACCGCGCTGGCGGGGGCGGTGATCGAGGGTGGCGCACGCGGGTTCGGCGCGCCGCTGGTCGTGGCCGGGTATTTCGTGGCGGCTTTGGCGGGCGTTGTGTTCGTGCTGCTTGAGCGGCGGTCGGCGCGGGTGATGCTGCCGCTGTCGCTGTTCCGGTCGCGGGTGTTCAGCGTCACCGCAGGTGTGGGACTTTTGATCAATGTCGCTTTCTACGGGCTGTATTTCAGCGTCAGCCTGTATCTTCAGCGGGCTGAGCACCTATCGCCGCTGGTCACCGGGCTGTCCTTCCTGCCGATTCTGGTGGGGGTCGGGGCGAGTAACCTGCTCGCCGGGCGGATCGCCGCGTCGTTCGGGGCGCGGCGGGCGCTGATCACGGGTGCCGTGCTAATGGGGGCAGGCTCTGGCCTGCAGCTGGCCGCGGTCTCCGAACCGGTGTGGGTCGCGGTGCTGGCCCTGACGGTTACCGGGGCGGGGATCGGCCTGATCGTGCCGGTGATCACGGCGGAGCTGATGGGGACCGTGGATCCGTCCAGGTCGGGGATCGCGTCGGGCACACTCACCGCACTGCGGCAGACCGGGAGCGTGCTCGGGGTGGCGCTGTTCGGCTCGCTGCTCGGCGGGTTCGGACTGACCGGCGGGCTGCGGGCGGGCGCCATGGTCGCGTGCGGGCTCGCGGTGTTCGTGGCGTGCCTGAGCCTGGTGCTGCGGCGGAGCTAGAGGTCGTTGTGCGGGCAGCTAGAGTTCGTTGTGATGGCGGTCAGACGGGTGACGTGGGGCGAGGTCAGGGCCTGGCGGCTGGCCCGGCACGGGCTGACGTCGCCGTTCGCTGATTCGGCTGCGGGCGTCGTGGCCGCGCTGGCCGGGGTGCATGCTCAGGTGGCGACGGCGGCCGAGGTGGCTATCGGGCTGCGGCTCGCTCGCGCCGGGTGTGACCCGGCGCGATATCAGGGCGGCGGTGTGGCCGGCGGCCGGGGCCAGCCTGGTCCGGACGTTCGGCCCACGGGGGACGGTGCACCTGCTGCCGGTGGCCGACCTGGGGATGTGGCGCACGGTACTGTCGTCGTACTCCGCGCCGCCCGCCAAACCGGACGCGCTGCTCAGCCCCGAGCAGATCGTCTCGGTGCTGGCCGCCGTCGGCGATACGCTGGCCGACGCGCCGGCGGACGGGCTCACGGTGGACGAGCTTGGCGCCGGAGTGGTGAAGCGGGCCGGGCCGTGGGCAGGAGATCCGGTCATGCCGGCGTTCCAGGGCATGTGGCCGCGCTGGCGGATGGTGCATCACCTGGCCGGGATGCGCGGTCTGCTGTGCTTCGGGCCGGGCCGCGGGCGGAAGGTGACTTACGTCAGGCCGCCCTCGTGCGAGCCCGCGGACCAGGCCGAGGCGGCGGCATGGATCGTGCGGGCCTACCTGGGTGCGTACGGGCCGTCGACGCCGGACCGGTTCGCGAACTGGCTGAGCATGCCCGTGCCGCTGGCGACGGAGATGTTCGGCGCCGCGGATCTGGAGCGCGTTGAGGTGGACGGGATGCCGGCCTGGACGCGAGCGGGAGACATTGTTGAGACGGCCGCTCCGGCCCGCGGGATCCGGTTGCTGCCCTACTTCGACAGCTACGCCTACCGGGTCGGGATACTGGCGCCGGAACTGCTCTACCCCGGCGTGGCGGCGAGCCGGATCTATCCGTGGGCGTTCCAGAACCTGCTGGTGGACGGCGTCGTGGCCGGGCTGTGGCAGCAGCGGCGGTCCGGCGTCCGGATGGCGTTCACAATCGAGCCGCTGGCCGAGCTCAACGCGCCGCAGCGGGACGAGGTGGCCGAGCAGGCCGCGCGAGTCGCCGGGATCTGCGAGGCCGGTGCGGCGAGCGTGGAGTTCGGCACCGTGACGTCCGGGCCGCACGCCTGAGATGGCAGCCATGGACTTCGGCGTCGCGGACTTCGGCGTGGCGGACGTGCGGCTGATGCAGGAGTTGTCCCAGCGCGTTTTCTCGCTCCGGCCACAGATCGTGAACAACGACGCCACCGTCGGGGAACTCGCCTGGGTGTGGGGCAAGGACCATGCGGCGCAGGGGCACAGCTGGCGGCGGCGGCTGTGGTTTTCTCCGTCCGGCGACGTGGTCGCCTGGGGCTGGGCATACCTGCCGTACCAGGCGGCAAGGACCGACGGCGGCATGGTCACCGTGCCGCACGCCTCCCTGGCATGGCAGCTCGACCCGGCGCGGCCCGAACTGCTGGACGAGATCCTCCCGTGGTTCGAGTCGGTGAGCGAAGGAGTCGACCGGAAGGTGAGCGTCCGCGCCGCCGACGAGGACGCGCTCGCGCGGCTGGCCGCGCACGGGTACCTGCCCGACGAGCGGATGCTGGCCGACGACGGCTACTGGGTCCAGCTGAACTGGCGCGCCCTGGACGACATCGCGTCGCCGGCGCTGCCCGATGGTTTCACGTTCCGGACGGCCGCGAGCGCCGGGGCGGAGGCCGCGGTGGCGGCGCACGTGGCGGCCTGGCATCCGTCGACGTTCACCATGCGCGGCTACGAAGGCGCGCGGGAAACCTGGCCGTACCGCGACGACCTGCACGTCCTGGTCGAGGCGCCGGACGGGACGATGGTCTCCACCGCGATCATGTGGTTCGACGAGGCCAACCGGACCGCCGAATTCGAGCCGGTCGGCACGCACCAGCGCTACCGGCGGCTTGGCCTCGGGAAGGCCTTGCTACTGCACGGGATGCGCACGGTACGGGACGCCGGGGCGGAGCGGATGCTCGTGGCGTGCCTCGGCGCGGCGGGGCACCCGGCCGCGCGAGGGCTGTACTACAGCGTCGGGTTCGAGCCGCTCACCCGAGAGGTGCCGCACGTCAAGCGCCGGGTCGCTTAACCGCGACTTCCATACCGGCGACGCGCCGGGTGGCAGTGGCACGTCGAACGCGTTCAGCAGGAACGAGATCAGCGTGTAGTACCCGCACAGCGAGACCAGTTCCACCATCCCGGCGTCACCGAGGAACCGGTGCGCCGCGTCGTACGCGTCCTTGCCGAGCCGTCCGGTGTGGCTGAGCTGGTACGCCGCCTGGTAGATGGCGCGCTCGTCGGCACTGGTGAAGCCCGGATCCTCGCCACGCGCGATCGCGTCCACCGCGGCGTCGGAAACGCCGTGCTCGCGCGCCATCGCGGCGTGCGCCCACCACTCGAACTCGGCCTGCCACCGGGCCCCGACCGTGATGATCGCGATCTCCGACAGCCGCCGCTCGATGGACGTGCCGAACCGGACCTTCGCGCCCAGCGAGGACAGGTATTTGCCGGTGTCCGCCGCGCTGACGAACGCGTTGAACGGCCCGACCAGCCCGCCGTGCTCGCCGACAAGCTGCTCACCCCGGCCGCTGACCAGGTTGTCCCAGAGCTGCTGTCCTTCGGGGCTCAGCTGGTCGCGGCGCAGATACGGCAATCGGCTCATAGCCGAAAGGTAACCCATGCACCCGTCATGGCGGCGTAGGGGTTTACCAGCCGCGCTCGCGCCATTCGTCGAGGTGCGGGCGCTCCGCGCCGAGCGTTGTGTCGCCGCCGTGGCCCGGGTACACCCACGTCTCGTCCGGCAGTGTGCCGAAGAGCTTGGTGCGCACGTCATGGAACAGCGAGGAGAAGCGCGCCGGGTCGTGGTCGGTGTTGCCGACACCGCCGGGGAACAGGCAGTCGCCGGTGAACAGGTGCGGGGGTCCGGCCGGGTCGTCGTAGCGCAGCGCGATCGAGCCCGGCGTATGCCCGACCAGGTGGATGGCGGTCAGCCTGATGTCGCCGACTTCGATCGTGTCGCCGTCGTCGACCAGCACGCTGGTGGCGACCGGAATGCCTTCGGCGTCCTCGCGTCCGGCGTATGTGGTGCAGCCGGTGGCCTTGGTGACCTGCGCGAGGCCCTGCCAGTGGTCCGGATGGCGGTGCGTGGTGATCACGGCCGACAGGTCGGTGCCGGTGAGTTCGAGCAGACGGTCCGGCTCGCTGGCGGCGTCGATCAGAACCTTGGTGCCATCCGCGGCGGATCGCAGCAGGTACGCGTTGTTGTCGTAGGGACCTACGGCTATCTTGGTCACGGTCAGGCCACCGAGTTCCCGGGTATCCGCTGGCCCGCCTACCTGTACGTTGCCGGTGTACGTCATTGCAGGATTTTATCGGAGGACCCGTTGCTCGTCCTGTCCGGTCGTGATGTCCGTGCGCTGCTCCCGTACGCCGA
>Ga0070741_10015995_pt1 | contig 12606 bp, 9 predicted proteins | sample Coa_R1_4_FD_66440 | JGI IMG/M metagenome (GOLD analysis project Ga0070741, IMG submission 66440) | Surface soil microbial communities from Centralia Pennsylvania, which are recovering from an underground coalmine fire - Coalmine... | ecosystem: Environmental > Terrestrial > Soil > Unclassified ...
CGCCGGATCCTGATGTCGGTCGAGAACGGCTGGAACCCGTCCCGCTGAATCTCGACGTGATGCGTCCCGTCCGGGAGCTGGATCAGGAGTCGCTCGGAGCCCTCCGGCCCTTGCCACGGCTCGCCGTCGACGAGCACGGTCGCGTTGCCTGGTTGGACGCGAAGCGAGAGGGTCCCGTAATCCGCGCTCTGCTCGCCGGGCGAGCCGGGTGGCGACGGCGGAGGAGGCGGCTGGCGTCCGACTGGGCCCCGACGCGGCGGAAGGGGCGGCCGCCCCGGCGGCGGCTGGCTCGCACTGGGGGGCGGCGGAGTGGGCCGCGGCTCGCTGACATCTCCTGGCTGCAGCGGCTCCATCACGTGGTGCAGCTTGAAGGTCGAGTCCGGTCCCAGGTAGAGCGTCTGGTGGAACGTGCGGTAGCCGTCCTTGTAGATCGTGATCTCATGCCGGCCCGGCGTGACGTGGAGCCGCTGCAGCACGCCGTCGAAGTCGTCGACGATTCCTGCGTAGTACCCGTCGACGTAGACTTCGGCGTCCTTGGGCGTGACCTCGACGCGAATTGCCGCGTCGGCCCGGTACGCATACCCGTATCCCCAGTAGGGGTACGGGTACCCCAGGGGGTACCCGTACGGAACCCACGGGTAGCCGTACCAGAACGGGTCGGCGAAGTAGAACCCGCCGCCCACGATGACGGCGCTGCGAATGGCCGGTCGCACGACCACCGGACGGGCCGCTCGAGCCGTGCCGACGACCCGGCCGCCGCCAGCGCGGCGCCCTTGAGCCGCGGCCGATCCGCTCCAGCTCGATGCCAGAGCCACAAGGCACACGACAAGCCCATAGGAAAGGCGGTTTGTTGGCAGACGCATCGTCGACACTCCGGCAGGCGGTACTTGAGTCTTGAGCAATCACGATACCAACGGCCGACTGCCTCAGAAAGGCGCCTGCGGGCTGCAACAGATTCCAGGAGCCGCACTTGCGTGACGGCTCGACCGGGCGCGCTCGCGACGTTCCCGTCGCCGGCCATGGACAGCGTCCCCGATTCAGTGCACGGGCCGCGCCGGCCGGCCACGGTCCGTGTTGCCGCCCCGGGCGTTGGTGCGCTACGATTTGGGGTTTAGATCACCAGAACAGCGCGCGCAGTGCGGGCCGCCGGAGGAAGGCCTCGGGGCGGCCGGCCGGAGCCCGTCGAATTCCGAGCATGCCGGACACCGCGACTCCTGGGGCTCCCCACGCCGGCGACATCGTCGTTCGGGGTGCACGCACGCACAACCTGAAGGATATCGACGTCACGCTGCCGGGTGGGCGCCTGATCATCGTCACGGGCGTAAGCGGCTCCGGTAAGTCGTCGCTCGCCTTCGACACGATCTACGCCGAAGGCCAGCGGCGCTATGTCGAGTCGCTATCGGCCTACGCGCGCCAGTTCCTCGAGCGGATGGAGAAGCCCGACGTCGACCGCATCGAGGGCATCTCGCCGGCCATTGCCATCCGCCAGAAGAACAGCGTCCGCAATCCCCGCTCCACGGTCGGCACGTCGACCGAGATTCACGACTACATGCGGCTGCTGTTCGCGCGCATCGGGCGCACCTACTGCCGCCAGTGCGGCCGTGAGGTGGGGCGCGAGACGGCCGAGCTGGCCGCCCGCCGGCTGGCGGCGCTGCCTGCCGGCACGCGGCTGCTGGTCGGGTTCGACGTGCCCGTCGTACCGCTCGCGGGCTCGGCCGGCGGCGAGGCCCCCGAGGTCGACGAGCTGCGGGAACTCGCGGAGGCGGAGCCGCCGGAAGGCGAGCGATCGCATGCCGTGGACGCCGCGCCGGACGACGGATCCGGCGAGCACCGGCGGCGGACGGTCTCCGCGGAGATGGCCGGTGCGATCGCGGCCACGATCGACGCGCTTCGACGGAAGGGTTTCCGGCGGCTGCTCGTCGACGGCCGCGCGGTGGCGCTGGAGGAGGTGGACACCGGCGCGCTCGGCGACCGGAGCGTCCTGCAGGTGGTCGTCGACCGCATCCAGGTGGAGGGAGCGACGGTGGACGAACCGGCCGGCGCCGGCGCCGCCGCGTCCGATGCGATCCGACAGCGGCTGACAGAGGCCATCGAGACGGCGTACCTCGAAGGGGGCGGGGCCGCTTGGGCGCTGGAGCAGTCGACGTCGGCGCCGCGCCTCCACGAGTTCTCGGAGCGGTTCGAATGCCGGCGGTGCGGCATCGCCTACGAGGATCCGCAGCCGCGGCTCTTCTCGTTCAACAACCCGTACGGCGCATGCCCGACCTGCCACGGCTTCGGCAACATCATCGAGCTCGACATGGATCTCGTGGTGCCCGATCCGGGCAAGTCCCTCCTGCAGGGCGCCATCGAGCCGTGGAGCAAGCCGCACTACCGGGCGCAGCTCGCCGAGCTGAAGCGTGCCGCGAAGAAGCGGCGGCTGCGGCTCGACGTGCCGTGGCGCGAGCTCTCGGACGAAGAGCGGCAGTTCGTGATCGAGGGGGGCGACGGCTTCCTCGGCATTCGCGGATTCTTCCGCTGGCTCGAGCGGAAGAAGTACAAGGTGCACGTCCGCGTGTTTCTGAGCCGCTACCGCGGGTACCTGACGTGCCCCGACTGCGGAGGGACGCGGCTGCGCCGGGAAGCGCGCGACGTCCGCGTGGCCGGGCGGACGATCGATCAGGTGTCTGCCCTCACGGTCCAAGCCGCGCAGGAGTTCTTCGGCGGCCTGCAGCTCACCGAGAAGGAGTCGGCGATCGCCGACAAGGTGCTCAAGGAAATCCTGCGCCGGCTCGCCTTCCTGCGCGACGTGGGACTGGAGTACCTCACGCTCGATCGGCTCTCGTCGACGCTGTCGGGCGGCGAGGCGCAGCGGATCAACCTGGCGACGTCGCTCGGCTCCGCGCTGGTCGGCACGCTGTACGTGCTGGACGAGCCGTCGATCGGCCTGCACCCGCGGGACAACCTGCGCCTCATCCAGATCCTGCGCCAGCTCCGCGATCAGGGCAACACGGTCCTGGTGGTCGAGCACGACGCCGACATGATCCGGGTGGCCGACCACATCGTCGACCTGGGGCTCGGCGCGGGGGAGCAGGGCGGCCGCGTCGTGTACTCCGGCCCGCTCGAAGGGCTGCTGGAGGAGCCGCGGTCGCTGACGTCGAAGTACCTGCGCGGCGAGCTGGCGATTCCCGTGCCGAGTGTGCGCCGGCGCGGCACGGGGCAGAGCCTCCGCATCGTCGGCGCGCGCGAGCATAATCTGAAACACATCGACGTGTCGATTCCGCTGAACACGCTCACCTGCGTGACGGGCGTGAGCGGCTCGGGCAAGTCGACGCTCGTGCACGACGTCCTGTTTGCGGCCGTCAAGCGCGCAAAGGGCAGCTGGGATCGGCGTGTCGGCGCGCTCGCCCGCCTCGAGGGCGTCGAGTTCATCACCGACGCCGTGCTGGTCGATCAGACGCCGATCGGGCGGACGCCGCGGTCGAATCCCGTGACCTACCTGAAGGCGTTCGATCCGATCCGGGAGCTCTTCGCCGCCACGAAGGACGCGCGCGCGCGGGGCCTCACGGCGAGCCACTTCTCGTTCAACGTGCCCGGCGGGCGGTGCGAGGCCTGCCAGGGCGAGGGCGAAGTCCGGGTCGAGATGCAGTTCCTTGCCGACGTGTTCGTGCCCTGCGATCAGTGCGACGGCAAGCGCTTCAAGCCGCAGGTGCTCGAGGTGCGCTACCGCGGGCGCTCCATCCACCAGGTGCTCGATCTCACGGTCCGCGAGGCCATCACCTTCTTCAGCAGCTCGCCCAAGGTGCTGCGCCGGCTCCAGGTGCTCGACGAGATTGGGCTCGGCTATCTCCGCCTCGGGCAGCCGGCCACGACGCTGTCGGGCGGCGAGGCGCAGCGCATCAAGATTGCCGCCTACCTGTCGTCCCACGGAGGCGAGCGCCTGCTCTACATCCTCGACGAGCCGACGACCGGGCTGCACTTTGACGACATCGCGAAGCTGCTCGCCGCCTTCCGCAAGCTGCTGGACGCCGGCCACACGCTGGTCGTCATCGAGCACAATCTCGACGTGATCAAGACGGCCGACTACATCATCGACCTCGGGCCCGAGGGTGGCGAGGCCGGCGGGTTCGTCGTCGCGGCTGGCACGCCGGAGCAGGTGGCTGCTGCGGACCACTCGTTCACTGGCCGGTTTCTGCGTCCGGTGCTGGCCGGCGGGCGGGCGCACGCGTACGCCGGCGGCCGATGACGGGGCGAGGCGGCATCCCGGGTGTCGACTCGCGCTCGGCGGTTGCGGCGCTTCTCCTGGCGTGCGCCTTCGCGCCGGCGGTCCTGCGCGCAGGTGCGCCGCGGGATGTGTCGCGGGGCGCGCAGGTGCCCTTCGCGCGCGTTGTCGAGGACCTGGGAAGCCGCGATCCCGCCGCGCGCCTGCGCGCCGTTCGGCTGCTGCGCGATGCGGCCTACCCTGAAGCGGCGGCACCGCTTGCCGCCGCCCTCACCGACGCCGATCCGACCGTGCGGCTCGAGGCGATCGCGGCGGAGCTCAACATCTTTCTAGCCGAGAAGATCGTCGCGCGTCGGCGCGTGGGGCTCGTCATCGAGGTGCGCCATCCCATCTCGGCCGAGGCCGTCTTCTCGCAGGGGCCGCTCGCCGTCGGTCCGGAGCCGGTGCCCGCGCCCGTGTTCGCGGCGCTCCTCCAGGCGGCCCACGGCCCGAACCGGCGGGCGGCGCTCGAGGCGTTGTACGCCTTCGGGACGCTCGCCGTCGAGCCCTCGGGCGCGCGCCGGCGCGACCTCCTCACCCGATCGGCGCCGGAGCTCGCGGCGATGCTCGGCTCGCCGGATCCAGCGTACCGTTTCGCTGCGCTGCGCGTGGCGGAGCGAATCTTCGAGCGCCGGGCCGGCGACGAGGCGATCGATCCCGTTCTGGGCGACCCGCTGGTCGGCGCGCTCAACGACAGGGATCGCACGGTGCGCGCGGCCGCCATGGCTGCTCTCGGCGCCGCCCGCTACGACCGGGCCGTCGCCGCGCTCACCGAGCAGTTCCAGTTCTTCCGGCGCGGCCCGCTGGCCGAAGCGGCGCTGGGGGCGCTGGCGCGCATCGCGCATCCCGCGAGCCGGCCGATCTTCGCCGAGGCCTCCCGCGCGAAGGACGAGGGGCTGAAGCTCCCTGCCATCGAGGGTCTCGTCAGGCTCGGCGGGGCCGACGCGCTGGATCTCATCACCGCCGCGCTCGTCCGCGTCCGCGACGAGCGGGTGGCGCTCGCCGGCGCGTTCGCCGCCGCCCGGTTGTCCGGTGCGCCGCTGGACGCGCTGGTCGAAGCGCTGCGGCGGCCGCGGCTGGCCGTCCAGGCGCTCCAGTATCTGGCGGAGATCGCGCCGGCCCGCCCCGGCGCGTTCGGGCGCTACGCGCAGGATCCCGATCCAAAGATCCGCGCCTCGGTCGCCGACCTCCTCGGCCTCGGCGGCGATCGGGCCGCGCTCTCGATCGTCGAGAGCCTGCGCAGGGATCCCGATCCGCGCGTCGCCCTCGCCGCCGAGCGGGCGACGGCCCGTCTGACGCCGTGACCGAGCCTGTGAAACTGCCGCGCAGCTTCTACGATCGGCCGACGCTCGACGTGGCGCACGATCTGATCGGCAAGGTGCTCGTGCACGACCGCCGCGGGATCGTGACGAGCGGCGTCATTGTCGAAGCCGAGGCCTATATCGGGGAGAGCGATCCGGCGTGCCACGCGGCGCCCGGGCCGACCGCGCGGAACGCGCCGCTGTACGGCCCGCCGGGCTTCGCCTACGTCTACTTGAACTACGGCATCCACTGCCTGGTGAACATTGTGACCGAGCCGACGGGCTCGCCGGCGGCCGTGCTGCTTCGCGCGCTCGAGCCGCTCGACGGGATTGCCGCGATGCGGCGGCGCCGCCGCCGCCGCGCCAAGGGGCGCCGCGTGGGCGATCTGCAGCGGCTGGCCGACGCCGATCTGTGCCGCGGACCAGGCAACCTCACGACGGCGATGGGCATCACGCTCGCCGAGAACCGCATCGATCTGCTCGGCGAGCGGCTGTACGTTGAGGACCGCGGCATCGCGTTCAGCCGCGTGCAGTGGGGACCGCGCATCGGGATCAGCAGCGGGACCGATCGGCCGTGGCGTGTCTTCGCGCCAGACAGCCCGGCGGTGTCGGGCCGGCCGGCGGCGGCTACTCGCGCAGGGCGAAGGCAAACAGCGAGTTTCCCGCCGCCACCGCCACGTACTGGCGGCCGGCCACCGCATACGCCATCGGACCCGCCTGCACCGGCCCGCCGACCGTGAATCGCCAGAGCAGCGCGCCGCTGCGCGCGTCGAGCGCATAGAAGTAGCCCTCGCGGCCGCCGCTGAACAGGAGATCGGAAGCGGTCGTCAGCACGCCGGCGTCGGTGAAGTCGGTCATCTTGTACTCCCACTTCAGGTCGCCGGTCTGCGGGTCGATGGCGCGGATCGCGCCGTAGCCCTCGTCCTCCTTCCGGTAGTTGGCGGAGACGGTGCGGAGTCCTTGCGGGACGGTCGACCGCGCGCCGCCGCCACCGAACGGACGCCCTTCGACGAAGTCCTGCGGGCGCTTGACGTACAGAGACGAGTAGTTCACCCACGAGGGAATGTAGAAGAGGCCCGTCCGCGGGCTGAAGGAGGGGCTGTACCAGTTCGTGCCGCCCTGATTGCCCGGATAGATGAGCGTGCCCTCGGGCGTTGGCACCTTGCCGGGCACCCGGTTCGGGCGGCCGTTCTCGTCGAACCCCTCGGCCCAGTTGACGCGCACGAACGGCTTGCCCATCAGGAACTGGCCCGTCACGCGGTCCAGGACGTAGAAAAACCCGTTCCGGTTCGCCCACAGCATGAGCTTCCTCGGCGCTCCCTGCCATCGGAGGTCCGCCAGCACCGGCACCTGGACGGCGTCGTAATCGAACTCGTCATGCGGCGAGAACTGGTAGTGCCACTTCAGCTGTCCGGTATCGGCATCGAGGGCGACGACCGAGCAGGTGTAGAGGTTGTCGCCGGCGCGATCGTCGCCGTTCCAGTCCGGTCCGGCGTTGCCGACGCCCCAGAACGTCAAGTTCGTGTCCGGGTCGTACGAGCCGGTCACCCAGATCGATCCCCCGCCGGTCTTCCACGAATCCCCGGCCCAGGTCTCGCGGCCCGGATCGCCGGGGCCGGCGATCGTGTAGAACCGCCACGCCTCCTTGCCCGTTCGGGCATCGAAGGCGGCGAGAAAGCCGCGGATGCCGTACTCGCCGCCCGCGGTGCCGACGATGACCTTGTCCTTCACGATGAGCGGCGCCACGCTGAGCGCGTAGCCGGCTTCGGGCCGCGCGAGCCTGACGTCCCACACCGGACGTCCGTTCTTGGCGTCGATGGCGACCAGGTGCCCGTCGATCGTGCCCATGAAGAGAAGGTCGCCGAGAATGGCCATGCCGCGGTTCACGCGGCCGCAGCACGGGCGCGCCTCGGCCGACGGGCGGTAGGAGTACATCCAGTAGGTGCGGCCGGTCGCGGCGTCGAGCGCCACGACGTCGTTCGGCGCCTGGACGGTGTACATCACGCCGTCGACGACAAGCGGGGTCGCCTCGAACTTCTCGAGCGACCGCGACTGGAACACCCACTGCGGCTCGAGGTTCTTGACGTTCTGCGGTGTGATCTGGGTGAGCGGGCTGTAGCGCTGGCTGCGGTATGTGCCGGAGTACGTCAGCCAGTTCCACGGCTCGGCGTCGGCGCGGAGCAGGCGCTCGAAGGTCACCTGGGCCTGAACGGACGCGCCGGCGGCGACTGCGGTGGCGAGCACGAGTGCGCGGGTTCGGCTCCTCATGGTAGACGGCTCTCCTTCACGCCCGTCAGCGACACGAGATACCGGACGAGGTCGGTGATCTCGTCGTCGGTCAGCCTGCCGCGGTAGGAGGGCATCGGCGGCGGATCCTCGATGGCGACCTCGCGAAGCGCGGCCTTCTGGAACGTTCGCAGCTGCTCCCGAGCGTCGATCATCTGCAGCGTGAAGCTGTCGTGGTTGAGCAGCCGTCCGGTGACCGTCGCGCCGTCGCGCGTCACGACCCGCACGCGGCGATTCTCGGGCCGCAGCGGCCGGCCCGGCTCGACGAGAAGGGTTCTGAGATCGCTCGCCCGCCGGAACTGGCCGACGTCGCTCAGGTCGGGCCCGAGGCGGGACCCGCGGCCGTTCACCCGGTGGCACGAGAGGCACTCGCCCTTGCCTTCGAAGAGGGCCCTCCCGCGTTCCGGATCACCGGCGACGGCGGCGTTCTCGGCGGTCACGGCGAGCGATCGCAGATAGGCGACGATCTGGGCCGCCTGCGGGTTCGAGAACGCGCCAGGCGGCATGGCGGTGCCGGCGATGCCGCGCCGGACGATATCGACGAGGTCGTCGTCGGAGTACGCGCGGCGGAACCGGCCGTGGCCGAGGTCGATGCCGGGGACCGCGTTGCCCTCCGGTCCGTGGCACTCCGCACAATTGGCGAGGAACAGGCGGCTGCCCTCCTCGACGTCGGCCGCCGTGTAGGGGCCCTGCTGAGCAGAGAGGGCCGCCGCCGCGAGCACCCCTGCGGCCGAGACGATCCAGCCCGCCCATCGGGACGGCTTGCAGAATCGGAAAGGCATCATGGCTGGTCGGCTTGCCGGGTCCCGGCCCGCGCCGCCCATTGTGGACGCCGCAGGGTCATTTGTAAATGGCCAGGCCGAGCGCCCACAGGATCAAGAGCGCGCCGCCGATCCGTCCGACGAAGGGGCCTCGCCGGGCCATCTTCTCGACGAGCACGAAGGCCGCGAGGGCCGCGACCCACGCGAGATTCATCACCCCGACCACGAAGAGCAGGGCCATGAGCGCCCAGCAGCATCCGACGCAGAACCAGCCGTGCCGCAGGCCCATGCCGAACGCGCCCCCGACGCCCTCCCGCCAGTGTCGAGTCAAGAAATCGAGCGGCGAGCGGCAGTGAGCGAGGCATGCCGCCTTGACCGGCAGCCATTGATACAGGCCGGCGACCACCAGCACAGCGGCCATGAACGGCCTGGACCCGCCCGCCATCGCGGGCGACAGCAGCGCGGCCCGATGCAGCAGCACCTGCGCGCCGGCGGCGGCGAGGCTGAAGGCCGTCCAGGCCGCGAGGTAGCCGGCCGCAAAGACGGGCATGGCCAGCGAGGCGTCCCTTCCCCCGCGGCGCCGGTACACGCCGACGATGAGGAGCATCACGGGAGCGGCCGACGGCAGCATCATCGCGAGCATCATCACGGCCCACATCGACGCGAGGCCCGAGAAGTCCCCGACGCCCCAGGCGTGGCCGTCGGCCATGCCCATGGCGGCGTGCATGGCGGCCTCGCCGGCGGCGGCGCGCATCGCGCCGGCCATCCGGATGAGATCGATCCAGGCCAACAGCACGAGCGCCGCCAGGCCCACGCCCATGACGAGGCGATCGCGCCGCACCATGCGTTCCAGGTACGAAGGAGGCTCGCCGATCATCACTCGATCCGCAGGTCCGCCTCCACAGCCGAGTGTCCGTGTGGGCATCTCCGCGAAGAGGCGGATCACGCGCGCGCTTGGTTCGTCCAGTTCACCTCTGCCGCCGCGGCGTAGCGATGCGGCCAGTCGATGCGGAGGTCGCCGTGTGCGGCGCGCATCGCCTCGGTCGTCGCGATTCTCGCGTCGTTCCAGAAGAAGCCGCCCCTGGGGTAAACGATGTGGACCTCCTTCTCCGCGCCGGACACGACGTCTTTGAACGGCACGAGGCGAACCTCGACCGCGCCAGGGATGGTGATTGAGGACCGCTCGCCGTTCAGCGTCATCGAGATCGGCTTGCGAATCGGTCCGTCGAAGCGCTCGATCGTGCCGGCGAGCGCTTCCCAGGGCATGCCGCCCATCCGGCCGGAGAGGATGGTCGTAAAGGCATCGACCTGTTCGGCCGAGGCGCGCTCGTCAACGAACAACACCACGTGTCCGTGGCCCTCGTGGATGGCGTTGGGATATTTCGCCGCGACAACGGCCTGGAAGCCGTTCAGCGAGACGTTGCCGAAGTGGCCGTCCTTGACCTGGTAGCCGATGATGAACTCGCACTTGCCTTCGTTCGGGTAGCCGGCAAACTGGCAGTTGCAGCCATGCTGACAGTTGCAGGTCTCGACGCTGTCGGCCCTGACGCGGAAGGGGATCTTCGCGGCTGGCTGTGCGGCCATGGACACCTCCTCGTGGGGGGACATCATGGAGCCGAAAACGCGCCGGGTCAACGTCCGACGTGCGCCCGGGCTGCGGATCATTCGTCGGGCCAGCCGCTGTCGTCCCGGCGCCACGGCCGCCGCGCGCCGAGGCGCTCGCGGCGCGCGAAAGGCTTGACCAGAAGGATTCCGGCAGCGAAGCCCCCGACGTGCGCCCAGAACGCGACGCCTCCGCCGCCGCCCCCGATCGACGCGAGGCCGCCGACGAACTGGAGGAGCGCCCAGTACGCCAGCATGACCCAGGCTGGAAGAGCGACGGTGGTCAGGAAGAAGCCGAGCGGGACGAGCGTGAGGATGCGCACGCGCGGATACAGCACGAGATAGGCGCCCATGACGCCGCTGATCGCACCGGAGGCCCCCACCATGGGCACGATGGAGTCGGGCGCCGCCGCGACCTGGGCCAGCGCCGCCGCCAGCCCACAGCAGAGATAGAAGCCAAGAAACCGCGGCCGCGTCATGGCGTCTTCGACGTTGTTGCCGAACAGCCAGAGGAACCACATGTTCCCGATGAGGTGCATCCACGAGCCGTGCAGGAACAAAGAGGTGATCAGGTGAGACGGCGCGCGGCCGGGGTCGGTGAGGCAGATGAGGCCGTTGCCCATTGGAAATCCGCTGCCCGGCGGCGCCGAGGCAGTGAGCTCAGCGGGAATGAGGCCGAGGTTGCAGACCGAGGCGGCGAGCGGGTAGGAGGCCCCGGCGCCCTGGACGAAGATCCAGACAAGGGCGGTGACGGCGATCAGCGCGCCCGTGACGTACGCGGGCCGCTCGGTTTGGTTCTCGTCGTGGTAGGGCAGCACGGGTGACGGGAGGACTCAGAATCGAAGACCAGCCAGTCCGGCACCGAGGCGCGGAGAGACCTGGATGGCGCGGAGGCCCTGCCGGCGGGTGCCATCGAGGCCGCGGAGGCAAGGCGCCTGATGACGCGCCGCATCGCCGGCATGATTCGCCGTTTCGGCAGGCCGTGTCAACTTCGTCGCGACGCGGGCCCGCGTCCATTCGGGCCCCGCAGTCGACTCCCTCGCGCCTCGAGGCGAGCCAGCGCGCGACGCCCGTATCGATGCGCTGCATGGTCTTGTCCCGCGATCGCGCGGCGGCAGGAAGCGGGTGCGCGGCGAAGAAGCCCCGCACGTCGCTGCGAGTTCCGCTGCCCGCGCCGCCGAAGACGGCGTGCCGATCCGGGTCTGCGCCCCGCCTGAACAGGCGAGCCTCTCGGCGCTCGCCCTCGAACGGCCTGGCGCGGTGCGGCGCGACGACAACAGGTACGTCGCCATCAGACACCCGTTCGGCAAGCTCGATCTCATCGCCGTGCCGGACTTCCCGGCCGGGGCGCTGGAGAACACCGCCGCCATCTTCTTCCGCCAGAGCGACCTGCTCGCCGACGCGCGCACGGCATCGCTGTCGGCCCGCAAGAACATCGCCTCGACGATCGTGCACGAGATGGCCCACGAGCGGTTCGGCGACCCGCTCGGGAAAGAAGCCCTGCCCGCAGCAGCCAGGCCACCGGGTATCGCCGCATGGCTCCGTGTCTAGCGGAGGCGCGGCGGCAGGGCCGGGCGGCGCCGCATGTAGGATGGGTAATCCGGCGCGGGCGGGCAGACACGGGATGCCCGCGGGCACATGTCGGCGACATACGACGTCATCATCGTGGGGGCGGGGCACAACGGACTGGTCACCGCCGCTTATCTGGCGCGCGCCGGGCTGAGGGTGCTCGTGCTCGAGCGCCGCGAGGTCATCGGAGGCGCCTCGGTCACCGAGGAGATCTGGCCGGGCTACAAGGTGTCGACCGCGGCATACGTGAGCAGCCTGTTCCGGCCGGAGATCGTCCGGGACCTCGATCTCAGGCGCCACGGCTTCGAGCTGCTGCCCCGCAATCCCTCCTCGTTCACGCCGTTTCCCGACGGACGCTCTCTGCTGCTCGGTCCGGATCCGGATCTCAAGCAGCGGGAGATTGCGAAGTTCTCGGAGCGCGATGCCCACAAGCTGCTCGAGTACGAGGCGATGCTCGAGCGGATCGCCCGCTTCATCGAGCCCATGCTGCTCGAGACGCCGCCCGATCCTTGGTCGGGTCGAGCCGGCGATCTCTGGCGGCTGGCCCGGCTCGCCTGGCGCTTCTCGAAGCTCGGGAGGGACGGTCCGACGGCCGTCGAGATCCTGACCGGGGCCGCCCGATCGATCCTGGATCGCTGGTTCGAGTCCGACGAGCTGAAGGCGACGCTGGCGACCGACGCCGTCATCGGCGCGATGGCCTCGCCGTCCATGCCCGGCACCGCGTATGTGCTGTTTCACCACGTGATGGGCCGGTCCACCGGCGTGCGCGGCGCGTGGGCCTACGTCCGAGGCGGCATGGGCGGCATTCCGATGGCGCTGGCCGCGGCCGCCCGGCGCTACGGGGCGG
>Ga0070741_10015996_pt1 | contig 12606 bp, 10 predicted proteins | sample Coa_R1_4_FD_66440 | JGI IMG/M metagenome (GOLD analysis project Ga0070741, IMG submission 66440) | Surface soil microbial communities from Centralia Pennsylvania, which are recovering from an underground coalmine fire - Coalmine... | ecosystem: Environmental > Terrestrial > Soil > Unclassified ...
GGTTGCTGCAGCGGCAGCAGCTCGACCCGCCGGTGCCGATCCAGGCTGCGCAGCCATCCAATGCTGCGGGTGCAGAATCCGCAGCGCCCGTCGAATACCAGCACCCCGGTGCTCACCGTCACCTCCGGTGGATCAGTGCACAGACAGCGGCAAGATCCACTCTACGCTGTGGCGACAAGGCCGAGGCTCGTGCACGGTGCTCTGCCGTACTCCTGGTTACGGTGCGGCGAACAAATGACACCGGCAGCGCCGGGCGAACTTAGACGTCTCAAACCACGATGCCACCCAGCGACATTGATCAGCCTGCGCGCGTGGGCATACGGGCCTCCTGCTCAGCGGGGCCGGTTATGCTGTTTTCACCTGCTCTGTGGTTCATCCGTCGCAGCAACTTCACCCGGTATCCCAGATACATCAGGTGATGTAGGGCAGCTACATCAATCGAGGTAGGAGCGAGATGGCCCGTGAGGATGACGATCAGCGTCCGAAGTCGCGGATAGGGTTTTTGGGCAGAGCTGCTCCGCAGCCAGCGGAGCGGTTGCCGGTGTCAAATCTCCGCAGACCGCGCTTACCAAACCAGGCAATTCGGCCTGGGCCATTTAGTGTCATTTTATCCCGATGGCTAATTCATGAGTTACCGCAAGCTGAGCGATCAGGCCCTCGCGGTCGCTGCCGCAGTGGGAAAGGTCAACGTGCATCCCGATGACCGGGTACTCGTTATGCTGCCCGACGGTCCCGATTTCATCGAGGCATTCGCCGGAGTGATGCAGCAGGTTGCGCTGCCGCTGCCGGCGAATCCGTTGCTCCCGGCGCACGACATCGTGGCTGTCGCTGCCGAGGCAGGCGCCCGGGTCGTGCTGGTCTCGGCGGATCGGATTCCCGCGCTAGCCGACCTTGACGCGGAGCCGCCGGTACTGATCGATGGGCCTTGCGGGTCCTGGGCGGCCGTGCTTCGACTTCGGTGAGCAGCGGCGTGGCCGCGTCACCGTCAAGCCACCCTGCCAGGCCTCTTGACCGGGATACCTCTCCGTACGTGCAATAGCACGTGCAAACGGTATGTACCGGACAAGTGGAACATGGGGGGACGTCTCATGCCGTGGTACCTGCGTTCGCTGTCCGACCGGGACACCCACTACGGCGATCTGCAGCCCGACGGGCAGGTGATTGCCGTCTGTGGCGCGGTCTTCAAACCCCGACCCTTGCCTTATGACCGTCTCGCGCTAGCCGCGTCGCCACCGGATCCTGACCAGATCTGCCCACGGTGCCAGAGCGGCAAGCCCACGAGCTAGGTCCGGCTGCCTCCGGTGCGCGGACCGAGAGCAGCCGGACCGGCCTCTGGCTGTCGCGCAGCCTCCCTCGCGTCCCGGCGGATAAGCCCAGCAATCAATCGCGATAGAGTGCCGCGCCGGAATCGGGAGTGACTGCCTGTGTCCAGGTCGTCACTTAACGACAGCGCCGGCGGGGTGAGCAGCGGATATGCGCAGAAATCCAGTCCATACAGGTCGGACGCGCAGGCAGTTTCTCCGCGACACGGCACTGGCGGGTTTGGCGACCGTGTCCGGGTTGGTGGGTGCACCGGCATCGGCTGGGGCAGCACCGTCCGGACCGCGGGTGGCCGTACTGGGTGGCGGGGTAGCTGGGTTGTCTGCGGCGCTCGAACTGGCCGAGCGGAACTTCCGGGTTACGGTCTACGAGCGCAAGGAGCTCGGCGGGAAAGCGCGGAGCATCCCGGTGCCACAGAGTGCGACTGGCGGGCGTGGGCCGCTGCCTGGCGAGCATGGATTCCGGTTCTTTCCTGGTTTTTATTGGAACCTTGGTGACACCATGCGTCGGATCCCATTCACCGGTAATCAACAGGGCACCTGGAGTAACTTGGTGCACGTAAGGGCATACCGGATCTCACGTTCGGGTGGTCCTGATTTCACGGTTCCCTTGCCGTTCCCGTTCTCGCGTGATTCGGTGCCATACACGCCAGAAAGTTTGGTCGAGACCATCGCGGCGGGGATCGTCGAAGCTTTCCGGCTGCCTGCTCAGGAGGCTGTTTACTTCGCCCGCCGGGTCCTTGTGTACGTGACGAGCTGTGACGAGCGTCGATTCGGCCAGTGGGAGCATGTCACCTGGAACGACTTCCTTCGCGCCGACAAAATGTCGCAAGACTACCGCCGGCTGTTTGCAGACGGTGCCACCCGGAACTTGGTCGCCACCAAGTCGCGCGAGGCAAGCACGCATACCATCGGGTTGATCAGCGAAGCCATCATATGGAGTTTCCTGGGTCGAGGCAACGAGCCTGGCGGCAGCGTGGACCGAGTGCTCGATGGGCCAACCAATGAGCGATTAATCGAGCCATGGGTGGCCCATCTGCGTGCGCTCGGTGTTGAATTCCGCGTAGGCGATAAAGTCGAGAGATTTCACCTGACGGATAATAGGATATCCGCGGTGACGGTACGTGAGCCTTCCGGACAAACCCGGACCGTTACCGCGGATTGGTTCCTGTCGGCGATACCGGTCGACCGTTTCGTGCCGCTGCTCAGCCCGGAAGTACTTGCCGCCGACCCTGACCTGGGAAGGGCATGCCAACTCCGTACCGACTGGATGAACGGATTGATGTTCTATCTGCGGCGCAAGCTACCGCTAACAGGGCATGTCAATTATGTCGATTCACCGTGGTCGCTTATCTCGAGCAACGAAGCCCAGTTCTGGCGGCGTAGCTTCCGCGACTACGGCGATGGCACCGTTCTGGACTGCTTGTCCACCGTAATCTCCGACTGGGTTACTGTCGGGAGCGTCATCAACAAACCTGCCAAAGAATGCACTCCCGACGAGATAGCTCAAGAGGTGTGGGCGCAGATCAAGGCTCATCTCAACGATACCGGTGACGATACGCTGACCGACGATCTTCTTCATTCCTGGTTTCTCGACCCCGCCATCACCGGATCCGGCACTCCGAACGTGGCCAACAGCGAGCCACTGTTTATCCAGAACGTCGGCTCCTGGGCCAACAGGCCCGAATCCGCCACAGCGATCCGGAATCTGTTCCTTGCCGGCGACTGGGTCCGTACCAACGTCAACGTCACGTCTATGGAAGGAGCGAACGAGAGTGCTCGCCAGGCCGTCAATGCCCTGCTGGACGCGGCCGGCTCGGTCGCTCCCCGCTGCAGCCTGCACGGGCTATTTCGTCCGCCCGAGTTTGAACACCTCAAGTCGGTTGATCGCGCCCGCTACCGTCGGCAACTGCCAAACCTCTTTGATAACGACGATCCATTACGCGGCCAAATCCTCGCTGAACCGACGAAGAGCAACTAGCCGGCACCGTTCGCTCGTCGAGTTGCGCGCATCCGCAGGCCGCGTGGATACAGCACGGCAGATCGCGAGGGTCGGACGTGCTGGCCGGGAAGCAGCTGCAAGCGCCAGCGCGCGGCGAGGGTGGACAGGGCCAAAGTGGCCTCGGTGACGGCGAACGTATCGCCGATACATTTGCGCGCCCCGGCAGCGAAGGGGATGAAGGCTTCGCGCGGTGGCGGCGCATGGTGGCCCTCAACCCAGCGGTCGGGGTCAAACCGATCATGATCGGGATAGCAGTCGGGCAGGTGGTGGAGCAGGTAGGGACTGTAGATCAGGATGGTGCCCGCGGGGATGGGATGCTCCCCCAGGTACGTATCGGTGGTGGCGGTGCGAGCCAGTGACCAGGCAGGCGGATACATCCGCAGTGTCTCGGTAACGACCCGGCTGGCCAGCCCCAGTTTTGTCAGGTCCTCGAAACGGGCCGCTGCCCGTCCGAGAACCTCATCGACTTCTGCGTGGAGTTGCTGTTCGACGTCGGGGTGACAGGCCAGCAGGTAGACCGCCCATGCCAAGGCATTGGCGGTTGTTTCCGAGCCTGCGAGGAAAAACGTGCTGACCTGATCCACGATCTCGCTGTCGGACAGTCCCTGGCTTTCTGTTGGGTCGCGGGCGGCCAACAGCGCTGAGAGCAGATCGCCACAGTCGGCGCCCCCGGCCCGGCGGTCGGCGATCACGCCACGGACAATGTCTTGTAAGTGGGTCCGGGCTTGGTCGAAACGGCGATTGCTGCCAAGAAGGAACCTGTCCAAGGGTGGCGGGACGATCGAGCGCGTGTAGATGCCTGCCAGCAGAGCGTGCAGATCGTTGATCACTGCGTGCAGCGTGGCTGGCGGCAGTGCGTCAGAGAACATGGTGTCGATTGCAATTCTGGCGCTTAATGTCGTCATCTCGGGCAAGATGTCGAGGATCTGGCCATGTTGCCAGGATGCGGTGACCTCGGCGATGTGTTTGGCCATGATCTGGGCATAGCCAGGAAACCGCGCCGGGTGGAACGTGGGTTGAATCAGGCGCCGTTGCCGCCGATGCAGGCTGTGCGGGCACGTCGCCAGCCCATCACCGAATGCCTCCCGGACGCGATCAAAGAAAGGTCCGGTCTTGTCAAAGACGCGGTCATTGAGCAGAACCTGGCGTACCAACTCCGGTGTGCACACCACAATCGCTTCGAAGGGACCGAACCGGACACGTACCAAATCACCGTGGGCGGGCAGGGAGGTCAAAAAGCTCAGCGGATCACGCAATACTGACAAGGTATGACCGAGTAACGGCAATGCCCCAGGTGCAGTGACCGCCGTAGACTTCGCCCCCATCATTTCCTCCAGCAATTGATCTTACGATCTTTGCGCCGGTTCTCGCAGCGGAAGGCGAACTCGGAACCGGGTATCACCGGCGCGGGATTGCACCTGGATGTCTCCGTGGTGCCGGTTGACCACCACCCGCCAGCTGACGTCGAGTCCCAACCCGGTTCCCTGACCGACGGGTTTGGTGGTGAAGAAAGGCTCGAAGATCCGCTGGATGGCATCGGGTGGGATACCGGATCCGGTGTCACCGATCTCGACGAGAGCGTACTCGCCGTCGCGGGCGGTACGAACGGTGAGCGTGCCCTGCCCCTGCATGGCGTCGATGGCGTTGACGATGAGGTTGGTCCACACCTGGTTGAGCTCGGCCGGGTAGGCGGGTACGGCGGGTAGCTCGCGGTCGTAGTCCTTGACGACCCGGACGCCGTCGCCGAGCTTGCGGGCGAGCATCACCAGGGTGGCGTCGAGGCCGTCATGCAGGTCGATGTCCTGGTACGGGGCGCGATCCAGCTGGGAGTACTGCTTGGCGGCGTCCACCAGCGCGGTGATCCGCCCGATGGCGTCACCGATCTCGCGGAGCAGGTTTTCGGTTTCCACCGTGTAGGCCAGCCAGCGCAGCGCGCCTTCCAGCGACTCGTCGGGCACGGCGGCAGCGACTTCCTCCAGGTCGGGCACTCGCAACCCACCCGCGACGAACACCGCCGCCAAGTCCCAACCCTGGCTGATCTGGTGGTCGTCGAGCCAGTCGGCCAGCTCGTCTTCGAGGTCACCGGTCTGCAGCGCGGTCAGCGTCGGTGCGCTGTCCCCCAGGTCCACGAATCGATCTTGCAGCTCGGTCAGGGAGCACAGCATGGTCTTGTCCAGCCGGCCCTGGGCGAGCGCAGCCAGCTTGTGCCGCATCCCGGCCAACCGTTCCCGCAAGGTCTCAGCCGCCCGGCTGGCTGCTGCCGCCGGGTTGTTCAACTCATGGGTCAACCCGGCAGACAGCTTGCCCAGGGCGAGCAGCCGCTCGCGCTGCCCGACCAGGGCGTTCGTATTGGCCAGGCCGACGAAAAGGCCCTGCAGCAGGTGCACCGCCATGGGGTACCAGCGGTGGAACACCTCACGGAACTCGCGGCTGGGCAGCGCCAGAACCGTGCCATCACTCAGCGCCCGCACTGATGCCGAGTAGATCTGGTCAACCTGATCACCGAGGTAGAACTGGACGGCACCGAAGTAGGACCCGCGCTGGTCGGTGCGGGTGATCTCCACTTCCTCCCTGGAAACCAGCCGGGTCATCCGGATCGTTCCCGACAGCAGCACATAGAAGCAGCGGGCCGGCTCACCTTCGCGGACCACGATCTCGCCGTCACTGATCGGCACGATGTCGCCATGGTCGCGAACCCAGTCCAGCTGGGTGTCGGTCAAGTCGGTGAACAGAAACAGCTCACGCAGCTCGGTGTGGGACAGCCGTGGGGCAGTGCTGGTCATTGATCCTCCAGGTAGCGGTGCACCAACGTCACCGCCATGGCTCCCTCACCGACAGCCGAGGCGACCCGCTTGACGGACTCGGCGCGCACGTCACCGGCCACGAACACCCCCGGCAGGCTGGATTCGAGGTAGTAGGGGTCGCGGTCCAAGCCCCACCCGGGTGGTCGGCGCCCGTCGACGAGGAGATCCGGTCCGGTCTTGATAAATCCACGCGAATCTCGATCGACCACCCCGTCTAGCCAGTCGGTTCGCGGCGCCGCGCCGATGAAGATGAACAGGTGCTCGGTGGCAACGTCTTCGGTGGTGCCGGAACGGGTGTCATGCAGGCTGATGCGCTCCAGGTGCTCATCACCATGCGCCGCGGTGACTTGGGTGCAGGTGCGCACCGTGACGTTCTCCAGGGTGGCCAGCTGCTGGATGAGGTAATGCGACATCGACGTCGCCAGCGAATCGCCGCGCACCAGCAAGGCGACTCGGCGGGCGTGGCGGGAGAAGAACACCGCGGCCTGACCCGCGGAGTTAGCGCCACCGACCACGCAGACGTCCTGACCGGCGCAGGCGGCAGCCTCGGTCATCGCCGAGCCGTAGTAGACGCCGCGGCCGGTGAGTTCGGCGACGCCGGGCGCGTGCAGGGCACGGTAGGAGACGCCGGTGGCCAGGACCACGGCGTGCGCAGCGAGCTCGCTGCCGTCACCGAACTGCACCACCCGTGACGATCCACGGGCCACCAACCCGACGACCTCGCGGGCAGACAACGCCTCCGCGCCGAACTTCTGCGCCTGCCGCCGGGCCCGATCGGTCAGCTGCGCGCCCGACACTCCGTCGGGAAAACCGAGGTAGTTTTCGATCCGGGAGCTCTGCCCGGCCTGCCCGCCACTGGCCAGGCGCTCCACCAGCACCGTGCGGAGCCCCTCGGAGGCGCCGTAGACCGCCGCACCCAAACCCGCCGGACCGGCACCGACCACGATGAGGTCATAGAATTCGGCCGCCGGTTGGGTGGACAGCCCCACCGCGGCGGCGATTTCGGCGCCGGTGGGTTGGCGCAGGGATCGACCCTCCGGAGTGATCACAACGGGGATGTCCGCGGGACTCAGCCCAGCCGCGTCGAGCAGCCGTTGACCCTCCGGTTCCTCCACGCTGTACCAGCGGTACGGAACCGCGTTGCGGGCCAAGAAATCCCGCACCTTGAATGACGGCGCGGACCACCGGTGCCCCACCACCTTGGTTTCCTCGACGCTGCTGTCCCCGACGGCGCGCCACATTTCCACCAGCGCATCCACCACCGGGTAGAGCTTTTCCTCCGGAGGATTCCACGGTTTAAGCAGGTAATGATCCACGTCGACGACGTTGATGGCCTGGATTGCCGCGTCGGTGTCAGCGTAGGCGGTCAGCAGCGCTCGGCGGGCCCGCGGAAACAAGTCCATTGCCTGCTCGAGGAACTCGATGCCGTTGAGCTGCGGCATCCGGTAATCGGCCAGGATCACCGCAACGGGCTCGCCCCGGCGCTTGATCTCTTTGAGCGCGTCCAGACCATCCAGCGCCGACTCGGCCCGCACCACCCGGTACTGCTCGCCGTAACGGCGACGCAGGTCCCGCGCCACCGCCCGGGACACACCCGGGTCATCGTCTACCGTCAACAGCACCGGTTTGGCGATCTGGGTCACCTTGGCGAAAGCCCCCTCATGCCGTGCCCGTCAGCAACCATGGTTCACCTCACTATTCAAGAGTAGAACCGGGCGGCCACTCTGCTCCCGGACAACAATGCCGCCATCGTCGCGTACTGCTCGAACATTGCCAGCCCCACAGCAGGCAGCTGGCGGCCATGCTGGAGAGCCTGGCCTAGGTGCGATGTGTGCGAATACGCCGAAGGACTGCCGGGACTGGATCGAGGCAGGCCCTCTGACGAATCCGGCGCCTCGGCATCTCGTTGAGCGCTGAACCTGCTTTCGTGCTGACGGCGGTCAACCTCTCGACGCGGCAGACTCTTCAAACCGCCCTGAGCTCATGCTCTCGGCGTAGACCAGGTGCTTGTACGCGGACAGCCAGACTGTGCACGGTGCAACCCAGGGGCGCCACAGGCTCGAGCAGGCCGGGCAGCGACCCCGGAGATCCGGCGAGTGATGAGCCAGCACGGCGCGCCACCCAGCGACCAATCGAGGCAACTCGCTGCGCGCCACCAGCAACACGGAGTCGTCGTCAGTGCTGCTTGCCTCTTGCTCCAGCATGTGCAGCCGATCCCACACCGCTGCGCGGAGCACCTCACCCAGCACTCGATCCACCGCGACACCTCCCGCCGTCCCGGTTTCCTCTCGACGATGTTCGTGACCAACCCGCCCATCGGTGAGCCGTCATGCCATGCCCCTATAGCCGCGGAACTAAACCTCATTGCTGTCCCCGCCGCGACTCAGCACGCCGGAGCAGCGGACGTTGGTGTGAGATCTGGTCACGGGACACGCCGGCGGGCATCCCGGTGGACTGCCGGCCCCAGCCATCGGATGCACGGTGACCGGATGCACGGTGACCGGATGCACGGTGACCGGATGCACGTTGAGCGGATGCACGTTGAGCGGATGCACGCTGACCGGATACCACACCCTGAACGCTATTGATCGATTCGACACGGACGGTGACAAGCTTTTCGCATTCGGTACAAGAGCTGCTGTGAAAAACCTCATTCGGATTGCCGGGTTATCGGAACCTGTTACTTTAGTTGTGTGAAGCAAGTACATTTCTCGGCGCGTGAGCGACGAAGTACTCTACGGAGTCGCAGGTGAGCTCGCCCGCCAGGGCAACAGCTCGGCCTACCGCTGCAGCGGCCGCCAGGCAGGACGTGCAAAGCGGATGGGGATTACCGCTGCTGGTGCTTATCATCGGGATGTTCATGTCGGTGCTTGACACCAGCATCGTTAACGTGGCCATCCCCACCATCCAAAACGAGTTCGGGGGCACCACCGACGATGTTGAGTGGGTGGTCACTGGTTATACATTGACGTTGGGTGTGGTGGTGCCGATCACCGCCTGGCTGGGGGATCGGGTCGGGTTAAAACAGCTCTATAACCTCGCGCTGCTGGCATTTGCCGGCGGATCGGCACTGTGTGGGCTCGCCGGAGACCTGAACAGCCTGGTGATTTTCCGGATACTCCAAGCAGTTCCTGGCGGCATCCTGCCGGTGATCACTCTGGCCATATTGTTGCGGATCGTGCCCCGCCACCAGCTGGGAGCCGCCATGGGGCTGTACGGGCTCGGGATCGTGTTCGCCCCCGGAATCGGACCCGTATTGGGCGGGTACCTGGTGGAATATGTCAACTGGCGGCTGATTTTCTACATCAACGTACCGATCGGGATCCTGGGCGCGCTGGCCGCTACATTGGTGTTGCCCCAGTTCCCGCGGTTGGCCGGGCGGCGTTTTGACGTCCTGGGCTTCCTTACCATTGGTAGCGGATTGTTCACGCTGCTGCTGGCAACCTCCGAAGGCGAGACCTGGGGCTGGTACTCCTACCCGATCCTGGGCCTGTACACCTATAGCATCTTCAGCCTGGCGTTGTTCGTGGTGATCGAACTCGAAGTCGATGATCCGTTGCTGGATATCCGGATATTCCGTTATTTTCCCTACACCAACTCATTGGTACTGATCGCCGTGCTGATGACTGTCATGTACGGGATCTTGTTCTACGTTCCGCAGTTCCTTCAACTAGTTCAGGGATGGGGCGCGTTCAACGCCGGGCTCACCGTGCTACCGCAAGCAGCGGTGATGGCGGTGCTCATGCCGCTGGCCGGCCGGATCTATGACCGCATCGGACCTCGCTGGCCGGCGACCATCGGCTTGACGATCGTGGCCGTCAGCACCTACCTGCTCCACAGCCTTACTGTCGACACCCCTCGCCCGCACGTTATGTGGCTGATGACCATGCTGGGCGCCGGTCTGGGTCTCGCTTTCATGCCCATTTTGACCGGAGGGGTCGCGGTCATCCCGCTCACCCGGACCAGTGCCGCCAGCGCCCTGAACAACGTCGTCCAACGCGTCTCCGGCGCGATCGGGCTGGCCGTGCTTACCGCGATCCTGACCAACCAGCGTGCTGAACAGCTCGCCGGACGTGCCGCTCTCGTTCCCGCCAATACCCCCACCCCGCACGTCGGTGGCCCATCGGTCCCCGATTGGTTGAGCATCTATGCCCTCTACCAGCAGACCCAGCAACAAGTGTTCGTGGGAGCCATTGATGACTTATTCCTGATCGCCGCCGGACTCAGTGCCCTGGCGGCCTTGGGAGCGCTACTGCTTCGATCGGGACCTGCGGTGACGAGCTCAGCAGTTGATTCCCCGCCGGCGGCTGGTTCCCCGCCGTCCACGCAGCAAACCACGCCCTCTTCGGACGGGAAATTCAGCATCGACGGCCAGCCCGGCTCACAGATCACCGCGCCGGACAGCGTCACGAACGACGTCCCGTCCGCCCAGCACCAAACGCGCAATCAGCAGAACGCAGATAGGCGAAGCTAATAGTTCTGTGCGATTCATTCCGTGCGATGAAGAGTAATCGTTGACCGCATCTCGTGATCAACATGGGAATACGCTGCAAACTTCCTGGGGATTCGCTGGATTGCTTGCATGGCAGCGCCCGTAACAGGTACTTCGTGTGGTGTGTGACTGGAAGGCCGGGCTGTGGACGGAAGGTGAACAGATGAGCCTTAAAGAGGCGTTCGTGATCGCGCTGCGCGCGGTGCGCGCCCACCGGCTGCGTTCTGCGCTGACCATGCTCGGTCTGATCATCGGTGTCTCGGCGGTGGTCTTGCTGTCCGCGTGCGGCCTGGGGGTGCGAAATGCCGTCGATGCGCGCATCGAACCGATCTCCAACAACATCACCATCGTGCCCAAGACTGCCGATGTGCCGGGAGCCCCGACAGCGCAGCCGCTGACCGAAGGTGACGTTGCGGCGTTGCAGGGTGCAGCCGACATCGCCACCGTCACCCCGGCTGTCGCCGGTTCGACCGGCAGCACCACCATCCAGACCAGCTTGGCCCAATTCCTTTCCGGCAACGTCATCGGCACCACTGACCAGTGGGCCACGACCAACAACCGCGCCCTCACCGCCGGGTCCTTCTTTGACGAAAACCAGGCCAGCTCGGGCGCCAAGGTGGTCGTCCTGGGCCCCAGCGTCGCGCGCACCCTGTTCGGTCGCGACCCCGACGCAGCGCTGGATCAGACCGTCCAGATCAACCATGTGCTGTTGCGAGTCATCGGAGTGATGGCCAGCTACGGTCAGCAACAGGACAACACCGCAGTCGTGCCGCTGGAAACGGCCCGGCGCTACCTCATCGGCCTGGGCATCGGCAGCACCGGTGATCAGGTCAACCAGATCACCGTGCAAGCCACCCAGCAGGCCAGGGTGCCCGCCGCCATGGCGGAAATCAACAACATTCTGGATGCTCGCCATCACATCACGAATCCTCAAATGCGAGATTTCCAGATCCAGTCTCTGGGGTCGCGGCTGGCGAGCTTCAATCAGATCGTGACCATCCTGGTGCTGTTCACCCCGGCCGTTGCCGGGCTGTCTTTGGTGGTCGGGGGAATCGGCGTGTTGAACATCATGCTGGTCTCGGTCACCGAACGAACCCGGGAGATCGGCATCCGCAAAGCCATCGGCGCCACCAGCCGCGCGATCCTGGAACAGTTCCTTCTGGAATCCACCGTGCTCGCCGGTGTCGGAGGGCTGCTCGGCGTGGGAGTCGGTATCGGACTGGCCCTTGCCATCCGCACCGTGGCACCGAACATCGACCCCGCATCCGGTGCCCTGGCAGGTTTTAGCCCTGTCCTGTCTGCCGCGCCCGTGCTGGTAGCTTTTGCGGTGAGCCTGCTGATCGGACTTATCGCCGGTGGTTACCCGGCTTACCGCGCCGCCCGGCTACGCCCGATCCAAGCCCTCCGGTACCAGTAACGGGGTAATCACAGTGCAGACTCTGGTCTTTACGTTAGGTCTGACCAGCGTCCTGCTGCTGCTTGGAATCGTCGGCACGATTGTCGGGATCACCCGCCTTGCCTACCCGTCGAACGATCGATACCGGCAGCCGAAAAGGGTTGAAACAGGCATCCGGCGGCGTAGGAAGTTGACCGAAGAGGGTCACAATAGGGGTGATTGACGACCAGTTGCCGGCGCGCCGCTCAGGGCTGCGGGACCTTGATGACCTGGCCGGGGTAAATCATGTCCGGGTTGCTGATCAGGGCATGGTTCATCGTGTATAGCTGCACCCATCCGCCGTTGACGTTGTGATCGGCAGCGATCGTGCTGAGGGTGTCGCCCGGAACTATGGTGTAGTCGATAGTCGGGCCGGTGAAGGCATGCGCTGGTTCGGCGGGTGCTGGTGCGACTGCGACGGGGGCTGGTGCGGTGGGGGCTGGCTTGGCAGCAACCCTGACCGGTGTGCCTGCCCTCTTGCCGCAGACCGGCCAGGCGCCGATACCTTGGGTGCGCAACACGTTATTGGCGACGGCTATTTGCTGTTCGCGTGA
>Ga0070741_10015997_pt1 | contig 12603 bp, 2 predicted proteins | sample Coa_R1_4_FD_66440 | JGI IMG/M metagenome (GOLD analysis project Ga0070741, IMG submission 66440) | Surface soil microbial communities from Centralia Pennsylvania, which are recovering from an underground coalmine fire - Coalmine... | ecosystem: Environmental > Terrestrial > Soil > Unclassified ...
AATAGAGGGTGGAGTTGGGCGTGGCCTCCGCCAGGCTCACCACCAGCGAATTGGTGAACAGGCCGCCGGCCGGGGCAATCACGGGCGTGGCCAAAAAGAGGCTGTTGCCAAAGATGGACAGGGCATATTGCGCGCCGACAAACACCTTGCCATTTACAATAGTAGGTGTGGTCATGAGAACCGCGCCCCCGGGATTATCGCGGGCGAGATTTTGGCTGGTGTTGTATAGTTCCTGGGCCAGGTTGGTGGCGTTGTAGGCGTGCAAAACAGCCGGCCCGCTGCTGCCGAAAGCGTCCGATTGGATGGTCCAGACAATTCCTTCGTTGGTGCCATTGGCTGAAACCGACGGTGTGCCGCCCAGCGCGCTGAAGCTGGTCGTGGCCTGAGAGACGGGCGTGGCGACAATGACGCCGTTGGTGATAAGAAACCCCTTGGTTACGTCGCCGCTTCCTTGATAGTAAATCTGATGGTTGAAGTAGGCAGGCGAACTGAAGGCAGAGCCGATGGCTCCGGGGAGTTCCTGCACGACATTATCGGCGTTGTTGGCAAAATGCCCCATGTTATCGCGATCAATAAGGTAGATTTTTCCTTCTTTTCCGGCCCCAACTATGAGGTGCGGATGCGCCACGCTGCCAGCGGAGTCCGGCAAAAGCAGCGGCCCGCCTGAACCCAAATCCTCGTCGGCATTGGCGAGAGAGAGTTGGTTCTGGGGAGCAAAATAATCCGCGACGGCCAGCCCGTTGGTGGTGGAAAGTTTGACGAAGCTGTCGGAGTAATCGCCGCCGTTGGTGTTGGCGCTGAAACTGCCGTTGGCCGTTTCGAAATAAAGGTTGTTGCTGGCATCAACGGACAATCCGTTTCCACCCATCCAAAGCGCACCTTCACCCGCGTTTGCGCCGAAGACCGCGATGGTGGCATTGGGCGTGGTATTGAACGCATATTTTGCGGATTGTTGAAGATTGGTGGCGTTGAAGCCCAGGACCCAGCCGTGATAGGGATCGGTGTCCGCAAAACTGCCGTAAGCCACATACAACATCCCACCGGCGAGCGTCAACGCGGGGCGTTCATTCTCCTGTAACGCACTGAAGGTCACGACGCCGTTCGAGCTGTCCACGCCTGTTCCGGGAACGGAATTGGTCACAATCACCGGGCTGTAGGATTGTTCCGTGCCGTTGGTGATGTTCAAGGCGTGAATCGAGTGATAATAATTGGTGGAGGCTCCAACCACGCGGGTGCGCACATCCACATAAAGAGTCCCTGAAGCCAGGTCGATCACTGGCGTGCCGGTGATGCCCACCTCCGGAACGATGTCAGTGTAATTGCCGCCATTGTACCGGTCGCCAAACTCGTGATTGTTGCTCAAAGCGGAAGCTCCCAGGTTCGTTTGCCATAGCAATCCACCATTGGCGCCCGCGTTGCTGTCCGCATCGAAGGCATAAACACTGTTATGCTCGGTCGCAACAAATACGGCGTTATGCGTGCCCTGTCCGGGAATGGCTAAATTGGCGACATACAAAGGTTGCGCATAAACGTAACCATCCACCGGATAGGTGATCAGCCGGCCAAACGTGGAAACATTCACATTGGCCCGGGTCAGGAGCACCTCGTTGGTGTTGGCTCCCTGGCGGGTATTGTCATTGTGATAAGTCAGGACGTTCAAAGCGGCAGGATTGGGCGGGGGCAGAACCGTTAAGCTGGCGGGCAGGCTGTTAGTCGCGCCAAAAGAGTTGGAAGCGACCAGCGTGTAAGTTCCCGCCTCGCCCGATTGCAAGGAAGCCAGCGTCAGGCTGCTGGCGGTGGCATTGGGAATACTGGCCCCATTGCGCTGCCATTGCAATTGAATCGGCGGAGTGCCGTCCACTCCCGCTGTAAAAGTCACCAGGCCCCCCACGTAGTTGGTGGCCGACGCCGGCGTCGGCTGCTGCGTGAACACCGGCGCTCCCGGAGGCTTTACCGTAAGCACGAGCGTCGAACTTTGATTGGTGCCGGAGCTGTTGCCCACCACTACATCATAACTTCCTGAATTGGAGACGACGGCATTTGAAATTACGAATGTGGCATTGGTGGCTCCAGCCAGGTTGACTCCGTTTGTCTGCCACTGAAATTGGAAAGGCGCCAGTCCGCTAACAGTGGCGCTGATCGTAACGGTCGTTCCCGAAAACACGGTGCTGGATGGCGAGGCTGTCGTCGGCCCCACGCGCGGAGCGCCTCCGGCAGCGTCAAAGAAAAGGTTCAAGACCTGGGTGGAACTCAGAGCGGAATTGAAAACCGCCACTTCGTCCACCATCCCATTGAACGTGCGGCCGCCGTTCCCGCCGTCGGCGCTGTCTCCTCCGATCAACGCGGTTCCATTAAATGCTTCGGCCGTGTGCGCAACGGAATTTGTGGCGGAAGTCTGGCTGTTGGTGGTGCACAGGTAGGCGATTGCATTCGTCGGGGATACCACCAGCGCGACAAAGGACCATTGCCCGGACGGTGGGACCAATCCGGACAGCCAACTCCAGGTATTCTGGTTATTTTGGTTCCAAGTATAACCCAGTTGTCCGCCCGTGGTGAAGTTGAAGCCCGAGGCATCGCCACCCGGGCGGCAAAAAAAGATGCCCGAATAGTCCGCCGGCGTGCCGATGGGATAAATCCAGGCGGTGATCGTGATCGTATTGGCATTCAGGTTCAAGGCGGGTACCGTCACGAACGAATTGGCCGCGCCACTTGTGAACTGTGCGCCGGTGTTGTTGGTTTCCAGACCGGGGAAGCCGACGGAGGGAGTTGGGCCCGCAACTCCATCTGCCGAAGCGCTGCCGTAAGTTCCGTTGAAATTCAGCGTGGCATCCGCAGCAACCAGCGTGCCGCTGGATGTATTGCCCGTTTCGTTCAGCCTCCAGTAACCCACGGGATTTGCGGCCATCACTGCGCCTGGGAACGGTGGCGCGGCCAGCACTGTCAGCGACGCGGCGCTACTTGCGACCGGACCCCCGATGGAATTTGTCGCCCGAAGCCGATAGCTGCCTGTATTGGTGGCCTGGAGATTGGAGAGCGTAAGCGATGAATTGGTTGCGTTTGGAATGTTGGTCGTTTGGCCGCCACCAATGAACTGCCATTGATAGGCGATGGGCAGGGTGCCCTTGAAGGCAGCCGAAAATGTTTGCTGCTGGCCCGTATATGCCGCCGCGGACGTTGGCGAAATGTCGGAAGCAAGCACGGGCAGGCTCGCCGCCACCAGGTTCAGAATGGCCACCGCGCTGGTGGAAACTCCCGAGGCATTGGAGACCACCACATCATAATTGTAAGCGCCCGCATGGAAACCGGTCGTGGCGACCGTGAGATTTGAGACGGTCGCTCCGGGGATGTTTGTGCGGGCGCCGCCGCTGCCGCCATCGGTTCGCCACTGGTAGAACAACGGAGCCTGGCCGCTGGCGGCTTCAGTCAAGGTTTCCACCGTTCCTGCATAGACAGGATTATTTGTCGGTGAAATGCCCGGGGCTGCCGCCACCGGAGCGTTTTGCGCGACCAGACCGAGATCAAACGTGGCGTCGAAGGCATGGCTGCCTCCCAAGCCGACCGTTCCACCCGCAGGCGGGAACAAACCGATTTCCCCGCCGGCGTTCGGATTACCGCTGGCAACGCCAATGGCATCCCAACCCGCAACGTTGTTGGATTTGCCGAATGAGTAGGCGTAGGTCGTGTTCGCCGCGAGCGGCACGGAAAGACCCGTCCAACGCAACCAGTCGCCCTCCACATAGCTAACCGCTGATGAACTGGAATAACTTGCGATGGGAGTGGCGGTGCCGCCGGACACCGAATAAAAGTGAAGCACATAATTGATGGCCGTGGCAGGTGATCCACCGCCGGAATCGAGGCCGGCGCTTTTCAGGTAAAGAGACGTCAGCGTGTAGGTGGCATTTCCCGTCGTGAAAGATTGACCCGGCTCGCCCGCGTTATGACCCGTCTGGTTATCTGTATAATAATTCAAGCCGTCCGGCATTCTCACATTCCCGACCGTGCTCAACTGATAAATGTCGGATGCTCCCGGCGTCGGCGCGTTTGTGCCAAAATCGGTCAGCGTTGCCGCCGTCTGCCCAAACAACAGGGCAGGGAAGGCAAGCACCAGGGCGCCAAGGATCGAGGTCGATGGAGGTTTCATTGGAAAGGCGATTGCGGAGACGAAGAGGCGAACAACTGTCCGGGAAGGGCGGCGAAACCGCGCGGACTTGAAATAACTGATATGGTCACCGCGGTCTTTATAGCACAAACGGTCCTTCCAGGCAAAATAACGTTCGGCGGCCGGTTTACCGGCCGCCGAACGGTTGATACTTCGGTTAACTCAGTACGGCATCTGCAGCCGATAGAACTTCTTGGGCAGCGTCGGCGAAACGCTCAACGGAGACGAGGCATTGTTGGTTGTCCACGGGCCGGTCACGTTGGTCGATTCCAGCAGGATGCTGCCCGCCGGCCAGCTCAGGTTAAGGGCCGATCCAGTCCAGGTGTTGGTCAACACGGGCGCGGGCGTAACCAACTGAATTTGGGCCGCGTTGAAGTCCCCTTCGTTGAAATCCGGAGGGTGAACGAGCGGGTCCGCCATCATGCTGACATTGAGCGTCCCGTTGAGGATTGGCACATTTTGGAAGATGGCCGTGTTGTCTCCCGGGCTGAAGTAACTGTCCTGGGTGTTAACCAGCGTGTTCGTCAGGTTGCCGACCGTAAAGATGATGCCGCGATCATGAAACGAGCCGTCAACCCCGTAAAGGGCCAGGTTGTAGATGCCAGGCGGCACGCCGGTGAATTGCAGGGTTGCGGGAGGATTCGTAACGACCAGCACATAAGTACTGAGCAACGGATTGTTTGCGCCACCGCCTCCGCCGGAGTAACCGCCGCCGCTATTGAAGATGGTGGCGCTGATTCCGGAGTGAACGGTGCCGTTATCCTGCAGATCGGAAGTGCTGGAAAATGTCCCGGTCACCATCGAGCCCAGGGTGTCCGCGATGGGATTCCAGCTCGTTCTCGGAGCCGCCGTGCCGTTCCAGAGCACGCCAGGTCCGGTGTAAAGACCGGGCGATCCGTTGATGTTGTTGGTGACCTGGAAATTGACCACCCATTGGCCGGCGGGAACCGGCAGGATCGTCAACGTCGCCACGCCGCTGGTCACGGAGCCGGCCGAATTGGCCAGGATCATCCGATAGTCGGCAGCCGTGGCCGCCGTGGCCGGATTGATGGTCAATGTGCCCGAACTCGAGCCAGAGATTGCCCCGCCATCGGCAAGGTTCGAGAAAACCCCGCTTCCGGTGACGCCCGCCTGCCATTGATAGGTCAGCGGCGTCGAGCCTCCTCCCGCGACTGTCCATGTTGCCGGCTGTCCGGCGAACAAGGTCTGGGATGCGGGCGGCGCCGCAATTGCCGGAGCGATGGCGCCGGCTCCGATGCCTTTGGCGAAGAGCGCCACGATTTGACCTTGACTGAGGGCGTGGTTGAAGACCGCAACTTCATCAACGAAGCCAGTGAAGGTGCGGCCAGCCGCGCCGCCTGCCGGATCGCTGCCGAGCCAGGTTGTGCCTCCCGTAAATCCCTCCGGGTTATGAGCGATGGGATTAACGGCTGCGAGCACGTTGGTCGCGCCGCCGTTCACATAGCAGAGATTCAGGGTGGCATTGCTGGGCGTGATGGTCAGCGCTGCCAGCGACCATACTCCCGCAGGCGGGAACAGTCCGGAGTGGAAACCCCACGTGGCCGAGCTGTTCGTGTTCCAAGTGTATCCCAACTCTGCCATCCCGGTTCCATCCACGTTGCCGCCGAAACCAAGTCCGGCCGCATCAGCGCCGTTGCGGTTCATGAAGAGGCCCCAGAACGTGCCCTCGGCGCCGGCTGGGTTGATCCAGGCGGTGATTGTCACCGAGTTGGTATTCAGGTTTAACGGCGGTATGATAACTTGGTTATTGGCCTGGCCGTTCACAAGTTCGATGCCGTTATTGCTCGCTTCAAATCCAGGAAAAGCTGGCGATTGCGGACCGGGAGTCGCGAAATTGGGCGGGTTGAGAACACCGATGCCATAAACCCCCATGAAGTGATTGCCGGTGGCGTCATAGGTCATCAGGTAATTGAGAGCAGGATCATTGGTTTCGCCCAACCGCCAATACGCAAGCGCGGTATCCGAAAGGACGGCGGCGGCGTAAGACCCTGGCGCGGGCGCGGGCGGCGTGGGCAGGAGTGCCAGCGTTGACGGAGTACTGGATCCAGCGCCTACGAAGTTCGTGGCCGCGAGAGTATAGCTGCCGACGTTCGCCGCCTGAAGGTTCGTCAGGACGAGGGTGGTGTTCGTTGCGTTTAGAATACTGGTGTTACCGCCGCCAGTATTCACCAGCCATTGGTTGGTGATGGGCAGCGTTCCTTGAAAGGCAGCGTTGAAGGTCAAGTTCGCTCCCGCGTAGGCCAGCACATTGCTGGGCGTCGTGTCCGTCACCAGTATGGGCGCGCTGGCATCGACGACGTTCAACGTGACGACCGCGCTGGTGGAAGCGCCGAAGGCATTCGTAACGACAACGGCGTACTGGTAATTGTTTGCCGCAAGAGCGGTGGTATCCACCACGAGATTGGTGCCATTAGCGCCACCCACAGGCGACAAAGTGCCCGTGCCGTTATCAGCCAGCCACTGATAGTGTAGCGGCGGCGGGCCCACGGCTACTTCTTGCAACGTGACCAGCGTGTCCGCGTAAATAGGTGTTACACTTGGGGTATAGGTGGGCGGGTTGGCTGAGGGCTTCTGGGCAACGATGAGGCCGATATCAAACGTCGTGTCCGAATTACCGGTATTTCCGTATGTGACCGGTCCACCCGCCGTCGTGGCGACGGTAAACATTTGACCACCCGCGTAAGGGTTGCCACCTTGATTGCCGATGTGTTCCCAGCCTCCAGCGGTCGCATCCCTGCCGAAAGCGTAACCATACAGGGTGTTTGGCGCCAGCGGCACATTCAGCCCCACCCACTTGAACCAGTCGTTCTCGGCCCCGCCGCCGTACGCTTGGTAGCTGGCAAGCTGGCTGGCATTCGAGCCTCCAGCCGTCATGGAATAGATGTACAAGTCATAGAGTTGGATCGTCGAGAAGGAGTTGCCGCCGCCCGAGCTTTTCCACGCCAGGGAGGTCATCACATACCCGTTCACGTTGGTTCCTGTGGTAAAGGTCTGCCCGGCCCACGCACCATGGCCTGCGCCGTCGTCCGTGTAGTAGTTGAACCCATCATCGTTTTGTGATGTGTTCAATAACTGGGAAATATCGATTGCTCCGGGCGTGGGGGTGGTGGCGCCGATGTCCGCCATGAAAACCGAGGCTATGGTAATCGTTGCCGAAGGACTGGTGACGGCGCCAAGCGAGTTGCTTGCCACAAAGCTATACTGATAAGCGCCCGGCGTGAAGCCCGTGGTATTGACCACAAGAGTGACGTTGGTGGCTCCGGGAATATTGGTCGGAGTGCCACCGCTGCCGCCATCCGTCTGCCATTGCCAGAAGATGGGCGTTGAGCCGGCGGCTGAAGCGGTCATGGTAACATTCGATCCTGCCAGGATGCCGAGGCTGGCATACGAGGGATTCTCAACCGGGGGATTGGCGATGGGAGCGGCGGGCAGGGTCAAGCCGAGATCAAACGTCATGTCATAGTTGTTAGGCGAACTGGAAAAAGTAACCGTCCCGCCCGCATTGGGGACCAAACAGGACTGGCCACCGGCATAAGGGTGGTTCGTGGCCGTGCTGATGAGCTCCCAATCTCCAGGACTGCCGGGTGATCGCCCGAAACCAAAAGCGTAAGTGCTGTTCGGCGATAACGTCACTCCAAGGCCGTTCCACTGCATCCAATCTCCTTCAGCCACCAGTTGTCCAGTCGCAGTGAAGTTGTTGAGCAAGGTCGCGGTGGATCCAGAGAGTTGATAGATATTGAGCGTGAACGATTGCGATTGGAACTGGTTCCCGCCGCCGTTGCCGCCGGTTTGGATGGCCACCGAAGTGAGGGTGTATCCCTGCGGGTTGCCGAGGGTTGTGAAGGTTTGGCCAGGGTACCCGACAGTCGGGTGGCCGGCCCCGTCGTCCCAATAGTAATTGAGGCCCGGGGGACCGCCGCTCCCCAACGGAAAACTGTCGGTCAGTTGCGAGATGTCGTTTGCTCCCGGCGTTGGAGCGGTGGCCCCAATATCCGTCAAGGTGACGGCGGCGTGGGCGACAGTCGTCAGCAGCAGGGCTGCTGCCGCCATCGTGGCGAGCCGGGGGATTCGGTTGAACATGAATTTCATGGGTATGGGTTTATGGTTGGGCGATCTACTCTATATTTCAGGTCACGGCGCATCTCGGGTCAAGCCCTATCCGGCACGCGGTTGGTAGCCACCTGGCGCTTCCCGCGATGATCTGGCCTGCTCGGACGTAAAATAACCAGCGAGGTCCGTCCGGCGGACGCTAACTGGTGATTTCAAAGAAAAGAATAGCAACGCCGCCGAAGGCTGTCTTGTCACCAAATCCTATGACAATGAGACGTTCCAGCGCCTAGCCCCGGCGGGGGCCGGGGGCGTGAGCTTCGCGGGGCGAAAGATTCGCATATTTGGCAATCGCCTGGCCGCGTGAGCGGACATGGAGCTTCTCATAAATCCGGCGGACAAAGGTGTTCACCGAACCCATGCTGACATTGAGCGATTGGCTGATTTCCTTGTAAAGATAGCCGCGCGCGAGCAACTCCAGCACCTCTGACTCGCGGGGCGACAAGCCTGCGCCATCGGTGGGCGGCGGTTCGCGGCGGAAAGATTGGACGACCTTGCGGGCGATGTTGCTGCTCATGGGCGAACCGCCTGCCTGGACCAACTGCAAACCCGCGAGCAATTCGCTCCGTGGAGTTTCCTTGAGCAGATACCCGATTGCTCCCGCCGCCAGCGCTTCGAAGATATGATCGGCATCTTCATAAACCGTCAGCATGACGAACTGTGTGTCCGGCAGAAGCGGCTTTAAAATGCGCACGCATTCGATGCCTGTCAATCTGGGCAGATTGATGTCCACCAGCGCCACGGCGGGATTTGATTTCGGAAGCGCCGCGATGGCGCTTTCCGCGCTTTCGTGATCGCTCACGAAGCGAAAGCCTTCCGCATGGCGGATCCAATCGACGAGGATCTCCCGCGTCGAATTGTCGTCTTCCACGATCGAAACGGCAATGGTCACGTGTTTGTCTGGTTTCATGGCATGATACGGCAATCAAGCTCAGCGCGACAGTCGTACATTCTTATGACAACCGGCGGTGAAAAGCCAGCCGCATTGCGGACTGCAAGCTTTGAACCAGGCAATACGCATGTCTAATAAAAGAATTAACTTAATCTTATAAATGACAAGAGTGGGAAAAATAACTTGCAATTCAGTGAAAATTCTCCAGTATAAGCTGTGGACTCCCAGCTAGGTGCGCAAACATGGCTGGGCTTTGTACAGGATGCAATAAATATAACAGAGGAAAACCATGCAAACAACATGCCTTAAATTCAATCGTATTCAAAATCTGGCGATGACACTGTTGCTGATGTTCTTCAGCCGGCCGGCTTACAGCCAGACCCAGCCCCCGGTGAGGGGCGTCAATGGGATCGTCCATGCCATCGCCATCGACCCCAATGGCAATGTCTATGTCGGCGGAAGCTTTACCGTTGCCGGAACTGTTTTTGCGGAAAACATCGCCATGTATAATCCAACCTCCCGTGCCTGGTCGGCCTTGCAGGAACTTCAGGGCGACGACGGAGTGGGCGGAAATGGCGACACAGTGAATGCGATTGCCATTGATGCCGGGGGCAGGGTGTATGTTGGCGGATTTTTCAATGGCGCGGGCGTGCATAACGCAAGAAATATTGCGATGTGGGATCCGGTGGCGCATACGTGGTCCAACTTGAACGGCGGAGCCACCTATAATACCGGACCGGATGGCGCGGTGGTTAATGCGCTCTATTTGTCAGGTAGCAATCTCTACGTTGGGGGAGGCTTTATCTCGGCGGGAGGAGTGTCGGCAACTAATACAGCCATTTGGAATACTTCCTCCAGCGTCTGGTCGCCTATGGGTAATTTGGGAAATTCGGGAAGCAAAATAACCTCAATCACGAAAATAGGCACAACCATTTATGCCGCAGCTTTCAATACTCCGAACGGCGTGGTTTGGCAATGGAACGGAGCAAGCTGGACGGCATTGCCAGGTATTAGCGGCCCAGTCAGCGTCATCTCCCCGGATTTCAACAGCAAGCTCATGGCCGGCGGATACCGGCTGCTCTCAACGGGCCCTTGCGGTTTTGTAGAATTGGCGGAATGGAGCGGAACTTCGTGGTCCCCTCTCAACGGTTATCCCGGGTGTGGTGACCAGGTTAATGCCATTGGTGCGCTGGGGGACCTTCAAATCATCGGAGGCGCCTTCAATCCGAACACCTTCGATATTATAGTCGGGCAAACTTCCTATCCGGTGAAAAATATTGTCGAATTTTCGCCTGTGCCTTTTACTCCTGGGGGGACGGACTATTGCAGGTTGATGGGGACAGGCAATAATAACGGTGTGTCTTTGGGAGGCGGCACTGGCGTTTTTGCGATTACTACATCTTCGAACCGGTTCATTTATGTCGGAGGCGATTTTACCGTGGTTGGCGGCACGGAATGTGCCAACAACATTGCAGTATGGGATTCTAACGCCAATACATGGTCGCCTTTGGGCCTCAATCAGCCACCGGTGGTTTCGATAACCAGTCCATCCAGCGGTTCGAGTGTTTCCACCGCGTCAACCATAACGATCAATGCGACTGCAACGGACGATTGCACTGTAACCAGGGTGGATTTTTTTGACGGGACCACGCTTCTGGGCACTTCCACCGCCTCGCCTTACTCAGTTGCGTGGAGTGGTTTTTCGGCGGGTACGCACACGCTCACCGCGGTAGCCACCGATAATGACGGGGCGCAAACCACTTCCAGTCCTGTGACCGTCACGGTTATGATTCCTCCTGCGATTACCACGCAACCGCAGAGCCAGACGGTAAATGCCGGCGCGACCGCTACCTTGACGGTCACGGCCAGTGGCAGCACGCCTCTAACCTATCAGTGGTACCAGGGCTCAACGGCCGTAGGCGGGAATAGTGCGACGCTGACCCTCGCCAATGTTACCGACGCCAATGCCGGGAGCTACAAGGTGGTGGTTAACAACGCGGTGGGTTCGGCGACCAGCAGCACGGTCACATTGACCGTGATTGATCCCCCGGCCATCACCACCCAGCCAGTCAGCCAAACGGTAAATGCGGGTGGGACGGCGACCTTTACCGTCACTGCCGGCGGCACCGCGCCCCTGACCTATCAATGGTATCAGGGTACGACGGCTGTGGGCGGGAACAGCGCCACCTTGACCCTGGCCAACGTCACCGATGCAATGGCCGGCAGTTACAAGGTGGTGGTCAATAACGCAGCCGGTTCAGCGACCAGCAGCACGGTCACATTGACTGTGGTTGATGCTCCAACCATCACCACTCAACCGACCAGCCAGACAGTAAATCTTGGCGGGACGGCGACCTTTACCGTCACTGCCAGCGGCACCGCGCCCCTGACCTATCAATGGTACCATGGCACGACGGCTGTGGGCGGGAGCAGCGCCACCTTGACCCTGGCCAACGTCACCGATGCAATGGCCGGCAGTTACAAGGTGGTGGTCAATAACGCAGCCGGGTTGGCAACCAGCGCCACAGTGACTTTGACCGTGATTGATCCCCCAACTATCACCACCCAGCCAAACGGCCAAATGGTAAATCTTGGCGGGACGGCCACTTTTACGGTCGCCGCCACCGGCACTGCGCCCCTGACGTATCAATGGTACCATGGCACGACGGCTGTGGGCGGGAGCAGCGCCACCTTGACCCTGGCCAACGTCACCGATGCAATGGCCGGCACCTACAAAGTAGTGATCAACAATGCGGCAGGCTCGGTGACCAGCAGCACGGTGAAGCTGGCCGTGATCGATCCCCCAACCATCACCACTCAGCCGGCCAGCCAGACGGTAAATGCAGGTGGGACGGCGACCTTCACGGTCACCGCCAGCGGTACCGCGCCTTTGACCTACCAATGGTATCAGGGCACTACCGCTGTGGGCGGGAATAGCGCCACTCTGACCCTGGTTAATGTCGCCCAGGTGAATGCCGGCAGCTACACGGTAGTGATCCACAACGCGGCCGGTTCAGTGACCAGTGCCGCAGCCACATTGACCGTGAATGGAGATGAATTGCCGTCTTCCGAGGCACTGGTCAACGTCGATTTTGGGGTAGGAACCGCCACTGCCAAAGCTGGCTTTGCAGCCGTTGGAAAAAGTTCCGGTGATTTTTGGAATTTCTACACCCGCGACGATGGCCAAGGCGGGTTTCGTGATTCGGGTTCGCTGGCTCCGCTTAAGTTCGCTGACGCCACGGTTTCCGGGGCCAGCTTGACCATCAACAACGCTCCCGGCGCATGGGGGAACGGCGCCGCCGATCCCATGTATGTCACCTATCTTTATCCCTTCGATGGAGGCAATGTGACCATTACCCTCACCGGCTTGGACGTTGGGCAATATGCCTTCTATCTTTATGGCCACGGCAATGACAGCAGCCAG
>Ga0070741_10015998_pt1 | contig 12603 bp, 9 predicted proteins | sample Coa_R1_4_FD_66440 | JGI IMG/M metagenome (GOLD analysis project Ga0070741, IMG submission 66440) | Surface soil microbial communities from Centralia Pennsylvania, which are recovering from an underground coalmine fire - Coalmine... | ecosystem: Environmental > Terrestrial > Soil > Unclassified ...
CGGCAGCGGTCCGCACGACCTGGCGCCGATCGTCCTGCGTGCGGAGGGCGGTACGCTGCTGCTTTCCAGCGAGCCTCCGGGCGCATCGATCACCATCAACGGCAAGACGCAGGAGAAGGTCACTCCGGCGCAACTTACCTTGACGCCCGGTTCGTACAACATCGTGTTGAGCAAGGATGGTAAGACCGAATCGCGCGTGGTCCAGATTCAAAACGGTACGATGAAAGCGCTGAAAGTCGATTTTCGAGGCCAATAAACAACCATGAACCTATCCCGCCGTAAATTGTTCCGATTGCTCGCTGCCGCTCCGGCGTTCGCCGCGCGAGGCGCCGATCCAGGAATGATCGTCCGTTCCCACAATCCAGAGGATTTCGAAATGCCGCTCGACGGCTTTTCCACCTGGCTGACGCCCGCCGACAAGTTTTTCATCCGCACGCATCTCTATAAACCTACCGTGGATGTGAATAAGTGGCGGCTCAAGGTGGGCGGGCAGGTGGGCACTCCGCTTACGCTCGAAATGGCCGATCTGAAGAAACTGCCGCGCGCGGAACTGGTCAGTGTGATCGAGTGCGCCGGCAACGGCCGCAGCTTTTACCAGCCGACCGTCACGGGCCTGCAATGGCGTTATGGCGCTGTTGCCAATATCAAGTGGACCGGCGTGCGTCTGGGCGACGTGCTGAAGAAGGCCGGCATGAAATCCTCCACCATAGAAATCATGTTCAACGGCGCCGACGTGCCGATCGGCACGATGCCGGATTTCGTGCGCTGCCTGCCGGTCGCCAAGGCAATGCATCCCGATACCCTGCTGGCATACGAGATGAATGGCGCGGCGATTCCCGCGTCGCACGGTCATCCGCTGCGCCTGATCGTACCGGGCTGGGCGGGCGATTGCTGGGTGAAGTGGGTGACCGATATCGAAGCGCGCGACACGGAGTTCGATGGCTTTTTCATGAAGACGGCGTACCGGCGTCCGAAAAGGACGGTAATGCCGGGCGCCGCCGTGGATCCGGCAGACATGACACCGGTGAGCGCGATCAATCCGAAATCGGTGATCTCGAGCCCGCGCGAGGGGCAGAAGATGACGCAAGCCGCAGTGACAATCCACGGTGCGGCATGGGGGGGCGAATCGCCGATCTCGAAGGTCGACATCTCGACCGATAACGGGCGCACGTGGCATCCCGCGAAACTGGGCGCGGATCAGTCGAAATATAGCTGGCGATTGTGGGACTTCACCTGGACGCCGCCCGCCGCGGGCTCGTACGTCCTGATGGCGCAGGCCACGGATGCAACGGGCAAGAGGCAGCCGTTCGCGGAAGACTGGAATCCCTCGGGGTATTTGAATAACGTGGTGCATCAGGTGAGAGTGGAAGTGGGCGCGACCGCGGCGCCTGCGCCCGAACCGGCCGCTGCGCCCTCACCGGCATTCCCGCCGAAAGCGAAGGCATCGTGTGTGGGCTGTCACGCCGAAGAGATGATGACCGGCCAGCACCTGACGCGCGGCCAGTGGGACAAGGAGATCGACAAAATGGTGAAGTGGGGCGCGCAGGTGAAACCGGAAGATCGGGCGGCGCTGCTCGACTTTCTGTCGAGCCATTTTAAGTAGGGCAGGGCTCGCGCGCGTAAGCGCTTCGCCATCCTGTTCCTACGATAAGCGGTGATGGCCTGGACGGCATGGAATAACGGCAAGAAGCACACAACAGGCGCCGGTACGCTTTCAAAAATCGCGTTGAACATCGCGGCCGGAACTTCAAGCGGCGCTGGTGTTCGATCCGCTGCCTCGGCTATTCGTCAGGCAAACCGACTCGCCGCATCAGCGCGCGAAATCGCGGATCGGACCGATACGCGCCGTCGTTTTTCCAAATGGCCAGCCACGCTATGCCCTGTTCGCGGCTCTGGTAAGCTTTCTCCAAGCACGACAAATCCTGCTCCGAATCGCCGAGCCCGACGTAAGCATGGGCAAAGGCGATCGCAGGAACATACTGCCGCCGTGACAATGTCTGCAACTCATTCAGCAGCCTGCGGGCCTCCGTTCGGCGCCCCGCCAAGCCGTAAGTTTCGGCAAGGGTCCCCAGAATCGAAGGACTTCTGTGAGAAAGCACCGCCGCCTTTTCCAGCGCATCGATCCCTTCCCGAAACATAGATTTGGAAGCGTAGCTTGACCCGATCCGCCAGAGCGCCCACAGGTAGTCCGGGTCCTTGTCCAGAACTTTTCGTAATTGCTGGATGGCCTCGTCGTAGCGTTCGGCGTGCTGCAACATCCATCCGACCTGGGTTTGAATGATGGGCGAAAGCGGATCGAGCTGTTGAGCCAATCTCACTTCTCTTAGTGCTTCTTCATGCCGTTTTCGCATGGCCAGATAATGGGCGTACCACAGGTGCGCCGACGCGTAGCTGGGGTTAAGCCGGATGGCCCGCTGAAACCCCTGCTCCGCTTCGGCCCATTCCCAGTCGTAGAGCCTTGCGTACGCCAGAGCGGCATGGCCTTCGGGCAATTCCGGATCTATTTCCAGCGATTTCTTGGCCGTGGCGATCGCCATCGGACGGCTTTCTGTCGGTGGTTGGCCGCCGATCAGCACTGTGCCGAGCTGGTTATAGCAGTCGGCAAGACCGGCATAGGCGCGCGCATAAGCGGGATCCTCATCGATGGCTTTACGGAAAAACTCAATGGCTTTGTGAATGTTCTCCGGGGTTCGCTTGTTCCAGTAATAGCGTCCACGCAGGTATGCCTCGAACGCTTCCCGCCTGACCGGCTGTCCACCGAGGTTGGCTTCGGTTTGCCCCCGGATCTCACGAGCCACCGTAGCGGCGACTTCAGTCCATAGCTTTGGGATCTCGCCGAAATCGCGCTCGTACGTCTCTCCCCATAAGTGCCGATCTTTCGCGCCGTCGAGCAGCTGAAACACTCACCCGGACCTGATCGCCAAACCGGGCGATCGAACCCTCGATGACCGCCCCAACTTTTAACTCTTGACAAATCTCCGGCAGGGGCTTCTTATTCTCCTTGTATCTCATAACCGAAGTCTGCGAGATTACCCGCAGTCCTCCGATTTTCGACACCTCGCCGATGAGGGCTTCAGTCAGGCCATCAGAAATGTAATCCTGCTGCGAATCGCCCGAGAGATTCCGGAACGGTAACACCGCCAGGGAATCAAATGCCGGAGTGGGAACGTGGTGGACCGTCCGCCAGATTGCGAAGGCGCCGAACGCAGTCAGCGTGATTGCGGCCGCAACCACCAGTTTGCCTGGTTTTATATGTTTCGCGCGGGATGGCGCGACCGGCTGTGACGGTTCGGGAGTTGGAGCGGTCCCAGATACTTCTGGTGCTTCAACCTCCTCCTTTACCTCACCCGCGAAACGGTACCCGCGCTTTGGAATCGTATCGATATATCCGCTGCCGTCCGGCCTCGTTCCCAGCGCCTTCCGGAGGACCGAGACATTCTGCGCGAGATTACTCTCCTCGACGAAAGTGTCGGGCCAGACGGCCCGCAGCAATTCCTCTTTGGAAACTGGCTGGCCCGCGCTTTGCACGAGAACCTTGAGTGTTTCCAGAACCTTGGGCGTCAGTGCGACAATCGCTTCGCCTCGCAAAAGCAGAGTGGGTGCGCGATAGAGACGATATGGACCGAACTCGAAAAAGTCCTTTGTTTGCGCCATCTTTGCTGCTTTTAGAAAACTTTGAGAATTCTCTAAAGACTCCGGCAGGGGATTGGTTCTAGGCTTTTCGAGAGATGGATCCGGGGAGGGCATGGAATCGCCTTCCGGGTAGTATAACTCGACAAGGAGGAGCAATGTCTTACAGAGGGACGCTTTTGCGTCTGGCGTTAACCGCGGTATGCCTCGGCACGAACTCGGGGATCGTCCGGGCGGCGGACATCAGCGGGACTATATCCGAGACAATGAATATCACGGAGGACAGCCGCCTGACAGGAGACGTGACTTGCACGGTCGAGAACGCGCCGTGCCTGGACATCACGGCGCCCAATGTCATTCTGGACCTGAACGGCTTTAGCCTCACCGGCCTGGCTGATCGGCAAACCGGTTGCGCGGGCGTCAACGCCACCGGGCCTGAGCAAGGCATTCGCATCCTGAACCAAACCGGAGTCAAGATCCAGGGACCGGGTGTGATCCAGCGCTTCCGGGCGCACGGCATCATTATTAACGCAAGCACGAATAACACGATCACGGGTGTGACTACGGCTACGAACTGCAATTCGGGCATCCTGATCGGCGGCGATTCGAACCTGATCGAGGCCAACATTTCCATCGCCAACGGGAACCTGGGGGCTCCCTGCGGCGGTATATGACTGGCGGGCGCAAGCCATAACCGGCTCCGTGCGAACCGGATCAGTGGAAATGGGTACGCGGCTCAGTTGAATAATTTCGGCATCGGTCTGCCCGCCGCCGTAGATACGGACAACATAATCGAGGATAACGAAATTGTAGGTAATTCTAACGGCATATTCATCACTTCAGGAGTGCAGGGAAACACATTCCGCAGGAATACGATACTCGGCAACCCTCCCGTACAGATCGCTGTAGACCACACGACGAACCCAGGCTTCGATATCAAGAATCTAGGCGATAATGGCGTGAATACGTTTGAGGGGAACCTCTGCATGACTTCAGTCAACGCGCCTTGTGCCGCAATCGGGCCGTCACTGACCGCCAATCCAAATCCGATTCCAGTAGCAGCCGGCGCTGCGCTGGGAACAACCAACATCAACTGGAATGCACCGGATGCGGAAGTGATCGAAATTCACATCGGCAGTCCGAACGGAGCTCTCTTTATCTCCGGAAGCAATCGTGGATCGGCGGCAACAGGGCCCTGGGTGCCGGACGGCATGACCTTTTATCTGCAAGATGTGACCGGCGGCAAACCACTGACCTCGGACCATACTTTGGCCAGCCTGGTGGTGCACCTGCAGCGGCCCGCAGGCGCCGGTTTATAAGGTTGTTAGACTAGAGGCTCGTCGGATGCCAGTAAATTATGCGGAACAACAAGTTCGTTACCGGTGTCATCTTTGCGTCTGTTTGCGTCGGAGGGCCGACTGTATTCGCACAGTCGGCCGCAAACAGCGGCCAGATCGTGGGCACGATCGTCGATCCTTCGGCTGCAGCCGTGGCAGGCGCACAAGTGACGGTGCGGAACACGCAGACTAACTTCAGGAGGCATACAACAAGCGATAGCGAGGGCCGGTACGCTGTTTCCGATCTGCCGCTGGGAGCCTATATAGCAAACGTGACGGTGAGTGGTTTTCAGACTGCCTCTGCCAGCGTCTACGTGAGCCTGGGCAGTTCCGTCTCTGTGAACTTTGATCTATCCCTTGAGGGCGAGGCTGAATCGGTCAACGTTACAGCCGGAAATCCTGGTATAGAGCCGACGCGTAGCACACCGAAATCGATACTAACCGAACTGCAGATTCACGAGTTGCCGTCGAATGGCCGCCGTTTGCAGAACACCGTAGTTCAGACCCCGGGCACACTGATCGAACCCGAGTGCCGGGGATTTTCCGTTTCCGGTCAGAAAGGTATTTACTCCAACGTCAGCATCGATGGCGGAGACTATGACAGCACGTGGGGCTGTGGCATTCGGGCCCGATCCGAGTCGGCGCCCAGTTTCGCCTTGGAGGCGTTGCAGGAAGTACAAGTGCTGCGTAACAACTTCAGCGCGGAGTTCGGGCGCTCCACGGGCGGCCAGATTCAGATGTCCACCAAATCCGGGACCAACCAGTTTCACGGATCGGCGTTCGAACTGTTCCGAAGTGGCGATTTGTCCGCGGGCGATGCCTTCGGAAGGCAGTCGATCGCCAATGTGAATCAATTCGGCGGCTCGATCGGCGGACCGATTCGAAAAGACCGGACATTTTTCTTTCATGCGTCGGAGTTTCAATTCGGCGGCAAGCCGGTGCAGGTCGTTTATTCGCTCCTGGACAGTCAGGGGCTGCGGAATACACCGGCCGCCCTGGCATTGCTCAACACTGCACCGGAGGGTGCGTTCGAGGCGGTGAGCAACTCGCAATCCGTAATCAATCGGTTAGATCATCATATATCGGATCGGACGAATTTCTTCGGGCGATTCGATTTTACACGAACGTTGCAGACCAATTCACCAGGCGCGAGCAATCTCTCCACAGGATTGGGAATCGCCACCACTTCCGCGGCAGCGGCATCCAATCAGGTTACGCAGCCGGACGCAAACTACACCCTGTTAAGTCAAGTGAGCACCGCGCTCTCGCATACCACTTTGAATGAGTTTCGTTTTCAGTTCTCGCGCGAAGTGAGGCCCCGCGTCCATTTGGGGGCAGGCCCGCAGGTAACCGTGAACAATAACGTCGGTAGTGCAGGCGGGACGGTAGCTATCTACGGAACCGCGCCGGAAGGATCCTGGGGCAACGTGGGCTTTGCTTCGACCGACGATCGTTATCAGGCCGTAGAGAACTTCTCGATCGTGAATGGCGCCCACACGGCCAAGATGGGAGTCGATTACCAACGCATTGCGGGCACGGCGGCATACGACCAGACGGCTGGTGGAGCTTACACGTTCAACACTCTCGCCGACTACCTGAATCGGACTCCGGCGCTCTATTCGCAGTTCACGGGCAGCGGATCCGTCGGAGTGACAATCAACGAACTGGGCGCTTACGTTCAGGACGAATGGCGGGCCCGGCCGGGCCTGACGATTCACTCGGGCATTCGATACGAAGCGCAGTTGAATCCGGGTTACTATTCGCCGACCGCCCCACAAAATCGCTACCCCGCGGCAACATTCATCCCGAACGACACGAAGATGTTCGCGCCACGACTTGGTATTGCCTGGGACATCGGCAATTCGGGGAAAACGGTAGTGCGCGCCGGAGGCGGTCTGTACTATGCGCCCACTTACGCCAGTCTGTTCGCGCAATCGATGCTCTTCAACGGCGGAAATCCGGATCGCGCTTTCTCCGTGAATGTCAGCAGTGCAGCGGCTCTTGCCAACGCATTCCAATCGGTGGGCATCAATCTGACGGCAGCGCCGCTGGAAAACCTGCCGGTGTTTACAGCAAATCAATTTTCGCGCCTCGTGGCTGCGGGTACGGGCCTTAACTCAGTTAGTTACTTCGATCCGAGCTTTCGCAATCCCAGAGCCGTTCACTGGCAAAGTGCGTTGGAACGGCAGTTGGCCAGGGGGATCAGTATTTCAGAAACCTTCACATATATAAACACGGTCCGGGTCGCACGGGAGCGCGACACGAATCTTGGACCCCCGGTCGTGGATAACACCGGGAGAGATATTTACTCCAGCCCGCGTCCAAACCCGAATTTCGGTGTCGCTCAGGTTACGGAATCAGCGGGCCGCTCGCTATACCGCAGTTTCACGACGGCGCTCAATATGAGACGAAGCCGATACAGCCTGGACGTTTATTACACCCGGTCCTGGAATTACAGCTACGACGACGTCGAGCGGGGTTTCACATCCATCCGTTATGCGGACGTAAACGATATTCGGAGTGAATATAACTATTCGAATATCGACGAACCGCATCAGTTTTTGGTCAACGGCAATTATGTCCTGCGCCACGGGGTCGAAATCGGCTCCGTTATGCGATTCACGTCAGCACGGCCGTATACCGGAACCGTGGGCTCGGATATCAATCGGGACGGACAGAATACGGATAGGCCGGTCATCAATGGGGTGATGCTGAAGCGCAACACGTTTCGCAATACCGAATTCAAGGATATCAGCCTGCGCATGCAGAAGAACTTTGCGATAACCGAAAGGTCGCGTCTCACAGTGAGTGCGGAGTTTTTCAATCTTGTGAACTTCTCCAATGTTCAACTCAGTGGAGCTGCATTTACATATGGACCCGGCGCCACTCCGCTTTCAACGTTTGGCCAATTGAGAAATCCCCAAGGCCAGTTCTTCCCGTATAATGTCGCGGGAGACCCATTTCAGGCGCAACTCGGCCTGCGATTCGCATTCTAGAGGCTCTCAGTCGTGAATATCGCTCCAATCCTGATCACGGTTGGTTTCTCTTTCATCTGCGCGGCCGTGCAGGCACGCGCTTCCGTCCATTGGCATGCAAGCGTCGAACAAGCGAATGAAGATGCGATCGAGACCAGCCGGCCTATATGGATCGAATTTTATGCCGAGTGGTGTGCCCCCTGTAAGCAGATGGAGAAAGAGGTCTATTCGAGTCCTGAGTTCGAACAGGCAAGCGCCCGCTTTTTACTCGTGAGAATCGACGTTGACAAGGAGAACGCCGCAGCGAGGAAGTACAACGTCATCACGCTTCCTACGATCGTATTTGCAGACTCATACGGCAATGAGTTATTCCGCCACGCCGGATATCTGGGGGCGCAGCCGTTGCTTGAGGTGGCAGCGGCGTTGCCCGGGAATGTGGCGGAGTTTAACCGCTGGAACCGGATTCTGTCGGCGGACAGGAACAACTTTGACGCCCTGATCGGATTGGGTGACGCCTTGAGAGAGGCGAAATTGTATCGCGCCAGTATCGAGTATTACGTACGGGCGCTGCAAAGGCATGAAGGCAGGACAAACCTGGATAAGCGCGAGGCCATCCTCAACCATCTTGGCTTGAATTTTCTTACTTTAAGAGATGCAAAACACGCTGCCGCCATCTTCGAGAAATGTCTAAAGGAGTTCCCGAACAGCTCCAGGAAAGGTGAATGGATGTTGCACCTCGGCGAGGCTTATTCGCTTGGCGACAAGAACGATCGGCAAAAGGCGCGGACGTTGCATCACGGTTTGATTCCAGCAGTCCCGCAGGTCGGGAATCGGCCGGAGCGATAGAACGTTACAACGATTCCTGGAGCCGACTTCGGCTTCAATCGGTCTAGAACCTATCAGGCGGCCGATCGAGGTTGGCAGGAACCCCGTCCTTGATTTTCCGTACGTGGGTCTGCAATCAACACGGGCACACCCCGTCCAAGATAAGTCGTCCCGTAGCCCCGGTGTAGACCGATCCGGCCGAGGGCGAGGCTTGCCGGTATGACACGGGCTTCGTTGATGTGCCTGCTGAGAGCGGCCCGAAGTTCTGTTGCCGAACTTCAAAATTATGGTCGTGCCGCCCGCACCGTTCCTCCGGCGCCGTATCCGGACAGGGTTGCAATCTCCGAATGGCGTGATACGCTCGGATCTTGGCGAACAGCTCAACTGGACAGAAACGTTTTACGCGGATACTCCACTTAAAGTTATGATTCAAGAAAAAACCGCTCATCTTCTACTTGCCGTATCCATCTTCGTTGGGGCGACCGACTTTACCATTTCCAGCTATGCCGCACCTCAGGAAAGCGCTGCCAAAACACGAACGAAGCGGCCCAGCCATCATGGGAACGCGGGCGAATTCATGCCACCGGAGGTGACCAAGAGCTCCAGTTGTCAGGCCGTGAGCACGAATCCGGACGCGGAATGCACGCCCGGAGCCGTTATGGGAATTTCTGTCGATATAGTTTGCAACACGAGCACTCGCGGCCGGCGCGCCGTCACGAAGCAAATGAAAGACCAGGTCTATAAGGCATATGGCGTAGATTCCCACCCCGGCGGCGCTTTCGAAATCGACCATTTCATCCCGCTGGAACTCGGCGGCAGCAACGATATCGCGAATCTCTGGCCGGAGCCCGCCAATCCGAAACCCGGTTTTCACGAAAAAGACAAAGTGGAAACCGCTCTTCACAACGAGGTTTGCAAAGCGAAAACCATGACGCTCGAAGAAGCCCAGCGGACCATCGCCACAGACTGGTTGAAGTATTACAACGAAAAGCTCGCCAAGAAGAAATAAGCGGGTTGGCCCGGCGCCACTAGTCTGGGCAGGTTAGCGCTTACCGGGCTCAGCCGGCCTACTTCTTCTTCAACAGGTTCTCGAAGAGGAACAGACCGCTCTTGCCGGCTACGGCGAAATCCAGATCGCCGTCGCCGTCGAGATCCACGACCGGGATCTGCATGCCGCCGCCGGTGCGTGAGCTGTAGTCCACTACGTGCTTTACCCACTCTACTTTGTTGCCGTCGCGCAGGTATTCGTACCAGTAGATGCCCAGCGGCTCTTTCTCGCCGGGGTCGCGGCCGTTGTGGGCCATGAAGCGCTTGCCCGTGACGAACTGCTTCTTCCCATCGCCGCGAAGGTCGACCATGGTCATGGCGTGCGACTGCGACCAACTGTCGTCGATCATGTGCTTGGTCCACTTGCCGTTCGCGCCCTGCTCCATCCAGAAGATGCCGTAGTCGTGCGCCATGGAGGTGACGATGTCGGGCTTGCCGTCACCGTTCACGTCATGCGTGTAGATGAAGCCAGTGGCGCCGAGGTCGAAATCCGGATGCCACTTCCAGTCGCCGGTGCGCGGATCTTGCGGCGCTTCGAACCATCCCTTGGGCGTGATGATGTCGTTGCGGCCGTCGCCGTTCACGTCACCTGCGCCGATGCCGTGGCCGTAACTGTTGGGGCTCACGACGTGCTTCACGACGGCGCCGTTCTTCGCCTCGTACCAGGCGAGCGGCGCTTTGGCGTTGCCGAACTCAGGCAGAATTTCTCGCGCCTTGCCGTCGTTGTCGAGGTCGACCAGAAACGAGAACTCGATGGAGAAACCGTTCTCGATCTCGTGCTCCTTCCATTCGCCCTTGCCGCCGCGGCCCGGATTCTCGTGCCAGAACAGTCTTTTGCCGAACCAGGAACAGCTCACGATATCGACGTGGCCGTCGCCGTTTACGTCGAGCGGCAGATCGCTGAAGTCGTCTATGTAGTTGTTGGTATAGTTCAGCGTGCGGAACTTGTGTTTCGTCCAGCGAGGGCCCTCGTACCAGTTTTCTCCGGAGACGATATCCGGCTTGCCGTCGCCATTGATATCAGCCACGGCGCACGCTTCGCTGCTGCCCAGGTCGAGCGTGTGCTTCTCAAACGGGATCTCGTCCGGACGGGACAAGGTCCAGGCCAGCCCGGCAGCCAGGCACAAAGGGACGGCGATATATCGCATCATGCGCTCGATTGTAGCGCACGGCTCTCTACAGTGACAGGTTGCTGAGAAACGGTATCAGACAACCTTTTCGCCGTCCAGCGTCACTTAGTTCAACCCGTTGGTCGGCGAAAAAGGAGTCCAACCCTTTTTCAGCGCCTGTTACTGGATCGCTACGGTCACGTGCTGGCGGGCTACCTGTGTGCCTACCTTCAGCGCCAGCGGAGCCGCGCCCGATGGAGCCGCGTCGGGCACCTGCACGGTCACCTGCACCAGACCACCGAGATTCCCTTTCACTCCCGTGGCCGCGATCACCGGCGCATCCACCCCGCCGATGCTGACGGAAACCGGCAATTCGGGCGTGGGTGGATTGTCGCCGACTACTGCGTTGTCGGCCATCGCGGGTGTCATTTCGCCGAAACCCGTACCCTGGAACGTCATCGTGGACCCGCGCGCGGCGGGGTTGCCATCGCTGTTCGGGGAGCCGTCCTGGTTCACGACTGCCGCGGGTCCTGAGCCTGAACCATCCACCGTGTAGATGCCAGGAACGGCCGCGACCATCTCGATGGTTGCAGACGTGTTCGCCTTGTTGTTGTAGACGATGTACACTTGCACCGCCGGTTTCCCAGCTGCAGAAAACGGAACCATCGTGGTTACCTGATTCCCGTTGACCGCGGCCACGGGCGCGAGTTTTCCGTCGATCATCACCCGGGTGTTTGCGAGTTCGTTTGCGATGGTGCCGTCGGCCGCAGGCTCCGCCGTGAAAGTTCCGTCAGGTGCGCCCTGCGTTCCGTTGATCACCAGTAACTCGCCGGGACAGATGTAGTTGGTCTGTTCCAGCGTGGCCGCATTCAGGACGCTGTTGAACGGCGTGGATCCGCTCGCGCCAAAGACCGCTGTAATCACCTTCTGCCCATTCATGGTGACGGTCGGACTCTGGCTGGTTCCCGTCAGATCGCCGGTCCAATTCACAAAATGCAAATTCGTGTTGGGATGCGGGATGAGTTGCACCTGTGTACCGGCCTGATAGAAACCGTCGGAGCTGGGAGGAATGGCTTCCACCGTGCCGGATCCGCTAAGCCCAATGCTGAGCAGATAATCCGTGCGGAAATTCGCGGTGTAGGTTGTGCGCGTACCGGACGCGGTGATCGTGTGCGACACGTCTCCACCGTCGCTCCAATCCGTAAAGGTGTACCGTGTGACGCCGGACGGCCCGAACTGCGTGGCGGGCGTGGCTATCGTGTGGGTTGTGCCGCTCGTAAACAGGCTGCCGTACAGTGCGCCGTGTGACGAGCCATCGGCGCTTACGGTTCGATGCGGCGGCGTGGAATCGAGCATTACGTTCGTCGGTGACGTGGTGAACATCGCGGTATAGCTCCAGTTGCTGGTGATCCGCGTAACAGCCGGATTGTCGGCCAAACCGTGTACGCCCGAAGGCACCAGCGTCCAGGAGGCAAAGGAAAAGCCGGGCGCAGGCTGCGCCGTCGCCACGAGAGCAGTGCCATCGGTGTAGAAGCCGTCGGGCGAAGGTGGATCGAGCGTGACGGTTCCGCCGGCGGACGGCAGGGAACTCGATGCAATAAAGAATTGTCGTTGGAACGCCGCCTCGAATACCGTAATTTCCGGCGATGCCGTGATGGTGTGGCTCCTGTCGCCGTCATC
>Ga0070741_10015999_pt1 | contig 12602 bp, 16 predicted proteins | sample Coa_R1_4_FD_66440 | JGI IMG/M metagenome (GOLD analysis project Ga0070741, IMG submission 66440) | Surface soil microbial communities from Centralia Pennsylvania, which are recovering from an underground coalmine fire - Coalmine... | ecosystem: Environmental > Terrestrial > Soil > Unclassified ...
GATTCCGGAACTTCGACAACTACCGACTCCGTCTGTTGCTCGTGTGCGGCAACGTCAAATGGCAGACTCAACCCACCGCAAGAATCAGAGGACGCGCTCCCCGCTTGGCCGCGTAGAGCCATCAAACCACGGCTGCTGTTCTGGGGAGGCTCGCTGATCGGCGCCCTCGGCGTGCTCGTGACGGCCACGGGCCGAGTGGGGCGGGGCTGGGCCTACATCGCCATCGGCGTCGGCGTGATGGCCGTGGCGGCGAAGATGGCCCAGTCTCTGAACGGGAGCCGCGAGCGGGCGGACTACACGGCCTGGTACACGGCCGGGCTGGGCCTGGCCCTCATGGGAGGCGGTGCGGCGGTGACGATCCCCGCCCGGGACGCCGGTACCGGTGGCGGTCAGGTGGTGCTGTTCCTCGCCGCCGGGGTTCTCCTCTGGATGGGCGTGACATGCCTCATCGCCGCCGTGGTCAAGAACGGGCGCGCCGCCGCGAGGTAGGCCGGCGGGCCTCGCCGATGTCCTGGGGCCGGAGGTAGACCCACGCCCCCAGGACGAGGCCGAAGATCACGTAGTACGACACGAATGTGGGCCAGCCCACCTCGGCGCCCATGTCCGAGATCGGCTTTCCGGCTCCCGACATGGTGCCCACCCGGGGCAGCACGAGCAGGCTCATCACGGCCATGACGGTGAGGCCGTAGGCCACTCCGCCGACCAGCGCCCGGCCGCCGTGGAGGCGGAGCACCCGGGCGGTCACGCCAAAGGCCGCGCCGAGCACGCCCCCCACGAACACGTAGGTGATCATCCCGACGAGGAACGATTCCCGGACGAAGTAGAAGCGGTCGCCGGCCGCTGCCAGTCCGATCGAGTCGACCATCGTCTGGGGGTCGACGGTGAAGGCGGCGTGGTACATCGGGGTGAAGAACCCCCGTCCCTGGTAGGTGGCTGAAGCCACCATGGCGAAGAGCCCCATGGCGGCGCTTCCCACCAGCCCGGCGCAGACCCCTCGTTCGGCGATGCGTTCGAGCGGTCGTTCCTTGACCATCTGGAGCGAGGCCATTGCCGCCGTCCTTTCCGCCACCGCCGCGACGTTGTGGTCTTTTCGCAGATTTTCCTGGACGCCGGGGCCGGAGGGTGGTCAACCTATTGCCGAGAGAGGTGCGGACAGAGGGTCGGAGGTCCTATGAACAGCGCGGGATTCGGGATCGCCATCGGGGTCCTGGCCATCCTTTCGTTGATCATCATCCAGTGGGTCCTCGACAACCCCAACTCCTAGCGTCCCGGCGCGCTCACGCCGGCTCCTCGCCTCCGAGCGTCGAAGCCATCTCGCCGTAAAGCAGCGTGCTGACCGCGGCCACGAGCGGAATGGCCGTGCCGATGAGCGCGCCCTGGGCACCGAAATGCAGCACGGCTCGCAGCACTCCCGGGATGCCGCCCGAGAGCGCTCCGAAGGCCCCGATGACGGACGAGAGCACGATCCCGATCGCGGCGGGGATCGCCAGCAGAAAGACCAGCTGCAGCGAATCGTGCGACACCATGTCCCGGGCCCGCGACCAGGCCTGCTCGGTGTCGCTGCGGCGCAGCACCAGGTCGTGGATGACCAACGGGGGCCCGAGAACCACCGGCTGGATGATCACGCCGAACGAACCGAGGGTCACCGCGGCGAAGAGGGCCATCATCGAAGACCAGGCGGCGGCGCGGTAGATCTCCGGCCGTTGATCGGCGAGGGCCGCCCAGGCCGGGCCGATGGCGTCCGCCTCGCCGGTCAGGACGACCACCGCCGCCGCCACGAGCAGGCTTCCCACGAAGGCCGGGATCACGGCCTGGACGACGACGGCCAACAGCAGTACGGCCGTTGGCGACCCGTCGACCGCGGCGACGACCAGGACGAGCTCCCGCACGAGGATGAAGACGAGGACGGACGCCGGCACGAGCCGGCCGGCACGGGCGGCATACATCGCTCCGGCCTGGCGCAGGACCCCGCCCAACCCGAGGGGTGCCGTCCCATAACCCTCCGTCTGGTCCACCGGTCCATTGTAGAGACGCGCCGCTCGTCCTTCTCGCCCTCAATGGACCGGGATTTGTGACATTCCGGAACGTTCCCGCCTTATTCCATTTTTCTTCTTGACCCCAGACCGGATCGGGATTGTGCTGAGCGTGACGAGGCGTCCAGCCGTCGGCGCGGGAGATCACGCGCCAGAAGGGCGCGCCCGTCGGAGCACAAGGGGGATTCATGGCACAGGTAGCTACGGCGGCGCCGGACCGGAAGGTCGAATCGAAGCCCGGAAGGGGCCCGATCGACTGGTGGGGCGGGCACCGTCTGACGTTCGTCGGTCCGCTCGTCTTCATCGTCATTGCCGCCGCCATTCGTCTCTGGATGCAGGGCAATGCGTGGACGATCGGTATCGACGCGTCAAGCCCGGGGTTCACCAAGACGTACCGCGTGCTCTTCTGGTCGGAGGTCCTCGCCAGCGGGGTCATCGGCTTCTGGTGGTGGACGTACCTCATCAAGAAGGGACGCAAGATCGTCGACCTCGAGGTTTCCCACGAGGTGGAGGTCCGCCGGATCGCCAACTTCTGGGGCCTCATCTCGACGATCTCCGTGGAGCTCACCATCATGGCCAGCTTCTGGCCGAACATGGACGGCTCGTGGCACCAGACGGCGGTGCGGGACACGGCGCTCACGCCGGCCCACATCCCGATGTTCTTCTTGTTCTTCCCCTTCGGGATCATCCTGACGGTCGGGACGTACCTCTACGGCCGTTACTGGCTGCCCAAGGTCTACGGGGCGGCGATGGGCTTCCCCTGGTCCTTCTTCCTCCTCATCTCGGCGTCGGTCACCGAGATGATGCAGGTGGCCATGAACGAATGGGGCCACAGCCTCTGGATCACCGAGGAGATCTTCGCCGCTCCGTTCCACTGGCCATTCGTGCTCTACGGGTGGCTGGCGGCGGGCATCTTCGCCCTCTGGGCGGAGACGATCATCCGGCTGCTGGGCATCGAGGCGGAGATCGAAGAGGCGGAGTCGACTGGAGGGAGGGAGGCCGTCGTCGCCTAGTACTCGCCGCGGTTCCTCGTTGAACTGAGTTCGACCACGTAGAGGGGGGGCGTTGCCTTCGGGCAACGCGGTCAAAGGCGGGAGAGGGATGACCACCACAGAGGAGCAACTCGAGCAAGCGCAACAGTTCGAGCGGTTGAAGGCGCTGGTCGACAAGCCGTACCGGTGGATCGACCGGAAGTGGGATGCGGTCTTCTGGCTCAGTGCCGCGTTCATCGTGGGGGCGGCCTGCGACATCACGCTGTTGCTGTTCGCGGGCGACTGGGACTTCTGGACTGACTGGAAGGACCGGATCTGGTGGCCGATCCTCACGCCGTTCGCGCTGGTCATCATCGGTTCCGCTCTCCAGTACATCCAGTGGCTGGCATGGCGCTTCCCGACCGGGATGACCTACACCGCGATCTGTCTGTGGCCTCTGGCGACCCTGGGCCGCTGGCTGCAGTGGGGCAACTTCGTCCACTACCCCTTGAACTTCGTCTGGCCCACCACGATGGTGCCGGCGGGGATCTTCGCCGACTGGGTGCTGTTCAAGACGAAGAGCTTCATCCTCACGTCGGTCATCGGCTCGGCCGTCTTCGCCTTCGGCTGGTGGGTGTCGAACTACGTGATGATCGCTCCATTCCTCCAACCGGCCCAGTGGATGGATCGCGTCCTCACGGTGGCCGACATCCAGGGGATCTCGTTCATCCACAGCCAGACCCCCGAGTACCTCCGGATTGTCGAGCACGGCACGCTCCGAAGCTTCCTCGGCGAGACGCAGTACGTCGCTCTCGTCTTCGGGGCCACCGTGACCGTCGCCGGCTACTGGATCGGCCAGTTCATCGGTCGGATGCTCGCCATCTGGCCCATCGGCCGCTTCATGAAGAAGTGGTAGGGGGGACGAGATGATGAAGCGACTGGCAGCGGCACTGCTGTTGGCCATGGGGATGGGACTGGCGTTCGCCACGCCCGCCTCGGCCCACGGCGAAAAGTCCCAGGAAGCCTTCCTCCGGATGCGGACGATCGGATGGACCGACGTCGTCTTCTCCGGCGGTCACATGGATTCCAACGGAGACATGGTCATCGCCCAGGGTGAGAAGTTCACCATCAAGGGCACGGCCAAGCTGATGAACACCTGGCCCGACACGCTGGCCAAGGGCCTGCCCCGGATCGGCTACATCAACGTCGCCACCCAGGGCCCGTGCGTCGAAATGCTCACCCGGACGATCAACGGCGTCTCCACACCGAGTCGCATCGAGATCACGAAGGGCCACTACTACAACTTCGAAGAGACCCTGATGGGCCGGCGGGTGGGCCGCTGGCACGTGCACCCGACCTTCGCCGTGAAGGGCGCCGGGACGCTGCTCGGCCCGGGACAGTGGGTCCGGGTCACCCCCCACGCCTTCACCTCGTCGGTGAAGCTCTACAACGGGAAGACCATCAACCTCGAGAACTACAACCTCGTGTCGGTATGGACGCTGCAGGTCGTCGGCTTCCTGCTGGGTCTGGTCTGGATCTTCTGGTGGACGTGGTGGGGCAAGACGGCCAAGGGGAACCCCCGGCGCACGGTGACGAACCCCGCCGTGACGCTCGCCATCCCGCTCAACGACGACGGAGTGGCCGTCGGCCTCAACACCAAGAAGGACCACCGGGTGGTGAACATCATCGCCCTCGCCACGGCCCTCTTCCTGCTCATCGGCTGGATATGGCAGGCAAACGCCTTCCCGGTGAAGATTCCCCAGCAGGTCGTCGAGTACGAGCCACCGCTGACCGCCCAGGACAACGCTCCGGTGCTGGCCTCGGTGGACGCCCGCTCGGCGAAGTACGACTACCAGGCGAAGGTGCTGCGGCTGGAGGTCGATACGAAGAACGTCTCCAACAGCCCGATCGAGCTGGCGCAGTTCGTCACTTCCACACTCACGTTCGACAACTCGGGCAGCGGCACCACCCCGTCGGGGCCGTACCAGGACACGATGAAGCTCTCCTCGCCGGGGACCATCCAGCCCGGTGAGACGGCGACGCTGGTCTTCGACCTGCCCGGGAGCCGCTTCGACGAAGAACACCTCCTGCCCAGAGGCGAGTCACAGCTGACCATCTCCGGGCTCATGGTGTTCAAGGACGCGTCGGGGCAGCGGTCGTCGGCCGAGATCGAGGAGCCGCTGCAACCGAAGTACGTCTCCTAGAGCAGCCTTGGGGGCCGGCCGTCGGCGATCGTAGAATGACGCTGCCGTCGACCGGCCCCCCGGGAGCGGCCAGGAGGAGAACGGGATGAAATACGTGGTCCTTGCTCACGGGGGACACGTGGCCATGTTGATCATGCCCGTGGCGGCCGTCTTCTACCTGACCCTGGCCCTTCGGTCGGAACGGCCGAAGAAGTCGAACCCGGGGACTCCGCGGCTGCCCACCAACGAGTTCGGCCGTCAGGTCCACGCCGCCCGGACGCCGCCGAAGCCCAAGGAGGGCAAGGCCTCCGCCCCGCCGGTTCCCTCGACGTTCATGCCCTCCCGCAGGAGCAAGCAGACGACGGGGCCCAAAGGGGTGCCCCGGCACCTGCAGCCGGCCCCCAAGCCGGACTCCGAGCCCTCGCCGTAGGGCCCCCGCCCGCGCCCCCATGGATCTCGGCCACCATCACCTGAGAGCCAACGGGATCGCGATCCACTATGCCCGCCAGGGCGGTGGATTCCCGCTGCTGTTGCTCCATGGCTGGCCCGAGTTCTGGCGTGTCTGGCGGAAGGTCCTCGAGCCGCTCGGCCGCCGGTACGACGTGATCGCGCCCGACCTGCGGGGCTTCGGAGCGTCGGACAAGCCGGCCCTGCCGGCGGAACTGGGCTACCGGCTCGACGACCACGTCGGCGACGTCCTGGCGCTCGCCGATACCCTCGGACTCGAGCGCTTCGGCATCGTCAGCCACGACGTCGGTGCCTACGTCGCCCAGGCCTTCGCCCGGTCCTATCCGGAGCGCCTGGCCGGGCTCTTCTTCTTCGACTGTCCCTATCCGGGCATCGGCCGGCGCTGGGCGGAGGCGGACCACCTGCGGGAGATCTGGTACCAGTCCTTCAACCAGCTGCCATGGGCCGCCGAACTCGTCGGATCGAGCCGAGCGGCCTGCGCGGTCTATTTCCGGCACTTCCTCAGCCACTGGGCCCACGATCCGGGCGTCTTCGAGGATGAGGACGTGGAGGCCTGGATCGACAATTTCCTGGCCGCCGGAAATCTGCAGGGGGGATTCAACTGGTACATCGCGATGAACTCGGCCCGCTTGGAACTCATCCGCCACGGCGCGCCCAACCTCGAGCCGATCAAGGTGCCCGTCAGGGTTCGGTGGGGCGCCAGCGACAAGGTCCTGAAGGTGGAATGGGCCGACCGCCTCGGGGACTACTTCTCCGACTGCGATTTCGCCCCGGTGCCCGACGCCGGCCACTTCGTGGCCTACGAGCGCCCTGAGTACGCCGTGAGGGAGATCACGGATTTCTTCTCGGCGGTGGTCTGATTGGAAAGGCCGGTAATCCGCCGCTACGAATGGGAAGCACTCACCGAAGGAAAGCACTCGACCAACGAACCACCTCGGGAGCGACATGGTCACGCCGGTTCTCGCTAACTACGGCCTCCTCATCTTCCTTCCGCTGTTCTGGCTCGCGGCCGGCGTCCTCTTCATCTCGATCGCCATGCGGGACCGGCAGGATCACGAGCACGCCACCGTGCGCAGGCTGCCGGGGCCGAAGGACCATCCGCTCCACCACGTCCGCGTCTCGCTGGCGGCAACTCGGCGGAAGGCCCGCGTGGCGGCCCGGAAGGCGGCCGGGGAGGGACCGGACCAGCGGAAGCGGCCGCCCGGCGGCGGGCCGCCGCCCCGGCTGAAGGCGATGTAGCACCCGGCGTCTGAAGGTCACCCGTCCCGATCCCGGCCGGTTCCGCTCGCAGCCGACGCCGCCCGCTTCTCGGAGTACACGTCACGCTGACGCCTCGCCCAGGGCCTGCCGGTCGTCGTCGGTCAAGTCGTTCTCCTTGACCGGGTGGACGATGGCCCAGTGCCGGCCGACCGGGCAGCGCTGAAAGCGGGTGAACGGGCCCAGACGCACCGCCTTGAGCGAGCCGCCTTCGACCCACCTCGTCCGGAACAGGTGGCCTTTGCTGCAGCGCACGGCCGGCCGGCCGGGGATGTCATAGCCCATGCGGTGGACGACGACATTGATCACGACGACCACCGCGACCACCACCACGGCGATGATTCCAACGGGCTTCATTCCAACCCACCTCCGACAGGCGAGTCCATCACTCACGTTAATGTGAATGATATCATGAGTGAGAATAACCTGGTAGTCTTTTGATGTGGCCAGCTCCGACCTCCTCCTGCACCGGGTTCGGCTCCGCATCGTCAAGGCGTTCCTCGGGGACCGGGCGCTCACGACGGCGCAGCTGGCCGGCGAACTCGGCGATGTGCCGGTCGGGAGCCTCTACCGCCACGTGGCCCTGCTGGCCGAGGCCGGGGTGCTCGAGGTGGTGGCCGAGCGGCGAGTGCGAGGCGCCGTCGAACGCACCTACCGGCTGCGGCCGACCGCCGCCCAGATCCCCCCCGACGAGGTGGCGGCCATGAGCCCGGAGGAGCACGCGGCGGCCTTCGTCGCCTTTGTGGCCGGCCTGCTCGACGACTTCGACCGTTACGTCGGCTCGGAGCGCTTCGACCCCGTCCGCGACCGCGCCGCCTACCGGGTGACCGCCATGTGGCTCACCGACGGCGAGTACAGCGAGTTCCTGCGCGACCTCGTCTCGGTCGCCGGGCCCCGGCTCGCCAACACCCCGGGCCGGAAGCGCCGCCGGCGCACGTTCTACCAGGTGCTGCTGCCCGCTCCGGAGGCCGAAGGAGGGAGCCGGTCATGACGCTCGGCAACCCGGCGGAGGGGGTCCTGTCCGTCATCGAACTCGCCCGGGAGGGGCGCTTCGACGAGGTGCGCGACCTGTTCTTGGACCAGCTGCAGACGATGGTCTCCTCCGAGTCGCTCCGGGCGGCCTGGGACGTCGAGATCGGCCGGCTGGGCGCGGTCACCGCCATCGGAGGGCCGATCACCGAGCCGGGCCCCCAGGGGACCGTCGTCGTCAGGGTGCCCGTGGCCTGCGAGCACGGAGCGATGACGGTGATCGGCGCCCTCACCGCCGAAGGACGGCTGGCCGGACTGCAACTCGCCCCTCCGGCCGCCGCCGAGCTGACTGCGCCATGGAAACCCGCCGTCGACGTGGATGCCGGGCGGTTCGACGAGGAGGACGTGGTCGTGGGCTACGGGCCGCTGGCGGTGCCCGGCACCCTCAGCCTTCCCAAAGCGTCGGCCCCCGGCCCGGGCCTCGTGCTGCTGGCGGGGTCGGGCCCGAACGACCGGGACGGGACCATCGGTCGGAACAAACCGTTGAAGGACATCGCCTGGGGTCTCGCCGGCCGCGGCATCGCCGTCCTGCGCTTCGACCAGGTCACGTTCGCCCATCCCGGCGAGGCGAGGGCGGACCAGGGCTTCACCGTTGTCGACGAGTACGTGCACCATGCGGTCGCCGCGGTGGCCCTCCTGGCCTCCCATCCCTCCGTGGACCACCAGCGGATCTTCCTCGCCGGGCACAGCCTCGGCGGGACGGTCGCGCCCCGGGTGGCGGCGGCGGCGCCGACCGTCGCCGGGCTCATCCTCCTGGCCGGCGGCGCGGAGCCGCTGCACTGGACGGCCGTCCGCCAGGTCCGCTATCTCGCCTCGCTCAATCCCGAAACGGCCGCCGCCTCGGAGTCGGTCATCGAGACGATGACCGAGCAGGCGCGACGGGTCGACAGCCCTGAGCTTTCGCCGGCGACCCCGCCCTGCGATCTGCCCTTCGGGATCCCGGCCCGCTACTGGCTCGACCTCCGCGCCTACCAGCCGGCAGAGGCTGCGGCGGCGCTGGAGCGGCCCATGCTGATCCTCCAGGGCGGGCGGGACTACCAGGTGACGGTGGAGGGAGACCTGGCCACCTGGCAACGGGCCCTGGCCGGGCGAAGGGACGTGACGGTGCGCGTCTACCCGGCCGACAACCACTTCTTCTTCCCCGGAGAAGGGGCATCGGTCCCGGGCGAGTCCGAGCCGGCGCAGCACGTGGACCCGGTCGTGATCTCCGACATGGCCGACTGGATGACCACGGTCATGAGAGCCGGCTGAAGACCCGATTGCACTGAGTGTCAGCTTTGCGTAGAGTGCGCCGCGAGGCGTCCTCGTCTGTCAGGGCCAACGGGGACAACGGGTCGGGTGAGCGCAACCTCCCCGCGTTGCGCCGTTCGCCCCCTGCGGCCCCCCAGGCGAACGCGTCGACTCGACACGCCGGGGAAAGGATCACGAATGCTCAAGCGCCTTGTCGCGTCCGGGGTGCTCAGCGCCCTGTTCCTGTTCGGAGTACCGACCGCAGCGTCGGCCAACGGCCGCCACCACAACCACGGATACCGGCACGGCTACCACCGCGGCTACCACCGCGGCTACGAACACGGGTATCACCGGGGCTACCGCCGCGGCTACGACCGCGGGTACTGGCACGGACGGGACTGGGACCACCGGGGTTACTACTGGTCCGGCTGGAGCTGGGATCAGCAGTGCGACTGGGCCTGGTACAACGACCCGGCCTGGTACAACGACTACTGCGCCTAGGACGCCCGCACCGCCGAGGGCCGGCCATCAACGGCCGGCTCTCGCCGCGCCGCGCCGACGGACGCTCTACCGCGCTGACCTGCCCTCGGCCGAGGAGCGTTCCAGCGTGTAGCGGGACACGGTGTTGGCGTGGGTCTCGGTGAACCAGACGTTGCCGTCGGGGCCGGCGGCGATGCCCTGGACCTGGCGGTAGCCGCCGCCGACGCCATAGTCCTTCACCTCTCCTGAGGTGGTGACGCGACCGATCTTGTTCGTGCCGACGTCGGTGAACCAGAGGTTCCCGTCGGCGGCGGCGACGATGCCCTTCGGGGCGCTGTCCTTCTGGCCGATGGGGAAATCGCTGACGACGCCGTCGGGTGTGATCCGGCCGATCTTGCCCGAGTAGTGCTCGGTGAACCACAGGTTGCCGTCGGGCCCGAGGGTGATGTCGGCCGGGCCGCTCTTGGCCGCCACGGGAAACTCGGTCATCTGACCGGCAGTGGTGATGCGCCCGATCTTGTCCAGGCCCTCCTCGGTGAACCAGATGTTGCCGTCCTTCCCGGCGGCGACGCCCCAGGGACTCGGCCGCACCGGGCCCTGGTAGGGAATGGGGAAGACCTTCACGACGCCGGTGGGCGTCATGCGGCCGATGGAGTCGGCCTTCTGGAGGGCGAACCAGAGATTGCCGTCGGGGCCGGCGGCGATGCCGTAGGGGCCGCCCTTGGCCGGCAGCGGGAACTCGGTGATGGCCCCGGCCGGCGTGATCCGGCCGATCTTGTTGGCCGCGAACTCGGTGAACCACAGGTTGCCGTCGGGCCCGGCGGTGATGTCGAAGGGCCCCGGCCGTTGCGTGGGGATCGGGAACTCGTCGATCTTTCCAGCGGTGTTCACCCGGGCGATGCGGCCGGCGGTGAACTCGGTGAACCACAGGTGGCCGTCGGGGCCGGTGGTGATCCCGGCGGGCTGGCTGTTCTTCGTCTGCAGCGCGAAGTGCGTCGCCGCTCCACCGCCGCCGCAGGCGGTGGCCACGAGGGCCGTCACCGCCAGCACCGCTCCCGCCGTGATCCGGGTCCTCATCGTTTCCGTCTTCTCCCTTGGCCGGCCGGCGCGCCGCGGGGCACGGACAGGATCCCCGCCAAGAGGAGGATTCGCCCGTCTCGGATCGAATTCCTTCAATACCCCCAATTCGGGCGAACACCCTCTTTCCCGGAGGTTCGATGCATTTCTTCCGATCCCGCCCGCTCATCGGCGTCGCCACCGTTACGGCACTGTTGACCGCCGTCGCCGGGTGGGGAGCAGTGATCCCGCCCGCCGGGGCCGCCGGCTCCTCGTTCAAGATCGGGCTGATCGGTGACACCGGCTACTCCGCCGGACTCGACGCCGACCTCCTGGCGGTCCGGGCCAGCATGGCCGGCTCGGGGCTCGCCTTCGAGGTCCACGACGGCGACATCCAGAAGCAGGGGAGCCCCTGCACCGACAGCCGGCTCAACTACGTGAAGGGCGTGTTCAACACCTTCGCCGCCCCGTTCATCTACACCCCGGGTGACAACGAATGGGCCAACTGTCCCAACCCGGCGTCGCGGCTGTCCTCCATCCGGCACACGTTCTTCGGTACCAGCAAGTCGCTGGGGAAGAAAACGATGAGCGTGACCCGCCAGGCGGGCACACCGGAGAATGCCCGCTGGAGCAAGAGCGGCGTGTTCTTCGCCACGCTCAACGTCCCCGGGCCGCGGGGTTCCGGGGGCCCGATCTCGGCCGACGTGGCCTGGCTCAACGCCACCTTCGACGCCGCGGAGGCCGCGGGGGCGGCCGGCGTGATGATCATCCAGCAGGACGACCCGTTCGCCGGCGGCACCCCGTCCGCTCTCATCAACGCCGTCCACGCCCGCACGATCGAGTTCGGCAAGCCCGTCGTCCTGGTCAACGGTGACACGCACATCCACCGGATCAACAAGCCGTGGAAGGACGCTCCCAACTTCACCCGGGTCGAGACCTACGGGGACTCCGGGACCAACCACTGGGTGAAGGCGACGATCAACCCGTCCAGCACGGCGGTCTTCAGCTTCTCGAGCGTCACCGCCCACTGATCGGACCCGAGCCGGTCAGTGCTCGAGACGGCCCCCGGTCGAGACCTCGGGACCGGTGCGGATTCCCCGCAGGCCATACCACACCAGCTCCGCCGTCCAGTGGGCGAGCAGCTCGGGGTCGCGTTCGGCGCCACCCTCCCGTAGGGCACGCCGGCCGACCGCCTCGGCCATCCCGATGATGGCGTGGGCCAGCACGGCCCGCTGCTCGGACGCCACGTCGACGTCGATCATCAGCGCCACGGCGTCCGCCATCTCCTCCAGCACCGCCTCGGCCACCTCGGCGAACTCGGCGTCGTTGCGGACGGAGGCGCCGAAGAGCAGCCGGAAGGCCGGTTGGTTGTCGGTGACGAAGCCGAAGTAGGCGGCCATGCCGTTCTGCACCCGCTCCCGCCCGGTGTCGGCCGGGGCCGTGGCGGCGTTGATCTCGGCCAGCAGGCGGCGGCCGACATCCTCCAGCAGCTCCCGGTAGAGCGCCCGCTTCGAGGGAAAGTGCTGGTAGAGGACGGGTTTCGTGACCCCTGCGGCTTCGGCGACGTCGTCCATCGAGGTCGCGTGGAACCCGCCGGCGGCGAAAAGCTCGCGGGCTACGTCAAGAAGCTGGTGGCGCCGACGAGGAGCTGGGAGACGCATGGCGAATTGAGGGTAACAGAGGCTTCTTTCCCCCGATCGGGCCTTGCCACCCCCAAGCGCCGCTGCTCCCCGGCCGCCCGATATGCCCACCAGCGCAGGAGTCGGGTGAACGCACGCAGAATTTGAGCTACATGAACAACGGCAGATGGATCCGGAAACCCGGCTTTCATCGCCCGCCTGAGCCCGCACGCCCGGCTCCGGCCCGTCGCGCTTCGCTCTGCTCGCTCGTCGCTC